>ENA-OPDW01000033-OPDW01000033.1-human-gut-metagenome-genome-assembly--contig:-NODE-33-length-117462-cov-27.316557_pt1 | contig 117462 bp, 117 predicted proteins | sample MGYA00241264_ERZ501508 | MGnify/ENA primary metagenome ERZ501508 (study PRJEB25962, sample SAMEA2042575) | human gut metagenome | biome: human gut; feature: human-associated habitat; material...
ATCCCAAGGTGGAATCTATGGTTTGAGCTAAAAGAGCATCAAATTGCTCCATAATAGAAAAAATTCCTCCAAAAGGAGTGAGTTTCTCAGATTTTATTTGTACTTTTGCCATGTCATTCAGAGTTTTATTTGTTTTTTATTTGCAACACTAAGATAAGTGAAATTTCTGACATGGCAAAATCCTGAGCAACTTTTTGTTGCTCAGGTGCTTATAAAAAATATTAAATTATAGTGTTGCGGAAATTAGAATTAATAATTTTCTTGAGATAATAAAATGGCAAACATTCAATTTCAGATGTAGCTATACCCCATCCAGGATCATATATGATTATGGAATGCCCCAAAACGACAAGAAGAATAGCGATAGCTCTTAAATTATCTACACAATATTCTCTTTTCATGACTCCTTTCGAAATAATGATATTTTTTTCAATATCATATTAGATACCATCTCTTTTTCTTGAATATTCATACCTATATAATAGATATCAAGTATGGTCACTATAAACGTAACAATACCTACAATAATCAAATTCTGCCAAAATCCATGTATTGTATAGTATAAAAGAATAGGTATTGGCAACGCTAATAATGTAACATTTAATATAGGAAGCATGACTTTCTTAAAATACAAGAATAAAGGAAAATCCAATTTCTTTTTCATATAGATACATCTTGCACCTATAACAAAAATATTAACTAATATTCTAACACACCAAACAGAATAAACAGGCAATCCGATAGCTAAAGCCACGTATGCTATAGGAAAATTCAAAAATATCAAACATGCCATCAATATCTGATAGGAACGTATTTTTCCTGTAGCTTGAACTGACATCCATAAAGGTGCCGTTAATGCTTCAGTAGAAAGAAGAATTAATATCAACCTACAAAATATGGCTGTATATTCAGGAACTTCCTTTAACCATATTTTCAATATTCCATCAATTGTAAATAGTATAGGCAGAACTAAAACTATAATCAAATAATAAGAAAATTTGGATGTTTGAAATATAAGCTTATGAAAACGCTCCATTTCTTTTGCAGCGTATGTCTTAACTATCTGAGGCTGAAAAGCTGTTTGAAAATTCGAAATGAATTGATAAACATTCGAAGAAACTTGATTAGCAATACCAGCTGCAGCATTTACTGTTACACCATAGAATATATTAATAAGAATATTTAATCCCTGTTGTGATGCAAGATTAGCTAAACTTCCAAATAAAGACCATCCAGAAAAACTGAACATCTCCTTGAAAGCAACCTTATCCCATATAGCCCTATATTTTGTTGTTACAAAACATTTATTACAATATATTTTATATATAATCGTAATAAAAATAGGTATTATTGTGTAAAGAAAAGAAAGGAATATCAATTTATCATATGGAGTAATATAAAGAAGATAAACAACTACAAGCTTAACGATTACCTCAATTAATGACATATAGGCATAAAAATTCATCCGTTCATATGCAATAATAGAAGCATTATAAGGTACTCGTAATAAGCCTACAATAAATTGTAATACAGTAAATTGATATACCCATCTTGCAGCATACATTCTATCTAAAGGAATATTTAACTGCGTATCTACAAACCAAACTCCAATCGTTTCACATAATAATATAAACAAAATAGAGAGCAAGAAATATGTGTTCATACTCATGCAGAACACAACATTTGTCTTCTTATAATCTTGTTTTCCTATATAAAAATTTAAATATCTTTGCGTAGCTGAAATTAACGCATTATTTAAAAAAGAAAAGAGTACAACAACACCTCCAATAACATTGTTCAAACCATAATCTGCAGAACCTAGAACATCCAATATAATTCTAGATGTAAACAATGCTGTAAGCATCATTACAAACATTCGCAAATACAGAAACAATGTATTCTTTACGATTCGTTTATTATTCGACGTTTGGGACACTTATGAACTATTTTTATTAATTTTATTTTTTGCTGAATATTTCTACAATTCTCTCGCAAGCCTTACCATCTCCGTATGGATTCACTGCCTTCGACATCTTTTCGTAAGCTTGCTCATCCTCCAACAAAGTACTAACCTCATCCATAATCTTCTGGTAATCGGTACCCACAAGGTGAACTGTTCCACTTGCTAATGCTTCAGGACGCTCTGTTGTATCACGCATTACGAGAACTGGCTTACCTAATCCTGGAGCCTCTTCCTGGATGCCACCAGAATCTGTCAGTACGATAGTAGCTTTCTCCATCAGATATACAAACTCCAAATATTGCAATGGTTCGATAAAGAACATATTGCCCAAGTTACTCAAATCCTCACCGAATACCTCGTGGATTGGTTTTCTCACATTTGGGTTCAAGTGCATTGGATAAACGAAATCTACATCTGGATATTTGCTTTTCAAGTCCTTGATGGCAGTTACCATGTGAATAAAGCCCTCACCGAAGTTCTCACGGCGATGACCTGTTATCAGAACCAGCTTCTTACCATCAGCCAGACGATTAACATCATAACCAGCCTGCTTTAAGATAGCTTCCTGCTCCTTCGCCAAAGTCTCGTCGTTCTTCAACTTATTTACTACCATGTGAAGGGCATCAATCACCGTGTTGCCAGTTACATAAATATTACCTTGTGCCTTTTCTGCCTTTAAATTACTTTCTGACAGAGGTGTTGGAGAGAAGTTGTAAGTTGCAATACGACCTGTAATCTGTCGATTCATCTCTTCTGGCCATGGTGAGTAGATGTTATGTGTACGAAGTCCTGCCTCGACATGACCAACAGGAATCTGCTGATAGAATGCTGCAAGTGCTGCCGCTGTTGATGTTGTTGTATCGCCATGAACCAATACTACATCTGGCTTGCACTCCTTGAATACATCTCTCATTCCAGTCAACACACGGGCAGTGACATCATACAGGTCTTGCCCCTGCTTCATGATGTTGAGGTCATAATCTGGTTTTACCTCAAATATATTCAACACTTGGTCGAGCATCTCCCTGTGCTGACCAGTTACACAAACGATGGTCTCAAACCCATCATTATGCTTCTGAAACTCTTTTACCAATGGGCACATTTTTATTGCCTCTGGACGAGTTCCGAAGACTAACATTACTTTTATCATATAATATTATTGTTTATCATGAATAACAATTGATTCATACGTAATTTGGTACTAAACAAATGACAGAATCTACACCAATAGTAAAGATACTAATCCAATTCTTCAAAATTCAGTTTAAAAGCATTACTATCCATGACAGCTTTATAAAACTTAAAATCTTTCAGAAAAGCAACATATACCATGAGTATTCATTACATCATCAACAGCTTTTATTAGACGTGTCTCAATAGTTGGATCATCTTTAACAGCATTCTCTACCTCATCATTATTATAAGGCAAGCTGTGTCTTTTAGCGATTATATAATTGCATCCTGAGCCTCTTTCGGTGGGTCAGTTTCCGAAAGAGAACTGCAGGATGCGTTGTGGGTGATTATGTAGCGCCCACACTACTAAGCTACTTCTCGTTATATATATTTTTTTGTTATTTCTAATAATATAATTGTTTCGTATCGGAAATGAAGGACATAGAGTCCTTACCAGATAAGAATCGTTTTTAGGGTATTCTTACCTGGATATTGATTGAGTAAAAATAGTCTGAATTTGATATTATAAGAGTTTTTTCTACCTCTCCGTCTCTCCTGCAAGGAGAGCTCCACATCCTAACCAAGCCTTCCCTTCTCAGAAGGGAAGGATGTAGCTGGCGACGCTATAGCTCTGCCAGAGTTTTGGTCAGCCAGCGGAGCCTGTGCCCTAAAGGGCTGGCTGAGAGTGCTTACGCAACAGAGTTGCGATTGTTTGTCGCCTAGCGGAAGACTTTATTTCGTATGATGCTCGATGAAACGATTAATCATTCTTGTAACAGTGACAGTTGACTGCCTGTAATGAGCTATCACCATGATATTAATGATTTCTCCATCAATGTTATAATAAACAACATTTGGTCCTATGTTCAAATGTCGAATTAAAACCTTATTATTTAACAGCTTAGAAGAATAGCTATAGTCTGGAGTTCCAGATTCTGGAAACAGCAATAAACGCCCTACCTTAGAATCTATGTCATCTAAGGTTTTGCGAGATACAGAAGCACCAAAATGTTCTTCTACATAGTCCAAAATTCCATCAAGTTGATGGAGAGCCATATCAGACCAAATTATTTCCATCCTCTTTGCTCTTTAATCTTTTCCATTGCCTGAGAATGAGAAAGACCTCTTCCCGAACGACTTTCCTTAATGGCGTACTCTGAAGCCATTTCTAAAACTTCATGAGGTATATCATTTACGAAAGCCCGTACTTTGTCTTCTGGAACTTCATATGGATTAATACCTTTCATCGTTGAATACAGCAATGTTATAAGGGCATTTTTCCGATCATCACTCCAATTCTTTACTTCGTTCCAAATCGGAGTATTTTGTATTTCATTATAATTGAACGTTCTCATAATTCTAATATTTAGTACCTTACATGGTGCAAATATAAGGGAAATATCTGAAATAGCCAAGGTATTTCCGGTTTTTAACACATCGATGTCCCACAGATTTCACAGATGAACACAGATTTCTTTGCGGCCTGGGCGGCGGGGGATTTAAGAGGGTCACGCAGATTTGGCTTTCCCTTCGGCCGCCGATTTTCAATTCGCAGATGACGCAGATTTTTCCTTTATATCTTATCCGCAGATGAGACCTATTCGGTCAGATTACGCAGATTTTTCGACTCCCCTGTCCCCCTCTTGCGAAGAGGGGGTCCTTATCCCACTCCCAAGCCCTCGCCCTTAGCATAAGTGCAAGGGATGTAGCTGGCGACGCTATAGCTCTGCCAGAGTTTTGGTCAGCCAGCGGAGCCTGTGCCCTAAAGGGCTGGCTGAGAGTGCTTACGCAACAGAGTTGCGATTGTTTGTCGCCTAGCGGAAGACTTTATGGCATATGATGCTCGATGAAGCGAGTAATCATTGATGATACCGTTTTAGGAGATTGCTTCTCGTGAGCTACAGCCATTATTGTAATCTGATTTGCAAACTGAATATAATATACAACATTGGGGTGAATAGTTAAATGTCGTACGGTATAGCTATCTGTCGAGTATTTTTTATCAAAAGAACCACTTTCTGGAAATACATCAGGCCATTAACCTTTTTCACTATTCGCTCTAAAGATTTATTAGCAGTACGTTCTCCAAAATTATCAGCAACATACTGACCTATATCTTTCAATTGCTGCTTTGCCAATGTTGACCAGGTGATATTCATTTCCATCCTAATTCCTCCTTCACGACATTCAAAATCTCTGAATGAGGAATCGTTTTCTGAGACAAAGACTCCTTATAGGCGAAATCGGCAGCGGCTTTCATTGCTGTTTCGTCTAAGTTATCGATAAATGATTGCATCTTCTTATCGTCACATTTTTCTTCTTGTAAAGATAACTCTATAAGTTCGGCAAGATTGCTTCTATCTTCCCTACTCAATTTCTTTATCTCATTCCAAAATGGAACAACTGTATTATTTCTTTCAACAGAATTTGTCATATACATAATCAAATCCTCCCTATTTTATTGTTTACATGCTGCAAATATAAGGGAAATATCTGAAATAGCCAAGATATTTCCGGTTTTTAACACATCGATGTCCCACAGATTTGGCTTTACTTCCCGCTGGTCAGTGGGTCCGGAGGACAAATCTCCCTTCGGCCGCCGATTTTCAATTCACGGATTTACACAGATTTCTGTGCGGCCGAGGATAAGAGGACCACGCAGATCTCGCAGATTACGCAGATTTTTTACGTTTCCTCCGGTTCCCCTTATAGGGGTATATGTTTGGGTGGGTGTGAAGGGGGTGTATAAGAACTTTTGTATATACATCGTGCGCAAAAGATAAAGAGAAAGGGTATCAGATAGTTATGCCTTCTTTTTAACACGCTTTTCACGCTAAAGTTCATATACCCCCCTCACACTTCACACCTTGTTTGCTAATCTAAAAATCGATCATTTCGGCGACAAAGGTTCCAGCAACCTGTCAATCAGACGAAGCAGCTCGTCTCTGTGAGCCTCGCCAACCAACGACTCCATCCAACGTATCGCGCCCCAGTAGTCGTCGATGGAAACATCACGGTCCATCGCCTCCAGACTCTTGGTGTACGCATCAGACAGCCGGAACTCCTTGCGGATGGCTGACTTGGTGGAAGCCCAATGCTTCTCCTCCTCAGTAAGACCACCCTCAAAACGGTCTTCCTTCAGTTCTTCACGCATAGCCCAGAACACGTTGTGGACTAAAAGATTAAAACACTTGTGGGCAGAAATCATGCCCGTCTGTAGTCGTAGGAATCCTTGATTCCCATGACTTCACTTTTGATTTTTTTGAAAAACATTTTAAATAAATTTATGTTATGTTCCAAAATCGGAACTTTTTGATTTCAATGCCAAATTTTATGCTTAGCTTTGCAGCGGAATCTATATGATTCAATTTTAAAACAACTTATAATTATTTGCTTAAAAATGACAACAACAGAACAAAAACAAGAAATGGTATTACCATCTTTCTTCTATGCTATCGCCTCCAGCGAAAGCAGACAACTCATCAGTCTTGATGAACTGCAGCGAATCATCACCCTCGACGCCATGACCCAGGCTCGTACCGAAGACTACCGCAAGAACATGCGCATCAGCAGCGAGCTCGCTCATCAAACCAAGGTGATGATGCCAGGCATCACTACCTCCGTGCTCATGGACGGACGGGGCAAGGAACTGCGCAACGTGGTGAAGACCACCCAGATGATTGCCGTGGATATCGACAAGATTCCTGCAGAAAAGATGAAGGAGGTCGTACAGAAGGCGGACGCCGACCCTCATACCATGATGAGGTTCATCACCGTGAGCCAACGGGGCCTGCGCATCATCTCCAGATACCTGCCCATAGATGACGACGAGGTGACCGCACTGGAACTTTTCGATGTGATCATACGCAAGGCGATGAGCTATTACAGTAAGTTGCTAGGCGTGCCTGCCGACGAGCAATGCATAGACATCACCCGGATGTGCGGACTCGCACACGACCCTACCGCCTACTTCCATTGGGACGCAGAGCCTTTCGGTCTGGACACCCACGACCTGAAGGCGCTCTACACCAAGAAGGCCAACGAGGCGAAATATGCCAAACGTGCCAGCAAGCGCAAGCGAAACAGCCAGAAGATGGTGGCACTGGGCAAGGGGGTTCCCTCGATGGACGAGGCAGCGCAGCACATACTGAACCTACTCGACACGTGGGGCTACAAGTTTGAGAGCGGTGCCCACAACGAGTATGTGCTCCACTTCGGCAAGGTGTGCGTGCACTATGGCATAGACAAGGAAGAGGCAATGACCTACGCCAAGAGCAACTTCAGCTCCGACTATCCCGATGCTGACAGCGTGATGAAATCATGCTATAAGCACACCGAGAAACTAGGCACCTGGCACTTCTACCGCAAAGGCGAGGGCTTCTCGGGTAAGCCGACCGTCAAGGTAATCAAGCAGTGGCTCTCAATGAGATACGAGTTCCACCACAATGAGGTGACGGGATTTCACGAGGTGCTGAGTCGCGATATAATCAAAGGCAAATACCATAAGTGGACCCGCATCGACGACAACATAGAGAACACCATCTGGACCCAGATGGACGAGATGGGACTCGAAGTGAGCGCCATCAAGCTGCACGCCATCATCAACAGCGACTTCAGCGAGCCTTGGGACCCCTTCGACGAATATCTCAGGAGTCTGCCAAAATGGGACGGAAAGACCGACTACATCGACGAGCTTGCCAACCGGGTAACCATCAACTATTGCCCTGGCTACCACCACTCGCAGGAAGAGTTCAGATACTTCTTCAAGAAATGGCTCGTATCGATGGTGGTGGCATGGGTATCACCGAGAGTGGTGAGCCAGACCATCCTGATATTCATCGGGAGGGGTGGCATCAATAAAACCACATTCTTCTATTATATCCTGCCACCTTGCCTGCGCCAGTACTTCATCAACGAGTCAACCGCCAACTATACCGACAAGGACTTCATGGAGGCTTTCTCAAGCAAGGCACTCATATGCCTCGACGAGCTGGAGTCTACCTTCGGCAAGGGGCTGAGTGCCCTCAAGAGCAACGTCACCAAGCTGGTGTTCTCCATCCGCCGCCCCTACGACAAGTATCGTTCGGAACTGCTGCACCGTGGTGCCCTCTGTGGCACCAGCAACAGCATACAGATCATCACCGACGAGGAGAACCGCCGCTACTCACCCTGGTTCGTAGACAACATCGAGAGTCCTAGGGAGACCCCCATCGACTACCAGCACGTCTATGCCCAGGCTGTAGCTCTGGGACAAGAGGTAACCAATCGGGTGAAGAACCAGGAAGAGGGATGGGTATACTGGCTCACCACCGTCGACATCGACGTGATGAGGGAGCACAACGGCATGTTCATGGTTTCCAACTTCATGGAAGACCAGATACTGCGCTTCTACAAGGTGCCGAAATCAGACACCGCCCCTCAATATGTAAAGTTCCGCTATTCATCGGAAATCATGGAGCGCATAGGCGGAAGTCCCGCCCTGAGCCGCAACATGAGTCACCAGAATCTGAGCGCCGTGATGCAGCGACTGGGATTCAAGAAGGTACACCGCGCCAAAGGCAACGGATGGCTCGTGATAGAGAAGAATCCGGGAGAAATCAACACCGAGGCGATCTGCAGTCCAAACGAATGCGCAGAAACGTACCTGAAACCGTACAGAGCCGTAGCTACGGATAGCCAGAATGGTTCTGACCAACAGTAAACTGCATTCTGGCAAGTGCTAACCAGCATTGCCAGCAACGCTAAGTATCATCAAGAGAAACGCTAAGTATTATTACCGCGATTCATAAAAGTCAAAACTATATGAAAATCAAGATATACAAAAAATTCGAGCTTGCCAAGCTCTACTTTCCGGAGCAGTCGAAACACGTGGCACTAAACCACCTGATGCGAATGGTAAACCACTGCCCGCCTCTGCTTGAAGCCTTGCGAAGAGAGGGCTACGAACGGTTGGCGAAGACCTTCACCATGCGCCAGACGCTGCTCATCTATGAGTATCTGGGCGAGCCATAATACTGAGTTTCCAGTTTTATGCCCCATCGTATCCCTATCTCACCCCTATCGTACAGAAGCCTCTTCTGAAAGTCGTATCTTTGCAACCGTAAACAAGAAACAAGCACTGCGCAGCGCTTTAATACATGAAACACGAACCATAAAACAATTTATTAGCCTTATGATTGAGTACGATTTAAAGAAGAACAACAACAAGAAAAACGTGAAGGCTTATGGCAAGTACTACGCCAAGCCCCACATTAGTGAAACTGTAGATCTCGATGAGCTCGCCGACCACATGCATGGTCACAACTCTCCATTCTCAGCCGGGACCATCAAGGGCATCCTCATCGATGCCGTGACCCACATCAAGGAGCTCCTGCTCATGGGCAAGAATGTAAAGCTCGACAACCTCGCCATCTTCTACATCAGCATCAAGAACAAGATGGGTGCAGAGAACGCCGACGACTTCACCGTATCTAAGAACATCGAAGGAGTAAGAATGAAAGCCCGCGCCACGGGCGACTTCCGCTCTGTGAATCTCAACCTCGACGCCAACTTGAAGAAGTATGGTGCTAAGAAAAAGAAGTCTTCGACCACCACCGACACCGAAACAACTACGCCATCGGGAGATACAGGCAAGAGCGAATCTGGCTCTACCACTAACCCAGGCAGCGGTTCGGAAGGCGATGGACTTGAGTAACCGGGATAGCATATCCCCGTTATCTCTTAACGGGGATTGCAAATCCCCTTAACATGTTTTTTTTAATATATTGACCGAAAATGACACAAGATCGATTTCCGATGACGATTGGCGGCGAGGAGGTGCTCAATGAGCATCTCCTGCTCGCCTACACAGAGAACGGCGAGATGATGGACTCACCTCTGAGCGTCCGTTTTCTCGTAATTCATTGCTCGGCAACACGTGCCGACCGTAACTACACCGACAAGCAACTGATGCGCGACCACAAGAAGCGTGGATTCCGCACCGTGGGCTACCACTTCTATGTCCACAAGGACGGAAGCATCACGCAGTTCAGAAAGCTGCTGGAGGTGGGCTCACATGCCCGCCCATACAACCGCTGCTCCATCGGCATCTGCTACGAGGGCGGGCTGGATGACGAGGGGCGTCCTGCCGACACCCTTACCCGCGCCCAGTATGACGCAATGTGGAATCTGCTGCGCAAGCTCAAAATCACGTTCCCACAGGCTAAGATAGTGGGGCATCGTGACTTGCCGGGCACCACCCCGAAGGCATGCCCTTGCTTCGATGCAGCGAAAAAATTTCCACTTTAATGCTTAATGTTGAATGTTGAATTTTTAATTTGAACTATGAAGAAAGAAACCATCAAGAAGGTGATCAATTTCATCATCACCGTACTTACCGCCGTAGCTAGCGCATTCTGCGTACAGAGCTGCCAGTAAATTCCCAGTAATCAAACCTTAACCTTAAGTTCTAATTCTACCAGTATTGCCTGAAGATGCCGAGGCGGTGCATGTCGGAGCCCACCATGTCGTACATATCGTGCTTCATGAGCCACTTGCATCGTTTCTGCACCTTCTTGCCATACTGCCCATCTATCGAGAACGCATTTCGCTGGAACTTGATGCCCATCAACTTGAGCTTCTCGTAATCGCGCTTCTCCATATAGAGGTAGCGCTCAGGATGGGCAAGCACGGGCGTGTAGCCCTTGTTCTTGATGCGCTCCAGGAGGGCATGAAAATTCATCGGGGCAGAGAAGATGCTCGTCTCCACCAACAGGAGCTTGCCATCCTCGCCCAGCGGCAACAGGTCGTTTGCCTTCAGGCGCTTTTCGAAGAGCGCATCTAGCATATTTTCGGCTGCGAGATGCAGCCGGAGCATTTTTCTGTCAGCAGGGTTTCGCTCGGCGAAGTCCTGCTGATATTGTTTCAGAAAGTCGGCAAATACTTGGCGCAAATGGGTGGTCTCGTTGGGTACGTCTTCCATAATATGAGGCGTAAGCCAGACATCCCTCATGCCTGCGCCTTCGTAAAAGCACAACATTTCCAACGACTTCTTTACCTCTTGAAATCCGTCGTCCACGCCGGGCAGGATGTGGCAGTGCCAGTCGATGCCGCCGGGGAGTCCCTCTGATGGTGCTTTCTTGCTTGCCGTCGGATTGCAAATCCAACGGAACGCCTCACGGAATATATACATATTTTTCTATTCTTTCATCCAATTTTCTACTTTCCTATTTTTGCCCCCCCATTCTTGTCGGAGCCGTAGTGGTAGCCGTAGCCATAGCCATAGTGGTAGCCATAGCGATAGTAGTGGCCGTAGCGGCCGCCCTGAGCCTTGGTTCCGTTCAGAATGAGCGACATATTCTTGAATTTCTTGTCCTTGTAGAACTGCTCGATGTCGCCCAGCATGCTGCGCTCCATCAAGCCGCTGCGAACCACGAAGATGGTGCGGTCGGCATATTTCTCGATAATCTGGGTATCGGCTACAATCTCTACAGGAGGACAGTCGATGAAGATATAGTCATACTCCTTACGGAGCTGATTGATAAGCGATTCCAAACGTTCGCTGAAGAGAAGCTCCGTTGGGTTTGGAGGCATGGTACCGATAGGCAGGATGTCGAAATCCTTCACCAGTCCGTTCTCCTCACCATGGCAGATGATGCCCTTCAGGTCGTCGGTTCTGCCGTTGAGATAGTCGCTGAGTCCCTCGCCAGGGCTGCCCACGAGCATGGATGTGGCACCACGGCGGAGGTCACCATCGATGACGAGCACCTTCTTCTCCTTGATAGCGAGCGACATGGCGATGTTGGTAGCCAGATAGCTCTTGCCGGAACCCGGATTAAAGGAAGTGATGACGATGACGTTCTTTTCAGGATGCGCTCCGATGGTGAACTCGAAGTTGGTACGCAATACGCGGAATGCCTCGTTCACGATGTCGCGCTTGCCAGCCTTCACCACAATCTGACGCACCTCCTTCGGCTTCTTCCAGAACAGAATGAGCTGCTTCAGGGTTGGACGATTCTTGCGGCTGATATAGAACGGAATCTCGCCCAGGAATGGGATGGTTACGTTCTTCAGATCCTTGCGGCCACGCACGGTGGTGTTCATGTTTTCACGCACGAAGATGATGACCACAGGGATGAGGAAGCCCAGTGCGAATGCCACCAGCAGGATGTTGCGGCGCACAGGAGCCACAGGCAGGTTGCTGCCTGTAGGAGGAGTGATAACACGGGTGTTATAGGCGGTAAAAGCCTTGGAGAGCTCGTTTTCCTCACGCTTCTGGAGGAGGAAGAGATAGAGCGCCTCCTTTACCTTCTGCTGACGGCCTACGGTCTGCAGATACTTAGCCTGGTTAGGGTTGCTGGCAATCTGCGAGGTGGTATGCGCCTCGTTAGCCTGCAGGGTGCCCAGCTGGGTGCGGAGGGTTACCACGAAGTTGTCGATACTTGCCGTAATACTTCTGCGCATGGCATTCAGGTTCTGGTCGTAATCGGCAACCAATGGGTTCTGTTCGCTGGAGTTTGCCACAATGTTGTTGCGCTCCAACAGGGTCTTATTGTATTCAGCAATCTGCTGCTCGATGCCCGGACTGTCGATACCGGTATTGGATGGCAACACCTGGTTCTTGCTCACTCTGCCTACGAGACTGCTGCGGATATACTGTGCGATGGAGAGGCGTGAGTTGAGATCCATGATCTGCTTGCTCAAATCGCTGCTCTTCTGCATATACTGCTGAGCTGCAGTCTCTACATCAGGCAACAGGTTGGCACTCTTGAAGGAAGAGATATCCTTATCCACATCGCCCAGCTCATGCTCGATAACGCCGAGGCGCTCGGTGATGAAACGGGAGGTGGAAACGGTCATCTGGTTCTTGTCGTCGAGCCAGTTCTTGCGGTATACGGCGATGATGGTGTTGAGGATATCCTCGGCACGCTTGGTCTGTACATCCGTATAGGTAAGATTTACGATGGTAGTCTTCTCCTCGTTCAATCCCACCGTGAGCGAGCCCAAGATGCGATTGGTCATGGAATAGAGGTCGGTATGGCTTACGTAGAGTGCCGGTGCATCGCCACCCTTGATAAAGGCAGCGTATGACGGTGCAGCCTCCAGCTTCACCTTACCCAATGGAGTCTGAACCAGTTTGCCCAACTTACCTGTGACGGTCTTGTTGGTCTCCACAGGAGTTCCATTAGAAGAGGTACCCTTGAAATCAGTGAGTTCAAACTTATCTCCGCCCTTCAGGTAAACGGTCATCGAACCATAGTGTTCTTCGCCGATGGTGAGGAACTGCACGGTGACAGGGAGGTCGTTGCCATAGAGCACATTGCGGTGGAATCGTCCGTCAACAGCGTAATCTACATTGAGTTTCAGCTGCTTTCCTACTTCCAGAAGAACGGAAGGCGACTTGATGGCAATGAGTTCGTTATTAACGTTCGACTTGGTGCCTCCCAATCCCATATCAGAGAACATCGACTCCACATCATTATTGATGGAACTACCTTTGCTTTCATCCTTGATAAGCAGGGAAGCCGTGCGCTGGTATACATTCGGTGTAGAGAGCAGATAATAGCCGGCTGCTCCCATCGTAACGAACAGGGAGAGCACGGACCATTTCCATCTGGCTAAACAGAGATAAAAGAGGTCTTGCAGGCGGAGGAAATCATCCCCCTGGTTGCGGCGAAGCATCGGATTTGGAGCACCCTGATTATTCGCCGGATTTGAATTCTGTATCATCTATAATTTATAAACTATAAACTATTAACTATTAATTATCAATTATTAATTAACCTTGAGGAAGGTGAGGATGGCAACGGCGAGTGAAGATACGCTCAGCCAGAAGCCCGTAGACTGGATGGTGTTTCCATTGACGGTAGAAGTACGCTTCTTGGTATTGTTAGGCGAAACATACACCACGTCGTTCTGCTGCAGGTAATATACAGGCGAGCTGAACACATCCTTGCCCGAGCAGAGGTTGATCTTATAAATCTTCTGATGGCCGTTTTCCTGACGAAGCACCATCACGTCGTCGCGCACACCGGTGATGGTCAGGTCGCCGGCATTGCTGATGGCATCGAGGATGGTAACCTTCTCGTCTTCGATGGCAAACTGTCCAGGATGGTTTACCTCTCCCATCACGGAGTAATGGAGATTGCTCAAGCCCACGGTAACCACAGGGTCCTTGACCAGGCTTGCGTCTATCAACGCTTTCTTGATTTTCTCAGCCACCTGCTCACGCGACAGGTTTGCCACATGAACGGTTCCCAACACAGGGAAATCGATATTGCCCTTGCTGTCTACCGTATAATAATAGGCATCCTTGGCGACGGTCGACGTGGTGGCGGTTCCCGTAAGGTTGAAGAGCTGTGAGATCTGTGGATCCTTGCTCTTCACGCCGATGTAGAGTTTATCTGTTGGCTTGGCGGTGATCACCGCACTTTTCAGATTGATTAGCGTGTCAGGATTTTGGTTAAAATCCTGGAAATAAGCTATTTGTTGTGGGGTTCCACAAGCTGACAGGACAAGAAGTCCCGTACAAAAAGCTCCAGAAAGCAATGAATTACGATATTTCATATGATTTTATATTTTTTCTAGAAAACATCTTGGTATATAGGTGGTGGCGACGGCACAGATTCCCTCTATCGTGACGATGAGCCGATGGTCGCCATTGACGCGCTTGATTTCGCCCTCCAGACCTTTGAACCTGCCGTCGATGACCCTGACACGTTCACCTTTCTTCCAGTTGAAGGCTCCATCCTCGAAATATTCCAGCCCCTCCTGATCGCCCGACGATACCATCATGAACATCTGCATCTGTCGCACGGGAATGGCGATGGGCTGTGGGTCGAAGTCCACCAGCTGGCGATATAGCCTTGCCTTGCCACACAGTTCCCGCTCCAGGCATAGCGCCTGTCGCTTGTTGCTGCGCATGAAGAAAAGCGAGGGTATGAGTGGGCGCTCCACCACAATCTTCTTGCCTTGGCTGTTTACATGTCTCTCTATTACGAAAGGGGCGTAATATTCCATCACATCGCCCATCATGTCTTCGGGGAATGTGTTTTTCATCTGGTCAGGATCCTTAAGCGCGTTGTTGAACAGGTTGAACAAGTCTCGGCAAAGCGCCACTTTGTTCATGAACACGCGCATGGCATACCATGATGCCTCTGTCTCGGCTGGTTCGCCAAGAGTCTCGGCTTGTATGCTTAGAGAATGATTGATATCTTTTATTGAATTGTCCATTCTTTCATTTTAAGTATTCTTATACAGACACATTTTCTCTTCCCCCTTATGTCGAAACGAGTCGTCACAAGCAGCAAGGAGATTGAGACAGTATACTTCTCGTAAAGCTTCTGTCGTTCGGAGCAACCCTGATCCAGGCGATGCTGTACCCGCAATCCCATTTGGGAAACTAAGCCTCTGGTTTAGTTCTCAAACGCGCCGCAAAGTTAACAAAAAAAAAAAAAAACGAAAGAATGTTAGCACAACTTTAAGTAAAATTAGTTTTTTAAGCCGTTTTCTTAATATTTGTTAATTTTACTGTTTTCTTGCATACAAAACATAAAATCGGGGTAAATCTCTTTCAATAAGTGATTTACCCCGATTAAACATTATACAGATGGAAGGAAACTTAGTTGTTTACGCTACCTCCCACAATATCAAGCAATTCATTGGTAATGGCCTGTTGACGACTCTTGTTGTACTGCAAGTTGAGTTCGCGCAAGAGTTCATCGGCATTATCCGTAGCGGTCTGCATGGCCACCATTCTGGCAGCATGCTCACTCGCCTGGCTATCCAGCAACGCTGTATAAATCATCAGACGAAGCTGCTTAGGAATCAAGACTCCCAAAACAGTCTCCAAGTCTGGCTCTACAATGAAGTCATCATTCAGAGGTTTTGCCTCAGAACTCTGGCGTCCGTCAGCTTCAGCCTGCTTTTGGCGCAGATATTCCTGAGCCTTTGCCGTAGCCACATTAGAGGTAAGGTCACGATCGTTGTCCACTCCTATCGCCTCAGTGCTGAGGTCAATAGGCAAGAAAGTCTTGCGGGTCAGAATCTGTGAACCGGCACTCTTAAAGTGATGATAAATCATCTCCACCTTATCGAGCTCACCAGCAGCATACTGCCTGGCAAGTGAATAGGCGATATCTGCACAGGCGCTGGCACGAGGATGATCGGCAAGATCATTAAAGTTACCGCCAATCTTCAAACCCAGTTTCTGTGCCTTCTCTGCCACTTTTCGTCCGATAGGATATACCGTGATGTCGTCAATGCCTTGAGCCTTATACTCGTCCACCGCATGCATCATCATCTTGATAACGTTGGAATTGAATCCACCACACAAGCTGCTGTTAGAACTGTATACCACAAGAGCTACACGCTTGGTCTCCTTGTGCTCCAACTGCAACGGATGGTCGACATTCGGAGTACTTACCAGGAAACTCTTGAGGATATGTTCCAACATATTTCCATAAGGCAGCATATTCTGGATAGCCACCTGAGCATGATGCAACTTACTGGAAGCCACCATCTTCATTGCACTCGTAATCTTACGGGTACTGTTAACGCTGGCTATGCGAGTTTTAATCTCTTTTAATGACGGCATAGGCTATTACGCTTTATATTGTCCTGCAACATTAGCCATGGTCTCCTCGACTGCTTTAATGGCATCATCGGTGAGTTTACCATCGCCCAAAGTCTCAATCACATCAGCGTGCTGGCTGCGCATTGCATCGAGGAACAGATCCTGACAGTCGCGAACCTTATCCATTGGCACGTCGTGCATCAATCCGTGAACACCACAATAGAGAATAGCTACCTGCTCGCCTACCGGCATTGGGCGGTACTGAGGCTGAACCAGCAACTGGTCGTTCTTACGGCCACGGTCCAGAGTCATCGCTGTTACGGCATCCATATCGCTAGAGAACTTAGAGAAGGCCTCCAGCTCACGATACTGAGCCATATCAATCTTCAGTGTACCAGCCACCTTCTTCATACTCTTGATCTGGGCAGAACCACCTACACGGGATACGGAGATACCTACGTTGATAGCTGGACGGAAGCCCTGGTTGAAGAGGTCGGTCTCAAGGAAGATCTGACCGTCGGTGATGGAAATCACGTTGGTTGGGATGTACGCTGATACGTCACCAGCCTGTGTTTCGATGATAGGAAGGGCTGTCAAAGAACCACCACCCTTAACGTGACCCTTCATGCACTCTGGAAGGTCGTTCATCTGCTCGGCTACCTCCTGCTGGTCGTTGATACGAGCGGCACGCTCCAACAGACGAGAATGGAGATAGAACACATCACCAGGGTAAGCCTCACGTCCGGATGGACGGCGGAGGATCAGAGATACCTCACGGTAAGCCACAGCCTGCTTACTCAAGTCATCGTATACGACGAGAGCTGAGTAACCACGGTCGCGGAAGTACTCACCGATAGCTGCACCGGCAAATGGTGCGTAATACTGCATGGCTGCAGGATCGGCAGCGGTAGCACTTACGATGATGGTATATGGCAGAGCGCCATGCTCCTTGAGGTTCTGTACCAATGCTGCAACGGTAGATGCTTTCTGACCGATAGCTACATAGATACAATATACTGGCTTGCCAGCCTCATAGAAACTCTTCTGGTTGATGATGGTATCCACTGCGATGGCAGTTTTACCGGTCTGACGGTCACCGATAATCAACTCACGCTGTCCACGACCGATAGGAATCATAGAGTCTACCGCCTTCAAACCAGTCTGAAGAGGTTCCTTTACTGGCTGACGATAGATTACACCAGGTGCCTTACGATCCAAAGGCATCTCGAAAGAATCGGTGAGGTCGATGTCACCCAGACCATCAATAGCCTGACCCAGAGGGTTTACGACACGTCCGAGGAAGTTGTCGTTTACGCGGATAGAAGCAATACGGTGTGTACGCTTCACGCTCTGTCCCTCCTTGATGCCAGCTGTAGGACCTAAGAGGACACAACCTACATTGTCTTCCTCCAAGTTCATGACGATAGCCATGGTTCCGTTCTCAAACTCAAGAAGTTCATTAGCCTCGGCATTACGCAGACCATAGATACGAGCCACGCCATCGCTGACGGTAAGCACGGTACCCACCTCGTCAAACTGCTGAGAGCCATTAACCTCCTGGAGCTGCTGCTGAAGAACCTCAGACACCTCACTTGGTTTAATTTTATCTGACATTGTTTATTTACTTTAAAATTTTAAAATTAGAAATTCATAAAGAGTAAAGCACTTGAATTATTCACTCATCGTTCTTCACTCTTCACTTATCTCCTACTTTTTGAGCTGTGTCAGAATGTTGTTGAGCTTAGTCTTTACGCTCGCATCCATTCTGTAAGTATCATACTCAAGGATGAAACCGCCAATCAGTTCAGGGTTCACCTCGGTCTTGAACTCCACAGTACCTTTCGTTCTCTGCTCCACCATCTTGCGCATCTTATCCTCAGTAGAGGCGTCAACGGCAGTGGCGGTGATCAGCTTACCGCGGATGATGTTCTTCTGTTTCCTGTAAAGAGTGATATACGAAGCAGCCATGAATTGCAGGGTGCTCTCCCTATCCTCTTTCAAGACGAGAGCGATAAACTTCTTGCTCAGTTCCGTAGGCTCTTTGCCCAGGGCTGTGATGAGAAGTGCCTCTTTCTTGTCTTTGGAAAGCATAGGGTTGTCTATCGTAAATCTCAGTTCAGGCACGTCGATGTAGCTCTTAAAGAGCGTCTGCATCTCCTGGTAGACCTGATCTTCGAGCTTCATGCCGAGTGCAGCCTTGATGAGGGCACGGGCATAACGCACCGATATTACACCTATATCCATAAGCTTTACTATTTGTTGTCAGAAGAAACCTCGTCCAGCAGTCGATTTATCATATCCATCTGTGCCTTGTCATCAGAGAGCTTAGCCTTGAGCACCTTCTCTGCAATCTGAACAGAGAGTTCGGCTACCTGGCCTCGGATTTCACGAATGGCGTTCTGCTTCTCGGTCTCAATCTGCTTCTTGGCATCAGAGAGGAGACGTGCGCCTTCTTCGCGTGCTTTATCCTGTGCTTTCTCTACAATGGCATCGCGGGTTTCGGCAGCCTCCTTGAGGAGGGCAGCCTGCTTCTCGCGAGCTTCCTGCAAGATGGATTCACCTTCTTTTTGGATATTGGCAAGCTTCTCGTTGGCTTCGTGAGCCTTCTTCAGACTATCATCGATGAAAGCCTTACGTTCGTTCACCATCTTAATGATGGCTGGGAATCCAGCCTTCCAAAGAATGATGAAGACGATGATGAAGACCAGCGTCATCCAGAAGAGCAAACCGCTATCAGGAATCAATAAATCCATATATACTGGTTAAAGTTTTACTTAAACGTTTTGTTTTAACTAACTCTATAATCATCTCTATCATGCCCCGGAAAGACATCAGGCTGATGCCTGAGACTTCCTTTTATCGGGGCAGATGATAGTGACAGATGAGATGATTACATAACGATTGCCAGGATGGCGATGATGACAGCGAAGAATGCAACACCCTCAACCAACGCAGCTGCAATAATCATAGAAGAACGGAGGTCGCCCATCTTCTCTGGCTGACGAGCCATAGCGTCCATAGCCTGGCCACCAATGCGACCGATACCAATACCTGCGCCAATAGCGGCCAAACCTGCACCTACTGCGGCACCCAACTTTGCAATCTCTGCTGCTAATAAAAGTGATAACATAATCTTAATAATTTAAGTTGTTAATATTTTCTTTGTTTATTATCTGAATGAAATTAGATCCGTAATCTATAATCTATAAACTACTTCACTACCTCTGGCTCAGCCTCATGAGACTTTACATGAGCCAGCGAGATGAATACTGCACTCAGCATGGTGAATACCAATGCCTGAATGTAGCTTACCAATACTTCGAGGAGCATCATAAAGGCGCTCATCGCAACACTTACTATTGTCATACCCGTACCTGCCACATAGTTGGCGATAGCATTCTCACTGATGTTGAACATGATGAAAATGATAGCCGCAAACGAAAGTGCGATGGCGTGACCCGCCATCATGTTGGCGAAGAGTCGGATAATCAGAGCCAGCGGTTTCGTAAAGATTCCGAAGAGCTCGATGAATGGCATCAGTGGCACTGGCACCTTCAACCACGTTGGTACCTCCGGCCAGAAGATTTCCTTCCAGTATTCCTTGGTACCGGTGAAGTTGGTGATCAGGAATGTCGTTACACCGAAGAATACGGTGCAGGCGATATTACCCGTCAGGTTACCACCACCTGGAGGGAATGGTACGATACCCATGATGTTCGCCACGAAGATAAAGAAGAAGCAAGTAAGCAACCATGGTGCGTACTTTGGGGCTTCCTTACCCAGGGTGGCCTCTATTACATCGGTATATACCGACATGATGAACATGTGCATCAGTCCCACAAAACCCTTTGGTGCAGGATCATCCACCTTGTGCTTCCTGCACCAGCGGGCTGGTATCAGGACACAGAGCAACAGAATGATAGCATCGATGAAGAGCACGCAAACGGTCTTCGTGATGGAGATGTCAAGCGGACGAACCTCCTGGTCTCCCACCTTCTCTACTATCTTGTTGGGATTCGCCTGCGCATCAGCGTTCTTGATCACCAGATTATAAGGGCCCGGACGGTCTCCATTGGCATCCTTCTCTTCCGAGAATTCGCTGCTGCAGAACACGTGCCAGCCCGAAGTGGTGTTAACGATGACAGGCAGATGAATCACTACGGGATGGTCTCCCACCTTTGTGATATGCCATTCATAAGAATCCTTGATATGACCCCACAATATCTCTTTCACATCGATGTTCTCCTTAGCCGATACCTGCAGAGGTGCCAGCGTAAAGAGCAGCATCGCCATCAAGAGGAATTGCTTGAGATGTTTCATATTCTTTAATTCTTACTTTTGTTTATTAATTATTTGTTCAGAACCGCTTATGAAAGACGGTTCTTTTTCTCTACCCGAGCGAAGTAGATGCAGTCGAACACGAGCAGTACGACATAGAAAAGGGCAAAGATTGCGGTAAAACCCAGAATGTTCTGCCTGTCGCATACCAGCACATAGATGAGGAATACCAATGTACCGGCCATCAGTTTCAAGACCAATGCCGCCAGATAGAACTTGGCGAGATTGGCTGGCGATGACTTTGCAACAGCCTTCCATGCTTCACCATAAGCAGTACTTGCAACGAGTGAGAATATCGCACTCACTACCAACGGGTTAACAACCTGGGCTATCATATCATCGCATTGAGCAGATAATCTGCAGGCAAAGAGCACGGCAAGAGCCACTGCTGCTGTAAGCCACAAAGAAATCTGCTTATACCTGATACTCGCCTGTCTGATAGTCTGCAAGCGCAATTTTTCGTCTTTTTCCATTGTTCTATTGTATCAATATAGCTGTCAACTATTAACTGTCAACTATTAACTAAATTATACTTCTACACAAAGGCTTACTTCGTTTTTCTTACATTCCACGAATCCGCCCTTGATGTTCATTACCTGCTTGCCTTCCTTGGTAGTGTATTCCACCTTGCCCACTTCGAGCGAAGAGATGATAGGCGCATGATCCTTGAGAATCTCGAACGAGCCGAGGGTTCCCGGAACCAGTACGCTCTCTACCTCACCCTGGAAGACTACTTTCTCAGGAGATACTATCTTTAGCTGTAACATAATCTTTAACTTTGAATTTTGAACTTTATGATTACCCAATATTGCTATTGAATTCTTCGTTCTTCGTTCTTCACTCTTCACTAAAGACTACGCCTGTGCTGCTGCGAGCAACTGCTTAGCCTTCTCCTTGGCATCCTCAATAGTACCTACGTTGAGGAATGCCTGCTCTGGCAGGTCATCTACCTCACCGTCGAGGATGGCGTTGAAGCCCTTGATAGTCTCTTCGATAGGAACCATCACACCCTTCAAACCGGTGAACTGCTCTGCTACGGTGAATGGCTGGCTCAGGAAACGCTGTACACGGCGTGCACGGTTCACGGTCAACTTATCCTCATCAGAGAGCTCATCCATACCGAGGATGGCGATGATATCCTGCAACTCGTTATAACGCTGCAACAACTGCTTTACTCGCTGTGCACAATCGTAGTGTGCCTTGCCCACAATCAGCGGGTCGAGGATACGAGAGGTAGAACCCAGCGGGTCTACGGCAGGATAGATACCGAGAGATGCAATCTTACGGGAAAGCTCAGTGGTAGCATCCAGGTGAGTAAAGGTGGTAGCTGGAGCAGGGTCGGTCAAGTCATCGGCAGGCACATAAACGGCCTGTACAGAGGTGATGGAACCATTCTTGGTAGAAGTGATTCGCTCCTGCATGGCACCCATCTCAGAAGCCAGCGTTGGCTGATAACCTACGGCTGATGGCATACGACCCAACAGCGCAGATACCTCAGAACCAGCCTGGGTGAAACGGAAGATGTTATCGATGAAGAACATGATATCCGCTGCCTCACCATTCTTACCTCCGTGATCACGGAACTCCTCAGCTACGGTCAAACCAGAGAGAGCTACAGAAGCACGTGCCCCAGGTGGCTCATTCATCTGACCATATACCAGGGTAGCCTGACTCTTGGCAAGTTCCTCAGGATCGACAAGTGAGAGATCCCACTTACCTTCTTCCATAGCTTTACGGAACTTCTCGCCATACTTGATAACACCAGACTCGAGCATGTCTCGAATCAAATCGTTACCCTCACGGGTACGCTCACCTACTCCGGCAAATACAGAGTAACCGTTGTGTCCCTTGGCAATGTTGTTGATCAACTCCATGATAAGCACCGTCTTACCTACACCGGCACCACCGAAAAGACCAATCTTACCACCCTTCATGTAAGGTTCGAGCAGGTCGATCACCTTAATACCGGTAGCAAGCATCTCCTTGTGAGTAGAAAGTTCGTCAAACTTCGGAGCCTCACGGTGGATAGGATAAGCACCCTTCATGTCCAATTCATTCATACCATCAATAGGCTGTCCGATGACATTCATCATACGGCCCTTGATCTGCTCTCCGGCTGGCATCTGGATTGGGTTACCTGTAGGGATAACCTCCAAGCCGCGCTGCAAACCGTCAGTATTATCCATAGCGACACAGCGAACTGTATCCTCACCGATGTGCTGCTGCACCTCGATGACAAGCTCGCGGCCGTCTGGACGTTTTACCTTCAGAGCTTCATAAATTTTAGGAAGCACCTTCTCTGGATTCTCGCCCTTTGTATCGAAGTAAACGTCGATAACAGGACCGATAATCTGAGAGATACGTCCGTTAATTTGTGACATAAGCTTATTAGTTTAAATGTTATATATATTTATATTATTCTTGACTGCAAAAGTAACAACAATTTATGGAAACCACAAATTAATTAAAAGTTTTATTCGGCTTTTATACCTTATTAAACCATTTTTAGTTCCCTTTAAACCATTTTCCTATGCAAAAGCAAGAAGTCAGGAGTCCAAACTCCCTTCTTCTTACTCCAATCTCTATAAATCAGATACTCAACTCGTCCAAAACCTTGATGAGTTTACGGTCGAATGGCTTATCTGAGCGGATGGCTTCAGAAAGCGGAACGTATACTACCTCGTTATTGCGTACACCAATCATCACATTGCGCTGTCCCTGCATGATAGCCTCGATGGCACCACAACCGGTACGGCTCGCAAGAATACGATCACGGGCTGACGGACGGCCACCACGCTGCAAGTGACCCAGGATAGATACACGTACATCAAACTCAGGGAACTCCTTGCGCACACGGTCGGCATAATAAAGAGCACCGCACTTAGGACTCTCTGACACGATGACGATACAACTCTTCTTAGACTTACGGATACCACGCTCCATGAATTGAGCCAACTGGTCTACATCGGTAGAATCCTCTGGAATGATAGCAGCCTCTGCTCCACTGGCGATAGCTGAATTCTGCGCCAGAAAACCGGCATCACGGCCCATCACCTCGATAAAGAAGATACGCTCGTGGCTCTGCGCAGTATCACGGATGCGGTCTACACACTCCACGATGGTATTCATCGTAGTATCATAACCGATTGTATTGTCTGTACCATAAAGGTCATTATCAATTGTTCCTGGCAATCCGATGCAGCATATATCAAACTCACGTGCGAAATTCATCGCACCTGTCAGCGAACCGTTACCGCCAATCACGACAAGCGCATCTATTTCCTCTTTCTGAATCGTTTCAAATGCCTTCTGACGACCTTCTTCGGTCATGAATTCCTTAGAACGGGCTGTCTTCAGCATCGTACCACCTGTGCCGATGATACCGCTTACATTCTCTGTAGAAAAGGTTTTAATTTCATCATTGATGAGACCATCGTAACCACGATAGATACCTTTCACAGTGAAACCGTTGTAGATAGCCGAACGGGTAACCGCACGGATAGCAGCATTCATACCTGGAGCATCTCCTCCAGATGTTAAAATTCCAATAGTCTTAATCTTTGCCATAACTATACCTTATTATATTATATATATTTTTTTAATGTTAGTTTATTATCCTCTCAGGATGATGGTTTTCATCCATTACCCCTACATATACAGTAGGTATCCAAGGGTATACCCCTTGCTTTGTTTGGGTTTATCGATTTAAATAATTAGGTTTGCGGCACCAGCCACCAGGATATGGGAGAGCCAAAGGATAGCAAGTCCGATGACGCCACCCATCAAAGCTTTCCAGCCAATATTGCGGAAATACCACCCCATGTGCATACGTTCCATCTTCATCAGGGCAAGACCGCTGATTGTACCGATACCAAGAACGTTACCACCAGCCATTACGCAATATGCAATCATCTGCCAGTAGATACCATTGGTATGATAATCAGTAAGCATGCTGAATGAAGGATCATTCACATTTGCCAGATCATGAAGGGAGAAAAAGTTCATGGCTGTAGCAAAGTTGTCAAGTACAGTACTGATGATACCAGCCAAAACGCCATGCAACAGCACGCCAGGACGCTTATCATCCATACCGACAGAGTTGAGAAGAGTAGCAAAATCGTCAAAAGCACCGGTCTCCTTCACCACTCCGATGGCAAGCATGATACCCATCACGAAGAGAATCATCTGGACGACTCCATATTGAAACACTCTAGGAGTGCGACGGTCAGCCATCGCATCCATATTCATGAGTTTACGGTTGAATATCTCGTTCACAATCCAAAGTACGCCCAATACGCAGAGCGCACCGAGGAAAGGACTTAATTTCGTAATATTATGGAAGGTAGGGATAAACCACAATCCACCGATGCCCACAAAGAGCATCAGCAAGCGCTGCCATACATTGAGACGGGTATCATCCCCGCGGTATGGCATAGCAATCCATTCTGTCTCTACTCTTTCAGGCAGCATGCGCTGCATCATCAACAACGGAATGAGCCAGGCTGCAAGACATGGCAGCAGAAGCGACAGAAAATAATGAGTAGCCGTTACAGCACCCATATTCCACATCACCAGTCCTTCCGGATTTCCGATAACGGTAAGAGCTCCGCCACAGTTGGCAGAAAGAAGAATGGCACCTCCATACACCATGCGCTGACGACGGTTTGGAATTACCCCATGCATCATCGTAAGCATCATCACTGTTGTAGTAAGATTATCGAGATTTGCCGAAATAACAAAGGTCACGGCTGCGAGAATCCATAGCATTTTCTTGGCGCTTCGGGTACGTAACAACTGGCGTATGAAATCGAAGCATCCGTTGTTATTGAGAATTTCAACTATCGTCATAGTGGCTAGCAGGAAGAGTACGATTTCTGCTGCTCTACCCACATAAGGAAGGAAGATGTTACGGGCAATAAAATACTTAACCGTTGTACTGGTGGATTCTATCTCGTTCCACATTCCGAGATTCAGATAGCGTGAATAATCAGAAGAGTGTTCACTGGTCACGAAGTCCATACCGAAACAGATATAGAGAACCCATCCTACCGTTCCAGCAAAGATGGCTACGGCAGCACGGTTCACCTTGGTAATATTCTCGGTTGCAATGAGAATATATGCCAGTATCAGTATGGCAAGAATGACTAGTGTCATATCATTATTTTATTATATTCATTACATTTTAGGCGCAAAGGTAACAATTATTTTGTTATCGCCAACATTTCGGTGTCTTTTTTTAATGAATTTAACTCATTTTCATACAAATGAAAATTTCGCCCGTTTTTTTCGTTCGCCATAATTTTTCTTCCCTCTTCATTTTCATCATAGAATCAGATGAAAACACGAATTACAGAGAAGAACACCACAGGAAGAAATATCGAGGAGGAAGTTATCAGAATATTGAAAGGGTTATGCATATATATAATATTATGTATTTCCTCGAAGGAACCCACCAAAAACAGCGATTTTAGTTAAATATTACTAACAAAAAGAAGAAAATCAAGAGTAAATGCCTGTAACTCAAAGAAAATGAGTAATTTTGCGCCCGATTTATACAATTCACATAAAGTCAAACTTTATTAATTTTAATTTTTTAATTATTTTTTATGTCAGATTTAAAGAACGTAAAGCCATTGGACGACTTCAATTGGGATGAGTTTGAGAATGGCACAAGCGCAAACGTCAGCAAAACAGACCTCGAGAAGGCCTATGACGAAACTCTTAACAAGGTAACAGAACATCAGGTTGTAGAGGGTACAGTAATCTCTGTAGACAAGAAAGAGGTTATCGTAAACATCGGTTACAAGAGCGATGGTATTATCCCTGCTTCTGAATTCCGTTACAACCCAGACCTCAAGGTAGGCGACAAGGTTGAGGTTTATGTAGAGAACCAGGAGGACGTAAAGGGCCAGTTGGTACTCTCTCACAAGAAGGCTCGCCTCAGCAAGTCTTGGGAGCGTGTTAATGCAGCTCTCGAGAACGAGGAAGTTATCCAGGGTTACATCAAGTGCCGTACTAAGGGCGGTATGATCGTTGACGTTTTCGGTATCGAAGCTTTCTTGCCAGGAAGCCAGATCGACGTTCACCCTATACGCGACTACGACGTATTCGTAGGCAAGACAATGGAGTTCAAGGTTGTAAAGATCAACCAGGAGTTCCGCAATGTCGTTGTATCTCACAAGGCTCTCATCGAGCAGGAGCTCGAGCAGCAGCGTAAGGAGATCATCGGCAAGCTCGAGAAGGGTCAGATCCTCGAGGGTACCGTTAAGAACATCACTACTTACGGTGTATTCGTTGACCTCGGCGGTGTTGACGGTTTGATCCACATCACAGACCTCTCTTGGGGCCGCGTAAGCGATCCACACGAGGTTGTATCTCTCGACCAGAAGATCAACGTTGTTATCCTCGACTTCGATGAGGAGAAGAAGCGTATCGCTCTCGGTTTGAAGCAGCTCACTCCACATCCATGGGATGCTCTCGATGAGAACCTCAAGGTAGGTGACCACGTTAAGGGTAAGGTAGTGGTTATGGCTGACTACGGTGCATTCGTTGAGATTGCTCCAGGTGTAGAGGGCTTGATCCACGTATCTGAGATGTCTTGGAGCCAGCACTTGCGTTCTGCTCAGGACTTCATGAAGGTAGGTGACGAGGTAGAGGCAGTTATCCTGACTCTCGACCGCGCTGAGCGCAAGATGAGCCTTGGTATCAAGCAGCTCAAGGAAGATCCATGGGAGGCTATCGAGGCTAAGTTCCCTGTTGGCAGCAAGCACACAGCTAAGGTTTGCAACTTCACTAACTTCGGTATCTTCGTAGAGCTCGAGGAAGGTGTTGATGGTTTGATCCACATCTCTGACCTCTCTTGGACTAAGAAGGTTAAGCACCCATCTGAGTTCACTTCTGTAGGCGCTTCTATCGACGTAGTAGTTCTCGAAATCGATAAGGAGAACCGTCGCTTGAGCCTCGGACACAAGCAGTTGGAGAAGAACCCATGGGATGAGTATGAGGCAATCTACACTCCAGGTTCTGTTCACCAGGGTACTATCACTGAGTTGATGGACAAGGGTGCTGTTGTAGCTCTCGCTGAGGGTGGTGAAGGTTTCGCTACTCCTAAGCACCTCACTAAGGAGGACGGCGCAATGGCTAAGAAGGGCGAGACTCTCGACTTCAAGGTTATCGAGTTCGTTAAGGAGACAAAGCGCATCATCCTCTCTCACTCTCGTACATTCGAGGAGGGTAACGAGCCAGTTGCTAAGCCAACTCACAAGCGTGCAAACGGCGGTCGCAAGAACAACAACGAGACAGCTATGATCAACAACGTTGCTGCTAGCACATCACTCGGTGATATCGATGCACTCGCTAAGTTGAAGGCTCAGATGGAGGGCAAGGCTTAATCTTAAACAGATCAGGCTTTTGCTATTCATTAGCTAAATAAACATTCAGGGGACTGAAATTTCAGTAATGAGATTTCAGTTCCCTTTTTTATTATGTGTATTAAAAAAATAAACTATCGGGCACTATCTGCCTACTTCGGTAAACTCATCTCTACTAATTCATGTCCTAAAACCACTAATTCATGTTTTTTTCTATCATAACATGTCGAAAAACACAAAAACCTTTGGTGGTTTCAAGTTTTCTGTTTATCTTTGCAGAAGATAAGCTGCACTCGGCAATTTGTAAGCAAGCTTACATTGCGCTCGTTTGCATTATCTTTGCAGAAGATAAGCTGCACTCGGCAATTTGTAAGCAAGCTTACATTGCGCTCGTTTGCATTATCTTTGCAACCGATAAAACAATAATTTATATGAGCTAGAGAAATCATTCTCTCAAGAATTATCTGAAAAGAAAGAGAAGCGATTCTCCAGATTACAAAAGGAAAAGAAAGTTCAAGATATGAAACAGTCAAGATTAATAGTAGCCGCTCTATCAATGAGTTGTATCACTACCCTCTCCTCCTGCTTCAAGGAAGAACCGCTCAATGCCGAATGCGACATCGAGCAGGCATACATACATGCAGACAACAAGATTTTATTGAACTTATTGTTTACTAATCCATCTGATACATTGGTCAATGTGCAGAGTGATCAGACAAACATCGAGTTCACGATGAGACCATTTGCCGCCCTTACCAAACAGGCGCCAATATTCCGCCTTACACCTGGAGCTACCATCTCACCGGAAAGCGGAAGCCTTCAGGATTTCTCAAAAGGACCTGTAACATATACAGTTACTTCTGAAGACAAGCAATGGAGCCGCACCTATCAGGTAAGCATCAAGAAAGGACAGACCACCATGCCAAACGAGATTGAATTCGAATTTGAAAACGCATACCTCAGCAAGGGATACTACAACTGGCAAGAGAACTGGAACGGCAATAAACTCGACATCTGGGCTACCGGAAACTCAGGATTCCAAATGAGTAACAGTTCATCTAAACCGGAAGAATATCCTACCGTGATGATAGAAGATGGACACAGGAGAAAGGGAGTGCAACTCACAACCCGACGCACAAGCAAGATCGCTGATATGGTACACAAGCCTATCGCTGCCGGCAACCTCTTCATCGGACAGTTTGATGCCACCGATGCCCTGCGCGATGCAATGAAGGCAACAAAGTTCGGTCATCCATTCAGCTTCAGTGCCAAGCCTGCTAAGTTAGAAGGATGGTATAAGTATCAGGCTGGCGAAAAATTCACCGACAAGAATATGCAAGAACTTGACCGCCATGACTACGGAACCATTTATGCTGTACTCTATGAGAACATCGATGAAAAAGGAAATGCCGTATTGCTCTACGGAGATAATGTACAGACCAGCAAACAGATAGTGGCACTTGCTTTAGTAGGTGAAACCCATGATGACAACGGAAAAGTTGCTATTGGAAACACGCCGGAATGGCATCACTTCAGCGTAGATTTCGAGTATAAGAAAACCATTGACCCAATCAAGTTGAAGAATGGTGGCTACAGTCTCGCTATTGTCAGTTCATCCAGTTCCGATGGAGCCAACTTCCTGGGTGCCGTAGGCAGTACCCTTTGGATAGACAGTTTCAAGTTGATTTGCAAATAAGCTAAGGAGGATACTATATAATGAAGAAGATAACAATATTAGCTCTCCTGCTGACATGGGGCACTGCCTCATGGGCAGGAGAAAATGAGAAACAGGAAACAGAGGAGCAGAAGCAGGTAGCAGAAAACAAGCGCACCCCATGGAACAAATATCTACACGGCTACCAGTATCAGGCACGAGTGGCATATAATCTGGGAGGCACAGCCCCTATCGGTCTTCCTGCTACCATCCGTACACTGCACAGCTATACGCTGCAACCTAACTTCAGTCTGGGTATCGACGCTTATCACCCACTTTCAGGCAAATGGGGATTCGTTGGTGGACTTCACTTCGAAAACAAGGGCATGAAGATTGATGCAGGCGTAAAAAACTATTATATGAGGATAGTTCGTGGAGGCGAAGAGCTGAAAGGTATATTTACAGGCAACGTGGTTACGAAGGTAGACATGAGTCTCATCACGGTACCATTGCAAGCGGCATACGACATTTGCGACAACCTCCGTTTCAAGTTGGGTCCGTATGTTAGCTATGTAACATCAAAGAAGTTTGAGGGCTGGGCATACGATGGTTACCTCCGTCGCCAGGAGGAAGGTCATCCTAAGGGCGATCCTACCGGACAGAAGATAAAGTTGGGTCATGATGAAGGCGAGCGTGGTGATTACGATTTCAGCGATGACATGCGCAACTGGCAGGTGGGCGTAGATTTCGGAATAGACTGGCGCTTGAACAACCGCTGGGGCATCTGTGCTGATCTGAGCTGGGGCTTAAATGGTATCTTCAAGAAAGATTTCGAGACCATCGAGCAGACGATGTATCCTATCTACGGCAGCGTAGGTATCACGTATCAGCTGAAGTAATATATAATATAATGTACGCGTACATTATTATATATAGAGAGAATCAATATTTATTAATATAAAAAAGAGAAGAAAATGAAAAAGTTTATTTATTTGATGGCCATGGTTTGCACCCTTGGCTTCTTCACTGCTTGTAGCAGCGATGATGATGATCCTACAGTATGGGACACTTTTAAGGCAGGTACTTACAATGTCTGGGGCCAGGAGCTTGAAACTGAAGATGGCGAAGTAGATTATAAATTCATAGATTTCGATATGAATATCGAAAAGGCTGGAAATCAAACTGCCAAGGTAACTTTGACAGACAAGAGTGGCGAGGTAACTGTTAACGTACCAGAGGCAACCATTATTGCACAGGATGGTTACACTTTGAGAGGTCAGGGAACAGCGACCATTAATGACAATGTAACCAAGGCTACAGAAAATGCTAACACAAAGACGGTAGATTTCACTGCTAAGATTTCTGCAGACTACAAGAACATCAGCGTAGAACTGAAGATAGCTGATGTTACATTCAATGCTGGCAACAGCACAGAAAAGCCAGCTGTTTCCAAGCTTCTTGCAATCTGGAAACTCGAGCCTGTAACCATGTATGACGACAAAGGCAATCAGACAGACAATCCTGATGATGCTTCGACATGGAAAGGTTCATTCAAGATGAATTGGGAAACAGCAGCAGACTGCCCTCCTATCATGGGTTTTATCCCTTCAGCTAACGCATCACAGATAGCAGAAAGCCTGGTCAACCAGTTGTTGCCAAACCTCTTGAAGTCTGTAACATTCACTGCAGATGGCAAGATTATCGCTCAATACGCAGAAGCTAAGTTAAGCGAAACAGATACAGAGGCACCTGCCACTCCAAACTGGCAGATTGCTGAAGGCTATGCAACATATAAGATTGTAGATGAGAATCAGATCATCGTATTCCTGAACAATGAAAAGATTGCCGGCACCATCACAGATCCTGCCAAGCAGGCAGCCATCGGTGCAGTTCTGGCAGCTTTCAAGGATGGTGTTCCTGTAAACGTTCGCTTCAACGACAACAATACTGCATTCTTCTATCTGAATCAGGATTTTGCTACAAAATTGGCATCTAATCCGGTTCTTGTTAAAATGGTTGAGAGCCTCGGTGATGAAGATCTGAACGGCTTTGCCGGAATGGTCAAGGCGATTGTAAAGCAGTTGCCAGAGTTGATGGGCAAGACCACCAAGTTTGAGGCAGGTCTTGAGTTGATGAAGTAAAGCGGAGCTTCTGCCCCCACGCCCTGAAAGGGCAGAAGCTCCTAGCCCAGGGCAACGCCCTGGGTATAAACAGAAACAGCAAGGCGCCCTGTAAGGGCAAAAGCTTTATAATCCATATTTTAAAGCTTTTGCCCTTACAGGGCGTATGTGTATAACTCCGTACAACCCAGGGCGTTGCCCTGGGCTAGGAGCTTCTGCCCTTTCAGGGCGTATGGAGACATCTTTGCCTACTTTTAGAACTACTGCCCTTTACCATTGATTCAGGGTGCGAGGGGATTTCATCCTATTTTCCGGGCACAAAAAAAGATTGCATCAGCGAAAATACTTCCAACCAATGCAATCTTCAGTTTTCTTTAATCTAGAGACTAAACACTTTCTTACGAGAAAAATTCACGGAAGAAAAGAGCCTAGCGTCGGATTTACTTCACCTTTGCAACGATAGCCTTGAAAGCCTCAGGGTTGTTTACAGCGAGGTCAGCGAGAACCTTACGGTTAATCTCGATACCAGCCTTGTGAAGAGCACCCATCAACTGGCTGTAGCTCATACCATCGAGGCGAGCAGCAGCGTTGATACGCTGGATCCACAATGCGCGGAATGTGCGCTTCTTGTTACGACGATCGCGATAAGCGTAGGTAAGACCCTTCTCCCAAGTGTTCTTAGCTACTGTCCATACATTCTTGCGAGCTCCATAGTAACCCTTAGTGAGCTTCAAGATTCTTGTTCTTTTTGCTTTTGATGCAACGTGATTTACTGATCTTGGCATAATTTTTTTTCTTTAAAAGTTCGACTAAAAAGTTAATAATTAACGGAGGCAGAGCAAGTCGCGAACCTGCTTCAAGTTTGAACGGTCTACGAGAGTCTCACCAAGGAGATTTCTCTTCTGCTTCTTTGTCTTCTTAGTCAAGATGTGACTGTGAAAAGCGTGATGACGCTTAATCTTACCTGTACCGGTGAAACGGAATCTCTTCTTTGCGCCGGAATTAGTCTTTACTTTTGGCATTTTTACTTTTAATTTTAAATTGTTATTTATTATAGCGATGGCAACGCATATACCAGGGCGTTACGCATCTTTTTTTTCTTAATCCTCTGTTCCTTCTGCAAGTTTCTTCAGAGCATCGCCGCCTTTAGCATTGGCGAGCAAGCCATTCTTCTCAGCATTAGCAGCGCGCTCTGCATCTGCAGCAGCCTTAGCTTCAGCCTCTCGCTTCTCACGGTCCATCTTCTGCTGGCTCTTCTTTGCAGTACCAGCCTTCTTAGGACTCATGTAGAGGAACATCTTCTTACCTTCAAGCTTTGGCATCTGCTCCACCTTTCCGTACTCTTCCAAATCATTGGCGAAACGGAGAAGAAGAACCTCACCCTGCTCCTTGAAGAGAATAGAGCGACCACGGAAGAAAACGTATGCACGAACCTTGTTACCCTCGTTGAGGAACTCCATAGCGTGCTTGAGCTTGAACTGATAGTCGTGCTCATCGGTCTGAGGTCCGAAACGGATTTCCTTGGTCTCCACCTTTACCTGCTTCTGCTTCATTTCCTTTGCATGTTTCTTCTGCTGGTAAAGGAATTTAGAATAGTCAACTATACGGCAAACTGGTGGTTGCGCATTAGGAGATATCTCGACTAAGTCAAGCTCTTGCTGACGTGCCAACTCCAACGCCTTACGTGCTGGCATCACTTCTGCTCCACCATCACTCACTACTCTCACGTCGCGTGCACGAATCTGTTCGTTTACGCGGTACTGATTTTTCATTTTGTCATTTTTCATTAACTATTCGATATATTCTTTTTTTGTCTTTTTGATTAAACGGCTGCAAAGTTACGATTATTTTGTGAAACCACCAAATTTTCAGTGGGTTATTTTCATTTTTGCCCGCAGATTCTTTGTTTTTCTAATGGATTTAATGTTTTAACCCCACAGATTGATATATTTAATCCCGCAAATTGATATATTTTAGTCCCACAGATTTCACAGATTAACACAGATCTTTATGATAAAGAAACTAAATCTGTAAAATTCTGTGAAATCTGTGGGACTTAAGAAAACAATAAATCAGTGGGGACTAAGAAAAGCTTTCAATCCATGGGAGTATATCCATTGACTTTACGGAAGATTGATTTTCGTATATCTGTGGTGGAAAAATTGACCAATATTCCAAGATGCTTCTTCGCCACACGCAAATACGTAAGCAATTGCTTATGAAAGACATCTTTCATTTCTGCCACAGACTTCAGTTCGACTATGACTTTATCTTCTACAAGAATATCCAGACGGAAATCTACAGGCAAAACCTTACCATCATACATGACATCCAACTTTACCTGATTCTCTACCCTAAGTCCATCTTTGCGCAACTGATAGCACAGAGCTGCTTCATAAACCGACTCAAGTAAACCTGGTCCCAATTCATTATAAACCTTATAAATAGCTCCAATGATCTTATAAGATATCTCATTTTCTGTCATAACCAAACGATTTTAAAATCCTCCTTAACAAAAAAATCTCCCACAGACGTCACAGTTGTTACAGATATTCAACAGAACACACAAAAATCTGTGTAAATCTGTGAAATCTGTGGGACTAAACCCTCAACACAAAAAATCTGTGGGACAGAGCCCTCAACAGAAAAAATCTGTGTAAATCTGTGAAATCTGCGGGAGATTAGAAAATATCAATCTGCGGGATTACTCCTCAGCTGCCTTCAGCTGCTCTGCAACCTCGGCATTGATGCGCTGAGCGAACTCTTCCATGCTCATGGTAGCCTGTTCGCCACCACCCTGCTTACGCATAGATACCAAGCCCTCGGCACTCTCCTTCTCACCAACGATAACCATGTAAGGAACACGCTTCAACTCGTTGTCACGAATCTTGCGGCCAATCTTCTCGTTACGGTCATCAACCAAAGCACGTACACCCTGCTTGTCAAAGTACTGACGTACCTTCTGAGCATAGTCGTTGAACTTCTCTGAGATTGGAAGAATTGCTACCTGGTCTGGAGTCAACCACAATGGAAAGTGACCGGCTGTATGCTCGATGAGAACGGCTGTGAATCGCTCCAGTGAACCGAATGGTGCACGGTGAATCATCACAGGAGTCTTCTTTGAGTTATCCTCGGCAGTATACTCCAGTTTGAAACGCTCTGGCAAGTTGTAATCCACCTGGATGGTACCCAACTGCCAGCGACGGCCGATGGCATCCTTCACCATGAAGTCGAGCTTAGGACCATAGAAGGCAGCCTCGCCAATCTCCTCACGAGTCTCAAGACCCTTCTCCTTGCAAGCCTCGCGGATAGCATTCTCGCTCTCTTCCCAAATCTCATCAGAACCGATATACTTCTCTGTATCCTTAGGATCGCGGAGAGAAATCTGTGCCTCGTAGTTCTCGAAACCGAAGATCTTGAATACCTTCAGGATTACGTCGATTACGTTCTCGAACTCTGCCTTCACCTGCTCAGGACGAACGAAGATGTGGGCATCATCCTGTGTAAAGGTACGAACACGGGTCAAACCGTGGAGCTCACCGCTCTTCTCATAGCGGAACACAGTACCGAACTCAGCGATACGCAAAGGAAGGTCCTTGTAAGAACGAGGCTTACGAGCGTAGATTTCGCAGTGGTGAGGACAGTTCATTGGCTTGAGCATATACTCCTCATCCTCCTCCGGAGTCTGGATAGGCTGGAATGCATCCTTGCCATAGTGAGCATAGTGACCAGATGTAACATAAAGACTCTTGCCACCGATACCTGGGCAGATAACCTCCTGATAGTTGTAAGGCTTCAGGAGAGAACGGAGCAACTCCTGCAAACGGAGGCGGAGCTGTGTACCCTTTGGCAACCAGATAGGAAGACCCTTACCTACACGCTCTGAGAACATGAAGAGTTCCATCTCCTTACCTATCTTACGGTGGTCACGCTTCTTAGCCTCTTCGAGAATTACCAAGTACTCATCGAGCATCTTCTTCTTAGGGAAGCTGATACCGTAGATACGGGTCATCTGCTCGCGCTTGGCATCACCGCGCCAGAATGCACCAGCCACACTTGTAATCTTCACAGCCTTGATAAGGCCAGTGTTCATCAAGTGAGGACCACGACAGAGGTCGGTGAAATTGCCCTGGGTATATGTGGTGATGGTACCATCCTCCAAGTCCTGCTCAATATGCTCGCACTTGTAAGTCTGACCGTCAGCCTTGAACTCAGCGAGAGCATCAGCCTTAGCCACCTCCTTGCGAACCACAGGTTCGTTCTTTTTGGCAAGTTCCATCATCTTAGCCTCAATCTTGGCGAAATCATTCTCTGAGATCACCTGACCCTCGGCTGGCATCACGTCGTAGAAGAAACCACTCTCTACGGCTGGACCGAAACCGAACTGGATGCCTGGGTAAAGCTCCTGAAGAGCCTCAGCCAACAAGTGGGCAGATGTATGCCAGAATGTGTGCTTACCCTGCTCATCCTCAAACTTGTAGAGTTCTACATTTGCATCCTCATTGATAGGACGGTTCAACTCTACTGTCTCACCATTAACACCGCAAGATACAACGTTGCGAGCGAGAGCCGGTGAGATGCTCTCGGCGATTTGTAAGCCAGTTACGCCCTGTTCATACTCACGAACAGATCCGTCTGGGAATGTGATTTTTACCATAACAACTTAGTATTTTTATTAAATCGTCTGCAAAAGTACGATTTCTTTTTGTAACAAGCGAATAAAAATGCATTTATTTTGCTAAACTTTGCTAATACCTCTTTATATTAAGGGCTTTTAAGACCGAAAATGCTGAGATATTGAAGTTTTCATCTGCTTTTCTACCAATATTTCGTAACACTTTGTAAAATTCAGATACATTTTTAGCCAATAAGTTTTGGAGAAACAAATATTTTCATTATCTTTGCATCCGATAACGTGACAAAATGTAAAGAAACATAGAAAATGGCAAAACCAAAGATTCTCATCATCTATACCGGTGGTACCATCGGTATGGGAAAGGACCCGATGACAGGTGTACTGGAACCTCTTGATTTCAATCACCTCGTTTCTTCCATGCCCGAATTCAAGCTCATTCAGGCAGAAATCGATGTGCGAAAATTCGACCCACCTATCGATTCCAGCGACATGGATCCAATGCGCTGGGCAGAAATCGTAAGCATGATATCCAACAACTACAACGACTATGACGGATTCGTAATCCTTCATGGCACTGATACTATGGCTTACACTTCGTCTGCCCTATCTTTCATGTTTGAGAATCTGACCAAGCCTGTAATATTGACAGGTAGCCAGCTGCCTATCGGTGAATTGCGAACCGACGGCAAGGAGAATCTGATGACAGCCATAGAGATTGCTTCTGCCAAGAATGCTGAAGGACGCCCTATGGTGCCCGAGGTATGCATCTTTTTCAACGGCAAGCTGATTCGCGGTAACCGTGCCATCAAGATCAATGCCGAGGGATTTCATGCTTTCGAATCATTCAACTACCCTCACCTCTGCGATGTAGGAATCAATTTCCAATATCACGACCATCACATTCTTACGCCGGATTACAGAAAGCCAATGGTTCCACACCTGAAGCTCGATCCGAACGTCATCGTGTTCAGTCTCTTCCCGGGTATCCAGGATAACATTGTGCGCCACGTGATGGAATCACCAGACCTCCGCGGCATCGTGATGCGTACTTTCGGTTCAGGCAATGCTCCTCACACGCCATGGATCATGCGTCTTCTGGATCAGGCTGCCCATCGCGGAGTAAACATCGTGAATATCAGCCAATGTCTTACGGGCAGTGTAGAGATGGAACGCTACGGAGCCGGCTTCCAGTTGAAAGCAGCTCATGTGATAAGCGGATACGATTCTACGGTAGAGGCTATGGTCACCAAGATGATGTATCTGCAGGGAAGATATGCAGATAACAAAAAGGTAAGAGAAAAACTGACCGAATCCCTGGCGGGCGAAATCTCTATATAGTATAAGGTGAAATCTTCATCCATATAATGAAGCAATGAAGTAAATGACAGTCTCCCGATAGTGTATACGATTAAACTACAGATTGGCAAACTGTCATTTACTTGCTCATTATGAGTCATTTAGCGAAACAAAGAAAATTACCCTACAAAACCGAATAGTATTACAGGAAATATGCAGAAAACATTTAACGAAGGTTAAATATTGACAGTTTTTTGCCAAAAAACTTGTTGCATATCATTTTTTGTGTAACTTTGCAGCGTAGAAAAAAAGTAAAAGATCAGTATCCTTATTAGATACCAATCCGTAATATAAATTAATAAATCAACAAAACCAACAAATTATGAACATTAACAAGGTAAAGGAGTATGGTGAGTTCGTAGAAATTGCGGCTCCTGTAGAAAGAGCAACAGCTGAAGAGTATCCAACAGTATTAGGCGGAGAAATTTGGTACAACTAAGAACTTCCTGCTAAGGATTCCTATCCTTTGTAACCGATAGTTTTTCCTTTAGCAGACTTGAAACAAGAGGCTATTTTTATTTGATTCAGAACATCTTATAATTTTTAGCAGACACATTATTAGCTCAATGATAAAGGCTCAATCCTCGAATAAAATCGGGAACTGAGCCTTTATTGTGTTTATATCTTACCATCGAGATATACGGAATCGGATATTAGTGCTTACCACAGCAGCCGCCCTCTCCGTGTTCGTGATGATGCTCGTGCTTGATACCACCCTCTACAGCCTGATGCTGGTCGCGGAGCAGATCGTTCACGGTCTTCACTGGGTTGAATGTACCGAGAGGAACCTCTACAAATACTGTATTCCAGTCACTCATCGCACCATTCCAGAGACCTGGCAACTCGAGTGCCTTCAAATCCTTACCATTCTTACTCTTGCTGGAGATGAAACCGGTAGATGGATCAACGAACTTAGGAAGATCGAAGGCATTGCCCTGGTAATCCTTGGTCGCGCAGACGAGATCTACCGGGTTGAAGTGAGTACCCTCGGTGAACATCTTCATATACTCCTCGTTATTCTTGTCAATCTGAGAGCTCTCCAAAATCTGAAGGCTTACCGTGCCATCCTGATTATAGGTAAGGAATGGACCACCACCAGGCTCGCCCACGTTCTTAACGACACCGCAGACACGCATAGGACGGTTCAACTTCTTACGCAGATAGATAACCAGTTCGGCATCCTCCAGCTCCTTGATATCAGCCTTACGGCAGCAGAGGTCGCGCTGAACGAAGCGGATAATCTCCTCCAGCTTCTCATGGTTGTACTGACCAGAATCCAAAACCTTCAGATAATCGAAAGCCTGCTTCTGCAAAGTAACCAATACACCTGCAATCACCTGCTTCCAGGTAACAGTCTCAGCCTTCAGGCGATCAGGAACCACATTGTCAATATTCTTGATGAATACCACATCAGCATCAATCTCGTTGAGGTTCTCGATGAGTGCACCATGACCGCCCGGACGGAACAGCAAAGAGCCATCCTCGTTGCGGAAAGGAGTATTGTCTGGATTGGCAGCGATGGTATCGGTGCTAGGCTTCTGCTCTGAGAATGAGATATTGTACTTGATGCCGTAGTGCTGTGCATACTTATCTGCCTTCTCGGCTACCATCTGCTTGAAGAGTTCCAGGTGGTCGTGAGAAACGGTAAAGTGAATATTTGCCTCGCCGTTGCTGCTAGCATAGAGCGCAGCCTCAACCAGGTGCTCCTCCATTGGGGTGCGAACCTCGTCCTCATACTCGTGGAACTGGAGCAATCCCTTAGGCAACTGTCCGTAATTCAATCCCTCTGGCTTGAGGAGATTAGCCACGATAGCCTTGTAATCGCCCTTCTTGATAAGGCACATAATGCCCTTCTCGTTGTTTACATGGCACTTATCGCAGAGTGCCTTGCGGAAAGCAAACTTCTTGATATTCTCGAAGAATTGTTTTTCGAAGTCAGTAGTAGGAACATCGTATGGAGCATCCAGGAACGCGAACATGTTCTTGAACATGCGGCTTGCCGCACCTGAAGCAGGTACGAACTTCACAATCTTGTGACCCTCAGCCTTGTAGTCGTTCCACGCCTTCTCGTAGTTCTCTACTTCCTGAGCTGTAGGAGCCATGATACCCTTACCGATGGCAGCCGCACCCTCGAGCTTGAGGAATGGGAAGCCATTCTTGATTTGTTCCAACTGGTGTTCAATCTGCTGTTCGGAGATACCGCGAGCAGAGATTTGGTTTAGATCTTGCTGATTCATAATACCATATTTATGTTAAATTTACACTATATGTGCTACAAAGATAATAGTTTTTTCTGATAATCAGAAATATTTCCGCTTTTTTTTGTACCTTTGCAATGAAAATTTAACAAAGTACGCGGTTTTTAACGCCGAAACGCCATTGTTTGTCAAATTTAAAATAGAATATTGCAACATGGTTAGTAAATTATCAAAAGAGCACGACAGAAGGTCGGGGCTATCACACTACCTCTATGGGGTATCTAACTTGTTCATCAGCGGAACCGGTATAGGCGGATTATCTCCAATGATTACCGGTGACGAGATGGGGGTAAATAATATACTCTGCCTTGTACTTGGAGCAATAGCAGCTTTTGTATTTGCGTATAGTGCAAACAGAGTTATGAAGTATAACGATAAATAAGAAACAATATGGAACTATATACTATATTTATGGGGCTAGGAGCCTTGATAGGTGCCAGCTTTGCCATCTGGCTCAACACTAAGTCTGGTCAGAAGTGGATAGACGAGTTATAATGACTCAATAATATATCATCAGCAGGAGGGAACGACAATGAATGAAACACCTTTTAAATTCACATCCGAAGAAAAGGAACAGACACTCCAGATACTAGAGCGCCTGAGAACCGCCGTGGGCGATACATTCAAGCCAGGCGATGAGCAGCATCTGCGTGAAGACATACAGCATGCCTTCATCAACCATCAGATTAAGCGCAATGTCTTCGGAATGAATCCAATACTCGCTGCCCTGCAAACCGCAGAAATCGCAGTAAACGAGATAGGTCTGAAACGAGATGGCATCATCGCCATTCTGATGCAGACCAGCGTTATCGATGGCTATCAGACCATCGAAGAGATACAGAAGAAATACGGAGATAGCGTAGCCCACATTATCAGTGGTCTGCTTCGCATCCACGATTTATACAAGCGCAACCCTATCATCGAGAGCGAGAACTTCAGAAATCTGCTTATCTCATTCTCTGAGGATATGCGCGTCATCCTCATCATGATTGCCGACCGCGTGAACGTGATGCGACAGATACGCGATACCAAACAGGAAGAGGCAAAACATGAAGTAAGCGAAGAGGCAAGCTACCTCTATGCCCCACTCGCCCACAAACTGGGACTCTACAAACTGAAGAGCGAACTGGAAGACCTCAGTCTGAAATATCTAGAGCACGACGCCTACTATATGATAAAGGACAAGCTGAACGCCACCAAGGCTTCGCGCGATGCCTATATCGCCCGCTTCATCCAGCCAATCCAGGAGAAGCTCGATGCTGCCGGTCTGAAATATCACATGAAGGGCCGCACAAAGAGTATCCACTCCATCTGGCAGAAGATGAAGAAGCAGAAGTGCGCCTTCGAGGGTGTATACGATCTCTTTGCCATCCGTATTATCCTCGATGCACCAAGAGAGAAAGAGTATATGCAGTGCTGGCAGACCTTTGCCCTCATCACCGACATGTATCAGCCAAACCCAAAGCGTATGCGCGACTGGCTCAGCGTGCCTAAGAGCAACGGTTATGAAAGTCTGCATACCACTGTGCTGGGTCCTGAAAACAAATGGGTAGAGGTACAGATCAGAACCGAGCGCATGGACGATATTGCAGAGCACGGACTCGCTGCCCACTGGCGCTACAAGGGCATCAAGCAGGGAGAAGGCGGTATCGACGAATGGCTTGCCAATATCCGTGCTGCCCTGGAAAGCAACGATGATCTGCAGCTGATGGACCAGTTTACCACCGACCTGAAGGAAGACGAAGTATACGTGTTCACTCCAAAGGGCGACCTGCTGAACTTCCAGAAGGGAGCTACGGTACTCGACTTTGCCTACTATATCCACTCCCGCATCGGCAATACCTGTGTGGGCGGAAAGATTAACGGAAGAGCCGTCACCTTCCGACAGGAACTCCATTCGGGAGATCAGGTAGAAATCCTCACACAGAGCAACCAGAAGCCACGCCGCGAATGGCTCAACATCGTGCAGACATCCAAGGCTAAAGCCAAGATTCGTCTAGCGCTGAAGGAAACCCAGAAGAAGGACGGCCTCTATGCCAAGGAACTTCTGGAGCGCCGATTCAAGAACAGGAAACTGGAAATTGATGAGAGCATCATGGCGCGCATCATCAAGAAAATGGGATATAAGGAGAACTCAGACTTCTATAAGGATGTAGCCGAGGAGAAAATCGACGTGAACAGCATCATCGAGAGATACATAGAGGAGCGCGACCACGACCTGAACCTCGCCAATACCAACAAGCCTGCAGAAAGTGCAGAGAATTTCGAGTTTGAGAATCCTACCGAGGAACTGATGAAACAGAGCGACGATGTGCTGGTTATCGATGAGCACCTCAAGGGCATCGATTTCGAACTGGCTCATTGCTGCCACCCTATCTACGGCGACCCAATCTTCGGATTCGTTACCATCAGCAAGGGTATCAAGGTACATCGCATGGATTGTCCTAACGCCAAGGAACTGCGCCGCCGTTTCGGTTACCGCATCGTGAAGGCGAAATGGAGCGGCAAGGGAACATCCAAGTATGCCATCACGCTCCGCATCATCGGAAACGACGATATCGGTATCGTGAGCAACATCACCAACATCATTTCCAAGGAAGACAAACTCATCATGCGAGGCATCAACATCTCTTCCAAGGATGGTCTCTTCTCTGGCAATGTTACCGTAATGATTGATGATGCTGGCAAGACCGATGCACTCATCAAGAAACTGAGCGCCGTGAAGGGCGTTAAGCAGGTAACGAGAATATAAAACCGGAATACATAAAAAAATCCCGCAGAGAAAATCTGCGGGATTTTTTTATTTCGACTTATTCAAGCGCTTGATCACAGAATAAGCATCATACAAACCAAGTTCTCCTGCCTTTGAAAGATCCTGGATGGCAGTCTGCTTATTGCCACTCTTGGCTCGTGCTATACCTCTATTATAATAAGCCTCTGCAAGGCGGTTATCAATTCTCAAGGCAATGGTATAATCATCTATTGCCTTTGAAAGTTCGTTTCTGCCTGCATGAAGATTACCTCTATTATAATAGATGTAAGCATTGTTACTGTTCTGGCGGATGGCATCACTGAAATCAGCCTCGGCAGAATGGATGTTCAGAACACCCTTGCCCTCAGCCTTGTTAAATTCATCCATCTCAGCCTGGCAGACAGCACGCTGCCAGTAAGCCAAAGAATTCTTGTCATCGAGCGAGATATAATAGGTGAAATCACTGATGGCAGCCTCAAAATCACGAAGTACACTATGAGCGATGGCCCTGCGCATCAGGAGACGTTTTTTGGTTTCATTATCGCTCGCCACACTCAACTCTGCCGAAAGTTTATCAATCATCGAGAATATCTTCATAGAACCATTCTCATCGAGCTGCTCCTTACTGCAAACGATATAAACCTTGTCTGCCTTGGTATGCTGATTGAGCGCATCAACCTCCTTGTCATAGGCCTGAACGCCATTTACATTCTGATTGTTTGGGAAATAAGAGAGCTGATACATCGGCAGGAAGGCGGTTTCTACCTGACGGTTCTGAACCTTACCACGATACTCGCTCTTATAGTTGTGTTCATACTTCGGTTCGTCATCTACTACCAGCGAAGCAAACTTATTCGGGTCAACCTCAGAGCGCTTACGCATCTCCTTCTTGGTCTTTGCGCTCCATCTCGGCTGGATTCCGATATGCTTGTTCATCTGCGCCTTGAAGATACGGAATTCATCCATCTCTGCCTTAGCTGTCATGCCCAGGCGTCGGTAACAGCTGGCACGGTTAGATAAACCGGTCCAGAAGTTAGGGAACTGGTTAATAACCATAGTATAATCCTTGATGGCAGCTCTCAGATTACCGGTCTTGTCATGCAATAGAGCTCGGTTGAAGATAGCCATGAAGTTCTGGGGTTCCATCTTGATAATGAAGTCGAAATCAGTGATAGCACGGTTATCATCACCCAACTGTACACGCATCAGTCCTCTATTATAATGAGCCATGAAATTGTTGGGATCCAGATCAAGGGCATTGTCATAATCGCTCATCGCCCCCCTGAGGTTATTCAGATTGATACGCGCCAAAGCACGGTTAATGTAACTGTTCACATTGTTAGGTTTGAAATGCAGACTCTTGGTCAGCGCCTCATCAGCCGTTTTCCATTCCTTTCTAGCCAGCGCCATATAGGCACGCGTAGTCCAGGCATCCCCATCATACGGATTGAGCTGCAGACTCTTGTCTAGCCATTTCTCAGCCTGCACGGTATCTTTCTGATGCAGATACACTTCAGCCTTGAGCGAATAAGCATTCGACCAGTCTTTCCATTTTCCCACGATGGTATCCAGTTCCTGCTGCGCCGCCTCATACTTTTTGTTTTCCATCTGGCAGATAGCCCGGTTGAACCAATAGTTGCGGTTACGCGGTTCCAGTCTGATAGCCTCATTATAGTCAGCTATCGCATCATCAAACCTGTTTTGTCTGATGCGACAGATGGCTCTCAAGTCATAAATATCATTGATATAGGGATTGAGATGCAACGCCTCGCTGGCATCACTTTCGGCACCCGTATAGTCATCCAGATTAAATTTTGCCACACTGCGGTAATACCAAGGCTCATACAGATAAGGCTTGGCACCGATAGCCAGATTAAAATACTTGATTGAAAGGACGAAATCCTCATAATACAATGCACTCCGACCGGCCGTAACAAGTCGGTCTACACGATATTGGGCAGAAGTCGACATGGTGCCCATTACCATAAAAAGAACTAAGAGAATCTTCTTCATCTGTTCGTAACTCTCTGAAATAAAACCTATTGAATGTAGAATAAAAAAATATAGTAAGCCCAATCGTCACGATTACCATGAAGCTTACTATATTTTCGGAAGAACTATCGACGTATCTTAGTACGATAGGCAGCACGGAAATTGCCCTTGATGATACTCTTGAGCTTTCCTGCTATCATGTTCTTGCGAAGAGGAGACACACGGTCAACAAACATTGTACCCTCCAAATGGTCGAATTCATGCTGCATCACGCGAGCCAGATATCCCCCTATCCACTCATCATGTTCATTAAAATCCTCATCCATATACTTTACATGGATGCGTGTAGGACGAACCACATTCTCATTGATACCAGGAATAGAAAGACATCCCTCTTCAGAAGAGTCGGTATTTTCCTCATCGCGCTCTAGGATATGGGCATTGATGAAAGCATGACGGAATCCTTTATACTCAGGGAAATCCTCGCTGAGCACATCCAGGTCGATAACAACGAGGCGGATAGGCAAGCCAATCTGAGGTGCAGCCAGTCCGATGCCGTTGCTGGAATCAAGGGTTTCATACATATTATTAATCAACACCTTGAGATCTGGATAATCAGGTGTAATATCTTCAGCCACTTTTCTCAGCACTGGCTGACCATAAATATAAATCGGTAAAATCATTATCTTCTTGATTGCAAATAATCTTGTAATATGATGGTAGCACTTATCTCGTCTACCAATCCTTTATTTTCTTTTCTCACTTTCTTCTTTACACCTCCATCTATCATGGCTCTATGTGCCAGGACTGATGTAAATCTCTCGTCATAATATTCAATTGGAATTTCAGGATGAGCCTTTCGCCAACGGTTGTAGAAGTTTTCTACTCTTGCCAGGTTTTCACTTGGCTGCCCGTTAGGTTGCATCGGTTTTCCGATAACAATGCGCTCCACCTGTTCTTTCTGAATATAAGTTTCAATATAAGTGAAAAGTTCATGTGTAGAAACTGTGGCCAACCCATTGGCAATAATCTGCAATGGGTCGGTCACAGCCAGTCCGGTACGTTTTTTACCGTAATCTATAGATAAAATTCGCATTAATCTACGGATATCTTATCCTTATATAATATCAGATTACTTCTTAAGGAGTAACCAAGCATCAGGATACTTACCAGCGCGAAGCTGATTGCGGCTCTTGACAGCAGCAGCCTTATCAGCAAATGTAGAAGCTACCACGCGATACATGTTACGCTCTGTGTTCAAGGCGATCTGAGCATCGTAGCCAGCGCTCTTCAATGTACTAGCCAATCCCTCAGCGTTAGCCTTGAGAGAGAAAGAACCAACTACTACGCTATAGCTTGACAAGCCAGAACCAGAGATGAGAGAAACATCCTCAGAACGAACAGTAGCATTATCAACCTCTGTCTGCTCATCAGAAGGAGCCTGAGTCTCGAGAGGAGCTACAACTGGTTCCTGAGCAACAGGAGCCTGAGCTGCCTGCTGTTCCTGCTGCTGAGCCTTCTCATATGCCTTCTTGTATGCACTTTCCTTAGATGTACCACAACTTGCGAGCGCCAAAACTGCGCACATTCCCATGCTTAATACTGTAATTTTCTTCATAATTCTTATTCGTTTTATTGCTTATTATTGTTGTTCATTCAATATAAATTTCGCGTTATGCGTTTTTTACTCTGCGAAAATACAAAAAAATGCCCGAAAAACGAAGAATATGCCGCCTAAAGTTTGTTAAATAAGGCTATTAAAACATTTTTAATGAAAAATTAAGGCCAAAAGGCTTGTTTTTTAAAGAGAATTTAGTATATTTGCATTGTCAAATGAAAATGACAAGAAGATAATCGTTTAACGTTTAAAATTTATAGCATATGAAAACATTAGGTTACATTGGTGCTTTCCTCGGCGGTGCTATCGCCGGTACAGCACTCGGTTTGATTTTCGCTCCTGAGAAGGGTGAGGATACACGTAGTAAGATTGCAGGTGCAGTAGACGATTTCTGCAAGAAGCACGACATCAAGTTGAGCCGTAAGGACGTTGATGATCTGGTTGACGATATCAAGGACGCAGCTCCTGAGGTTTAATCATCACCTATCATGATGTTCTCTAACGATAAAAATGTAGAAACTATCGGGCAGCTCATTGAGGTGCTTAAACATTACATCGGGCTTCAGAGCGAATATCTGAAGCTCGATGTTGTGGATAAGGTGGTACGCCTGCTTACAGTCATCACCATGACGGTGGTACTCCTGGGCTTACTTACGCTTACCCTCATTTACCTATCCTTTGGCGCTGCTTTTGCATTGGCAGACTTAATAGGTAGTCTGACTTTCGGATTCTGCATTGTTGCTGCAGTATACCTATTTATATTAATATTATTTGTAATTTTCCGCCATAAGTGGATCGAGAGACCATTGGTCAGATTTCTGGCAAGCCTCTTGATGGGAAAATAACCTCCTTTTCGCAACATGACAAATCATTCAGAAATCACAGAATATAATTCCTTAAACGATATCCGACTCAAAAAAGAGGCGATACGCAAGGAAATTGATGCCGATGATGCCAAGATTCAGACTTTATGGAACTCGCTTTTCACAAAACCTGAAATCCTGTCACGCAATGCGAGTCCTAGCAAGCGACTGCAGAGTTTGCTGCAGGTGGGAGCAGGAGCATTCGACGGTGCACTGTTGGCTTGGAAACTTTACCGGAGATTCAAACCTCGGAAGAGATGAACCATATACCGTTTTTGGGAAAGGAAAGATGCCTTGAAAAAAGGTATTTTTTTAGTCATCCAAAAGGGGATAAAAACAAAAAAGGGTCGCCGCTGCGACCCCAATACCTTGTTAACCTTAAATCTAATACTATGAAAAACACACATGCAAATATAGAAATAATCTATGATACTCGCAAATTTTTCTTAGCAAAAGATCTATTATTTTAATTTAATTAACTTTTACCGACCTGTTTTTAGGCCTTTTTCAATAAAAGTTCATCTATTTTCTACATATATCTCCATTCCATCGAAGCCAAATTTAAAGCCTTCGGGCAGCCTTTTATTCGCCTCATCGTGAAAACCTATCTGATGAGTCACATGGATAAAATAAGTATGTTTTGCTCCTATCCTGCGCGACACCTCAATAGCATCAGATACAAGCTGATGGCTGTGATGTGTTTTCTCAAATCTGAGTGCGTTAATTACGAGTGTTTCCACACCATCCAAATAAGCATACTCTTCATCACCCATAGATTTCATATCAGTAATATAGGCAAACTTACCAAACCGATAGCCGAGAATAGGCATCTTATCGTGCATCACACGAATAGGAACAAACTCAATGTCACCTATCTGATAATGCTCATGCGGATGAATGGTATGCAATTTAAGTTTCGGAGCTCCAGGATATAGCTTTTCTGCAGCCTTCGGAAAGCAGTAAGGCATCGTATGAGGCAGCCCCGCAGTAACGATTTCATCGCCATAGATATTAATATCACCAAAGATACAGAAAGGGCGCAAATCATCTATGCCACCAACATGGTCGTAATGGATATGCGTAATCAGGACGCCATCTATCTTCCTGAAAGGCACACGCAACAACTGCTGTCGGATATCAGGTCCGGCATCTATCAGAATACGGGTATTCTCCGTTTCTATCATTGCTGCACTACGCAATCTTTTATCATGCGGATCCGTACTTCGGCACACCTCACAGTTACACCCCAATGAAGGCACACCGCCCGATGTGCCTGTACCTAACAATATTACTTTGAACATTGAAATTTGAACTTTATTATATGAATATATTACTTTGAACACTGAGCTTTATACTTAAACCAAAGAGCCAAATCTAGTAACGATATACTAAACATAAAGTTCAAAACTCAATGTTCAAAGTTCAATGTTACTTCACATTCACTTCCGGATGAATCTCTATGCCAAACTTCTGCTTCACATCCTCCTGGATGGTCTCACAGAGTTTTACGATTTCCTCGCCCGTAGCGCCGCCACGATTCACAAGCACCAGTGCCTGCTTATCATGCACACCGGCCCGTCCGAGCCTCTTCCCCTCCCAGCCACACTGATCAATCATCCAGCCAGCCGGAATCTTTTCATGAGAATCATCGATTGTATAATGAGGCATACCCGGATAAAGAGCAGCCAGTTCTTCGTACTTAGCCTTCTCTACAATAGGATTCATAAAGAAACTGCCTGCATTACCCAACACCTTAGGATCAGGCAATTTTGCCTCTCTAATTTCTATGATGACATCACGAAGCTGCTGGGCTGTAGGCTCAGCAATACGCTTAGCCTCTAGCGCAGAACGGATATTACCATAATCCAAATCCGGACGGAAGGTCTTCTGCAAACGGTAAATCACATGCGTTACAAGATATTTATCCTTCCACTCATGCTTAAATTTACTCTGACGGTAACTATACTCGCAGTCAGCATTATCAAACACCACTACCCTGCCCGTAGCTATCTCAACCGCTTCCACCTTATATATAATATCCTTGGCTTCCACACCATAGGCACCAATATTCTGAACCGCACTGGCACCTACTTCACCCGGAATAATACTCAGATTTTCAACTCCATGATAGCCATGCTCTACGGCATAAGCTACCACATCATCAAACACCTCACCACTACCACAGGAAAGGAATACCCAATCCGGATTGCACAAAGCATCATCCCCCTCTGCAGCAGCCAAAGTCTTGTTGTCAAGAACCTCAATACCCATAATAGCCGAATGGAGCACTGTACCTGCATAATCACCGGTCAGCAAGAGATTGCTACCACCGCCCAAAATGAGCAATGGCTGATCTGCCTCTGTCAGCAAGCCCACTATCTGTCGGGCTTCCTCTACCGATTCATACTCCAGAAATCTGCTGCATTTAGCATCAATCCCGAATGTATTGTGAGCCAAAAGGCCATAGTTACGAATATCCTTCATATCTGGTTAAACTATTACTACTAACTAAAAAGCTACATATTCAGTTTGATCAGTTCCCATTTTCCTCCATTTTTTTTGAAAGTAAGAGAGGTTTCCATACCATTGGCGATACCACGAATCACGAAGATTTTCTGGTTGCTCTCGGTATATTTCTGACCATAGATTACATTGTAAATCATGCCGTGAGGCAGTTGAGGCGCAAAGGCAGGCCATGTTTCCGGTTCTATATCGCCTGTCATCGTACTGAAATCATCATCAGGATCAGGGCCGGTAAACTTCACCGGATTATGGATGTGGCGAGCCTGGAAAGCAGTATCAGTAGCAAAATGGCCGTAAAACTTCAGGAAACTGGCATTATTATTCTGATACATAGGCTTGTAGCAGATGCTAGTCATCATCCACTGACCATTGATGCGATTAAACACAAACTGCTGAACTGTCTTTCTACTATAGAACACCTTTTCTATTACTACATGATCGATAGTAGTATCCTTCATCAGTTTCATCTGTTTCTGATTATCAAAAATCAGCGTGTAATAATCCTGACGCATGAAGAAATGCTCCATCTTCCAATGTTTTTTTTCTATCTTCTTGGTCAGTTTCTTACCGTGATATACCGGCAACGGGAAGACAATACGACTTTTCTGCAACTTTCTGTTAGCTGCAAAATTAAACACAAAATCATCAAAAAGCTCGTCAGCCGCCTTTGGCATCGGAGTCTCCTCTATCAGCTGTTCTGTAGAGTCCATCGCTTGGGTGTCGGCAATTACCGTATCAGATGAAGCCGAATCAATGGCAGGCGCAGGCTTCTTGTCTGTGCATCCCACAGACGTGAAACAAACGATGGTAAGCACCGCCATTAACACCGTTAATAAACAGAGTTTTTTCATAAACCTATTAAATTTCTCAAATTTTCCATGCAAAAGTACAACTTTCTTTTGAATTATTTCATCTTTTAAGCAAAAAATGTTATCTTTGCAGTCAAAAAAGATAAAAATATAGATATGTTATTAGAAAAAATAGACGAACTCTTGAAAGAAGTGAGCACTTTGACTGCCCAAAACGCAGAAGAAGTAGAACAGCTTCGAATCAAGTATCTGAGCAAGAAGGGCGAGATTAATGCCCTCATGGCCGACTTCCGCACAGTGCCAGCCGACCAAAAGAAAGAGGTTGGTGTAAAAATCAACGAACTGAAGAACGCAGCCCTTGAGAAGATCAACGGACTGAAGGAGCAGATGGAAGAAGCCGAGGCATCAAGCGATGATATCGACTTGACCCGTACCGCCTACCCTGTAGCACTCGGAACCCGCCATCCACTGACCGTAGTGAAGAATCAGATTATCGACATTTTCGCTCGCATGGGCTTTACCCTTTTCCAGGGTCCTGAGGTAGATGACGACAAGCACGTATTTACGATGCTCAATTTTGCTGCCGACCACCCAGCCCGCGATATGCAGGACACCTTCTTTATAGAGAAGACCAACTCTGACGATGTTACCAAGAATGTGCTCCTCCGCAGCCATACTTCAGGCGACGAGGCTCACTATATGGAAACTCATGAGCCACCTATCCGTGTGCTCTGCCCAGGCCGCGTTTACCGTAACGAAGCTATCAGCGCCCGCGCTCACTGTTTCTTCCATCAGGTAGAAGGTCTCTATGTAGATAAGAATGTAAGTTTCACCGACCTCAAGCAGGTGCTCCTTACCTTTGCCCGTGAGATGTTTGGTGCAGATACCAAGATTCGTCTCCGTCCTAGCTACTTCCCATTCACAGAGCCTAGTGCCGAGATGGATATCTCCTGCAACATCTGTGGCGGTAAGGGTTGCAACTTCTGCAAGCATACCGGATGGGTTGAGATTTTAGGTTGCGGTATGGTTGACCCTCATGATCTTGAGGCTTGCGGTATCGACAGCAATGTCTATACGGGTTATGCCTTCGGTATGGGTGTTGAGCGTATCACCAACTTGAAATATCGCGTGAGCGACCTTCGTCTCTTCTCTGAGAACGATACTCGTTTCTTGCGCGAGTTTGAGTCTGCGAAGTAAAAGATACTCAACATATAAATTAATTTATGACTATGAAGAAAAATTTAACTAAACCTGTCATCGCAGTCCTATTGGGCGCCTTGACATTCAGTTCTTGCATCGGCTCATTTGGTCTGACAAATTCCGTACTTGACTGGAACAAGAGAGCAACAGACAACAAGTTTGTAAACGAAATTATCTTCGTGCTTATCTCTCCAGCTTACGCAGTATGTTCATTTGCAGACCTTCTCGTTCTCAACTCTATCGAGTTCTGGACAGGCAACAAGGTGATTGGCCAGGTAGGAACTACTAAGGACGTAATGGGTAAGGATGGTCGCATGTATGCCATCAAGACATTGAAGAATGGCTACGAGATTACCGACCCAGATGGTGAGAAATCATACTTTGTGTTCGACAAGAAGCACAAGAGTTGGTCATACAGCAAGGATGGCGATATCCGTGAGCTTTTCAGCTTCAACGAGGATGGCAGCATCCAGGCTTGTTTGCCAAGTGGCGAGAAGATCAACGTCCCAGCAGATGCCAATGGTTTATACCAGGTCCGCATGGCTATGAATGATGGTTTGTTCTATGCATTTAACAAGTAAATAATCATAACAATTCCAGCCCGATAAAAGTGACTTTTATCGGGCTTTTTTATAATCTCCTTTCTCTTTTCCTAAGCAAGTTTTCAAGTTTCGCAAGTGGTTCAAAACGGGCTGAAGGCCCAAAAGCTCCAGAAGCAGCACGCCCTGAAAGGCCCAAAAGCTCCAGAAACAGCACGCCCTGAAAGGGCAGAAGCTCCTAGCCCAGGGCAACGCCCTGGGTATAATGGCAATCAGCAAGGCGCCCTGTAAGGGCAAAAGCTTTGTATATTGCCAGGTATTTGAAAGCTTTTGCCCTTACAGGGCGACAAGTTTGCGCCCATAAACACCCAGGGCGATGCCCTGGGCTAGGAGCTTCTGCCCTTTCAGGGCGTGTGGGGCTTACTTGCGAAAGTTCAGTCAAGTTCATATTTCTACGTTCCCAACCAAACTCTCCTTAGAATGTTCAAATGTAAAAAAGTGTTTAATACAAAACTAGAAAGTGCCTTCACCACCCTTCACCCGTAACTCTCTGATCATCAAAAGAATCGCCAAAAAGGTGAAGGGTGAAGGTTTGAAAACTCTTTTTTATATATACGCGTGAAGGGTTAGGGTAAAAACCGAAAAAAAGACCCTAGGGTCAAAAATCGGAAAAACCCTAAAATAAAGAATATAATATAAAGTTTAAAATATACCCTTCACCCTTCACCTCACAAAAATCACATTCAAAATTCTGTTCTGCATGCAACAGAAAATCATCTGCAGCAATCTGTGCCGGGATATATAATCTGGAGAAAATTCTCTTTCGGAGATATCATTTTATCCTACGGAGATATTTTCCTATTTATCGGAGATATCATTTTATCCTTCTGAGTTAATTTTCTATTCTTCGGAAATATTTCTTCGAATTTCAAGATAAGGCATAAAAATATAATTTTCGCCAACTTTATTTCCCGAATCCACACAATTGTCACAAATCGCATAGCTATGAAACAGAAAAGAATGTATCTTTGCTGCATCAATCATAAAGGTTGATGTAGTTATGGTCTCGTCATGACTGCCAAATCGGGCTGACGCAAATGCATTATAACCAGTGACATTCATCAAAACTTGCAACCATCTACAATATTTTTCAGTTTTTCTCGTTAATAAAAGTATGAAAAATAGATTATTGATACTCACAATATGCCTCATCGCAACCATAAAGATGATGGCGCAGGAGTTTACCCTTCACGGCAAAGTGGTAGACGAGAACAACCAGCCACTGGAGTTTGCCATCGTTTCGGTGGCTAGCCAGGGAAAGACTGCCGTTACTTCGCTCAAGGGAGACTATAGCCTCAAACTGCATTCTGCAGACAGCGTGGTAGTCAAATTCTCATATATCGGTTTCAAAACAAAAACAAGAGTGCTGAGAAGACCGCGAGGAAGACAAACCCTGCAGGTGGTACTTCGCGAAGCATCCACCACCCTCGATGAGGTGAATATCAAGGGAGAGAAAATACAGTCGGACCAGATACAGGAGCTGAAGACTAAGGACATGAAGATGACGCCATCTGCCAACGGAAATGGGGTGGAAAGTCTGGTTCAGCAACAGGCTGGCGTGAGTACCCACAACGAACTCTCTTCGCAATACAATGTACGTGGCGGTGCCTTTGATGAGAACTCCGTATACATCAACAACGTAGAAGTATTCCGCCCATTCCTGGTTCGCAGCGGACAGCAGGAAGGCCTCTCCGTCATCAACCCTTATATGGTAGATAAAATCGGTTTCTCAACCGGAGGATATGCAGCCAAATACGGAGACAAGATGAGTTCGGCTCTCGACATCACCTACAAAACCCTGAAAGCAAAAAGCAAGAAGCCGGTGGTTGAAGGCAGCCTGGCTGCCAGTCTGCTGGGTGCTGACGCATACATCGGTCTGGGAACCCAGAAACTTTCATGGCTCAACAGCGTGCGCTACAAAACTACCTCTTACCTGCTCGGTTCGATGGAAACCAAAGGCGAATACAAGCCAAACTATCTGGACTATCAGACATATCTGAGTTACCAGCCCAACAAACGCTGGAAGCTTGACTTCATAGGCTACATCTCTGATAATCACTACAACTTCGAACCGGAAGACCGAGAAACGAAGTTCGGAACAATGGAAAACGTAAAGAGCTTCAGAGTATATTTTGACGGTCAGGAAAAAGACCGCTTCCTCACCTACTTCGGTACACTCGGCATTACCCGCCAGTTTACCGCCAACACAAGTCTCTCGCTTCTGGGCAGCGCTTTCTACACCAAGGAACAGGAGAAATATGACATGCAGGGTCAATATTGGCTCGATGAGACCGAAACCTCAGAAAACCTGGGTGTAGGTACCTATTTCGAACATGCCCGAAACTATCTCACAGCCCGCGTGATGAGTGCCAAACTGATGCTCAAGCACAAGGTGAAGAAACATCAGATGGAAGCCGCAGTAAGTCTGAAGCGTGAACATATCGAGGAGAATTCAGTAGAATATGAGATGCGCGATTCTGCAGGATACAGTATTCCTCACAATGGCAAAGACCTCTATATGGTTTATTCACTGAAGGCTCGCAACGAACTGAATGCCAACCGAATGGAGGCTTACATCCAGGACACCTACCGTTTTTCGGGAGGAACAGCCGACAGTACCGGGAACGGACAGACTCATTACACCCTGAACTATGGTATCAGAATGAGTCATTGGAATTTCAACAGAGAAACCATCGTGAGTCCTCGTCTGTCGCTCGCCATCATACCAGCCAACCATGAGAATACAACACTCCGTTTTGCGGCAGGTCTGTATTATCAGGCTCCATTCTTCAAGGAATTGAGAGATACATCTACGGTGAACGGCATAACCATCGCATCGCTGAACGAGAAAATCAAGAGTCAGCGAAGCATCCACTTTATCGCCGGCTACGACTATAGGTTCAAGCTAGGAGACCAACGCTATAAATTCTCTGCCGAAGCCTATTACAAGGCTTTGAGCAATCTGGTTCCTTATTCGGTTAGCAACGTGAAGGTTGTTTATTACGGACAGAACGAATGCAGCGGTCATGCGGCAGGACTCGATTTCAAACTCTACGGAGAATTTGTTCCGGGTACCGATTCCTGGCTCAGTCTTTCGCTCATGGATACAAAGATGAAACTGGGAGGCAAGAGCATCCCTTTGCCTACCGACCAGCGCTATGCCGTAAACCTCTTCTTCACCGATTATTTCCCTGGCAGCAAGAAATGGCGCATGTCTTTGAAACTCGCCTTTGCCGATGGTCTTCCTTTTGCAGCACCCCACAGAGAGCTGGAGACCAACAGTTTCCGTGCCACCGCCTATCGCCGTGCAGATATCGGTATGAGCTATCAGTTGCTCGACAACAGCCGCCGTGAGAAGAAGACCTTCCTGAAGAATGTGATGCTGGGGGTAGATTGTCTCAACCTCTTCGGCATAGACAACGTAAACAGCTATTACTGGGTGACAGATGTAACCAGCCAACAATACGCCGTACCTAATTATCTTACCGGCAGACAGCTCAATGCCCGTATTCTTTTGGAATTTTAGAACCAAATAATAGTGATTTTTTACATTATTCTAAATATTTAACCGTAGATAGTTCGCTATCTGCGGTTTTTTTCGTATCTTTGCGCCCGAATTATGCGATGATTGTTCGTCCGCTCATCCCATGGATTCAAGAAACCATTCTATAAAGAATAAAGAAATAATACATAATAATCAATTATGAGCAAACAAGTAGAAAAGATTAAGGAGCTGATCGCTAAGCGCGAACAGGCTCGTCTTGGCGGTGGCGAGAAGGCCATCGAGAAGCAGCATGCACGTGGCAAATATACCGCTCGTGAGCGTATCGAAATGTTGGTAGATGCTGGCAGTTTCGAGGAGTATGATATGTTCAAGTTGCATCGTTGCACTAACTTTGGCATGGAGAAGAAGCAGTACCTCGGTGATGGTGTAGTAGCTGGTAGCGCTACTGTAGCCGGCCGTCTGGTTTACGTATATGCTCAGGACTTCACCGTAAATGGTGGTTCACTCTCTGAGACTATGGCACAGAAAATCTGCAAGGTAATGGATATGGCTATGACTATGGGTGCACCTGTTATCTGCATGAACGACTCAGGTGGTGCCCGCATTCAGGAAGGTATCTGCGCCCTTGCTGGTTACGGTGAGATCTTCGAGCGCAACATCCTCGCTTCTGGTGTCATCCCACAGATTTCTGCTATCATGGGCCCTTGCGCCGGTGGTGCCGTTTACTCTCCAGGTTTGACCGACTTCATCATCATGAAGGAGCAGACTTCTTACATGTTCCTGACTGGTCCTAAGGTAGTAAAGACCGTAACCGGTGAGGACATCGATGCAGAGCACCTCGGTGGTGCATCTGTTCATGCAACCAAGAGTGGTGTAACCCACTTCGCTGCTAAGACTGAGGAAGAGGCTATCGAGATGATCAAGAGCCTGCTCTCTTACATCCCTAGCAACAATACAGAAGAAGCTCCACGCGTTGAGTGCACAGACCCAATCGACCGTATGGACGATACTCTGAACGAGATTATCCCAGACGATCCAAACCAGGCTTACGATATGTATAAGGTGATTGGTGCAGTAACCGATAACGGTGAGTTCTTCGAGGTTCAGCCTAAGTTCGCCAAGAACATCATCACTGGTTTCGCCCGCTTCAATGGTCAGAGCGTTGGTATCGTAGCCAACCAGCCATCAGCTTACGCAGGTGTACTCGATGTAAACGCTAGCCGCAAGGCAGCACGCTTCGTCCGTTTCTGCGATGCCTTCAATATTCCTATCGTATCTCTCGTAGACGTACCAGGATTCTTGCCAGGTACAGGTCAGGAGTACAACGCTGTCATCCTCCACGGTGCACAGTTGCTCTACGCTTACGGCGAGGCTACCGTGCCAAAGATTACTATCACATTGCGTAAGAGCTATGGTGGTAGCCACATCGTGATGGGTTGCAAGCAGTTGCGTGCCGACCTGAACTTCGCTTGGCCATCTTCAGAGATTGCTGTAATGGGTGCCAGCGGTGCCGTTGCCGTTCTCTGTGGTAAGGAAGCTAAGGCTAAGAAGGAAGCTGGCGAGGATGTAAAGGCATTCCTGGCTGAGAAGGAGCAGGAGTATACTGACAAGTTTGCTAATCCATATCAGGCAGCTCAGTATGGTTACATCGATGATGTCATCGAGCCACGCAACACCCGTTTCCGCATCTGCCGTGGTTTGGCTCAGCTCGCTACCAAGCGTCAGAGCTTGCCAGCTAAGAAGCATGGCTGTATGCCAATGTAATGATATAATTAAACATTAGAATAAATGGATAAGAATATTTATGCTGCGATTGCCATGGCACTCTATGAGTATCAGGGCAATAACGTACACGACAAGGAGCCTGGCATCATCACTATCAAGCCACGTCAGACGATGTGGAACGCCAAGTTCTTGAGTTTAACAGCTAAACCATAATGTAATAGAAATGAAAGAGTTTAAATATACAATTGACGGAAAAGAATACAAGGTTCAGATTGACGCTGTTGAGGGTAACATCGCAAGCGTTAACGTGAATGGCGAAGCTTACAAGGTTGAGATGGAACAGGAGGCTGAGCCAGAGAAGAAGAAGGTTGTGCTTGGTCAGCCAGCTGCAGCATCTGATGATGCTGAGGCTACTCCAGCTGCCAACGTAAATACAGCCAATGCTGTAAAGGCTCCTCTCCCTGGTACTATCACCAGCATCGAGGTAGCTGTTGGTCAGGAGGTAAAGGCAGGTGATACTGTTGTCGTTCTCGAGGCTATGAAGATGCAGAACAACATCGAGGCTGAGAAGAATGGTAAGGTAACCGCTATCTGCGTTAAGCCTGGTCAGGCTGTGCTCGAAGAGGATGCACTCGTAGTTATCGAGTAAATCAAGAATTTGAGAATTATACTTCCTGATTCGGGAATTTACGATTCGGGAATTTATAAAGAATATCAAAGGTCGCAAGCTGTTAATTGTTTGCGACCTTTTTCTATACTGCTGTATGAGCATAAACTGCTATACAAAGTAATTTTTTACTAAAGAAAAAAGACATAAAGTACTATAAAATGATAGATTTAACAGAAGAACAGATAGAAAGATACAGCCGCCACATCCTCCTTCAGGATGTAGGCCTCGAGGGGCAGGAAAAGCTCCTCAATGCCAAGGTGCTCATCATTGGTGCCGGAGGATTGGGTTCCCCAGTTGCCCTCTACCTCGCTGCGGCTGGCGTGGGACATATCGGTATCGTGGATGCCGATGTGGTTGACCTCAGCAACCTGCAACGACAGGTCATCCACCAGACCAAGGACTTGAACACCCCTAAGGTGAAAAGCGCCAAGGAGAAGATGATTGCCATCAATCCTGATGTGGAGGTAAAAACCTACCATACCTTCCTCGCCTCAGACAATGCCGAGGAAATCATCAAGCCATGGGATTTCATCATCGATTGCACCGATAACTTCCCGGTGAAGTTCCTCATCAATGATGCCTGCGTGCGCCTGGGCAAGGCATTCTCGCATGGCGGCATCCTGAGATTCCAGGGACAGACCTTTACCCATCTCCCAGGCACAGCATGTTACCGTTGCTTCTTCAAGGAGCCACCTCCAGCAGGCGCTGTTCCTACCAGTAGCCAGGCAGGCGTTTTGGGTGCCATCGCCGGAATGCTCGGAACCATCCAGGCTGCCGAGGCGTTGAAGTACTTCCTCGGTGTGGGCGAACTGCTCATCAACCGATTGCTCACCTTCGATGCCAAGACGATGAACTTCCGCAATATCAAGGTAAAGAAGCGTGCATCCTGCGAAATCTGCGGCGACCACCCTACCATCGATCATCTCATCGACTATGAGCAGGCTGCGTGTGATTTGAAACACCACTAAGATTTAGTGATTATTTATCAGTGATTATTTTCGCTATAGCTTATGACAGGCAAGGCTACAGATTTTGAAGAATTTATAGAAGAATTAAAGGCAGAAGGATTATGGCTTATCCAATAAAAGCAATACCAACACTCTATGGTGAGGAAGCTCGTCGTTTCCAAGAAATGGCAAACGAAACAGAGCGCAAATATGATAATACCCCATGGCACTCATGCCATGGGGTATCATTATTATTGAAGGTGAGGCTTTTTAATCAGCCCAAATGCTGCCACTTGCATCGCGATAGTCACTAACCGATCCTTCGCTATAATCCTCTTCCTTTGCTTTCAATATTTCAGAGCCCGCGAGGATAGATATAGTCTCCATTTGGTAGACATTCAGTTCTGGCTTTATATATTCTTTCTTTTTCATAATTCTCAGTTTGTTTTATTTGATGATAACTTTCATTGTCTTGCTGCCACGCTTCACGATGTTGATGCCATTCTGAGGAGCGCTGAGGCGATTGCCCTGCAGGTCATAATATACAGCCTTATCGTCTGCAATCGTGTTGAGGCTGTCGATGGCTGTTGTGTTGTCACCGATGGCGATGCTGAACATCTTAGCACCAGCAGATGATGAAGTGTTGTCTACCATGTAAGCACGGAAAGGCTTGCTGCCCACCTGTGTTGTGCTTGTGTTCTCCAACAACTTGGTAGGGTTCATCAGCTTGTCGCCCTTCACGATGTAGCAGTTGTTGTCAGCATCCTTGTCGAACACCTTTTGGGTATAGATGCCCTGGAGCTGATAGCTACCATCAGCAGCAGACACTACCTTTTGCGCAATCTCCTTGTTAGCTTCAGAGATGCTGAGAGTGGTCTCACCGTTGTTCATCTTGATGATAACAGGAGTGCCTGCTGTGATGCTTGTCGTAATCTCTTCGAGCTGAATGGTGCTTGTACTCTCGTTAGCCGAAAGAAGACTAAATGCACGGAAATTCTGCCCCGTGAGCGACACTTCATATGGCAAGCAGAGCGTAGCCCATATGGTGCCTTCCTTCATTTCACGGTTATAAGTAGCTGTTGTAGCTGTAAATGGTTCGTAAGCCACGAAGTCCTTTTCATCGCCAAGAGCAAGACTCGCTGCTGTAAGAGCTTCTCCTGATGCCCCAATCTTTTCGTCGCCATTCTTACCTACCAACTTGCTGAAGTAGCCAGTCTCATAGTTGGCGTAAGTGTCGTCAAACTTGTTTTCATCATAAGCTATTGCGCCTTTGAGCGAGGTGCAGCCATAGAACATGCTTCCTCTTTCTGTTACGTTTGTTGTAACAAATTTATCGCTGACATAAATAGTAGTGAGGGCTGAGCAGAGTATCAACATACCACCCATATCCACTACCTTTGCTGTATTGAAGTTTGTGAGGTCGAGTAAGGTGAGGGCGGAGCAATTAAAGAACATAAAGCTCATATCGGTTACATTACCCGTATTGAAATGAGAAACATCAAGAGAGGTGAGTTTACCACATTCATAGAACATACATGACATATCTGTTACTTTCTTGGTATTGAAGTGAGAAACATCAAGAGAGGTGAGTCCGCTACAACCCAAAAATATGCATGTCATATTTGTTACGTTCTCGGTATTGAAGCTTGAAACATCAAGAGAAGTGAGTCCGCTACATCTATTGAACATGTGTTCCAAATTAGTTACTTTTTGGGTATTAAAGTGAGAAACATCAAGAGAAGTGAGTCCGCGACAATCCATGAACATCCAGCTCATATCGGTTACCTCTTCGGTATTAAGATGCTCAATACCTTCAATTTGAGTCAGCATATCACAACCACTGAACCAATAATAGCAACTCGTAGGACGTGCTTTTGCAAACGAGGCATCGAATACGACCTTCTTGATATTGTTTCTTATTGCAACCCATCCTGGATATGATGGCTTTTCATTCAAATCATAAGCCCCCGCAGGCTTTGCGCCATAACCGAATGTAAGTGTGCTGTTATCTGCATCAAATACAGCATAGGCTTGAAAACCGCCTTCTGGAGTGAAGTAGCCATTCGTGTAGTTGGCGTAGGTGCAGTCGGTCTTGTTGGCATCATAATCTATTGCACCCTTGAGAGCGGTGCAACCATCGAACACGATATTTCCTCTTGTTACGTTTGTTGTAATAAATTTGTCACTAACATAGATAGTAGTGAGAGATGAGCAGTCATGGAACATTCCTATAATACTCGTTACTTTCTCAGTATTGAAGTTTGTAAGGTCGAGCGTTTTGAGAGATGAGCAACCTTCGAACATATAGCCCAAATCCGTTACATTCGCAGTATTGAAGTTTGTAAGGTCGAGCGTTTTGAGAGATGAGCAACAATGGAACATTGTGTACATATCTGTTACCTTCGCTGTATTGAAGTTAGAAACGTCGAGAGAGGTAAGAGATGAGCAGCTATTGAACATAACTCCCATATCCGTCACCTTCGCGGTATTGAAGTGAGTAACATCGAGCGAGGCGAGAGCCTTGCAGCCCATGAACATCCAGCTCATATCGGTTACCTCTTCGGTATTAAGATGCTCAATACCTTCAATTTGAGTCAGTTTTTCACAATATCTAAACCAATTATAGCAACTCGTAGGTCTTGCTTTAGCAAACGAGGCAGCAAAGACTACCTTCTTTATATTGGCTGCATGTTTCGCCCACGTAGGGGAATTAGTGCCTTCATTCAAATCATAAGCTCCTTCGGGCTTGAATCCCTTGTAGCTGAATGTAAGAGTTCCAGTAGCACCGTCAAACATGGCATACCCACGTCCATAAGTAAAGTAACCAGTCGTGCAGTTGGCATAGTTGTGGTTTGTCTTGCTATTAGTATAGTTTTTGAGTTTTTCGCAGCCAGCGAACATATTAGATCCATTACTTACGTTTGTTGTGACAAATTTGTCGCCAACATAGATGGTTGTAAGATTAGAGCAATCTATGAACATAGCACTCATATCTTTTACGTTCTGAGTATCGAAGTTTGTGAGGTCGAGTGAGGTAAGCTCAGAGCACGTCCAGAACATACAGCACATATCTGTCACGTTCTGAGTATTGAAGTTAGAGAGGTCGAGCGAGCCAATACCTTTACAGGCATTGAACATACCTCTCATACTTGTCACGTTCCGAGTATCGAAGTTAGAGAGGTCGAGCGAGGGAAGATTAGAGTAGCCAGAGAACATCCAGTCCATGTTGGTTACTTTTTCGGTATTAAGATATTCAATACCTTCAATTTGTGCCAAGTTATTAAAAGCCCAGAACCATTTATAACAACTCGTTGGTCTTGCTTTAGCAAACGAGGCATCAAAGACTACCTTTTCGATATTGGCTCGTTGTTTCTCCCACGCTGGGGAATTAGTACCTTCATTCAAGTCATAAGCTCCTTCAGGCTTGGAAGGGCCATATCTGAATGTAAGCGTTCTTGTGCTTCCGTCAAACACGGCGTAACCCTTATATAAAAGGCTGGCATAACTTACCTCTTGAGTGGCATCCGCATCGCTAAAGTATTTGTGGCATACATTACACAGCCAGTGTTCCTTTATCGCATCTGTAGCTTCATGGTGAGTGAGTGTATGCTTCTTTAGCTCATCAGTCTTATATTCTTTTACTATTGAGTGGCAAATAGAGCATTCGTATGTGGTATAGCCATGCTCGGTGCAAGTAGCTTCTACGTTTTCTATTGGATCGCCAAGGGCAGACGAACCATCAGTATTTGTGTGCGTACAAGTTTGGAGTTTGAGTTCGAATTCGCCTACTTGCAACACGTCTCCGCTTTGAATAGCCGATACTTCCCATTTGAAATATTGATAAGATGTTTTTCCCTTCTCACAGGTGAAGTCGTAAGAAGTACAGTTCACATCCTGAAGCTTCGTATCGTTGTTCACCTCCTGAATGAGCGTCCAAGCACCATCTTTGCCTTCATTGTTTCCATAGAGCTTCCACGACATAGGGTTGCGACCTTTACTAGTGAAGTTGTCGTTACCCGTTGTGATGGTGTAGCCCACAGGGACTCCTGCTTTGCTGGCTGCGAAGATGACATTGGCACTACCTGAGAATTTGCAGCACCACTTGGAGAAATTGTCTTCTGTCTTTTTGCCATCAAAGAGTTGCGCATAAGTCTCATTAGTGAAGCCTTGGGGATTACCTGCTAAGGCTGTGAAGGTTACTGTGTTGTCGTAATCTGTCTGCGCCATCATACTGGTAGGCACAAGCAACAACATGAACAACATCAATGGGAACAGAGCGATCCTTCGGAATCTACCTCCCCCATTGTTAATACGGTCGGCATGCGACCCATTGAATTGATTGGTAAATTTTTTCATAAATTAATATTATAATTGTTATTTAAATTTGTCTGCTTATTGTTAAGTTCACTCCAGAAAATACAAGAGGTTTATTAAGAAGATAAATATGGATGCCCCCCCGATGATAATCAGGGCTAACTCTATCCTTGGTATAGTTTCTATATTTCCTTCATGTTGCAAATATAGTGAATTTCTCCGAAAGAGGGTGCAGCTTTCCCCTGTTCAAATCTTTATCAATCTGAAGTTCATTTATCTGCTGGTACAAAGCTTCCAAATCTATTTTCTTTGCCATATCGGTGTCTCCTAGCCCTATAAATATGCTCCACCGATTCCCTAAGCAGAGAAGATTGTTCGTGTTTGTAATGGCTATAATAAAAAGAAAAGCGTAGGAATCATATTACTTTATCCTTGCCAATTGAGGTCCTGGAAAAACCTATGAGAACAAGGATTGAAGCAATAGACACCTACGCCAAACTTGCATATATTGATAGCACAGGACGCACCCTCTCCATACGAATGGAAAGGGCACACCTATGCCTCGCGTATATACACGATGAGTAGTCGTCCACTACAGCCTTCCTCTGTCTCTCATTTTGAAATTTTCCAGGTTTCAATTGAACAGAAGAAAACGTCAGTACACGTCTTTCTTAATTATGATAGGCCAAGCCATGGATTTTTACTTAGCCGGCGACTCATCGCCAGCCATCCACAGCAAGACGATTGCAAAAGTACGAAAAAGAATTGGCTTCACAAAATTTTAGGTCTTTTTTCTTGCATATCTCATTTACTTTTCTTATCTTTGCCACCAAATTAATAACAATAACATTAAAAAGGAGGTTATTATGCAAGCAACAAAGAACAATACAAAGGAGGAAACCATCAGAAAGTTTAAACAACTCCTAAAACATAAAGAGGAGATGCTCGAAAGAGCAAAACAATATGATGGCATTGACATTTATGCTAAAACAGAAATCCACTATTAGATGAAATCAAAGCTGATTTCGAAAAGTCGGCAAATGATTTAAAAGAGAAATAGTTTCTTGCAAATCCCAAATAAAATTGGTTATAAAGCAGCATATATTCAAGGCTTTTGCCCTTACAGGGCGCAAGGTTACAACACCCTAATACCCAGGGGTGTTGCCCTGGGCTAGGAGCTTCTACCCTTTACCTTTCCGCTACGCGCCGGTGACCGTTGGTTCAGGGCGTGTGGTGGCTAGGAGCTTTGGGTCTTCAGCCCATGCTTGAACCACATGCGAAACTTGACTCACCTTCGGCAAATGCCCTTCAATTATATAAAATGAAGCTACTTTTTGTGATTTTTCTTTTCAAAAAGTTTGTTTTATCAAAGAATCTTTGTATCTTTGCAGCAACAGAACTCGTTTGCATCCCATTAGAACTGCAAGCGAGTCATTTTTTATATAAAGAAAAATCTTTTTTCTCTAAACTAATGTCACTATTGCCACACTCCTGTTTTTTATTCTTTTCTCTTTACCCAAACCTTATGGCTGCCACGACCTAACGAATCTATCGGTGAAGATTTATCACAGGTCAGCTCCTTCAGTTCCATAGAGGCGGAAGTACGGCTCAGGTTGTTGATGGAGGCATAATCGCCTAGGGTGAGGACACCGTTCTTCTCTATCACCTCCAGGGCACGGGCGATGCGCTCTTCCCTGGAATAGAGCTGCTTACGGATAACCTTTACGCCACCCATATCACGCTCCAGGTCACGGTCGGTTTCACGCTTCACATCCTTGATAAACTCTGGAGACGCCTTGAAGTTGATGTCCTTCACGCCCACCTTGCGGTACGTCATCTTATCATCTGGATTCAGAATTTCCCTAGGCTTCTCATCCTCGAAAGCTAGGGAGAGGGAGAAGGTGCCGAAACCTTCCAGATTCACATTGTACCCCATGGAGAGCATATCTGTCAGCATATCAACCACATCAGTCAATACAGCCTCCGTGGTACTTTCCGAAATACCGCGATGGTAGTTCTGCATCATCTTGACAAACTCTTTTCGGGATAGTGTACGGTTGGTCACCATCTTGGGATAAACTCTGCGCTTGCCATCATAGCGCATATCCCCCATTTCCTGCAATTTGTACTTAGCCATATCAGTTTCCTTTCCTATTTTAGTTTATTAGTATTTCTTATTGCAACAGCCTTTACATCCTATAGTATTTATTGTTATACTTAAGAAGAAAAGACCACAAACCTAGGAAGAAAAGTATTTAATCCTAGGAGAAAGCTCCGTTCATAGACATTGAACCGACATTCAAAGTCTATGAACCGCCGTTCAAAGACACTGAACGGACATTCAATGTTTATGAACGAAGATTTCTACCTTGCAAAGATACAACTTTATCAGATATAAAACAAGACTTTTCCTGAATATCTTTACTTTTCCGGCCATAATTCTTCGTTTTTTGAGCTTATTTCTTTGCGTATCCCAAATAATTGTGTTAACTTTGTAGTCAGATTGCAGGCCAAAGGCCAAAGGATTGCAAGCAAAAGGCTAAAGGATTGCAAGCAAAAGACAAAGAAAAAGACTAAGATTAGACATTCTTATGAGTATGAAGATATTAGCAACCAGCGACTGGCATCTGGGCAACCTGTTTCACGGCAACGACCGTCTGCCGGAACACAAGCATTTCCTGAAATGGCTCCTGGAGCAGATAGCTGGACAAAAACCCGATGCTCTCCTCATAGCAGGAGACATCTTTGATAACGGAAATCCATCGGCAGCGGCACAGACCGTTTATTACGAGTTTCTTGCCGATGCTACACAACTGTGCCCGAACATGCAGGTCATCATTACCGCCGGCAACCACGATTCCGCCAGCCGACTGGAGGCTCCCCGTCCGCTGCTCACCCGATACCACGTGGAAATAAGAGGAAACGTAAGGAAAATCTGGAAGCAGGGAGAAAGCGAGGACGATGATAAAACCGGCGGACATTGGATCTATTCCTTCGATGACCTCATCATCCCCGTAACCAACGAGGAAGGAGAAGAAGTCATCATCCTCGCCGTACCTTTCCTAAGAAGCGATGTGGTGCAGAACGCCAGTTACTCGCAGGGAGTCAACGACTTTCTGAGAGAACTGACGGCTGAGGCTCGACAGAAATACCCGGGCAGGAAGTGCATCATGATGGCACACATGTACGCCAAGGGTTCGGATATCGCCAAAAAGGATGCGAGCGAGAAAATCATCATCGGCGGACAGGAGGAAGTGGACCTGGAAGGATGGAACGACCATCCTGACTATATGACTTGCGGACACATCCACAAACGGCAACATATCTGGAACACCGGCTGGGCAAGATACACGGGAAGTATCCTCCCGATGTCGTTTGCCGAGAAAGACTACACTCACGGCATCGACCTCATCACCATAGAACACGGAGAAGAGGAGGAAGGAAAGGAAACCGGCAAGAGCAAGGAATGGAAAGTAGATTTCCTGGAATACAAGCCTCAGCACGCCCTCCGCATCCTGCCCGAAGATGAGGATGAGCTGACCTTCAAGAAATGGCAGAAGCTCATCAATTCTGAACTCAAGGAGAGAACAGACGGCGAACTGAGCGACCATTTCGACTACGTGATGCTGAAGGTGAAACAGGAGAAACTGACCAGCGATGACATCAAGGAACTGGAGAAACTCGTCAACGAAAAGGATGCCGTGCTCTGCAAAATCCAGCGCATCATCCCGCAACTGGACCTCTCCACCATCCAGGGTTCCCAGCACATCACCAGCATAGAAGACATCATCAACCGTCCTCCGCTCGATACGCTGAAAGAAGCCTTCGCCATCAGACACAACGCTCCGATGAACGAAAGACAGGAGAAAATGTTATCAGATTTATTAACGACATCATCATTATGAAATTCCTACAACTCGAAATACTCAACCTCGCTTCGCTTGACAAACAGGGAGGCGAGGTCATCAACTTTGAAGAAGGTGCCTTAGGCGAGAGCACCATCTTCAGCATCGTAGGTCCGACGGGAAGTGGCAAGTCTACCCTACTCGACGCCATCTGCCTGGCTCTCTACAACCGCGCCCCTCGCTACCCTAGGAAGAAAGGAGACAAGAACCAGAACATCGAGATTTTCGGAGCTGCCGATGCCAGCGAAAGTAACCGTCTGGCTCCTACCGACAGTAGAAACATCCTGACACGTGGCAAGAAGGAAGGCTACAGCAAACTCACCTTCCTTGCCAACAACGGCAGCATCTACCGCGCAGAATGGCACGTCAGATTCCAGAGAGTGCGCTACGAGAACGCCAAGACTGCGCTCTATAAAATCACGAGAAACGGAGAAGAAATAACGGAGGAAACTGCCGACTGGAACGAACTGCCGAACATCATCGGACTCGACTACGACCAGTTTCTCCGCACCGTGCTCATCGCCCAAGGCTCGTTTGCCAACTTCCTGACGGCAAAGGAAAACGAGCGGTACGAACTCCTGGAAAAACTCATCGGATGCGAGGAAACTTATACGAACATCGCTACTGAAATCAAGAAGGCGAAAGACCAGGCGACGGATGCCTACAACCAGATGGCAGCATCGGTGGAAGCCGTTAAACAGAACCTGCTGAACGATGAAGAACTCGCCCAACTGAAGGAGGAAATCGACCGGTTGGAAAAAGCTGAGAAGGAACTCGACAGCCAGTTGCAAGCCATCTCGAAAGACCTGCAATGGTTTGAGGAAAACGATAAGCAAATCAAGCAAATCACTATCTGCCAGTCAGATATGAAACAAGCAGCAGATGCCATTAAAGCGATGCAAGCCCAGATTCTCCATCTGCAGCTGCACGATGAAGTACAGCCAGCCGTCAACCAGCTGCAGGAAGTAGAGCGACAGACGCAAAGCATCCACGAACAGGAAGAAAACATCCTGAAAGCGGAAGGGAACATCAAAAGTCAAGAGTCTGCCATCGACGAAAGCGAGAAAACTCTCGCCAGTCTGAAGGAAGCAGTAAGCAAGGCACAGGAACAGCTGGAAAAGGCGCTGCCGGTCATCGCAGAAGCAAGGGCTCTGAAAACCAAAATGGAAGCAGCAATGCCGAATCTGAAAGAAAAGAAAGAGGCATTGGAGTTGGCGCAGAAAGAAAATCAAACTGCCCAGAAAGACGTAGAAGAGAACGCCAGAAACATCCAAAAATGGGAAGCTGAAACGGAGAAAGCGAACCTTGCCCTCAAAGCGACAAAGGAAGAGATTGCCAAGCAGAAACAGGTTCTGCACGAAGCGACGCAAGCCGCAGAACAGGCTTGGGAGAAGGAAAGAAATAAGACTGCCGGACAGAACATAGAGGAGCTGCAGAGCCATAAATCGGCAGCCGAAAAGAAACTGCAGGATGTCCAGCAAGCCATCAAGGTTGTGGCTCATCTCGATACTGCCACAACAGAAAAGCAGAAGAATGAGGAGCGGATCCAGATCTTGGGCAAGAGAAATGCAGAGATAGATGAGGCACTGGGCAAATTGTCCATCGAGGCTTTGGAGAAAGAGTCCCTGACGCTGAGAAATGCCTATACCCTCATGGTGAGTGAGAAATGGGAGATTCATCGTGCCAACCTGACCGAAGGCAAACCTTGTCCGCTCTGTGGCAGCACGACCCATCCTTATCATACCGACAACAGACAGTTTGAGGAAGCCACCACAGAACTCTCACAACTTCTGAAAGTCAAGGAAGATCTGCTGAAACAGCAGCAGATACAGGAGAAGAACCTTTCCGGTGAGAGAAAACAGAACGATGGCGAAGTACAGACGCTCCAGAAACAGCAGGAAAAGCTCTCGGGTGAAATCGCAACTTACGAAGAGGATTGGAAGGCGCTCATCGCCCAGTATCCAAAGATTCCGAAGGCGGGAACGGAACTGAAAGCACTCTTGCCTATCTATGAAAACAAGGCGAAAGATGCGAGCAGCAAACTGAGCCTCTTTAACAAGATTCAGAAAGAGATAGAACGGCTGACCCAACTCAAGGACAAGGCTGTGAAGGATGAAGCTGCGTATGAAAGCAAGGCTTCTACTATACAGAATAAAGCCCAAGAAAACACTTCAACCTGCGCCACAAAACTAGCTGAGCAAAAAGCACTTACCATCAACCTCTTCTCACAACAGAAGAGTAAGGAGGAGGCTTACGGAAAAGCCCTTCAGGCATGGAATAGCGCCAAGAAGGAAATGGAGGAATGGCAGGAGAAATACAAGCAGATTCTGAATGGCGAAGAACCTGATGCGGCTGAACAAAGACTGACAGCAGCAAAGGATGAGGCAACGAAAGCAGCAGATACTCAGAACGAGAATATCAACAAACTGAAGGCTGAACTCGCCAACAGTAAAGGTTCGCATCAAACCATGCTGTCTCAGAACAAGACGATGAAAGAGAATCTGCAAGCGAAGGAAAAGGAACTCGACCTTTGGATTGAGGAATATAACAAGCAGCTTGAAGAAAAGAGCATCGAACCACCATTCATCGACCGAAATACCATCCGGGAGATGCTTCACTCTGCCGAAGACTGGAACGCTATCCGACGTGAAAAGGACGAAAAGGAGAAAGCCGTGGCTTCAACTACCGCCCTTTACCAGAGTGCAGAAAAGGCGCATCAGCAGCACTTGGAACATCAGCCTGCCCAAACCCGTGATGCTCTCTTAGCCATTCAGCAGGAGTATCAGGAAAGAAGCCAGCGCAACGAACTGATTGCTGCCAACGCCAGGATGCAGAACCATCAGGAAGCCGTGAAGCTGTTGGGTGACAAGGCTGAGGCTCTGAATCTCGTAACACAGGAAAAGGACGACTGGACAGCCATTACGGATGCCATCGGAGCAGACGGCAAGACGCTGCGCAAGATAGCCCAATGCTATACGCTCAGTTTCCTGATAGCGCACGCCAACCAGGAAATCAGAAAGTTCAACAGCCGTTACGAACTGCAACAGGTAAAGCATTCGCTGGGCATCCGAGTCATCGATCACGACCGTGCCGACGATATCCGAGACACCACCTCCCTATCAGGTGGCGAAACCTTTATCGTGAGTCTGGGTCTAGCCTTGGGCCTGTCGGCATTATCCTCCCGCAACATCTCCTTCGAGAACCTGTTCATCGACGAAGGCTTCGGAACCCTCGACCCCGATACCCTAGCCACCGTCATCGACTCCCTCGCCATGCTGCAAAGTTCGCAAGGCAAGAAGGTGGGCGTCATCAGTCATACCGACACGATGAGCGAGCGCATCACCACCCAGATAAGGATTATCAAGAATGGCAACTCCGGCAGCAGCCATATCGAGATCTATCCTTAACCCATCGTAATTACACCTTCATAAAATAGTAATTACACCATTATATATAGGGTACACATACATTATCCATCCGTGAACAGGGCATCACCATCGATGTGGCTTACCGCTATTTCGCCACACCGAAACGCAAGTTTATCGTCACAAAACAAATATGCGTTCCTACGGATTCATCTATCCACAGGAACGCATATTCTTTATTTTATCATACGAGATAATCATTCTTTATACAATTCTATATCATCATACGATATTTAAACCTTATTTCCTTCTTTTGGGAAAACCACGGTTGGCTTGAAGGTCTTAGCCTCCTCAAAGTCCATCAGGGCATAAGCGATGATGATGACGGTATCGCCCACCTGCACCTTGCGGGCTGCAGCACCATTCAGGCAGATACAACCGCTGCCACGCTCACCCTTGATAATATAGGTCTCCAAGCGCTCACCATTGTTGTTGTCTACAATCTGAACCTTCTCGCCTGCTATCAGATTAGCAGCGTCCATCAAGTCCTCATCGATGGTGATGCTACCCATATAATTCAGGTTAGCCTCAGTTACGGTCACACAATGGAGCTTACTCTTCAATACTTCTATCTGCATTGTTCTGTTATTACTTGATCTGTTACGGATTAAACTTAATAAAGAATATCTATCGAGGAATTATCCTTTATACTTGATATGGTCGATGAGACGGATAGGAGTCTTACCGCAATAAACGGTGATGCAACCTACCACGTATGCACTATCCTCCCATGAAGAAACATCCTGCAGGCTGTCGCCATCCACAATCTGGAAATACTCTACCTCCAGACCCTCTACAGCATTGATGTCGGCAACCACCTTATCGTGAGTTTCCTGTACGGTATGAGTCTTGGCATACTCCACACTCTCTTTCAGAGCCTTATAGATGTTTGGCGCAATGGCACGCTCATCAGGAGCCAGCAAAGTATTACGGCTGCTCTTAGCCACCCCATCCTCATCACGGACAATAGGACACTCTACAATCTGCACATCGCTGTTGATGTACTTCACGAGCTGCTTGATGACAGCAATCTGCTGCCAATCCTTCTCACCGAAATAAGCACGGGTTGGTCGAACGATATAGAAAAGACGGCTCACTACCTGACATACACCATTGAAATGACCCGGGCGCTTGGCACCCTCCATCACGGTAGAAACAGGTGGAAACTCAAAGTGGCGTGTATCTGGTGTAGGATACATCTCCTTCACCGATGGTGCAAACACATAGTCAGCACCACAAGCCTCCAAGAGCTTGCAGTCAGCATCGAGGGTACGAGGATAGCGATCCAAGTCACCCTGATCATTAAACTGTGTAGGATTCAGGAACACAGAAACCACAGTCACGCCATTTTCCTTTACACTGCGCTTAACAAGAGAGGCGTGACCCTCATGCAGCGCACCCATAGTTGGCACAAGGCCGATTTCCTTTCCCTCCTTACGACACATGAAGAGTTCGTTCTGGAGGTTAACAATCTTATTGAATACTTTCATCGTCATAATCTGTTTTCGGGTGCAAAATAACAACTTTTTTCTCAAATGAGAAAGAAAAAACCTAAAAATATGCGAATTATTGCCGAAAATAATGAATTTCGGAGAAAAAATGCCCCTATTTGAAGTTTTTTTTGTACCTTTGCACGTAATTCGTAAGAATAAAATTTAAATTTTATGGCAAAAAAAGTATTATTTATCAATCAGGAGATCGACCCATACGTAGCCGAGTCTCACATGTCAATCATGGGACGCGAACTGCCTCAGAAGATGCAGGAAGCAGGTTTTGAGATCCGCACCTTCATGCCTAAGTGGGGCACCATCAACGAACGTCGCGGACAATTGCACGAGGTCATTCGCCTGTCTGGTATGAACCTTATCATCGATGATACAGACCATCCGCTGATCATCAAGGTTGCATCTATACCAACAACACGACAGCAGATTTATTTCATCGATAATGACGACTATTTCAAGAGCCGCCAGATGGGCACCGATGAAAACGGAAAGGAATATGCCGACAACGGCGAAAGAGCTATCTTCTTCGCACGTGGTGTATTGGAAACCGTCAAGAAGCTCCGCTGGCAGCCTGACGTAATCGTCTGCCAGGGTTGGGCTAGCGCAGTAGTGCCATTCTATGTAAAGACAGCCTACAGCGAAGAGCCTTCATTTGCTGAATCAAAGGTAATTACCGCTCTCTATACCAACGAACTCAAGGGTGAACTGGGTACCAACTTCAAGCGTTGCGTTGCCTTCCGCGATGCCAAGCCTGAACTGCTCGACGGCTATCAGGACGACTTCGACTTCATTGAGCTCGGCAAACTCGCCATCGACTATAGCGACGGTGTGGTAGAAGGTGAAGAAGAAGCTACCCAGATTCTCTTTGATTATGCGAAGGAGAAGAACAAGCCTGTACTGACTTATCCGGGAGAAGATATCCAGGAGCCATACGCAGACTTCATCAACAAGGTTTGTCCTGACGCAGAATAAAATTCCGACAACAGAGACACATACATACAAGGATAATGAAAATTTTAAGACTCTTAACAGTATTAGTAATAGCAGCGCTTACTTTCGCTGCATGTGATGATACCACCGAAGAAATCGGTGGTAGCATCACTAATAAGATAGACAACATTAACATTTCTGACTCAGCGTTCAATGTTACCACAAAGTCTATAGTAGCAGGTGCCGTATTGAGCCGCAACAACACGGGGCTCATCGGAAAGATGAAAGACCCGGAAACCGGCAACTATGTAAAGGGCGACTACATGACCCAGTTGAGCGTATTGCCTACTTTCGATGTAGATACACTCGATTACATCAAGCAGGCAAACAACGGTTCTATCGAAGCAGACTCATGCTACCTCCTGATTTCATACAATGCCAGCTATGGTGATACCATCGCCCCAATGAAGGTGACAGCTTATGAGATGACAGAGCCGATGGCAGAAGATCAGGAGTATTACTCTGATTATGATGCCTTCAAGGAAGGCTGGGTAAGCGAAAACAACCAGCATTGGAGCAGTAATTACAACTTGAGCAATACATCAGACGTCAAGAACTTCAAGATTTACTTGAATAAGGAGTACAAGAAAGATGGTAAGAGATACAAGAACTATGGTTCTTACATCATGCAAACATACGCAGAACATCCTGAGTACTTCAAGACCAATTACAAGTTCCTGCACAACGTCTGCCCTGGCTTCTTCATCAAGAATGTAGGCGGTACGGGTAACATGGCTAAAATCTGGAATACAGAGCTTATCTTCTACTGGACCCGCCACAAGACCATCAAGGCAATGGACGGCGTTACAGACAGTACAGCTGTAGGCATCGGATACAACCGTTTTGATGGTACAGAAGAGGTATTGCAGCTCAACAAGATTGAGAATGATACCAAAAACCTGGAGCAGTTGGCAAGTCAGCCGAACTGTACTTACCTCAAGTCACCAGCAGGTATCTTCACCGAGGTTACCCTCCCTATCGAAGATATCATGAAAGGTCATGAGAAGGATACGCTCAACACAGCTACCATCTCTTTCCCACGACTCAACAATGAAAACGAAGACAACCCATATAACTTTGCTACACCAAGCACCATCCTGATGGTACAGAAAGACAGTTTGCTGTCGTTCTTCGAAAAGAGCAAGTTGGCAGACAATCGTACTTCTTATACGGCAAGCTACAGCAGAACCGGCACCTACAAGAATGCCTATACATTCCAGAATATCGCCAACCTGGTTTCTGCCATGTATAAGAACAAGACTGAGGGCGAGAAGAAGAATGCCAACTGGATGAATGAGCATCCTAACTGGAATAAAGTAGTGCTGGTTCCTGTAAACGTCATCACAACCACACAGGGATATACTACCGTCATCTCCAAGATTAATCACGATATGTCACTCGCTTCTACCCGACTCATCGTGGGTACGGATGATCCTGACAAGGATTATACCAAAGACGAGAAGACTGGTAAGAAGGTAGCATCTGGTCCGATCCGAATCAAGGTGATTTACAGTAAGTTTAAAGAAGAATAAGCATTCATAACGCAAAGTAAAAAAGGAAACGAAACATGGCAGATAATTTTTTGGAGCGTCATCGCGAAGAATACGAAATACGAAAGGCTGCATGGCTCAAGAAGAAGAAACTATTCATGAAGTCAGGCAAGAACCAGAAACCCCAGACACAGATGCCACGTCCTGAAGACGAAGCGTTATAAACAAGAAAATATTCAGAATCCTGAGAAAGAGGGTGTATCATAAAGCATTTGAATGTTTATGATACACCCTCTTAACTTTACCGGTTAACTCTTAAAAACCACCGCATAAGTACAATAAAAGCCATTTATTACAAAATCAAGCAAAATTAATTTGGAGTTTACCCATTTTTTATATATCTTTGCATTGTGAACTTAAAAGTATTAAATATTAAACAGACAAAAAGCAATAAAATAAAAATAATCGAGATATTAGTAGAGATACTGGTCTATGGGTTTAACTTTTCTAAGAACTTGCATTTAAGGATACAAGATATTTGCAGGATACAAGTTACTTGCAATATATGAGATACTTGGTTTATGTTTATAGATAATGGAGAAATTACTCTCATAAAGAATTCGTTTTTAAGTTTAAACAAAAATGCTAAAGTTAGATGTTAGTAATATAAGTCCCCGTAGTAACCGTGAGGCTACTGCGGGGACGCTTTTTCAATTTATAGTATATAGAAACAAAAAGGGCAAGGCCATCTCTGGCCTTGCCCAATCTATTTTTATAACTCTTTATCTATATTATAAGATTCTACCTGTAAGAGAGAACTTCAAAACAGGATAAACCTTCAAGTCTTTTACGAACTTAGAGAGATCATCCTCGCCAGCATCTTCCAATGCCTTATTGATATCTATCTCGTTACCATTCTGGTAAACCTTGAGCTTGCCCATGAACTGGCAACCCAACTCTAAGCGGCAACCGATACGGTTCTTAGGAACCAGACGACCGAAACCTAAACCAAGGTATGGACGAACATTCTTGCAACGGATATCGCCCTAAAGGTTATAGTTCTCATCGAGCTCCAGGTTATAACCACCCAAGTTGGCTGATATAGCCTTACGGAACTGATCCTTCAATTCAGGAGTATGCAAGTTGTTCTCAGAGAACTTACGAAGTTCATCACAAGAACCGGTAACCTCAGCAATCTTCTCACCACCAATAGACAAACCAGCAGCAATAAAGAACTTGCTGCCACCACCGAATGGATACAGATTAGCCTTTACATTAAAGGTGGTACGGTCGAATGAGCCTTCTGCATGAATGGTTCCACTGGTTGGGTACTGAATATCAGATTCTTGAGGCATATTGATATCTACATCCAAATCGCCAGACAGTTTAAAAGATGGCATGATGTTCACACCTGCTTCTACCTCAAGGAAGTTAGTAACAGGAGCAGCCACACCTACACTAATACCCTCGGTACCTGCACCCACGTTAAGACCTACATGGTTAAAGATACCGCGCTTGTAATCACTCTGCGCCATTACACTCCCTACACTAGTAAGCAGAATTACTGCCACCATCATTAATTTTTTCATAATCGTTCTGTTTCTTAGTTCTTATATCAAATTATTTTTTTCATATCGTTCTTAAACACAAGTGCAAAAGTAAAGAAAAGTTATAAGAAAAACGAATAATAGTGGCAAAAATTAAGGCTCTTTAATACTTTTACGTACTAAAGAGCCTAACATCTTGTAAAAAAACTAAAATTACAGACAAAAGACATACTCGTTGCAAATAAGAATAGATGTCTGTATTTCGTACTTACTAATGTAAAATACGAGGCTTAATCTACAACCGTAAACTTGGCATATTTCAGCAAAAGCTGTTTGGTACCAGAATGAACGAACTCTACTGTAGCCTTCGTATTCTCACCAGTTCCCTCAATCTTCAATACCGTTCCCCGTCCAAAACGCTGATGCTCAATCTTCATTCCCTCCTGCAAACCACAAGAAGAACTGCCAGCAGATGAAGCTGTAGAAGAAGAAACGGATGCTGTAGAAAATCCAGTACCGCGAGAAGCAGGATGAGAGGAATGCGTCTCCATATAACGCTTAGCTGCATTCAGCGCCCTAACAGACTTGAAATTACCTTCAGAGAGAGATGAGCGTCCGGAAACAGACGAGCGTCCGGAAGTACGTGAAGTCTCTGGTTCATCATCAAAGAGAGAAGGCTTAGGATCTGCTACAAACTGCGATGCTACCGGTTTGGAATTCTGATACCTGCTACTGTATCTAGGCTGCTCAGCATCCTCCCACGGTCTGCGAGGACGTTGCGCTCTCGCCCACTCCGGCTGGTCAGACATCGAATCAGCTCTTGAACCAGACCTTGAACCAAGTCTTGATTCTGCTCTAAAGCCAAACAAGTTTCCACCAGCCTCATCCTGACTATCTATCAACTTGCCGTCAATCTCATCGATAAACCGACTCGGATTATCAAACTCCATCTTGCCATATCTCCAGCGGTTCTTGGCGTTCGTCAGAATACAATGTTTCTCAGCTCGCGTAATGGCTACATAAAGCAATCTCCGTTCTTCCTCCAGTTCTCTGAGCGAAGCAGCAGAAAGCGGACTCGGGAAGATATTCTCTTCCAATCCTACCACGAAGACCGTAGGAAACTCCAAACCCTTGGCAGCATGAACCGTCATCAGAGAAACACGAGGTTCATCCTTATCACCATCGCTGTCAGCATCGGTAAGCAGCGCCACATCCTGCAGATAATCCTGCAGGAAGAGTTCATCAAACCTACCCTCTTCACGGCGTTCCTCCACAAAAGCCGACATACCGCTCAAGAATTCCTCCAGGTTCTCCTGACGTGCCAGATCATCGGCATCCTTGCCCGACATGATATCCTGACTGATACCACTCTCCTTGATAATGGCATCACCCAATTCATAGACATCCGTAGTTTGAGCCCGTTCGATAAACGAAGAAATCAGCAATCTGAAGGTTTCCAGCTTGTTCATCGTACCCTTGTTAACCGCCAGTCCATACTGCTCAGGGGTACCGATTACCGCCCAGAAACTCACCTGGTTCTGATGGGCACAGTCAGCAATCTTCAGCACCGTAGTAGCCCCTATTCCTCGTGCCGGATAGTTGATGATACGCTTGATAGCCTCTTCATCATCCGGATTCGCCACCAGACGGAAATAGGCTATGATGTCCTTGATTTCCTTGCGCTGGTAGAAACTCAGTCCGCCATAGATGCGATAAGGAATACCCTGCTTTCTGAACTCCTCCTCGAAGCTGCGGCTCTGGGCATTGGTACGATAGAGAATGGCAAAATCACTATACTGGCAGCCATCCTCGCGCCGGATACGCTTCACGTCCTTCGCCACAATCACCGCCTCTTCCTTGTCGCTGTACGCAGGCTTATACTGAATCTTCTCACCCTTCGCATTCTCGCTGAACACATCCTTAGGAATCTGGTTGCGGTTGTGCTTGATCAGACTGTTAGCCGCCTCAACGATGGTCTGGGTAGAGCGGTAGTTCTGTTCCAGTTTGAAGAGACGCGTTCCCTGAAACTGGCGCTGATAGTTGAGAATATTATCGATATTTGCACCACGGAAACTATAGATACTCTGCGAGTCATCACCCACGGCACAAACACGCTGCTTCTCCTGACAGAGTTGCATGACGATAGACATCTGAACGTGGTTGGTATCCTGATACTCATCCACCAGGACATAATCGAAGCGGGCGGCATATTTGTGGCGAATATCCTCATGCTCCCTGAAGAGCTGATAGGTAAGCGTCAGCAAATCATCGAAATCCATGGCATTGGCCTGCTTGCAGCGCTGCACGTAAGCCACGAAAATCTTACCAACCTCAGGGATCTGCGCACGCTTGTTCTGCTCGAAGATAGCCGCATCGCTCTCATAAGCCGCAGCACTCATCAGGTTGTTCTTCGCCATCGAAATCTTGGCATGAACGGCAGCAGGCTTATACTTCTTATCATCCAGCTCCATCTCCTTCACTATCGCCTTGATCAGCGAGCGCGAGTCACTTTCGTCATAAATGGTAAAGTTGTTATTGAAGCCGATATGCTCAGCCTCCGCTCTCAGGATTCGGGAGAAGATGCTGTGGAAGGTACCCATATAGAGATGCTGGGCAAGATCATTTCCCACCAGTTTTCCGATACGTTCCTTCATCTCCCTTGCCGCCTTGTTGGTAAAGGTGAGCGCCATGATGCTCCAGGGTTTCATGCCCTGGCTAAGGAGATAAGCTATCTTATAAGTAAGCACACGCGTTTTACCCGAACCTGCACCGGCTATCACCAGCGAAGGTCCGTCAATATATTCTACCGCAGCACGCTGCGCTTCGTTCAAGTCGTTCAGTAAATCCATTAATCAATATTTACCAGATTTTTCACTCTTCATTCTTCACTCTTCATTCTTCACTTCCCCCTATATCCTCCCACAGCCGTGCCCGGGTCGAAATCTTCACCCTCACGAGGGAAGGTAGGGATAAATCTCATCTGATGTTCTATCTGTCGCTGGCGCTTCTTCATATAAGCGCTAGGATGCAGCGAACTGAATTTGCGCGGATTAGGAAGTGTAGCTGCTATCAGCGCACACTCGCCACGAAACAGATCTTTCGCTTTCTTGTCGAAATGATATTCTGCAACCGCATCCACACCATAGATACCCGGTCCCATCTCAATGCTGTTGAGATAAACCTCCATGATGCGCTGCTTGCTCCACATCATTTCGATGAGGAAGGTAAAGTAGACCTCAAATCCCTTGCGGGTCCATGAACGGCCAGGCCACAGGAAGACATTCTTAGCGGTCTGCTGACTGATGGTACTTGCTCCATGCACCTTTCCACCACGTGCATTATTCTTCGCCGCACTCTCGATGGCATTGAAGTCGAAACCGTGATGCTTCAGAAATCTCGCATCTTCGCTCGCCATTACCGCCACTGGCATATGAGGCGAGATCTTATCCATCGAAACCCAATGATGATGCAGGGTAATACTCTCTCCATCAGCTACTTGCTGGAAGCATCGGATAAACATCAGAGGAGTGACATATACAGGAATGAACCTATATGCCACTACAGCAAGAATGGTGGTACTGAAAAACAGCACCACCACCCATTTTACTATATTCTTGATTTTCTTCAAAATCATCTATTTGCTTTTTCCCTTCCAGGATCATGAAAGTTATTACTTCAATGTACCATTGTTGGCTGCGTTAATCATAGCCTGGCTAGCATACATGTAAACCTCTCCACGACGATTCTGGGCACAAGCAGCAGTAGTATTCACTACAGGGTTAGCAGAACCAAAACCCTGAACATTCTTTACCTGACGACTGGTAACACCGCAAGAAGCAAGATAGTTGTAAACTGCCTCAGCACGCTTCTGGCTCAAAGGCAAGTTGATACCGTCATTACCTGTAGCATCAGTATAACCCTGGATAGAAACCTCGCAGTCGGTATTGTTCTTCAATACACCGGCAAACTGAGCCAAATCAGTCTTTGCGCTACTGCTGAGAGTAGAACCATTAGTTGGGAAGAGGATACCAGAAGCAAATGTTACCTTAACGGCAGACAAGCCATTGGCATCTGTTACAGTCTCAACCTGTGCATTCTTCACCTGTTCAGCCTCAGCCTTTACCTTATCCATGTGCTTTCCTATGAGGTTACCAGCACCGCCACCAACAGCTGCACCGATAGCAGCACCTACGAGAGCACCGGTACCACGATGGCTATTGTTGAGCAATCCACCTACGAGAGCACCCAGAGCTGCACCAGAACCGGCACCTACAGCTGTACCTGTCTTCTGATTGGTTCCACAACTAGAGAAAAGCAAGCACAAAGAGAGGCCTGCAACAGCAAAATTAGTCTTTTTCATTTTAAAATCTCCTATATTTATGTTATTTAATTGCAAAGATAACTCTTTTTTCTCCATAATGGAGAGTTTTCTAATATTTTTTTGTATTTTTGCATGCAAATTTAAGGGTATTTGTCGAAATAGAGCTAGGAAATCACCTATTTGGGGGTGGAAAATCCCTAAAAGTAGGATTTCAGACACCTGCAGACAGATGAACTGCCGTCAGCAGATGATGAAGGCTCAAGCTTATACCTTAATATATATAACAGAAGAAATAAAAAACAAAATAAATAGAATAAAGCAATATGGCTAAAGAACTCAAGAATTTAACCAAGCGCGCTGACAACTACAGTCAGTGGTACAATGATTTGGTAGTAAAGGCTGATCTCGCTGAGTTGTCACCAGTTCGTGGTTGTATGATTATCAAACCATACGGTTACGCTATCTGGGAGAAGATGCAGCAGCAGCTCGACAAGATGTTTAAGCAGACAGGTGTACAGAACGCATACTTCCCTCTCCTCATCCCGAAGAGTTTCTTCTCTCGTGAGGCTGAGCACGTGGCAGGTTTCGCCAAGGAGTGTGCCGTTGTTACCCACTACCGTCTCCGTTCTACAGAGGATGGTACAGAGGTTGAGGTGGATCCTAATGCAAAGCTCGATGAGGAGCTCATCATCCGTCCTACTTCTGAGACTATCATCTGGAACACATATAAGAACTGGATCCATTCATGGCGTGATCTCCCTATCCTCTGCAACCAGTGGTGCAACGTAATGCGTTGGGAGATGCGTACCCGTCCGTTCCTCCGTACTTCTGAGTTCCTCTGGCAGGAGGGTCATACAGCCCACGCTACCAAGGAAGAGGCAGAGGCAAAGGCTCAGGAGATGCTCAAGGTTTACGCTGAGTTTGCAGAGAACTACATGGGTGTTCCTGTATTGCAGGGTGTGAAGAGTGAGACTGAGCGTTTCGCAGGTGCTCTCAACACTTATACCATCGAGGCAATGATGCAGGATGGCAAGGCTCTCCAGAGCGGTACTTCTCACTTCCTGGGTCAGAACTTCGCAAAGAGTTTCGATGTAACCTACTTGAACAAGGAGAACAAGCCTGAGTACGTATGGGCTACTTCATGGGGTGTTTCTACCCGACTGATGGGTGCCCTCATCATGGTTCACAGCGATGACAACGGTCTGGTATTGCCTCCAAAGCTGGCTCCTATCCAGGTGGTTATCGTTCCTATCAACAAGGGCGAGGAGCAGTTGGCTCAGATTACTGCTAAGTTGCAGCCTGTCATTGACCAGCTCCGCGAGTTGGGCATCACCGTAAAGTATGATGATAACCCTGCAAAGCGTCCTGGCTTCAAGTTCGCTGACTATGAGTTGAAGGGTGTTCCTGTACGTCTCGCTATGGGTGGCCGTGACTTGGAGAACAACACCATCGAGATTATGCGTCGTGATACCTTGGAGAAGGAGAACGTAAGCTTCGACGGTATCGTTGAGCGCGTAAAGGATATGTTGGAAGACATCCAGAAGAATATCTTCGAGAAGGCTCGTGCTTACCGTGATGCTCACGTTTACGAGTGCGACAACTACGAAGAGTTCAAGGAGCGTGTAAAGGACGGTGGTTTCTTCCTCTGCCATTGGGACGGTACAGCCGAGACCGAGGCTAAGATTAAGGAAGAGACTCAGGCTACCATCCGCTGCGTGCCTTTCGCTTACGAGCAGACTCCAGGTGTAGATATGGTAAGCGGCAAGCCAGCCGTAGCCCGTGTCATCATCGCAAGAAGTTATTAATCATCCCCGGTGTCAGGAAATTCTCCTGATACCATAATATATTTAATATGAGGCAGTTGATACTATACATCCTTTTTCTGGTGTCCATGGTCTTCTCAGGCTATGGAGAGGTATCTGCTGCCTCTATTTCTTTTACTCCCGAGGATTCTTATACCGAAGATGCAAGCCATAAGAAAGATGGTTTGGCGAAGGTTGAGTATGACAAGAGCCAGACTGAGGCACAGCTTGAAAACGCCTCACAGCTTGCTTACCGCATCTGTAGCAGCCGTCCGCAGCGCTTATTGCCAAGTGGCAACATGCACAACAGTCAGACTGCCAGTAGATTGCTTACAAATAGAATCCGTTATTTATCATCCCTTTTATCAGCTATAGAAGGTGGCATGGAGCCTTTCCGACAGGAAACTGCCCCAATCCACTTTGATGTCGCCAGCAAGTATTATGTCATTTGCCTGCGGCGTCTGCTCTGTTAGTGCTTATTCTTTTCTCTTTTTAAAATATCATATAGGTTTATCGCATCTTTCCTAAGATTTGCGATAAGACTGGTTACACCCCTTTTCAAAACAAAAAACAGTTCAATATATATTATTTTTCAAGAATTAAGAATAAGCAAATAACAGTATAAAATTATGGCAAAGATTAATCATTTAGAGATGGGTGCTGATGTTTTGGCACTCCAGGATGTACAGGTAAAGAAAGGTTTCATGGGTTTGACTGTCAAGCTCATCTATCAACCTACCAACAGTGTGATTAAGATAAAAGAGAAGGAATATTCTGCAGAGGATGGAAGAAAGCTTGAGAATATCCTCAGTGCAGCCCCAAAGGATGTAGAAACAGCGATCAGCAACTTCCCTGTTTCTGCCATCAGCATGGGTAATATGAAGTTACAGGCTTGCATCTCTGACGACCACCAGTTTGTTGCCACACAGCTCCTTGCTTTCAAGGATTTCGGTTACAAGCCGGTTACAGAGATGAAGACCTATACAGGAAAGACAGCCGAAGCTTTCGCTCAGTTGTTTTAGTTATATCACAGTTTCGGGACAGGGGACAGCACAATTCCTCTGTCCCTTTTTTATTTTATGGTATAGGATGAAATCTTTATTTGAAAGAAGGCGGTTCATTCCCCTCTTCCCAATTACGGTAATGCTTAGGCGACAGACCGGTATGCTTCTTGAAGAAGGTACCGAAGGATGAGGCATTGGGAAAACTGAGTTCATTGGCTATCTGCTGTATCGTCTTCGTGGTATTCTTCATCAGATAGATACTGCGACGGATCATCGCCTTGAAAAGCAACTGCTGGACCGTCTGACCGCAAACCGACTTGACCAGTACCGACAGATATTTCGGTGTAAGACAGAGTTCATCTGCATAGAAAGCCACACTGCGCTCACGCATATAATTCTTCTCTATCAGCAGCACCAGCGACTCAAAGATGGCTATCTTCCGCTCCATCTCCTTGCCGGCAGCCTTGAACGATGCCGAGAAGATGCTGCACAACCGGTACGTAACAGCCATCAGCAACAGTTTCTGCTCATGCACACAATAGGCATCCAGTTCACCATTCTTCTCTTTTTCCTGCTCCAGTTTCCTCAACATCAGGGCATACGAAGTAAGCATATCCTCATAACCCGTCTTCCTAACATGGCAGGGTTTGGGATAAATCGTAGCATAAAGACGCATGGTAACCACGGTATTGCCCAACATGTGACGAATCTGTTCAGCACGGTAAAAAAGAAGGGTATATTTAAGGTTCTTGCCCGTTTCCTGCACATGAAACATCACCCCTTTGGAGAGGAAAACGGTTTCACCCTCAGATGCAACAAAGGATGTTCCGTCTACACAGAAACGGAACATCCCCTGATGACAGATTACGATTCCGACATAGTCGGAGTAGAAAGGCTGCATCAACAGCTGAGGAAACTCATGAGCCTCGTATATGATGATATTATCTGTTATTTTCATGATGAATATGGGTCTGTTATCTTCAGATTTAACTGCGAAGATAACAAAAATATCCATTCATCAGATGAGCAGCCTGTATCTTTTATGATATTTTAGCACTCCACTACCTTCTTCCCAGAGATTTCACATCTACATTCTTCAGCAGATACTCACGCGTCAGTTCCCCGATATTGCGCTTGCGCCAAGGGAGAACGAGCATCAGTCCGGCACACAGCAGACAGCCGTAGAAGGTCCAGCCTGCCATCTCCTTGATGCTCACCAGCGTGGCCTGTACCTGTACCTTTCCCTTCGTACTCATGGCAGCCATGTTCTGTGCCTCGGTTACACTCTTGCCCTGATATTGCATGCCTCTCACCGTCTGGTCGTAAGTCTTCGCCGTCTCGATGTTCGTGCGGTCGTAATCCTGGGCAAAGCGGGTTACATAATACTGCTGTCTGTGCTGAAGCACATTGGTATAGAGCGCAGAGCCGATGCAAGGGGCAATGACCATACGAACGGTAAGCATGATGCAAACCCAGGTTGACATGAAGCGGTAAGGCATGCGCTGGTTGGCTATCGTGGAGATAAGCGAATAGAGCAACATCATTCCCGTAGAACGGATGATGATAGGCCATTTCATACGTTCATACATGCCGTCGTTCTGTACTTCGAAATACATGTACAGCGCATAGGCTCCGATAAAGAGGAAACCCAGACAGTACATCCACTTCAGGTGAACATTCTTGGCTCTGGCGATGACTGCGAATATCAGTCCCACGGTGTAGCCCACCATCACCCAGTTGCCCAAGGTGGCGTTCTGCCAGTTGTCTATCTTCATGCTCACATTGGTGAACACGTTGACAAACATGGCACTCGAATTGCAGACCATCAGCAGGAAGAAGAGCAGGATGCCGTAGTTGATGACTCTGAGCTGGAACACCTCTATGATGAAATAAGGTGAACGCCGCGTCTTCTCCAGATAGATGAACAGAGCGGTAAAGATAAGACAGACCACCGAAGAGAAACGGATGGTTGGATCATCAAACCAGTCGAGCGTCTTACCGAAAACCATGACGTAAGCAAACGAACAGAGCATGATACTGAACACCGTAACATTGCCAAACTTCGACAGCGTTATCGGGAACTTAGGCATCGGATACTTATGATAAGGCATGGTGAAGAACACGATGATGATGCCTGCCAGCATGAATGCCATCATGAAATGATAAACATACTGCCACTCATAGGCATAGGCAAGCCATGCCGTTAGCCAGGTTCCCAACTGTCCGATAATCATGAAGAAGAGATAGATGACCGGCTGCGAAACCATCTTCTCCGAATCTACCGCATCCCATGCTTCCTCGGTAGTAGGCTCGCATCCCGGCGTGATATTCCTCGTAGCCTCTATTCCGAAACCGTATCTGATGAGCACGAAGAGATGCGCCATCAGCAGCGTCTGGCGGACAAACCCCATCAGCAGACTGCACAGTCCGAGTATGAACAGCGAGTCGGTCTGGGCACACACGAAACTGAGGATAAAGAGAATGGAGAAGCCCACGATGCACATCATTTTCTCTCTACGGATACACACCAGTTCATAGAAGAACGGCGAGAAAGCCGCCATTCCTATCGAGGTGCAGAACCCGGCAAAGGCGATGTATTCCGACTGGATGCCAAGCCCGCTCATCATCTCGCCGCTGTTGGCAGAATAGACACCACTCATCGTAATCATCGGCACGAAGAGGATGATCATGAAGATGATTCCGAGCGGTTTGGGCACCCAATCATAAAACGGATAATTCTTATATTCTTCTTCCATATATTACTTCATTTCCATCTAGCTGTTTTTTACTTTCTCTCAGCCTTGACAACCACCATCATGCCGGCAGCAAGATGCTCATTATCCTCTTTGCTGAGGTTGTTGAAATCGATTCTTACAGGCACACGCTGCTGAATCTTGACAAAGTTGCCAGCAGAATTGTCGGTAGGTACCAGCGAATATTTCGAACCGGTAGCACCAGAAATGGCGGTCACCGTACCCTCAAACTCCTTGTTGCTGATGGCATCTACGGTCATACGCACCTTCTGTCCAACATAGAGATTCTCTATCTGGGTTTCCTTATAGTTGGCAATCACCCATTTGTTGTTGGTTGGGATGATATAGGTAATGGTGGTTCCTGCATTTACCATCTGTCCCTCCTCGATAGAGCGGCGACCCAGTTTACCGTCGCAAGGGGCCACAACCACACAGTAAGAGAGATTCAGCTTTGCCATCTCTACGGCAGCCTCGGCACGTTCGATGGAGGCAGCCACATTCTGCTTGCGGGTAGTTACCTCGTTTACTCCCTTATAGGCAGCAGCCTGCTGCTTCTTTACCCCTTCGAGTTTCTTCCTGGTAGCAGCATATTCCACCTCCAACTGTTCGAGCTGGATAGGAGTAGCCGCCTTCTTTTCTACCAGGTTGCGATAGCGTTCGCAGTCCTTGGCAAGTTTGGCAAGTCGTACATTTATTTCATCGATGGATGCCTGATAGATAGAAGCTGATGTCTCGGTGGTCTGCTCTGTAGCGTTGATGACATTGGCTCCTGCCTTGGCATCCTTGAGGGCTGCTTCAGCCTCCATCAGACGGATGCGATACTCCCGGTCGTCGAGCACAAGGAGGGTATCTCCCTTGTGTACTTCCTGATGTTCTCTGAAGCATACCTTGGCGATATAGCCGGATGCACGGAGATTAACCGGTGAGATATATTGCTCTATCTGAGCATCATTGCTCGTTTCGTTAGAGCTATAATCGAGGAAGAGGCAAACGATCTTCCAGAGTCCGAAAGCCAGGATAGCAACACCTATCAGACTGGCGATAATCTGTCTTACGCGCTGTATCTTGAGTTTTTTCCTGGTTTCTTCGTGAGATACCTGTGTAGCCTCTGCTGTTTCTACATTTTTATTTTCGTTCTGTTCCATAGTTTTATTGTAATTTGGAATCAGGGAATATGAAGTAAAGTTTTTTACATCCCGTTTTCCTGTTTATGTTTTATTTTTTAATGATTTATTCTTCTCCGTTATTTAGCAACCGAAATCTGGTTGAGCTGTCCAGTCAACTTGAGCAGCGAGAGATTGGCAACCTTGTAGCGATAGTAGGCTGTGAGATAATTGTTCATTGCCTCGCTCATACGCATCTCGTCCTGCAGCACCGCTGTCATCGAAGCCACACCCTCCTTATACTGGTCGGCTGTTACGTTGTAAACATCCTGAGCCATGGTATAATTATCAAACTGCTTCTTGTAGTTGCGCTGACTGTTATTCACCTCGCTCACCGCATTCATATAGTTTGCCTGCAGTCCCTTCAGGGCGTCCTCGTAACCGATGCGTGCATTCTCCTCCTCTATCTTCGCCTTTCTGATTTTAGAACGCTTTTCAAAACCATCGAATACAGGCACTCGCAGCTGAATGCCCAGACCGTTGGAACCATACCAGTGGTTTGATTCGCCCGAATGAATCCAGTGATCTATCCTATCGGTAAAGGCAGAATACATCAGGTTTCCGGTCAGCGAGAGCGATGGCAGATAGCCGTCCTTGGCAAGTTTGGTCTGCTTCTGGGTGAGCAGTTTCTTCTGTTCCAGCAACTGGAGTTCGTAGAGTCCCGTATCCAATCCGTCAGCCTTCACCATCTCAATCTTTCCCGGATCTACGGCTGTCACCTTCATCTCCTTCTCGGCAGGATAATCTATCACATACTTGAGCATGGTATACTGCTGTTCGAGCATGGCGATGGCGTTATCGCGCTGCACGGTGAGGTTCTCGATATTGAGATTCACTCGCTTCAGATCTACCTCCAGACTCATCTGGTTGTCATAGAAAGCCTGGGTAATGTTTCTGAGTTCTACCAGTCGCTTGATATTGTCATCCGTCAGACGAATCTGCTCAGATGTGTTCTGCGCCATGTAATACATCTTGGCAGTCTGCACGATGAGATCTTCACGCGCCTTCTCATAAGAGAGTTGGTTGAGTTTATCGGCAATCTTGGTGATGTCGATGGCGGTAAGAATCATCTGGTTATACAGTGGCATCTGCAATTGTACACCCGCCGATGCATTATACTGCAACGTCTTGGTTACATTATAAGGCTTGCCGTAAGCCGAGCCGTCGGTAACCGAAACAGGTGGCGTAAAGTTATCGTTGAGCTGTGCCACCGCATTGATCTGCGGATAGAGTTTAGCCTGATTTTCGCTGATAGCGTACTTTCCCTTAGCTATTTCGTTTCGGCTGCTCTGGAGCGACAGGTTGTTATCCACTGCCATCTGCAGGCACTGGCTGAGCGTAAGCGTCTCCTGTGCGCCAAGAGTATGGAAAGCTCCGAGCGCGAAACATAAGATGATTATTTTCTTCATATCTTCTTAATGATTTCTATTGATTTACGTTTCATTTATTATCTGGATGCAAAGGTACAGCTTTTCGGTGATAAAAGACTATTCACATCTTATCACAATATGTTCAAAATTTCCGAAAATAACAGGATATGGTTCAGTATCAGCCTCATCGGCCTACAGGCTTTCAGCTATGCGCTTCTCCAGAACCTTCTTCAGGTTATCAGCAGAGCCCATTCCCAACTTCTTTCTGATGTTGGCCCGCTGGGTAGTGATGTTCGATTCCGACTTGTTGAGCAGCATGCAAATCTCACTCAGCTTTCTGTTCTGCAGGATAAGGTAACAGATTTCCTGTTCAGAGGCACTCAACTCGGGAAAGACGCGTTCTATGTTCTGTTTGCTCAATTCGCGGGTCTGGAGATATTGCATCACATTGTCTATGACATTCTTCTGCGAAGCCTCACCCAGAAGATCCAGCAAATGCGCGGTAAGTTTAACATCATGCCTTTCCTTCACCAGAGCCACGTATGCCTTAATCTGCTTTTTGTTTATCTTCAGCACCTGGAGCAGTTCTTCCTCATCACGCTGCAACGTTCTGTTCGCATTGACAAGATACTCACCGTTTCTGGCAACAGCCAGACTCAGCACGCTGATAAAAAGCAATATGAGCATCATCATGAAGAAATAATCCATGAGCGATTCATCCCCCGTTACAATCACACTCAATATATAAACCCCCAAAGCTATTCCCACCAGCCAGCGTGTGAGACGCGCCTGATAAGCCGCCAGCGAGAAAAACATGTTGCCTGAAAGGATAAGCATATTGATGAGAATCACCATTCTGTTATCTTTCAGCGTAGGCATAAAGGCACTGTAGAGGATATCAGCTCCGATAAAGCACTGGGTGGCGATAGCGATACAAACGATTGCCCTCACCATTGGGATTTTCCCGAAGAGATAAGCCATGAAGGAGGATAACACGACAATCAGAAAAACGATGTTAGACACGGTAAAAAACGGATCAAAGGCTCCAGAAAAGCCTAGGATATTTGACAGGATGCCCAAAGAGAGCATCACGGAGAAACACACAAGGATAGCTTGACGTTGGCGGTCCAAGTAATTAGATTCTCTCTTCAGGAAAGAGAACCCTAACTGATGTATCTTAGATTTCTTTGCGTTCTTTTCTTTCATATTCATAATGGATAGATAAATTATTTCGTATTGACAGATGAGGCAGGTTTGCCCTGACTGACGAATCATTTTGCACAGACAGACGAATCGCTTTTTCTTCTTGCAAAAATAATAAAAAAGATTGGTTTTGATGTATTTTGAGGGATATTTTTTTATAATTTCAGAAAAATCAGCATTTTTCAGTGTACTTTTCTCCCTACCGAGAATGGTTTTCCATTACTTTTGCATTTGAAAATTCAAATCATTTATCAATCATTTAATACTAATTACGTATGAAAAAGAATATCACTTTCAACAGTAAGCACATACAATGGTTTCTGTTTTTATGCTTAAGTTTCAGCATCACATTCTGTATGTTTCTGCTATCTTCATGCAGCGATGATGACCATGAAGAAGTAAACAATCAGGCACACTATCAGGACGTACCAGCCAGTCTGCTGACCGATGCCAAGAAACTGGAGATGGTCCGGTCCATCCAGGACTTGAAAGACGGAAGATTCTTCTATCTTGACTATACGGAGGATTACAAACTCTCTACCATATCAGGCTATAATCTTACCGACAACACCCAACTGATTGGTGCCGTATTGAAAACCCTCTGCGACAAAACACCATCCTGGCTCAAGGCAAGAGTCAAGCTGGATGCCGGCTGCAGTGCCTTTGCTGTTACGACACCAGATACTGGTGATTATCTGATGGGGCGCAACTTTGACTACTCTCACGATAATGAACCGATTGCAGCAGCCCTGGTTCGCACGGCTCCAGAAGGTGGACTGAAATCCATCAGCATGGTGGATGCCTACTGGATAGGTTACCGGCAGGATCTCTGGCATTACATCCTATATAACAAGGAACAGTTTGGGAAACATAAGACGCAAGACCTTTCCTATATCATGGCATTCCCATATCTTCTGATGGACGGCATGAACGAGGCAGGCTTTGCCGTTTCCGTTCTTCATCTTGACGGCAAGCCAACCCAGCAGGCTAGCACAGGAAAGAAGTTGACAACAACAGTTGCCTTACGTATGATGCTGGATCATGCCAAGACGGTAGATGAAGCTCTCAAGATTCTGGACGGATATGATCTCTGGATACCGGACGGCGACGGCAACTATCATTTCTACATGGCAGATGCCACGGGCCGTTATGCCATCGTAGAATTCGTATATGACAAGGATCACCAAAGCAAGATTTACATCGACGATGAATATACGGGTGAAGACGGAAAGACTCATTTCAAATATCCTGACGTATTGCCAAACACCCGCGAGGTGATAGAAAAGCGCTATGCCAGCAACTTCTATGTATCTGAAACCATGGCATGTTCTGACAAAGGACCGAAACTCTCGAATCACGGCAAGACCCGCTACGACATGATGGAATTCGTTCTGAAACAGAACAGCAACCAGTTGTCAGAGGAAGGAGCCATGAATCTGCTCAATGGTGTGAGTCAGGCAGAAACTCCAGGCAATCCAACGAGCCATACCCAGTGGTCGGTGGTATACAATCTCTCCCAACGCAAGGCAACCGTCTGCGTGAACAGAGATTACAAGAACAAGTTTACGTTCTATGCAAAATAATACATTAACTGATAAATGGACAAGATTATGAAAAAAGTAACATTATTTTTAAACAAGGCTACTTACTTGGTGATGCTTCTCATAGCTTCGCTGACTATGTTTACAGGCTGTTCGGATGATGACAAAACGTCTTCAGCGGAAAACTTTCCACCATCAGATGAAGAAACCCATTTCAACAGCGCTATAACTGGTGTTCAATATAAGGGCAATACTGTAATGCTGGGATTGGGCGAAAAGGCTGAAATGACGAAAGCCTGTGAACTCCTCTTCCCTAACAGACAAGCTACGGTTTCGGAATCAACCGACCTGCTGATTATCCCTGCCGGGGATAAATACCAGAAGGAAGCTGAGCAAGTTATGGAGCAGGGTGGAATTGTAGCAACCTACCAGCCTTCTGATGATATTCTGCTATCGGCTACGGACGGTCAGGGGTATAGCTACAAGGTATATGAACCTAATCAGGACGAGGTATTCGTTGACAACAGCCAGGAAGCGGCTGAAACCCAATCATATACCAATCTGTTTGATGACGTGGAATGGATTCAGCCAGAACTGCAGGAAGAAAACCTGAATAATGACGGCTCCGGTGATGAGATGGCCGACCTGGATGCTGTAGATCCAGAACTTGGTGACAACGACATCTATACCTATCTGAACGGATGGGTAGCAGATATGAACAAATACGAAGAAAAGAAAGTAAAAAATTCAAATGGTGATGATGACCTCAGCAAGGATTTTACCCAGTACCATTATGGTAAGACTTTTACTTATAATGACAAAAAGGAAGTTCGCCATCTGGCATTGTCGAAACGGGATTATATCGAAGGCAGCGGAGCCATCAATGTTTCGTTTGACATCTATCAGGTTCATTGCTATGAGGGACAGGCAGGTTCGGGCGATTACTATATAGTGAACATGTCGTCAAGCGTAAGCAATAATGACATGTACAAGGGTAGATGGTCGAACAGACACGGAGGTACGTATGTACGTATTTGCGGTTTCTACGGCAAAGCATTCGCCATGGAATGTATCCCGTTGAAATGTGAGACAAAGGATGGCAAAAAGGTATATACGGAATTGGGTACAGACGATATATTTTTTACAGCGAGCGGAACACCTAGTCCACAAACAACGATTAACCAGGTTACCTATACCTCTTCTCATACTCATGGTGTAGAAGCTGGGCTATCCGTAGCAGCAGGAGCCAAGGGAGACATCCCATATGCAGAAGCAAAATACACCATGAAGGCTGGATGGTCATGGACTCACTCCAAGACCTATACCATTAACGACATGGACATCAAGAATACGCAGAGGAAGAACATTGCAGCCTATGAGCTGGTATTCAAGAACCTGCCATATTTCAGATGGAAAAGTAAGAATGGATTTGAGGAAGGAAATTCCAACATATATAAAGCTACTGCCGAAGTGAATGCTGCATGGGCATGGTATATGCCTAAAATGGCAGACAATTCGGATGAATCGCCTATAGCCATCAGGTTTATCGCTAGGCCAACCTATGGTGCCATGAGTTTTATCTCAACAGGAGCAGATCTTCATACATTAACCTTTACAGACATAGGAAATATTAATCACATCTTCGACCTGCATCCTTTCACACGAGATCGCTATGCACCGCTTCAGTTCACAAACAATCTGAACGACAAAGTTGCCATCTCAAAGGTTGAGATTTACAAGAAGGGAGAACAGAAAGCTATCTGGAGCTATAAATCAACCCTGCAGAATGGTTCCAGCATTACAACTCCACCATTGAGAATAGCAGATAATTACGAGGTTGAGTTTACCACAGTAAATGACAAAACCTATAAATACAAGAAGTACAATCAGGTATTGTCTCTCCAGTGGGATATCTCCAACATCGATTGTAACAAGATTTATGCAAAAGAAGATTTTGCCGAGAAATAATATAAAAACAGGTCTAGCTACACCGCGCTAAGCGGGGTCGCTAGACCTATCTTCTTATAGTTCTTTCTTCAGTTCATTATACAAGTCCACAGGACCTAAGTGCCAATATTTGGTACTTTCTGTAGACAGCTTTTTATATAGTTGTGAATGATATATACGATTGATGGAATCTGTAAGACTTATACCCTTGTCTTCCGAGAGCCAAGGAGCAAGCCATCCAATCTTCAATGGCAACAACATATAAAGATTGTCTTGTGTTATTTTTGCACTCATAACTGTATGATTTCTGATTCAACAAATTTAATGGCAAGCAGTGACCATTCTATTTCCATCCTCGTTCCGCTTTTATACGACTCATTAATTCTGAATGGGAAATGGTATTACCATTTTCATGATCCTTTAATGCCATCTCCACACTAGCTGCCAAGGCTTCACGAGGAATCTCGTTCACAAAAGCTTCTATCTCATCAGACTCAGGAACGACATAAGGATTTACCTTATCCATTGTTGTATAAAGCAATGTGATAAGCTCATTCTTGTCATCGTCACTCCAGTTTTTCACTTCATTCCAAACAGGAGTCGATGTTATATTGCTATAATCTGATAGTTTCATAATCATCTCTATTTTAAAACCTTTCTGCAAAAATACGGTAATTATCTGATAATTCAAAGAATATTCGATATTTTAACACAAAAATGTATCACAAAGTATTTGCTTAACAGAAGAGGACAAACAAAGAATGGCGAAACCAGCAGACTGTCAGCCTACTCATTTCGCCACTTACATATTTATTTATCTCGCAAAAAGATGAATTAGTCTTCATCAGCAAACTCATTCAGAGTATATGCGCTGCTGCCATCGAAACAATGGGTACATACCTGGCACTTTGGAAGACCGATAGCCTCAAAAGGCGAAGATGTAAAGATTTCACCCGGATGAAAAACTAGGCTGCTTTTCCAACGTTCGGGGCAGATTAAAATTTATGCACCCCATCACAAAGCATGGCAAGTTCTTTTTGGAAAAAATCTATATCAGGAGAAACATCATCGGCAGTCTGCAATCTTCCATCAATTGATAAAAAGATTCCAGCATGTAACGGTAATCGCTTGCTTGGTTTTGGCAATAGCTCCACCCTTCTGTTGTTAAATTCATAATCCAGGTTTCGAACATCCAAAACATTTAAAAATGTAAATCCATATCGAGAGTCTCCTTTCGTTCTAGGACGAAAAACAGCTGATACAGAATCTAATTGATCTGCATTATATCTTAATACGGAAATATAGTCTTCAGCACCACTCTTCAACTTTTCAAGTTTAAAAGCCTTCGGCGAAACACGCCCTTTATAGATATGAGAAGGCGAGAACAGGATTCTTGCAACCTTTTCATCGTCTGTTATTTCAGAAATCAGTTTATCCATGAGCTTTTTCTAATAATGACAATACTTCCTTTTCATCCAACTTATCAAAACTGAATTTTGACAAATGACCATCCCGTTTGATAAATGCTACAACCTGATGATTGGTTATAGTAACACCTGCTATATTATTGTCTTCCGTGTAATCTAAATATATACAACCTCGTGCATCAGGAAAAGCTACCCAATTTTGCAGACTAGTATCAGTAGCTAGCAGAACAATTCGCTTCACAAAATCCACGATATTTCTTGAGAGGGCAAGACTACCTTCACCATCCCAACCATCTGGAAGCTTTGACAATTCATCTAAACGATTCAAAAGTTCTTTCTTTACTGAAGATTGTAAAGTTTGCTTTTGACTTGACAAGAAAACCAAACAACTATACAAAGCATTCTGATCTGTTGTAGCATACACCGCATCCATCACATTATGGCGCAAGGTAACAATATCCGTATCAGGAGTAATACGGACTGCCATGGAATCAGAAACTATACTTGTTTTTTCTTCCGGTAATTTATATGGCTTTACTTCACTCATACTTTTTTCTTTTTACTAAACATGTGCTGCAAAGATACGTTGCTTTTTCGTAACTACCAAATTTTTCGAGAAGAAAACAATATAAACCACATTATTTTCCGATTCTGTCTGCATTCGTATCATATCACAAGTGATTGAAAGCTATATATTTAGCCCTCACGCTTCCTACCCAGAAGCGTTACATGACAGTTGTGACAGTTTTATTTCGCAGAGGGTATTACGATATCATATAAAAGGAAAATAAAATAGGTCTAGCAACACCGCGTTTCACGGGTTCGCTAGACCTATCTTCTAATCTATCAATAACTTATATTCTTATCCTACTCCTCATCAGTAAACTCATTCAGAGTATATGCGCTGCTGCCATCAAAGCAATGGGTACATACCTGGCACTTTGGAAGACCGATAGCCTCAACAAGCTGCTCGATGGTGTTGAACTTCAGGGAAGTCAAGCCCAACTGGTTGGCAATCTCATCTACCATTCTCTGATACTCAGGAGAACCAGTGGTAGCGTATTTATCAAGATTCTTGTTGGCATCGCCCTCAAACTTCTCGATGATACGACGGGTAATCAGCTCCATATCACTCTTTGAAGAAGTGAAGTTGATGAACGGACAGCCGTATACCAATGGAGGACACGCTATGCGCATGTGGCACTCCTTCAAGCCAGCCTGGTCGAAAAGCACCTTCACATTGTCACGAAGCTGGGTACCACGCACGATACTGTCATCGCAGAACAATACACGCTTGCCCTTCAGCATCGCCTTGTTAGGAATCAGCTTCATCTTAGCTACCAGTGAACGCATGCTCTGGTTGCTTGGAGTAAAGCTGCGAGGCCATGTAGGAGTATACTTGGCAATACAGCGCTGATAAGGCACACCCTTGCCGGCAGCATAACCCATCGCCATACCCGTACCCGAATCAGGAATACCGCTGCAGCAGTCTACCTCCACATCATCGGTCTTGGCGAGATTAAAGCCGTTGGTAAAACGCGCCTCCTCTACATTCTTGCCCTCGTAGGTAGATGTAGGGAATCCGTAGTAAACCCAGAGGAAAGAGCAAACCTGCATCTTCTTGTTGGCAGGACGGATTTGCTCCATGCCATCAGCTTTAATCTTCACGATTTCGCCTGGTCCTACCTCATATGCTGTTTCATAATCAAGGTTAGGGAACGAGGTGGTTTCGCTGGAAGCTGCATAAGCACCTTCCTTCTTGCCGATGATGATTGGAGTACGTCCCCAACTGTCACGCGCACAGATGATGCCATCCTCGGTAAGGATCATCATGGTGCAGGAACCTTTGATGTGATGGAAAACGTTTTCGATACCTTCTCTGAAGGTTTTACCCTGAATAATGAGCAGAGCCACCAACTCAGTAGGATTGGTACTACCCGAAGACATCTCTGCAAAGTGCATGTTCTTCTCGAGCAGAAGCTGAGTAAGTTCATCCTTGTTTACTATCTTAGCTACAGTGCAAATGGCAAAGCGGCCAAGATGAGAGTTCATGATGAGTGGCTGGGCATCTGTATCGCTAATCACGCCGATGCCCGATGTAGCTCCTTCAAACTTGTTGAGTGTAGGTTCAAACTTCGTTCTGAAGTATGAACTTTCCAGATTGTGGATAGAGCGCACAAAGCCCTTCTCACTACTGTAGGTTGCCAAACCGCCCCGGCGTGTGCCGAGATGTGAGTTGTAATCTGTGCCGTAAAAGAGATCAGCGACACAGCTTTTCTTGGAAATAGTTCCGAAAATACCTCCCATAAGAGTATAATTCTATGTTATAATTTTGTAATATGGGTGCAAAGGTAAATAAAAATCAGAAAATATGCAAGTCTTTTTGCTTTTTTTCTGTAAAAACATGATAATGAGGGTAACTTGCTACCTTATTTCGAGAAAAATAAACGGCTACTGGAATGAAAAGCGCTCCGGCAATAATTACCGGAGCGCCATGATATGATTTCCTATGAAATTAATCTAACTTAAGGCTCTTCTTGATAGCCTCGATCTTATCCATTGCAGCAGCTGTGCAACGGTTGTAGCAGCCAGCGCACTTGAATGAAGGATCCTTAACCTCAATATAGAACTTAATCTTAGGCTCTGTACCTGATGGACGGACACTTACCTTGGTATTGTCATCGCAGAACCACTGGAGTACATTGCTTGTAGCAGGCATGTCGAGCTTCTCTACACTGCCGTCAGCATGCTTAGTCTCCAGACTCTGGTAGTCCTTCCAGGTTACCACCTTGCTGCCACCCAACTCCTGTGGAGGGTTGGCACGGAAGTCTGCCATCATCTGCTTAATCTCGTCAGCACCTGTCTTACCTGGGCGAACTACGTTTACAGTAAACTCCTTGCTGAAGCCATACTCTGCATAAATCTGCATCAGGAGGTCGTAGAGAGTCTTGCCCTGATCCTTAGCCCATGCTGCAATCTCGCAGATGAGACAGATAGATGCAGGAGCATCCTTATCGCGTACCTTATCGTATGGCAAGAAGCCGAAGCTCTCCTCACCACCACCGATGTACTGCTGCTTGCCCTCAGAGATAGCAATCTCGCGTGCAATCCACTTGAAACCGGTGTAGCAGTCGCGCAACTCTACGTTGTTCTTCTTGGCAATCTCAGCGATAACTTCTGTTGTTACGATGGTCTTTACGAGGAAGTCTGTTGGCTTCAACTTGCCCAACTTCTTCTTGTTCTCGATGATGTAGTAGCAGAACATCATGGCTGTCTGGTTACCATTGATGATCATCCACTCGCCCTTGTCGTCGCGGCAAACGATAGCCAGACGGTCAGCATCTGGGTCAGTAGCTACCACGAGGTCAGCGTTCAACTTAGTACCGAGCTTCATACCGAGAGTCATAGCCTCTGCATTCTCTGGGTTAGGAGAAACCACTGTTGGGAAGTTGCCATCTACTACCATCTGCTCAGGAACTACATTGATGTTCTGGAAGCCCCAAGAACGCAGACAGAGAGGAACGATGACACGACCTGTACCGTGCATAGCTGAATAAACGATGTTGAGGTCTTTCTGACGGTTGATGACATCCTGATCAATCATAGCAGAATGAACGGCTGTCATGTAGTCGTAATCCATCTCACCACCGATAATCTTGATCTTATCCCAGTTAGCCTCAAACTTCACCTGGTCGATAGTAACCTTGTTTACCTCCTCGATGATACCTGTATCGTGTGGAGCCAGAACCTGAGCACCGTCGCTCCAGTAAGCTTTGTAACCATTGTACTCCTTAGGGTTGTGAGAAGCAGTTACGTTGACACCAGCCTTGGCACCGAGCTCACGGATAGCGAAAGAAATCTCTGGTGTAGGACGGAGGCTCTCGAAGAGATAAGCCTTGATGCCATTGGCAGAGAAGATGGCAGCTACGGTCTCAGCGAAGAGACGGGAGTTGTTACGGCAGTCGTGACCTACCACTACAGAAAGGTTCTCCTCACCTGGGAAAGCCTTGAGGATGTAGTTAGCAAAGCCCTGTGTAGCCATACCAACGATATACTTGTTCATGCGGTTGGTACCTGCGCCCATGATACCGCGCAAACCACCAGTACCGAACTCCAAGTTCTGATAGAATGCATCAACGAGGGCTGACTTGTCCTCTGCGTCGAGCATTGCTTTTACTTCCTTACGAGTTTCTTCGTCAAAAGCAGGTGTGAGCCACTGCTGTGCTCTTTCTTCACACTGCTTGATCAATTCTGCGTTATTAGCCATAGTTTGATTATATTATGTTATTAATTAATTCTTATCGAGAAGGATGTGCACGAAAACAATGCATAATTTCTCTATTTGCGTACAAAGTTATATAAAAATTTTGATAAACCAAGCAAGAATGAAGTTTTTTTTGTATTTTTGCACATTGAAATGGAATTGAAAATAGAATAAGGCTAATATTTAGCAATATTGTATTGGTAAGATAGCAGAAGTTGAATGAACGAAATATAAAAACAATAGAATATGGAAGTATATTACACGGGCGTCATCATCGCCGTATCCACCTTTTTAATAATAGGTATCTTTCACCCTATCGTTATGAAGACGGAATATTATACGGGCACCCGCTATTGGTGGGTTTTCCTCGTTGCAGGCATCATCTGCATCGGAGCTGCCTTCCTGGTTGCCAACGTGCTCTTCTCTGCCATATTGGGCGTAGTAGGTGCTTCATGCCTTTGGAGCATCGGTGAACTCTTCGAACAGAGACAACGCTGCGAGAAAGGCTGGTTCCCGAAGAATCCGAAAAGAATAGGAACAGGATATTACAGGGACGAGAAGAAGTGAAGAACGAAGAGTGAAGAACGAGGAACTGAAGTTTCGCATGTGGTTCAAGTACGGGCTAGGAGCTTCTGCCCTTTCAGGGCGTGTGGGGCTTACTTGCGAAACTTCAGTGAAGAATTCAAGTGTATAGGAAGAAAATGAAGACAGAACTCATTCTGGTCGGAAAGACCGTAAACAAGCATTTCATTGCGGGCATCAAGGATTATGCCGAGCGCATCACCCATTATATGCCTTTCAACATAACAACCATTCCTGAGCTCAAGAACACCAAGAGTCTCAGCGAACAGCAGCAGAAGGAACGGGAAGGAGAACTGATTCTGAAACTCCTCCAGCCTTCGGATACCGTGGTGCTGATGGATGAACATGGACAGGAATTCCGAAGCATCGAATTTGCCAAATGGATAGAGCGCAAGCAGGCTACTGCCCGCAGGCTCGTCTTTATTATCGGCGGTCCTTACGGCTTTTCACAGTCTGTCTACGACCGCGCCAACGAGAAGATCTCCCTCTCCAAGATGACCTTCTCGCACCAGATGGTGCGCCTTATCTTTACCGAGGCGCTCTATCGCGCATGTACTATTATAAAAGGTGAGCCTTACCACCATGAATAAAGGTAAAAGGGTAAAAGGGTAAAAAAGTAAAAAGGTAAAAAGAGCCTTTCCCCCTTGCGCCCCCGTTCCCAGCGATTCCATCGCTGGTCCCCCTCCAACCCTTAATCATAAAAAGCAAAAAGAATATGCCAAAAGATAAATATATAGAAATAAAAGGGGCAAGAGCCAACAACCTCAAGAATATCGATGTGAAGATACCTCAGGGCAAGTTTGTTGCCATTACGGGTGTCTCCGGATCGGGAAAATCATCGTTGGCTTTTGATACCTTATATGCAGAGGGCCAGCGCCGCTATGTGGAGTCGCTCTCTTCGTACGCTCGCCAGTTTCTGGGACGTATGAGCAAACCGGAATGTGATTTCATCAAGGGATTGCCACCTGCCATCGCCATCGAACAGAAGGTGATTTCGCGCAACCCACGATCTACCGTGGGCACCAACACCGAAATCTACGAATACCTGCGACTGCTCTACGCACGCATCGGAAAAACCTATTCGCCTATCAGCGGACAGGAGGTGAAACGCCATACTACCGAAGATGTACTCGCCTGTACCCGACAGTATTCCCAGGGTACCAGGTTTGTCATCCTCGCCCCTATCCACGTCATCGAAGGGCGCAGTCTGGGCAAACAGCTGGAGATGTACAACCAGGAAGGTTACGCGCGTATATATATAAAAGGTGAATTCGTACGCATAGAAGACTTCATGGAGCAGGCTGATAAGGAACTGCTGGAAGTAAGCGGCGATAAACTGAGAAAGAGAATGCAACAGAAGGATGAAGAAATCTTCCTGGTCATCGACCGTGCTTCGGTAAGCGATGAGAAGGATGACATCAGCCGACTGATGGATTCTGCCGAAACTGCCTTCTATGAGGGCGATGGAGCCTGCCGCCTCGTCTTCCTGCCAAGCAACATCTGCTACGACTTCTCTACCCGGTTCGAAGCTGACGGCATGCAGTTTGAAGAGCCTACCGACAATATGTTTGCCTTCAATTCTCCTCTCGGAGCCTGCCCTACCTGTGAAGGTTTCGGCAGCATAATAGGTATCGATGAGAAACTCGTCATCCCGAACACTTCGATGAGCGTATATGACGGATGTGTGGTTTGCTGGCGAGGCGAAAAGATGGGTATGTGGCTCAAGGAATTCATCCGCAGAGCTGCTGAATACGACTTCCCTATCTTCAAGCCTTATTTCGAACTGACTCAGCAGCAGAAGGACTGGCTGTGGCACGGTCTGCCTGGCGAGAAGAAACGTAAACAGCAGGAAAGGGTGAGCATCGACGAGTTCTTCAGAATGGTAAAGGAGAACCAGTACAAGATACAATACCGCGTGATGCTGAGCCGATTCCGTGGAAAGACGATTTGTCCTGACTGCCATGGTACCCGACTCAAGAAGGAAGCCAACTATGTGAAGATTGGCGGAAAGAGCATCACCGAACTGGTTGAGATGTCGATTGTGAACCTGAGCGAATGGTTCAAGAAACTGGAACTCTCTGAGCATGAGAAGGAAATCAGCAAGCGTCTGCTCACCGAAATCACCCACCGCCTGCAGTTCCTCCTGGATGTTGGTCTGGGTTATCTTACGCTCAACCGACTCTCCAACACCCTCTCCGGCGGTGAGAGTCAGCGCATCAACCTGACCACCAACCTGGGCTCATCGCTCGTAGGTAGCGTATATATCCTCGACGAACCTAGTATCGGACTCCATAGCCGCGATACCGCCCGACTGATTAAGGTGCTGAAAGAACTGCAGCAACTGGGCAATACGGTGGTTGTGGTAGAACACGACGAAGAGATTATGCGGGCAGCCGACTATCTCATCGATATCGGTCCCGATGCCGGCAGACTGGGCGGAAGAGTGGTCTACGCCGGTCCGTCATCAGAATATTCAACCACCGACAAGGCTGAACAGGAAAAGCTGCTGGCTGAATATCCAGAGAGTTATACCATCAAGTACCTGACCCACAACGAGGAGATAAAGGTGCCAACGAGCCACCGTGCATGGAACCAGTATATCGAAATCAAGGGAGCCCGGATGAACAATCTGCGCGGCATCGATGTTAAGATACCGCTCAATGTATTCACCTGTGTAACCGGCGTATCAGGCTCAGGCAAGAGTTCGCTCATCAAGGGAATCCTCTATCCTGCCATGCGTCGCCGTCTGGACCTCGTAGCAGATGCCCCAGGCGAATATGCATCGATGGAAGGCGACTGGAAGAGCATCCATCATGTAGAGTTTGTTGACCAGAACCCTATCGGAAAGAGTACCCGCAGCAACCCTGCCACTTATCTGAAGGCATACGATGCGATACGTGCCCTCTTTGCCAACCAGCCACTGGCTAAGCAGATGGGATTCACGCCGCAGTACTTCTCTTTCAATACCGAAGGCGGAAGATGCGAGGAATGTAAGGGTGCGGGATATGTTACCATCGAGATGCAGTTTATGGCAGACCTCACGCTGACCTGCGAGGCTTGTAAGGGCAAGCGGTTCAAGCACGATATCCTGGAGGTTCGCTATGGCGGAAAAGACGTCAATGATGTGCTGAACATGACGGTAAACGAGGCCATTGAGTTCTTCAGCGATGAAAAGCTGCAGCGCAACGAGGGCGACTTCGACAACTGCCGCATCATCGTAAACCGCCTGAAGCCGCTTCAGGATGTGGGTCTGGGTTATATCAAGCTCGGTCAGAATTCAAGTTCGCTTTCGGGTGGTGAGAATCAGCGTGTAAAGCTCGCCTTCTTCATAGGTAAGGAGGAACAGGAGCCTACGCTCTTCATCTTCGACGAGCCTACCACGGGTCTTCACTTCCACGACATCAAGCGCCTGCTCCATGCCTTCAATGCCCTGATAGAAAGGGGCCATTCGCTGGTAGTGATTGAGCACAATCTGGATGTCATCAAGTGTGCCGACTATATCATCGACCTCGGTCCTGAAGGCGGCGACAAAGGCGGCAATCTTGTTGTAGCCGGAACTCCGGAAGAAGTAGCTGCCTGCAAGGCAAGCCTTACCGGAAAGTTCTTGCGTTAAGAGTTGGGGATATAAAAAAAAATGTGTCAAGTTACAACCAAAGTAATTTGACACAGTTTACTTTTGCAACCTCATCACAATCTGATGAAGTATAATAAAGTATCTGCGAAATTCCAGCCGGCACGGCAAGTTCCATCATGGAATGTTAAAAACGGTAAATACAATTTTAACGTATTTACCGCCTTTTTCATTTTCATACCTTTTTTGCATAACGTTTGCATAAGCATAATAACCAAACATTAATGCATAATATTTTCTCAAAAAGGGAAAGACTTCTAAAGCCCGTTCCACCCAATATAGTTCTCAAATAAGGTCTATTATCCATACTTGTCTATATTTAGAAGGCGAAATCATCCTCTTCCTCATCCTCATCATTTGGGAACATGACGCTTCTCTCATACTCTGGATCATAGAATTCATACTCATCCTTCACCTGTTTGATTTTCTTCTGAATGGAGCAAATCTGCTCCAACTCCGGAAATTGAAGATGTTCACGATTGAACTCCAATATCCCATTCAGCTCTCTCTCAATGGAACAAACCTCTGGTTGGAAGTCATCCATGTCAAACTCGGAATCATTGAAGAGGTCATTATCTAGGGCCTCGTCCAAACGGTTTTCCATCTTATCCAATTGCTCTTTTATAGTTTTGTTCATTATGCTTTATTTTTAAGTTATATGTTCGATATATGAAATAAGAATCTTACCTGATGAAAGATTCATTTTTCATAGGAGTCTGAGAGTAACAGGATTTGCTTCACCTTGGAAAGCAAATCTTTCTCTGTAACTTCTAAGTTCAAAGATGCCCCATTCCCTGTTATATTGACACCTAAAACACCTGCAAGTTTTATCAGATGCTTTGTACTTCCACTCTTTACAAAAAGACAAACAGACCATTCACCATAAGTACAAAAAAGGGTTATGTAAATGGGCATGTTGTCATACATGATTTTATAACCATATTTTTCAACACATGGAATCTTGCCATCGAAGGTTTCCGCTATAAAGGAAGCTATCTCCTCGTGGAACTTCTTCTTAAAAACGTTGGCGTATTCTTCGGAAATCTCATCCTTGGCACAGATAATCTGCTCTTGGGCATCTTCCAAATCATCAAGCAAATCGTCTAAAGCCGAGCATTTTTCGATAATGTTCAGTCCTTTTAACTTCGCCATTTCTTTATTAATATCAAACTTTTCCATTGTATATCAATTTTAATTATTCTGGTGCAAAGGTAGCCCACACCTGTGTAAATTCATTTCACTCAATAAAAAAGTTTTTTCATGCGCAATGATTTTTCTCACGTTTCGTCTAATTTTGCAGAAAATTTAATGAGCAAACATGAATATGGGCAAAGAATTATCAAATGGTAAGATGGATAAAGAAACCATCAAACATACCATCAAGACAAAGTATCTCAATAGTTACAAGGTGATTGTAGCGGGAGAACGTGACTTTGACAACTATGAGTTTCTGAAAGAAAGGCTTGATGAAACTTTCGAATCTTTGGGAGACTTGGACGCTCACCCAATAGAAATCATTTCAGGAATGGCAGATGGAGCAGACACCTTAGGTATCAAATACGCCAAGGAGCATAAGCTAACAATGGTCCTATATCCTACGAATTGGGATAAGTATCCGAGGATGGCAGGAATCCTTAGGAACATGAATATGCTTGTTACGGCAACACATCTTGTTGCTTTTTCCGTCTTCAGCCACCGACAACATGCTACTCAATGCCAACCGTGATGAAATGAATCCCGCACACACCAATGGAAAGGAGTGGAAATCTCATCATGGATAGCTGACAATCTCCAAGATGAAGGTCGGTATGTTAATATCGATGAAGAATACGTGATACAGGATTCGCAACTGCCACACTTCATCCTGACCAATCCGTATGATGGCATTACTGCGGATCTGGTCAACAAAGCCATTAAGATTCTTAACGGATAAAGGAATTAAGTTTTTCTATAAGCATAACCGTAATTTATGGGATTAAGATATGAACATAAAACATGTATTTGAAGACTCTCGCATAGTCATGCTGGAGAAAGACATTGCAAGAATAAACGAGTATTGTCAATACTCTGATGAAGAAAAGTTTGTGATGAAGCACTTGCTCAAAAAGCGTTGCAACGTACTATGGCAATTGAATGTGTATGACGATGAGACGAAGCAGCTCCTCATCGGTTTCAATGATGCACTTCGAAAGGCATGTACGCAGCTTTATCACCAGACGATGACAGTTTATCAAGAATACCTGCATCGTAAGGACATTTCTGGAGATTTTGAGGTGGAAGGAAAGATATTCCTTGGTTACGAATATCCTGCACATCACCCCATTCAGACAGAAACGGCAAAACAGGTGTGGGATACTCTCACATGTGGAGGTTTCAATACACTCTATGATGAGGGTTGCGCATGGCCGCTCCGATTCAGTAGAGAGCGGCCTTCTGAGCAAAGTATCAATGAGAAATTGGAGAATTGGTTGGGGATGGAAATTGAGAACGACAATTGGAATGAGGGACTGGATAGAGAATGGTCGAAAGATATGCATCTTATACAGCCCTTTCATAATCTATACGATCATTGCTACTTCTCATTATACGACCTCATATATGTCCGTGAGTTCAACCTAGAAGTACATGTGGAGTTTGATGATAAAGTAAAATATTAAACATCAAGCCAAACAAGCCGCTGGAACTCTACAATCTGCTAGAGGATCCGGAAGAGAAGCATAATCTCGCCAAGAAATATCCGGAAAGTGGGAAAAAGTAATCGGCTTTGTAAAACTGAGGGCGTGTCATGGACTTATGACACACCCTCAGTTTTTTATCCGTTTTTCAAGATTTTACGGTCTTTAAGCAACGTGTTTTGCGACAACGTATTGGCTGTAGAATATGCATCGAGCAGCCAGCGTGACAATTATCCATCACCAAGACTTTCTGAATTGGAGATGTAGTAGCGATAGCAGCCATTCTGTCGGCAATCGATATTCACCCAAATGTTTTTCCTGTGTCGTCATACGTCACTCACGTTATTTTTTACTTATCCAAAAAGCTGACAACCTCTGGAATCTCTTTATTCAAGAAGTCGTACCAAAGCTGAGGGCTATATCCCAAAGATGTATGATGAATCATATAGAACGGCAGCTTGTAGCCGTTAGCAAATTGCAGTTCACCTTTCTTAGGATAAGAGTTGTTGATTTTTTCATCCAATGTTTGGATAAAATACTTCACACCTTTCTCGTCAAGAATATTCATGCCTTTGTCGTTTCTTAGACCAACAAATATGCAAACATCTGGCTTGATGATCTGCACGACACTTGTCTTAGTGTTGCATTAAAAAACAAATAAGACTCTGAATGATACGGCAAAAATACAAATAAAATCTAAGAAACACACTCCTTTTGGGGATTTTTTTTCAATTATGGAGCAATTTGATGCTTTTTTAGCTCAAACCACAGATTCCACCTTGGGATTGAGATGTACATTGTTTGATTATCAACATAGTGAGATTCTACGCTCTCTAATATGCGTATATCTTTGTGGTGGTTCATGTCTTGAGGATATTTCAACACACCTTATAAAACATTTTATAAAAATATCATAGCCTTCAAAGATATTTTTAAGCTGTGCCATTTTTTTGCACACCCTTGCACTACCTTTGCAATAAATTTTAAATGTTAAGCGTATGAAACTGAAAGAACTTTTACTTAGTACGGATTTTGACGCATTGATTCCTGCCTTAAAAAAGGAAGGATATTTGGCCATCAGGCAATATCGTGAGGCATACGACATCCTTTGTCATCTTACTCCAGCGGATGAATCCGAGATTAAGAACCCCCAAATACGTGTAGAGTGGGTTAAACCTCTTGAAGGCTATGAAGATGAAGAGCCATATATTAATGTATACAATTGTGAAGGTGATCTTTGGGAAAGCAATGTCGCCAAGGAAGTTATTGTTGACGATGCCTGTAGACTTACTAAAGAAGAAGTCATAGCCAAGATTCTTTGGAGTTGTACTTTCTATGGCTATACGCCACAGACTACCCAAGAAACCATTGAGGACAGAATCGAGCACAAGATGCACACCAGTTATGGTACTATGGCAAGAAAGTTAGAACAAAAGTTCTATCTCAATTATTTGCCTGGCCATAAGAAAAGAGAGGTTCTCGAAACCATGAAGCTCTTTTCTCATGATAGTATATCCATGAGCATGGAAGACTGGGACTATTGCAACAAGAGAATCGCCAAAGCATCCAATATCAGAAAGAAGCGTGACTATCGTATGCAGAAGAGAATTGACTATCTAGACTATAGAGAAAAATATGAAGGTCTCCGAGATAAGTTCATGGGTGGAAAGGACATCACTTTTCATGACATGGACTTCATCTATGATGGTTTCTCTATGTTGCTAACCAACATGGAGACTCATACTTATGGAGAAAGCAGCAGAGTGGATTACCTGAAGAAACTGATAAAGTACATCGAGCTGGATTCAGATAATGAGTTTTTCAATCCGCAGAAGCTAGTCGTATTATGTAAGGTGTCCTCACTTCATCCACTTTCTTTGAAAGAGGAAGAAGATATCAAGAGTGAGTTCCAAATGTTGGCAGGAAAAGGAAAATTAGTCTTTGGTACCAGAGAGGTAAGTCCCGATGTAGTTGATTTGCATTTTACGATACTTATTCAGAAATACGAAAAACGTCAACCATTTATTTAGCTGATGTTTAAAAGACTTGTCACCAAGGTGGAAACCATTCTCTATTGACCTCCATCTTGGTTTTTAAGTTCATTAAACTGTGAGACATTGTAAAACTCCGTAAAAGCACCTCCCTTGCTTTGATTTCCACAAGAATGAGCATGACCAAAGACATGGAAACGAGGTTGAGAGCGATAAACCTCTAACAATAGCGGAAGGCTTCCCCTACCCTCGTCAAGTATGCCTTCCGGTGGAATATGGGTAATCAGGAAGTCCATTTTGGTAGCAGATTGGACATTTTGCTCCTTACTTTGCAAGCTTCGCATGGATATATTCCCAAAACTTATCCCATCAAATTCAAAGGAGGAATCATGAAGGAAAACTACTTTTTTAGGTAAGAGCGAAATTGTCTGCTCTAAGCTGTCTTCCAAGAACAGCTCATGATTACCTGCGGCAAAAATATAAAGTTTGGCGGGATGGCTTAACAACCAGGAAAAGAAGTCCTCCATGCCATCCTTGCCAAAGCCAGGCACTACATCGCCAGCACAAAGCAGGATGTTAGCTTCTTCTGGGATATGAAGCCGATTGTGCATCCCATGAGTATCAGAGAACGCAAAAATCCGATGTTCCTTATAGTTGAATAGCATAAATCTAAATCTTATAAAGTTAATACTTCAATGGTGAATGTGGGCGGAATCTCTTCCGACCACATTTTTTGCATTGGCTTCCTATTTCATTTTTTAAGTGATACGAGACCTGTTTTCTTATTTTTCCTGACACACTTTATAAACATCAAACCATAAACCATGCTACATGTCAAGCAGTTTGATTTTATCGTCTGAAGATATGGGTAAGCCGGCAATCTCCTCTGGTTCGAAGCTGACGGATGAGACTTCATTTTTTAGCTCTAGCAAGAGCATATCCATTCGTTTCTCCAAGTATTGTTTCAACCAAGAGAGTTCGTCAAAATCACAAGTTGGAATTTTGATGTTTGATACACATTTTTGTTTCTTATCACCTGTCACTGAGTACAAATTCGCAAACCATATATCGCCAAAACCAACACTCAAACTGAGTTCTATGCTATATGTCTTTCCCATATAGGAAAAAACATACTCACTTTGAGCTTCATCACCTATGTCAAAGTCAACCCATTGATTCATCTTCATATGCTTGAATGATTAACAATAGTTGTTCTTCACTTGTGCCCAATGTCTCCTGTACAAGATCCACCTTTGTTGTGTCCATAAATGATTGTGACACTGACATAAGTTGAGTCAGTTCTCCCATCAGCAAAGGATATTTTACAGAGGTGACGATTCGCATAGACACCTTATTATATTTAGCCCAATCCACCAGGGTGTATTGCCTAAAAGATCGGCAGATAGCCTCTGCCCTGCTCTCTCCTTTTATTGGAAAGGAATAGATACGGCGTTTTACCGATATTCCGTGTTTAGTTTGTTCCATGATTTCTTGTTACTTTACATCTATGGCACAAAGGTAGTCTGAAAATGGGAAAAATTACTGCACACCTAAAAAATATTTTAGATGTGACAACATTTTACACAGGAAATATGTTCCTTTGCCACAAAATAAATATACAATGAAGAGGAGGAACATATGGGGGCAATGCTCCATCTATAAACAGATTTTCTTGCCGCCCAAGATTGTGGTTTTCCCATTGGAATTGATAGACGAGATTATCCTACATGAAATGAGTCATCTCAAATTTATGCATCATAGGAAACAATTTTGGGAGTACTTTAGTTTCCTGCAAGGAAGAGATGCCAAACTATGCAAGATGAAGGAAAGTGTATTTTTCGCCAAATACGACGAAATGATAGAGTTCTTACTAAAATAATTGGCAATTGTGCAACATTATTTCTCACTTTTTCATTATCTTTGTACCAAAATTTAAAAGTATAGAATATGGCTATCAATCAATTGAACAAATATGTCTGGCTCGTAGAGACCATTCATCGAGCAAGAAACAGGGGTGGCATTACCCTGAAGGAGATTCAAAGCAGATGGTTGGACTCTGACCTCAGTGAGGGAACGGAACTTTCACGGCGTACCTTCATCAATAATCTCCATGCCATCGAGGAACTGTTTGAGATTAACATCGAATGTAGTAGCGGATTCCGTTATCACATAGAGTATGGCAATTGCTTCGAGGAAGGAAGCACCAGGAACTGGTTACTCAACGCCTTCTCACTCAACGCCATGGTGGGCAACAGTCGCAAACTCAAGGAGAGGGTTCTCCTGGAGGACATGCCATCTGGCAGGAACTTCCTGGAGGATATCATCAAGGCGATGCGCGACAACCACGTTATATTCATCTCTTACTACAGTTACTATAACGAGAAGTATTATGAGTTTGACATCCATCCTTATTTCGTGAAGGCTTTCAAGAAACGTTGGTATGTGGTCGCATATAGTCCTGGCACGAACGATATCCGTTGCTATGCACTTGACCGTATGGAGAATGTCATCATCTCCGAGGAAATGTTCAAGATGCCTAAGGATCTGGAACCAGCTGAATACTTCAAGGATTGCTTTGGAATCATCAACAACAAGGATTCCGAAGTTCAAAAGGTAGTGCTAAAGGTAGATGCCTTCCAGAGTAACTACATACGCAATCTTCCTCTCCATGAGTCGCAAAAGGAGGCAGAGCGAACTGACGAGTACTCTATCTTTGAGTATCACCTGAAACCAGAGTTTGATTTTGAACAGGAGATTTTCTCGAACATGGACGCCATGGAAGTGTTGGAACCTCTATGGCTAAGAGGTGAAGTGACAGAAAAGTTAAGGAATCTTGCTGAGAAATACAAGATATAAACTTCTTGGTAACTTCCATCATGGAATGTTAAAGCTTGATGATACTTTCGAATCTTTGGGAGACTTGGACGCTCACCCAATAGAAATCATTTCAGGAATGGCAGATGGAGCAGACACCTTAGGTATCAAATACGCCAAGGAGCATAAGCTAACAATGGTCCTATACCCTGCGAATTGGAAAAAATATCCGAGGATGGCAGGAATTCTTAGGAACATGAACATGCTTGTTACGGCAACACATCTTGTTGCTTTTTGGGATGGCAAATCTCATGGAACCAAGCACGTGATAGAAATTGCCAAGGAAAAGGGCATACCAGTATGGATATATAAATATTAAAAATTTGGATAATACATCTATAATTAGTAACTTTGCACTCATGAAGAATTTTGCAGCGATAGACTTTGAGACTGCCAACCAGCAACGAACCAGCGTTTGCTCCGTAGGCATTGTGATAGTAAGGGATGGTGAGATTGTGGATAGCTACTACAGTCTCATCAAGCCAGAGCCTGAGTATTATTCCTATTGGAATACAAGGGTACATGGACTAACCATGGAGGATACCATGAACGCCAGGGTATTTCCAGAGGTATGGGCTGAGATTCAGCCAAAGATTGAGGGGTTGCCATTGGTGGCTCACAACTCTCCCTTTGACGAGGGATGCCTGAAGTCTGTGTTCCAAATGTATCAGATGGACTATCCCGATTATGAATTCCATTGCACATGCCGAGCCTCCAGAAGAAAGTTGGAATCTCTCCTACCCAACCACCAACTACAAACTGTAGCTGCTTATTGCGGGTACGACCTAACCCAACACCATAATGCCCTGGCTGACGCAGAGGCCTGTGCTTGGATTGCCAGGGAACTACTATAACTACTGCAGCAAAAGTGTTATATTGTGTCTAAAATGAATCTTGCCGCATGGAGTATAGAAACATCATCGGCAAAAGTAAAACAAATGCCATTTCCTGTTGGAAGCCTATCAGAAATCTGTAGTTCTGATAAAATTTATGGTAGTATGAACAAAAAAGGCACACCATGGCAATATCTTTGCTGTCGAAACGTTATCAATAGGAAGATGAGCCGGTATGCGCAAAAATTGCGATACCCAAGAAATATGGCAGAAAATAGGGATATTCCCAGATACAGAAAATAGATTACTATAATCTTGATATGATTGTTTCTGTGGGGTATAGAGTTAAAAGCCGGAAGGATATTGCTTTCAAAAATGGGCTAACAGCATATTGAAACAATACCTCATCAAAGGCTATGCCATAGACAAGCGTCGCCTCCATTACCATGATGATTTAAAGGATGTGGTTCGGTTGATGTCACGAGCTCTTATCCTCCAAGACAAAGTATCTGAAGGAGAATACGCAGGACTGTTCTGTATTATCTAGAGTTACTCCTCGTAAGCAGATACGGAGATCTATACATGGTAAACAACAAGATATTATATTAATTAAATTATGTAAAATATGGCTTGGATTGACTCACATTTAGAAAAGTTTATAATAGAAAACTTTCCAGACAGAAAAGTATATGCCTACCATGAATATCGTACATGGCAGTCAAGCAGATATATATATGTAACAACCGTATTAAAAGATGATTGTGCTCTTCATTATGAATATATAGGTGGCTTTGTAGAGTTACATCTTGAGGGGAAATATCAAAGTGCGGACTATAAGTATTTTGCAAAGGAATTGAGATTTCAATCCTCACGATATCCAAGATTGCATTGGCTAGGTTGGCAAGGGAGAAATCAGTGTAGATGCAAACTAGATGCTCCAACTGATGACTGGGAACAGCTTTTGGCTGCTTTCAAAGAAATAATGAGCATTTTCGACCCAATCATTGAGAAGATAATGAATAGAACAACTATCAATTCAAGTGTTGAACCATTTATGGGTGAAACCGTTTTTTCGGAAGAGGGACTAAATAATGATGAAGTCTGTCTTTCCAGGTGTTCTTTGGGGAAATTATTCGGAAACAATCTTGTCATACCAGATTACCAAAGAAACTATTGCTGGGAGGACAAACAGGTCAAAGCGCTTTGGAAAAGTCTGAAAGAGATACCCAATGAAAGCGAATATCACTTAGGGACTATCATCTTGCAGAAAGACCACAATGGCAATTATGCTGTAATTGATGGACAACAAAGATTGGTTACACTGACCCTTATTGTTCGTGAGTTGCATTATCAGGGCTGTATGCCTTTGTTGAAACAAAAATTCCTATCAGAAAACTCCAAGAAACATGTTGCAAACAGCAGATGGTTGATTAAGCAATTGGCATCAAGGTCGTATGATGAAAAGTTATGCAGCAGAATCATTAACAAACTAATTTTTACTGTACTCATTCTGAAAGAAAATCGCTTGGATTTGGCATATACGTTCTTTTCAAATGAAAATTCCAAAGGTGTACCTCTATCCGACTATGATTTGCTAAAAGCTCATCATCTACGCTATATCTTCATAGAAAAGCAAGCGGAGCATCTTGCGAGTAAATGGAATAATCTGATTGAAAATGAATATTTCTCTCTGGAGAAAACTCTGGCTACACATTTGTTCCGACTAAGAAAATGGATGAGGAAAAACGACTTTAATCCTGAAGAACGTTTCTGCGTTAAGGAAGAATTTTCTTCTGCTCTCATTCTCCCAGAGATACCTCCTTTTGGAGAACAATTCGATTTTTACGAGAAGATTCAAGGAGGCTCTCACTTTTTTGCATATGCCGAGCATTTCGTGGGAAGATTCAAGCATTTCTCCCAAACGCACCAAGTTCAGGCTTTGCGGAATCATCTTAAATGGGAGAGTCATTGGAAATACGCCGATATTATTGAAACACTACTATTTGGTTATTATCTGAAATTTGGTGAACTGTATTTGACGGAGGCCTTGTTCTGCATATCTGGATATATTGCCCAACATAGATATGAAGCAACTCGTGCATTGGCTTATAAGATAAGGGAATATGCTAAAGATTCAGAAATAATAATGATGATTGATCAGGCTTCTTCGCCTACGTTCTTCCTAGCCGAGTGCGTTTCTTCTATCAAGAATAATGGAAGGGACATTGAAGAACAAGGTATAGCCATGAGATTCTATCAGCGTTTACAAGACTTGTTCTCTGAACTGTATAATGATTTTACTGATTTGACAATTATTGATAAGTACAACAATGAATACCTATAGATATACTCCTGAAAAGATAGTAGAGGAAAAACTGATTTTCTCAATTCCCCTTTATCAGCGTTTGTTCTCCTGGGGAGAAGAACAGGTCAAAGGTCTGCTTTATGATCTAAAAAATCATTTTGATCCAGACCTTGACAATGGAACTCCATATTATCTGGGGATGTTGTCATGTATTAAGTCTGGCAATCACTATGATTTAATAGACGGACAACAAAGATTTACCGTGATGATCCTTTTGGCTATTGTCTTACGAAACTATTATGAGAAATGGAACGGTTTTCTAGATGGCGGCAAAAGACTGAGGTTTATGTCTAGAACTAAAGATAACGAATATCTAACTGCCGTAATTAACAGACAGGTTGAAATTTTGGACCCAAACAGAAAAATGGAGGATGGTAAAAAAATAATATTTGACTTCATGGTATCTCAATTTTCTTCCGATGATATGCGAGAGTCCTTTGCAAAAAGTGCTTATACCAGAATGTCTTTCTTCTTTTCTGAGCTACCTTTATCATACGCCAGTAACCCTGCTTCATTAAATAAGTATTTTGAAGCAATGAACGCAGGAGGTAAAGGTTTGGAACAGCATGAGATATTGAAAGTGAAACTTATGCAGGGTGAAGAAAACAAAGTACATCTTACTCAGATATGGAACGCTGTGTGTGACTTGAATCGCCCTGTAATAAAGCGCAACGAGAAAGATTTGGAAGAAGGTTATCGTTCCAAGTATATGCAAGCCATCGAGTTATGCAGAAATCACAGATTCAATGAAGCATTTGAACTGTGTGAAAGCTCTTACGATACTGAAGACAACAATGAAATAGGCGATATAGAAGCAAAACAACAGGACTTCAGACAGTCATTTATCGAAACCGGAGAACGGAGTTTTATAACTTTCCCAGAATTTCTAATGATGGTTATTGATATATACTTGAACTTGTCTGGCTCATATTCGTTCTATAGGAAAGAGCTATTGAAAATATATGAGGCACATCCCATTCCAGACAAACAAGACTTTTATAACCAGCTTCTTTTCTACCGATTGCTGCTTGATTATTACATTGTCTATAAAGAAGGTGACGAAAATACAAATAAGTATGATATCGTCTTCAAGGAAGGGGCATCAGCAGAGGCGTTGAAACAATACCAGTCAATGCTTTATGTATCTCAGTCTCCTTTCTACAATTGGCTGAAGCCTGTTTTAGAAAGACTACATAATGAGACGGTGCGAGATACAGACGAACTATTATTGTGGATTAAAGAGATAGACAACTCTCTCCACCCACTTCCAAGAGACGTAAATGAAATGACTTACGATAAAGGCATTGACAGATATTGGTTCTGGAGGCTGGACTACTATTTATGGGAACGAAAAGAAGATTACTTCAAAACAGAGGAAGAGAAACAAATAGTGGAAGAATATGTATTCAGAGCAAACCGATCCATCGAGCATCTCCATCCTCAACATCAAGAAAACAACGATATCTGGGGCGATGATGATATTCATTCTTTTGGAAATCTTGCAATGATCTCACAGAGTTTTAATTCTCAGCAAAGCGATGACCCTGTGACGGTCAAATTTGCAAGAATTAAAGATCAGGCCCATAATCATACACTTCAAAGTATTAAAATGTACCTGATGTATCTAGATGCAGAGAAATCTCCTTTAGGATGGAAAGTTGATATAAAAAATAAACATCAAGATAAGATGTATGACTTACTGAAAAAATCTTATCCAGATGTTTCCTGCAGTAAAAATAGAAATATGCTTTAAATGCAGAAATACATATTCAATACCGACCACTACAAGGGAGTTGCTTTCACGGGTTCATACCGTGAAGCACTCTCTTAGGATTAGCACATCTCTCATTATCCAATAAAATAATGTGTATGAAGAAAATAATTTTTCTCGATTTTGACGATGTACTGAATACTGAGTACAACCAGATCTGAACAACAGGTAAATTGGAACACCTGAATTGACCAATGAAAGGCTAAGGACAATTGAGACCCTGACCTGAACAATTGAGACCTGACCTGAAAGCGGTTGTCATGAACGTAATACGAGGAAAGTTCGTGTAAAAAAGTGTATGCATACGATGAAAGTTCGTGTAAAAAAGTGTTGTAAACATTTGGAAGATCGTGTAAAAAAGTGTATCTTTGCAACCGACAGAGCTGTTTAAACATCATAACAGCAAGTCATTAACATCATTAACAACTTCAAAATGTATGTAAGGATGAAAAGAACGATCATAGAACAATAAAAAGCATGGAAAGAGAGCCTTTACAGAAAGCCCTTAATCTTATCAGGAGCAAGACAAGTAGGCAAGACTTATATCCTCCAGGAGTTTGGGAAACAGGAATATGACCACGTTGCCTACATCAACTGTGATGGAAACTCTGAGATTGCCAACATATTTGCAGAAGATTATGATATGAAGCGAGTCCTAATGGTTATCGGAGCCATTAGCAAACAGCCTATAATCCCTGGCAAAACGCTTATTATTCTGGATGAAATACAAGAACTTCACAAGGGACTTTCCTCGCTGAAGTATTTCTGTGAAAACGCACCAGAATACCATGTGGCTGTAGCAGGTTCACTTTTAGGCGTTGCCATGCACCAAGGAGAATCCGCCCCAGTGGGAAAGGTTGATATCATTCGACTCTACCCTATGTCTTTCGAAGAGTTTCTTATGGCAAAAGACGAAGAACAGTTGCTGAACATATTGAAAAGTAAAGACTGGAAGACCATCACATTACTTCATGATAAACTCATCAAGATATTAAGAGAACTCATTGGCGGAATTAAAATTCGCCTAAAAATTAGTATCTTTTATGGAGAAAAAGTTGTGCATCTCGCTGATTTTTAGTAACTTTGTGGTATCAAAACATAAAGTTATAATCTTTCACGCTATGCACAACTTGTATGCAAATTTCG
>ENA-OPDW01000048-OPDW01000048.1-human-gut-metagenome-genome-assembly--contig:-NODE-48-length-102556-cov-4.624384_pt1 | contig 102556 bp, 83 predicted proteins | sample MGYA00241264_ERZ501508 | MGnify/ENA primary metagenome ERZ501508 (study PRJEB25962, sample SAMEA2042575) | human gut metagenome | biome: human gut; feature: human-associated habitat; material: faeces...
CTGCGCTGTCTTGAGCGACGGGTATCTGCCCTGTCGCTAAAACATATTCATATGCAGCTCGAATGAGCTCCGTTGGCGTTGCGTTCAGCTGTTCAAGAACCGCATTCCCTTGGCGGCGTATCTCGGCCGGAACACGGGCAGTCACCGTTGCCATCATCGCAGTCTCCCGTCAACGTGTATTACGTAATACAAGTATAGCAAACTTAGATGTTACCCCGTAGCCCTTCCCTTACTCTTCCACAGCCCACTGGCTATTGTAGAGGCCGGCGTAGAATCCATCGGCGGCAAGCAGCTCCTCGTGCGTGCCGCGCTCGATAATCTGGCCATCACGCATGACAAGGATGCAGTCCGCGTTGCGAATGGTACTCAAACGATGTGCGACCACAAAGCTGGTGCGCCCGGCCATAAGCTCATCAAACGCCTCCTGAACCTGCAGCTCGGTACGGGTATCGATGCTCGAGGTCGCCTCGTCCAACAAGAGAATCGCCGGATTGGTGAGCATCACGCGCGCGATGCACAAAAGCTGCTTTTGACCTTGGCTAAAAGCCCCTCCATCCTCGCCAATCATGGTGTCGTAGCCCTGCGGCAGCTGGCGAATAAACTTGTCGGCATGCGCTCGACGAGCCGCCTCGATCACCTGCTCGCGCGTGGCATCTGCACGACCGTACGCGATGTTCTCGTGTACCGTCCCTTCAAATAGCCAGCTATCCTGCAAGACCATGCCAAAGCTGCGACGCAGGCTCGCGCGTGTATACTCGCGCGAAGAGCGGCCATCTACATCAATCTCTCCAGCATCGATATCGTAAAAGCGCAACAACAAGTTGATAAGGGTCGTCTTGCCGCATCCCGTAGGACCAACCAAGGCAAAGCGACGTCCAGGCTGGGCATCGATGCAAATGTCCTGCAAGAGCTTGCGGTCGGGTACGTAGGAAAAGTCAACATGCTTGAGCTGGACTTCGCCGCGCGGCTCCACAAGCTCTGCGGCATCAGCAGCATCCGGTGTCTCCTCGCCAGCATCAAGCAGCGAAAACACGCGACGCGCGGAGGCATACGCCGTCTGGATCTGCGTAATGACACTCGTCACTTCGTTGAACGGCTTCGTGTACTGGTTCGCATAGCTCAAAAATGTCTGAACCTGGCCCACCGTCAGCCGCGCCGGCACGCCGGTGATAACGCCCGCGCAACCAATTACCGCCACCACCGCATAGATGATGTTGTTGATGAAACGCGTCCCAGGGTTCGAAAGCGAACTCATAAACTGCGCGTGTTCGCCTGCCGTATACAGCTGCGCGTTAAGCTCATCAAAGCGCTGTTTTGCATGCGAGCCATAGGCAAACGCGTCTACCAGCTTTTGCTCGCCCACATACTCCTCGATATGTCCGCCAAGCTGTCCTTGAATGCCTTGCTGGGCCGCAAAACTCTTATTGGATAATTTGGCGATAAGCCCCGCCGCAAAAATGGACAGCGGTGTCACAAGCACTACCACGATGGCCACGGGAACCGAGATGGATAGCATAAACACCAGGGTGCCCACGATAGTCACCACGCCGGTAAACAGCTGGGTAAAACCCTGGAGCAAGCCGTCGCCCACTTGATCAACGTCGTTTACCACACGGCTGATAAGGTCGCCATGCGCATGGGAATCGATAAACGAAAGAGGCATGCGCGAGAGCTTATCGGACGCCTCCATACGCATGTCGCGCACCGTTTCGTAGGAAAGGCGGTTTACGCAATAACCCTGGATCCACTGGAAAACAGCAGCGAGCACCACCACGATGGCAAGCTTGACGATGATTGGGGCGAGCGCGGCAAAGTCCACCTTGCCCGCGCCTACGATGCAGTCGATACCCTGGCCGATCAGGATAGGTGTATAGAGCTGCAGCGTCACGGAGATGGCCGCCGATACAAACGAGACGATAAACGACGCCATGTGAGGGCGCACGTAGGAAAGCAAACGACGCGTAACCTTGCCCGCCGGCATGGGGGGAACGTTGCGCTTGAGCCCTCCCAGATCATTGAGATTGTCGTTGCCCGAAACGCTCGCGGTCACCGTCGCGACCGAACCGGTAGATGCGTAAGGATTCATCTAGCACACCCCCTTTACGGATGCGGACTCGTCGTGCTTGAACTGTGAGAGGCAGATCTCGCGATAGAGTTCACAGGTTTTGAACAGATCGTCGTGCGTACCCAATCCCGCCACGGCGCCGTGGCTCAGCACGCAGATCATGTCGGCGCCACGCACCGTGGAAACACGCTGTGAAACGATAACCGTCGTGAGCGGCAACCCTCCGCTCACACGCCCCTCCTCGCTGCGACGCTTTACCGCACGGCGCAAGGCAGCATCGGTCTTAAAATCAAGCGCCGAAGCGGAATCGTCCATGATGAGAATGAGCGGGTTGCCCACAAGGGCGCGAGCAATGGTCAAACGCTGGCGCTGACCGCCCGAGAAGTTCTTACCACCCGCCTCCACCGGACTATCGAGCCCTTGAGGCAGTTTGCGCACAAACTCGGCTGCCTGCGCTACCTCGAGCGCCTGCCATAGACCCTCATCCGAAGCCTTGGCATCGCGCCACTGCAAATTGGAACGAATGGTTCCCGTAACAAGCGAAGCGCGCTGCGGAACAATGCCCACCACATGGCGCAATTGCTCAAGCGGCCATGCGCGTACATCCTTGCCCATTACGCGCACAGCGCCCGTGGTCGTGTCGTACAGGCGCGGCACAAGCGAGACCATAGTCGACTTGCCCGAACCCGTACCGCCGATAATGCCAAGCGTCCCGCCGATCGGCAGGCCAAGTGTCACGCCGTCCACGGCGGCAGCAGCGCCCTCACCAAAAGCAAATGACGCCTGATCGAATTCTAGAGCCGGCATGCCCGCCGCCTCGGATGCGCAAGGCAGCTCCACCAACTCATTGCCCGCATCGGTAATGCTCGGGCGCGCATGGAGCACCTCATTGACGCGGGATGCCGAAGCGCTCGCTTTGGTAAAGACCACCACGAGATTTGCCACATATACGATGGAGAGCAGCGTCTGCGTCATGTAGTTTACGAAGGCGATGACTTGGCCCTGTGAGAGATTGCCCACGTTCACCTGGACACCGCCAGCCCACAAAATGGCGCAAACAGCCAGGTTCATCACCAAAAACGTCACAGGGTTGAGCGTCGAGGACAGACGACCCACAGCAATCGCCGTCTGCGCCTGATCGGCAGCGGCCTCATGAAAACGCTTTCGTTCGTGCCCCTCGCGTACAAAAGCTCGTACCACGCGCGCGCCCGAAAGCCCTTCACGACAGATAAGCGCAATGCGGTCGAGCTTTTGCTGCATCTGCTTGAAATACGGCACGCAACGCGCCATCACAACCCAAAAGACAATGCCGATGAGCGGCGTGGAAACAAGGAAGATAGCCCCGAGCTTCACGTCGATAAGCAGTGCGGCAACCATGGAGCCAATTGCCAAAAACGGCCAGCGAATCAGCTGGCGCACGCCCAAGGCCACGGCAAGCTGCACTTGGTTAACGTCGTTGGTAATACGTGTGATAAGCGACGGGGTGCCAAAGCGATCGAGCTCAGCATAGGAAAGCTCGTTGATATGCTCGTAAAGCTCTCCGCGGATCACCGTCCCCATGCCCTGCGATGCGAGAGCGGCCATCTTCTGGCATACAAGTGTGAACAGAATGCCCAAGGCAGCCATTGCAACCAGCAGCAAACCGTACATGGCCACAGCGTGAACGTCGCGCGCGCCCACGCCGCGATCGATCATGCGGGCGATGACAAGAGGTGTGAATAGGTCGAACAAGACTTCGATCAACTTGCAGGCAGGGCCAACGACAAAGTACTTTCGATACGGCCCGGAATAACGTCTAAGCAGCTCAAGCATGCGCAGCGCTTCCCTTTCGTTTCACGACAACATGGCCCGCCGACATGCGGCAAGCAGCAAACACCAACAGCGCTGCGGACTTGCGCGATGGCTCACGAGGTCATGATAGAACAATTAGGTAAACCGGCGGTAAAGAAAGATGTGCCTTATGCCGCTTGCGAAAAGGGCCTCTCGGCATGAAAAAAGCCGTATGCGCTCGATGGATCCGGATGCCCGTCAGAGGCTCCTTATGGCTGCTTCCTCCCGGACCTGACCAGATTCGGAACATATCGTCATCCGAACCCATCGAGCGCGCACGGCGCTGTTGTTATATAGTAGCCGCTCCCCCGCCTCGCGTCCATATCTTCACGAGAGGCACGCGAGACGGAAGAAAAAGTTACTCCGCAAGCACGCGCGCAATGCGCTCGCAGGCATCGAGCAGCATGGTGCGTGGCGTGGGAACGCACATGCGCTGGAAGAACTCACCACCATCGGGATCAAAATTGCTTCCATCCTGCAGCAGCACTTGAGCATCGTCGTAGATGCGACGATGCAGCTCGGCGCCATCGATACCAAGCTTGCGGCAGCGGGCCTCAAAATCGAACCACAGGATATAGGTGCCCTCGGGACGACGCACGCCAACGTCGGGAAGATGGTCGGCAAAGTATGCGATCACGGTATCAAAGTTAGCCTCGATATAGGCTTTTACCTGCTCATACCAGTCGTCACCCTCATTGTAGGCCGCAATCACCGCACTGATGGCAAAAGGGTTCGGCTCAACAAAGCCGCGAATCTTCTCAAAACATGCCTTGTCCTGTGCATTGCTAAAAAACACATTGGTTGCGGCAAGGCCGGCAAGGTTGAATGTCTTGTTCACCGCCGTGCAGGTTATCACGCGAGCCTCAGGCGCCACCTGCGCCATGTGATGCATCGTTATGCCCTCGCACACTAGGTCGCCATGAATTTCGTCGGCAACAATCAGCACATCGTGCTTCATGCAAATTTGGGCCATGCGCTCGAGTTCTTCGACAGACCACACGCGGCCGACCGGATTATGCGGGTTGCAAAGGATAAACATCTTTGCTTCGGGACGCGCGGCGAGCTCCTCCAGATCGTCGAAATCGATAGAGTAGTAAAGGTCGCCCTTAGGATCCTTAGCGGTATGGCGAATGAGCTGGTTGTTCAAAATCATGCGGTCGTTGTCCTCGACAACATGCATGAACGGCGGGTAGACCGGACGCTGAATGATAATCCCATCGCCAGGCTTTGTGAACGCCTGGACGCAAACGTCGAGCGCCTTGACGGTGCCCGCGCTGAGCGACATAAGATCGCAGTCAACGTCCCACCTGTCATGGCGTGCAAACCAGCCGCGGATGGCATCCGTGTATGCGCTGCAGCCATCAAGGGTGGAGTAGCCAAAAATGCCATGGTCTACGGTAGCATGCAGTGCATCGAGGATGGGCTGCGCACAGCGCAGATCCATATCTGCCGTAAAGAGGGCGATATGATTGTCGGTAATCTCTTTGACGCCCAGACGCTGAGCGAGAGCTTTAGCACAGCTCCACTTTTGCGAATAGCTATAAGCGTCGTGGCGACGGTCAATCGGGCGATCGAAATCATATGTAACATGCTGAGAAGACATGCTGAACCTTTCTTCTGCTCATCAAATGACATGCATCGTAGCACCTCGAACGCGCTGCGCCGTCGCGAATGCGGACGACAGGCGGGCTACAACAGATAAGCGCGAACAGCGGCGTCGCCTGCAATGCGCGCATTCTCGCGAGCAACAGCAGGGTCAAGGGCACACTCCAGCGCAAGCGGACGAGGCGCAAGGGGAACCACGAGGTCGATACCGGCGCGATATACCTCGTCAATATCGTCAGCTCTGCCGCCAACAATCGCGACTACGGGCTTTCCTGCCGCTTTAGCTCGCTTGGCCACGCCGACAGGAGCCTTCCCGGCAGCCGTCTGGTTGTCCAGGTTGCCCTCTCCCGTGATAATCAAATTGGCATGAGCCGCCGCATCATCAAACCCAACAAGATCGAGCATCGTCTCGATACCCGAGGACATGCGCGCGCCCAGCGCGAGAAGCGCGGCGCCTGTTCCACCGGCAGCACCCGCACCGGGAACCGCCATGAGGGAGCGAGGACGAGCGCCCGGCTCGCCCACCTGCAGAGCGCCGCCATCGTGCGCATCACGCGCCTGCGTGAGAAGCCTGCCGTAGCGGACCAGATTGGCATCTGCCAGATCGAGGGCATCGGCAGGAGCGCCCTGCGCGCATAAGCCTTTCTGCGGCCCAAAGATTCGTGCCGCGCCACGAGCCCCCACCAGCGGATTCGTCACGTCATTCAATATCGATACCGAGACATTCCGCAGGCGCTCAAGTGCCGGCGAAAGATCGATTGAAGCCAGGTTCTCAAGGCCACGAAGCCCGCGGCCAATTTGCCCGCCGGCTTCGTCGAACAGGTGCGCTCCAAGAGCCATGAGCAGACCCACACCGCCATCGGTAGAGGCGCTCCCCCCTAAACCGATGTAGAGAGACGTTGCGCCACGGTCCAGAGCGTGGACAATCAACTGCCCCACACCAAAGGTAGAGGCATCGAGGGCAGCATCGTATGTGCAAGAAGATTGTGTAATGCCATCCGCCTGCGCCAACTCAATCACAGCAAACGGTCCTGTCGTGCCCTCATCATCGACAAAGAGGTAGCGAGCCTGGCACAAAGAACCCAGGGGGCCCTCGACCTTGGTCTCTACCAATTCACCGCCAAGAGAACGATGGACAGCCTCGCACGTTCCCTCGCCGCCGTCGGCTATTGCAATCTTCTCTACCTGCGCGCCCGGAGCGGCATGGAGAACGCCCTCCTCAACCCAGTCTTCAATCTGCGCGCTTGTAGCGCAGCCTTTAAAGGAATCGATTGCAAGAAGCACGCGCGGCCCCAGTTGTGCCTCATCGGCGTTCGGGCAGCAGCACGGCAGCGGCGCTTCCTCGCGGCTCAGTGCACTGGCGCGCGTGCCGTCGCGCAGCTGAGAAAAAAAGCCCTGCAGCAGCTTGGAACACTCATCCTGAAGCACGCCCGATGTCACTTCAAAGCCATGATTGAGACGATTGTCGCGACTTAGGTCATACAAGCTCCCCACGGCGCCGCCCTTGGGATCGGGCGCGCCAAAGACGCAACGATCGATGCGAGAATTGACCATAAGCCCTGCACACATAAGGCACGGCTCAAGTGTCACGTAGACGGTACAACCCGTAAGGCGCCATCGCCCAAGGACGCGCGCCGCCTCAAGCAACGCGAGGAACTCCGCATGGGCAGAAGGGTCTTTGTCGAGTTCGCGCCGATTATGCGCCCTGGCGATTACGCGCCCCTCAAAGACCACCGTCGCCCCAATGGGTACCTCGCCCGCCTGGGCAGCAAGAGCAGCCTCATCAAGCGCCACGCGCATAAAACGCTCATCTTCATGTCGCTGTACCATTATGAACCCTTCGCCGATATCCACCCAATTCGATGCTATCATTAAGCCTTACGGAGAGATGGCAGAGCGGTTTAATGCGGCGGTCTTGAAAACCGTTGAGCGTGATGAGCGCTCCGGGGGTTCGAATCCCCCTCTCTCCGCCATCGATGTTTTGGTAAATACCCCAGAATCAAATACCCGATTTATGAGGCCCCTCACCACCACGTGCTGGCGGGGAGAGGGGGATTCGAACCCGACAGGGCGCGGAGCGTCAAGAAAACGCGCCGGTGGCGCGTTTTTAGCGGAGCGCGGTCGGCGCTTGCCGCCGACCGGGTAAATTTTGAGCGCAGCTCAAAATTTGGACATCCCCCGCCCCACAGCAAGCACTCGCCAACACGCCCCCTATTTATTCTCGAGCACCCTCGTGACCAGCACGTTAGAGACGCGCACGAAGTGCTCCTCGTTTTCGCGGCGGTCGTCGCTTGCCCACCACATGCGAATCAGACGCATGATGCCGCCCGCAATGAAATCGGAGGCAGGGTCCAAAAGATCAAGTTGATCCTCGCCGGCAGAGAGCTCAGAAGCATAGCGACTGCGTATCAAGCCCGAAACCGTCTCGCAGATCTTGAAAGTGAGCATCGCGCTCACCGAACTTGTGAGCACGTTATCCATAAGCTTCTCGTGCTCCAAGAAAAAGTCGATCAGCATCTGGAAGATCGCCTGGCGTTCATCCACCGACGCCGCCTTTGCGGCCTGCTCCCGTGTTACGCGCTCCACAAAATTCGAGCACAGGCTATCGACATAAAATGAGAAATAGGCCGTTTTATCCGCAAAGTGCTTATAGAACGTCGTGCGGCGAATCATAGCCCGATCGCACAGCATCGCAACGGTAACGTCTTCGAACCGATGCTCTTCGAGCAATTCGGTAAAAGCGGCAAACAGCGCCCGATAGGTTTTTTGCACACGAAGATCCATAAGATCCAGCCTTTCAAAAACTCTTACGGTCCCATTATGCACGTAAGATAAATTGCGCATGTCGTTGATTTTGCAAGCGTCTCCTCTTTTTCGAACAAAAGCCACGCGCCAACGCCGCATGCTTCAACTTGTACGACGGGTATACTGTGGGTGTCATGCGCGGCAATATCGTATGCTTCTCGCCGTGCCGCATTACAGAAACGGAGCACTCATGATTCCGGTCGTCATTGGCATCATCATCGTCATCGCTATCGTTTGCGCGATAGTCGGCGTCTACAATAACCTCGTTACGCTGCGCAATCGCATCGATAACGCTTGGCAAAACATCGACACGCAACTCCAGCGCCGCTGCGATCTGATTGCAAATCTGGTCGAGACGGTCAAGGGCTACGCCAAGCACGAGAAAGAGACCCTCGAGGCCGTTATCTCCGCCCGCAATGCCACCGTCTCCGCAGACTCTCCCGACAAAAAGATGGAAGCCAATAACGCTCTTTCCGGAGCCCTGCGCCAACTGTTTGCCGTGGCGGAATCCTATCCCGACCTCAAGGCAAACACCAACTTCGCACACCTGCAGGCCACGCTTGAGGACACCGAGAACAAGGTGAGCTACGCGCGCCAGAGCTACAACGACTGCGTTCTCAACTACAACAACGCCATCCAAACGTTCCCCGGCGTCATCTTTGCCGGCATCTTCCAGTTCAAGCCCCGCACGGGCTTTGAGGCCAGCAACGAGTCCCGTCAGGCTCCGAAGGTTCAGTTCTAGAGCAATTGTTTCACATGTAACATGCACGACGCCCGCCCCTCGACAAGAGAGGCGGGCGTTTTATCTACCCGTTGTTCCTCAAAGACAGCTAAGGGTTAGTCGTCGTCGGTGGTGATGAGTCTGGTCCTTGCATCCATGTCGCGAATGCTGCTGGCAAGAGCCGTGCCCGGATCGTAATCGGTAAGAATCGCGTCGAAGTCGTTTACACCGGCATAACGAATGAAGTCGGGACGGCGGACCTTACTGGCGTCCATAAGCATATAATGCTCGCGCGAATGCTCGAGCATCAGCGTTTTAACCTCGGCATTGCCCGAGTTGTCGGCCGTGAAGCCGTAATCGGGGTGGAAGGAATCGGTAGCAAGGAACGCTTTATCGGCATAAACCTTATCCAGAATGTCGTTAGTGATGAATCCCGTCGCATACTGACGGTCACGACGAAGCACACCGCCCAATAACAGCACTTCTGCATTAGGAAGATTCGCGCCGGCAAAGGTGGCGATCGACAAATCGTGCGTCACGATCGTGATGTTGTGGAACTCGGTCAGACAGCACACAAACTCAAACGTGGTAGTGCCGGTATCGACCAGAATCGAATCGCCGTCCTTAACAAACAGCGCCGCCTGCTCGGCGACACCGCGCTTGGCCTCGACATTCTTATTTAGACGCTGATCGGGATAGGTGACCGTAATGGTGCGCTTGATGGAAACAGCGCCGCCGTGCGTGCGGCGAAGCGCGCCACCGCTCTCCAGCGTTGCCAGATCATTGCGCGCGGTAACCTCCGAAACGCCAAATTGCTCGCAGATATCCGAAACCTGAATCGAAGAGCGCCTATTGACCTCTTCAACGATCATTGCACGACGTTCGTCAATCGATATCTTTCGATTTTCTCTTGGCGCAGTCTCCCACATACGCATGCCTCCGATCGATGTAACGTTTCTTAACTGGGTATTTTTTGCATCTTGTCTAGTATAAGAGAGAAGTGCAGATAACAACCTTAGTATCGATAAACGTTGCGAAAGTCTCCGTAAGCATACGAAAATAGCAAAACGCGGCAGGGTATCCCCTGCCGCGTTGCGTCAAACTTATGAATTCGAAAGCTCGCGCGTCAATATCCAAGCGCCTGGAGCACAAACATAACCACCGTGAGCACCGTAATAATGCCAATAGCCGCCCAGGTAAGAGCGTTCCATGCACGCCCGTTGCGATAACGCCCCATGATGTGCTTGTCCTGTGCGATAAATACCAAAAATACCAGCACGACAGGAAGCAGTACGCCGTTGATCACCTGCGAGATCATCATAATCTGGAACAGGTCGACGCCCGGCAGTAGGACGAGCACCGCAGATACCGCGACGATACCGGTAATAAGGCCTCGATAGACCGGTGCCTCCTCCCAGGTGCGGTCGGCACCGCGCTCCCAGCCAAATGCCTCGCAAATGGCGCTTGAGGTGACGCCCGGCAGCACGCATGCTGCAAGGAAGCTCGCAGCGACGAGGCCCGAAGCGAACAGTACCGTCGAAAACTCGCCGGCAATAGGCTCGAGGGCGAGCGCCGCGTCCGCCGCGTCGGCGATCTTGATGCCCGCCGGGAACAGCACGGTTCCCGTCGTGATGATGATGAACCAAGCAATGATGTCTGCCGTGACAGAACCGCTCACGGCATCGATGCGCTGAAGAGTCAAATCTTCCTCAGTAGCGTGCTTGTCAACAACATTGCTCTGCGCCAGAAAGATCATCCACGGGGCGATAGTGGTACCGATCGTTGCCACCACGAGCGAGACATACGAGGGATCGCTCGAAACAGAAGGCACGACCGTCGCATAGGCAACCTCGCCCCAGTTGGGACCAGCCATAAAGGCGGCCACCACATAGGCAATGAATACGCAGCTCACCAACAGCAAAATCTTCTCGATGCGCTGAAAACTGCCCGACATGGTAAGCAGCCAGATAAGAAGGGCGACCAGCGGTACCGAGATACTCGCAGGAATACCAAATAGAGCAAGGCCACTCGCGATGCCCGCGAACTCAGAAATGGTGACAGCGGTGTTTGCAATCAGCAGGGCGGCCATTGCGAGCACGCTCTTGCGCACACCAAAGCGTTCGCGAATAAGGGATGCCAAGCCCTTGCCGGTCACGCATCCGCAGCGCGCGGCCGTCTCTTGCGTTACGATCAACAGAATCGTCATCACAGGAAGCATCCAAAGCATCTGGTAGCCATATGATGCACCCGCGCTGGAATAGGTAGCGATACCGCCGGCGTCATTGCCAGAAAGCGCCGCGAGCAGGCCTGGACCCATGGCGCCCAGGATGGCCGCCAGCGTTAGTTTTTTCTTGGTCTCTTCGCGCATTACGCCCCCATGATGCTAACTATCGCCAGTACGGCAAGCGCAGAGAAAAGAACTGCCGAGATAAGCACCGAGGTAAGCTGCATCGCCGTGCCCGAAACGGCCTTATCGTGCTCATCGCACCAATACAGCACCTTGAGATAGATAACAGAGCTCATGGACGAGAGCAGCGTCACGAGTGCGGCAACGTTAAAGCACGAAATGAACAACTGTGCCTTCCAGACCGTGATATCGGTGAACGCCGCGGTGGCAACAAGCTGGCCGCACAGGTACACGACCAGGGCCAGGATTAAGCCGGTCACCGTGTTTTGCAGCCAGAACCACAGGTAGGGGCGTTTCTCGTCATCGCCGTCGTCGTTTTCGAGGAAGAAGTTCTTCACAAACGCAACCATACGCGTCGCAGCGAGAAGCACCACCGGCATCGCGCACATGGGGAAAATAAACAGCATTGAGTTATCGCAAAGGGTGTTGAGCACCGAGGCCATGATGACGGAGCACACGGCCCACACCACAATCCAGTACTGGCGCTGCACAAACCACGCTATGGCATGCGAGGTCTCGCCCGTCGTGTTTTCACCACCGGCAGAAACACCGGCGATCTGCAGGTCTTCCTGGTGCTCCTCGGTCATGACGTCCATTGCATCGTCAACGGTGACGATGCCCAAGATGTGACGATTCTCATCGCAAACAGGAATGGCAGCGAGGTTGTACTTTGACATCTCCTCGGCTACTTCCTCCTGGTCGCGATCGGGCTCGACATAGACCACGTCGCGATAGGCAAGGTCGCGCAAAAGCTCATCCGGCTCGGCAATCACCAAGGCGCGCATGGAAAGAACGCCGGAAAGAACGCCGTCGGCATCGGTGGTGTACAGGTAGTAGACGCTCTCGAAGTCTTCATCCAAGCGTTTAAGGGTATTGACGGCATCGGCCACGGTGGCCGTTCCGGGAAGCGCCACGAACTCGGAGGTCATGATACGGCCGGCGGTATCGTCCTCGTAACCCAAAAGGGTTCGAATGGCCTTCTCCTCCTTGACGCCCATCAGACGCAGAAGTTTCTCGGCCTTCTCGTAATCCAGCTCGTCGATCAAGGCGGCAGCGTCGTCCGGGTCCATCATGGCGAGCATCGAGGACGCATCGCGATCGGAGAGGCCCTCGAGCATCTCGGCAACCAGCTCGTCGTCATCAAGCTCTGTAATGGCCTCGGCAGCCTGAGACGTATCGAGCTGTGCAAAAACCTGGCTGCGCAGGCGCGGGTCGAGCTGCTCGATAATATCGGCGATATCTGCCGGGTGCAGCTCGCCAAGAGTCTTATGCGAAACGGAAAGCTTGATCTGCTGCGTACTGCGCTCCAGAAGGTCCATATACGACCAGGCAATGATATCCTCGGGCAGCGGCTTGCCCAAGGCCTTTGCCACAGCAGAAACCGCGCGCTCGATGGCGGGATGCAATGCTCGCAGCAGTCCACGAGCCCCCACCTCGGCGCCCAGCAAACGCAGCTGGTTTTCGCCCGAAGCGGAAAGCTTGATATCGTTTACGCGCACGACCTTCATGCCCTGCGTGTCCACGATCTGTTTGTTCATGATGTCGCGCGCCAACAGCACCTCGTCGGGCTGCAGATAGGAGAAGCGAATATCAGTCGAGGGATATTTAAGATACACGCCGTCATCGTCAAAATGGTCGACGTATTTACGCCAAGAGATCATGAAGGGCGTCTTGGACGGGCCCTGGAAGGCCAACGACGTAACGCGCGGGAAAACCTCGCCCGTGGCGATGCCCAGGTCGTTGACGACACCCATTTTTTCACCCGTCGAGTCGATAACGGGCAGTTTGAGCATTTCGGAGAGATAGTTCATAGTGCTCCTATGCTTGTTCGGTCCTTACGGCGCAAAACGCCCAGGGAACGGATGATGCATATATGCAGCTGTCGGCCATACGCTAAAGTGCGGCGCAAGTCACCCCATGCGCGCGTCTTCTGTGCAGCCCAGCTACCAAAGAGCACTCGCAGGGGTTAGCTACTGTGTGGTCGGGGTTTAGATTTCACCTGTTGCCTTTCTTCTAACCCTACGATCAAATGCATGGCATGCCGCCGAGCACAAAACGACCTTCTCCAGGAAGGACATTTCGCACCGGCAAAAGGCCATGAGCGCTCTAACTATAGCATCCAAAATGCACCGGGAAGCAACATTCTTTCATGCAGACGTGCGCCATACCAAACGATAACGCGCACATAACAAAACCTAGCTTGTTATTTTTCGGGCAAGACAGCATCTTTGGGCATTGACACCGTCCCCCTCACCACGTCCTTAGGGAAACGGCTGTCTTTTGCCATGAGCTCCGAGACCGTAAGGAACGTATAGCCTTGCGCCTTGAGTTTATCGATGATATCGGGCAGTGCCTCGATATCCTGGGAACGGTCACCTCCGCCGTCGTGCATGAGCACGATAGACCCGTTGAACGCATGGGAAAGCACCATATCGGTAATGGCGGCAGCGCCCGGGCGCTTCCAGTCCAGCGTATCGATGTTCCACAGCACGTTGCAGCTAATCAGATCTGCCGAGCGTGCCCATTCCGTATCCGTGAATGCTCCGTAAGGTGCGCGAATCATCTGCTGGCGCTTGCCCGAAGCCTTCTCGAGAACATCAAATGCGCTCGTGATCTCGGAACGAAGATCGTCTTTGCTCAGCGTAGGAAGATTTTGATGTTGATTAGTATGGCTTGCCAGCTCATGACCCCCGTCAAGCACGGCTTTTGTGAGAGAAGGGCTTTTGCCCGCCTGATTACCAAGGTTGTAGAAAGTGGCATGCACACCCTTTTGCGCCAGGATGTCGAGAATTTGCTGAGTATAGGACGAAGGACCATCGTCAAAAGTCAAGGCGATGTATTTGCCGCCGTCAGAAGGCTTGGGCGTGAGCGAAGCGATCTTCATATCGGTTGCCTCCTGCACCACTTCCTTATCCACCGTCTCTCCGGAAGTCTTACCGTGCCACACCTTCTTTTTTCCGGCTTTTCCCCATTGGGAGACAAACTGAATAGCCCCGCCCTTCTCCATCTGGATGCCGGGAGCCATCGTCACCGTCTCCTCGGAGTGCTCTTCTGTCGCATCCGCGCCATTGCCCACCGTGACGGTATTTCCATCCTCAAGTTTGAGCGAAGAGGCATCGGAGAGTTTGACCTCCCGGCCGTTCAAGCTCACCGCGCAGCGATTGCCCCCGCGCTCGTCAATGACGTTTCCACCCACCGAAAGCAGTTTGCCCGGCTGTGCATCAAAGTAGTTGTTGTCGGCTAGGTACTTGTCGAGCGACGTTCCGATGCGGACCTGTTTTGCCTGGTCATTTACTGTAATGTGCACTGGACGAAGAAACCACATCCAGCCCACTCCGGCGCCAATCAAGACCACAAGGGCACAAAGCACGATAAGGGGAATATGGCTGTGGTCGGTGTGAGCGTCCGGGGAAACCGTAAACTTCGATTTCTTGAGAGAGACAACGCCGCTCGCTTTCGAGCTACCAACGGGCAAGGGCACATGAAGCTTTGCCTGCCTAGAGGCGCCCGCATCTTTCCGATGCGCTTGAGCAGATTTGCCGGGAACGCCGTATACGCGAGCGGTGCCCGCCGCTTTATAGCGCCGGGGCTCATGGCCCGACGCATGCGGCCAAGACGAAGCCGCGGACCCATGATGTATCTGCGGCTTCGCCCGAGGCGTCCCGCTCTTATCGGTATGCTTTTGTCCCCGAATATCCTGGGTCATGTTGCCTCGCCCTTACCATGTCAAACGCCCCATCATGCTTTTTTGGCATGAGTGTAGCAGCGCATAGGCTGGCACGACAGTTACAAATTCGTCATCTAACAGTACGGAAAGGCACCACACGATGCGGATGGTCTATTCGGTCGTCGCATCCGCATCATCATCGGACTGCGCAGGCAGCGCGGGAAGGGTGGCGCCCTTGGGCATCGATGCCTGCGACAGGTCGATTGCACCCTTGAGGTCTTTGTCGGTGGCAATCAGGTCGTCAAGCGTCACAAACGTATAGCCATCAGCCAATAGCCTATCGATAATCTGGGGGAGTGCCTCGACAGTCTGAGCCGACGTCTCGTCATTATCCGTCATGGACACGACGTTGCCATTCGAAACCGAGCCGGTAACGGTCTCGACAACACTGTCGACACCCGGACGCAGCCAATCGCCCGAGTCAAAGCTCCAAGACACGGCAGCGCCCATCAGATCCATAGTCGTCGCCCACTGCTCTTCGCTCATGCGGCCATCTGCCGAACGAACAAGAGCCGTCTTGGTACCCGTTGCAGAACTCACTGCGTCGAGCCCCTTTGCCAAGGCATTTCGGAGCGAATCGCCCGTCTTGTCGCCCAACGAGGCATACAGGCCCACTTCGCAACCAGCATCCGCGATAGCACGCGCCTGGCCTGCATAGGTAGAAGCGTTATCCGAACTCAAGAAAAAGGTTGCGGTAATGCCTTTCTCTTTAAGAATCTCGAGAATCTGATCGGTATATTTGCTCGGCGCACCGTTAAAGGTAAGGGCAATGTACTTTCCGGACTTTGGTTTAACCGATGCGCAAGCCACCACGGCATTTACCGGCTTTTTCACCACGCCACGGTCTTGCGTCTTGCCAGAAGTCTTACCGGTCCAAACCTCACTACGACCAGCTTCGCCCCAAGTTTTCACGTACTGGATGGCTCCCGACCCCTCAAAGGAAATGGTCGGCTGGATGGTGGTCGCCTTGATATCGTGCTCCTCGTACGTGTCGCGACCGTTTGCGACGGTAAGCTTCTCGCCGCCAGTAAGCTTAATCGAAGAAAGCTTGCTGTTCTCGATCTGTTTCTTGCCCAGCTTGACCGAAATCTTCTCGCCGCCGCGCTTGGTGAGCACAGAATCGTCCACCGCCAGCAAATTGCCAGCGCGAACCTCGATGTTCTGGCTATCGATGAGCTGCTCGATTGTCGAATTGATACGCACTTGAACCGTCGAGCCATTGAGCTCCACGTCGACTGTGCGATTGGTGTAGCCGATAACAGCGGCAACAAACAGCAGGAACGCACAGCCCACTGCAATAAATGCGTATGGGTTGCGCTTGTTGGGACGCATGTTGCGGCGTCGATTGCTGCGTCCAAATCCCTGTGTATGGTGCAGATACGTAGCCCCTGGCTTCTTAGCACGGCGACGTGCCGAAGACGGAAGCTGCTGACCTACGGGCGCATGCCGATAGGTGGGTCGTTTTTTATGCGTGGAGTAGGACGTGGTGTATTGAGGCAATGCGTATCCCCTCCCCTTCTTTCGCGATCCGCGATCGACGTTACTTTGCGCGCTTCTTTTTTGCCGGTGTGCCCGCCGCCTTCTTATATTCGGCAGCGAACGATTTGAACATGCCCTTGGTGCGGCCCAACTGTTTGCCCAATGCCTTCGAGCCACGATCGAGAGCAACCGAGCCCTTGTCGTCCAGAACCTTGGCCCCCGCCTTGACCTTGGTGGACACAGCCACGCTCGCCTCGGCGGCATGAGCCGCAGCGCCGCCGGAGAAGCTAAGGTCGAGAACCTCGTCGGCCACAATCATCGCGCCGTCACGATACCCCTTGAGATAAGACACCGGCATCTGGATATCACCCAGAAGCGCACTCGAGGCCATTCCGCCCGTAAGCTGGAAATGATCCACCTCACCGGTCTTTGAATCAAAGGCGGCCTCTGCGCAATACCCAACCGACTTGCCCGATTTGGTGCGCACGTCCATGCCTGTCCAAATAAGGCAACGATCGAGGTCGATACCCAGTCGCTTTGCAGCCGGCGCATCGAAATTCTCTTTTGTGTCGACCACGCACGGCACGCCTTCATACATCTCGAGGGCATCGAGGGGAACAAACTTGTCGGGTTGTTTGACCATGCCCACGATATCGGGCAGCTTGATCATAAAGCCAACGACGCGTGTCCCATTGGGCGTAAACACGGGAAAGTGCACCCTTCCGAGCTTTTTGGGCTCTTTGGGTGCACCGTTTTTATCCAGCCGTTTATCAGGTGCGGGAATGCGATAGATACGCTTTCCCTGGATATCAGCTACCAGCATTTATGCCTCGGGAGCTGCCTCGGTATCGACGGCGGGTTCATCCTCAACCGTCTCGACGACCACGTCGGCAGCAGGGGTCACCGTACCGCCGGCAATAGCATCGTTGAGCTGCTCGCGCAGTTGGTCCATGCGCTCGCGAGCAAGATCGACCTTGGCGCGAAGCTCATCGGTCTTGGCGTCAACCATGGGGCCGAAATCGGTTGCAGCGGTACGAGCCTGGTCAACGCCCTGCTCGTAGGCGTCGCGGGCGTTATCCCACGCGTCGTTGGCAATATCGGCTGCCATCGCGCGCGTCTCGGCGCCAGAGCGCGGAGCGAGCATGATGCCGGCAATCGTGCCTGCGGCAGCACCGAAGAAAGCGCCCGCTGCGAAGTTAAATGCTTTACCCATGTCGTTTCCTCCCAAGGAGAGACTCCATCGAATGTTGTTCCATTATACCCACCTGTCGCTTGGGCGCGACAATGTGGCCGATCGGCTATTAGCGACGCCTAGCCGAGAGGCGTTGGGTCCACGCCCTCATGCGAGGTGCGAGATCCATCGGCAGCAGCCCCGCCAAACACGGCGTCCACATGTGCAGAGGAGGCGTCCGGCGCAACTCCCTCGGTATCGATAACCGCAGGGACCTCGCTTTCGTCCTTCGCCTCAGATGCATCCGGCTGCTCGCCACGCACAGTAAGAACCAGATTGCGAAGCGCCGCAACGGTGCCCGGGAAATCGGGGGCAGGGGCATTGCCATGCAAAAACGCCCAGTCCATCATGAATGTGGCAGACGAAAGAGCGCCGATCGTCAAAGTGTCGTCGGGGCAGGAAAGCTCAACCTCAAACGTACGGTCCTCACCCGAAACGCGACGCGTACGGCCGCAGGAGATGTCACCGGCAAGACCGGTCTCGCGCATGATCTCGACACTCAGGTGCTCCAGCAGGTGGGCAACCTCGGTCTCATGCATGCAATCCTGAAACTCACGGCCTGCATCACCGAGGCACAGGTGATGGGCAATCTCGGGAGCAAGATAGTAGACGCGCGCAGTCGCCTCGATATCTTCCGAAGTCATGGTTGGCAAGCCCTCGTTCACGGCAATGCGCGCCGTAAGCTTCTCGGCGCCCACCATGATCTTCTCTATATTGAACAGCTCAGACATATGCCGCTCTTCCTACTCGTGCTCGGTAACTTGTGCTTCCTCATTTTGAGGAGCAGGCTCGTCGGGCGCAGGTGCTGTCACGCGAACCAGCGAGATGCGCTGACCGCGCATTGATTGAACTTTAAACTTGTACCCGCCAACTTCAAAGACCTCGCCGATATCCGGAACAGAATCGCACAGATCCAAAATCCATCCGGCAACCGTCTCGTAGTCGTCGCTCTCCTCGATAGGCCAGCCCAGGTCAACCGCGTCATCGCACGGAAAACGGCCATCCACCAGCCACTCGCGACGCGAAAGGCGCGTGAGGTATTTATTGTCCGGATCGAACTCGTCCTCGATCTCGCCCACAATCTCCTCGACGATATCCTCGATAGTGATGATGCCGGCAGTACCGCCGTATTCGTCCACCACCACGACAATCTGCTCGTGCGCGTTTTGCATCTCGGAAAGCAGCGGCAAGATATCCTTGGTATCGGGAACAAATGTCGCATCGCGCATGTATTTTTTAACGCGATCGTCCTCATCGCCTGACATCATGGGCTCAAGAAGGTCCTTAATATGGGCGATACCCACCACGTTATCCTGATCCTCGTGGAAAATCGGAAGGCGGGAGAATCCCGTGCGGCGCATAACCGCCATGACCTCTTCCACCTTGTCGGTATCCTCGCACATGGTGATATCGACACGCGGAACCATAACCTCGCGGGCAACCGAGTCGCCCAGGTCAAAAACCTCGTGGATGATGCGCTTTTCCTCATCGAGCAGCGTGTCCTGCTCGTTGATCATGTATTTGATTTCCTCTTCGGAGACGTTTTGGCGATCGTCGGCGCTCTTGATGCGCAGCAGGCGTGCGAGGCCGTCGGCGCAAGCTCCGGTGAGCCACACGGCAGGACGGGCGATCTTTTGGAAAACAGAAAGCGGCCCCACAACCTGCTTGGACACGCCCTCGGCGTTGGCAAGGCCAATGCGCTTGGGTACAAGCTCGCCAACAACAACCGAGATAAAAGATACAACGATGGTGATGAGCACCGGTGCAAGACCCCGCGCGATAGCAGTGAGCGGAGCGATGCCAAACCCGCTGAGCCAGTGTGCCAAAGGGTCGGAAAGACTCGTCGAGGCAACAGCCGAAGACGCAAAACCCACGAGCGTGATAGCAACCTGAATGGTCGCCAAGAATTCATCGGAATCGGCAGCGAGCTCTGCGGCCTTGGCAGCACGACGGTCGCCCTTCTCCGCCTCGTGCTCGAGCACCGTACGTTTTGCCGTGGTCAGCGCCATCTCGGACATCGAGAAAAAGCCGTTCACGATTGTAAGAAGCAGCGTGGTGATAATGCTGATGGTTATGTCCATAGGGACGGTTTCAAACCTCCAAGGGGTGGGAACGGTAAACAGCAAACGGCAGTGAGCCTCAGGCGCTATCAGATCACGAAGAGGATCACCGCCATAAACTGGAAAATGCTGCCGGCAAGGACCCACAGGTGAAATACGCTGTGCATATAACGAATCTTCTTGGCAATGTAAAACGGCACGCCGATGGTGTAGCAAACGCCGCCAATGGCGAGCAGAGCCAGCGCGAGCGGCTCGAGCAAGCCAACCAGCTGCGGCAGACGAAACGCCACGAGCCATCCCATGACCAGGTAGATCACGCCCGTGAGCCAGCGAGGCTGACGCTCGCGCATGATGGCCTCAAACGCAATTCCCGCAAATGCCAAGACCCACACGATAACAAAGAGCACGATACCGCCATCATTCTCGAGTGTAATGAGGCAAAACGGCGTATAGCTACCCGCGATGAGCAGGTAGATGCAGCTGTGATCGATAATGCGGAACACGCGCTTGGCAGCTCGCGGCTGAATAGCGTGGTACAGCGTCGATGCAAGATACTCGAGGATGATGGAGACGCCGTAAACGATGGCGGCAACCAACGAGGCCGGGTGCGCACCGCCCAAAGCGGCCTTGACAATCAAAAGCACCAAGCCGGCAATGCCCAGCAGGCATCCAACACCATGGGTGACGGAGTTCATGATCTCCTCGCCCAGAGTGTAGTGCGGAACCGCCGCGGTATCGGGCCGCGGCTTAGGACTGCCGCTTGTATCAGACATAGTAGATGCGTCCTCCAAGGAAATAGTTCTCAATACTATAGCAAACGGCAGGTAAACGCGCGAGTTCTACACGCATATCCTGCCGTTTTGCCACATAGCGCAAGATGGGGGATAGACGCATTTGCGCCTATCCCCCATCTGATGCCGGGCCAGTTTTACTATTTGACCTCGATGAGCTCATATTTGCTGGTACCGAGACCGATCTTTTCGGCGTGAGCGATGCAGGTACGCCAATCGGTATCGGGGTGCGTGATGCAGAAGGGATCACAAGCTTGATCACCGTGCAGGTGCTCGTGTTTATGTCCCATCTTCTCCGCGCTCTCGGTAAGCACGGTGTTAGGAAGCGGGGGCTGAGCCATTGCCGCGTCGGCACAAGCCTGGTCTATGGCCACGGGGTCGAAGCTCGCAAACATGCCGATGTCGTTGATGATCGGCGTATCGTTTTCGGGATGGCAGTCGCAATTGGGGCTAATATCCATTGCAAGCGAAATATGGAAGCTCGGACGGTCCTGCACAATGGCCTGCGTATACTCGGCAATCTTGCAGTTGAGCACATCGGCGGCCGCACCGCAATCGGGACAAATCGCATCCTGATTGCATACGCCGATGCAGCGACCGCAGCCCACGCAGCGATCATGGTCAATGGTTGCCACGTGAACCTCGCGGGTCTTTCCGCTTGCCGTGGTATGCTCGCGCACTTCGTCGAAACTAAAGGCGCCGTGCGCGCAGATCTTTTCACACGCGTGGCAGCCGATGCAGCGCTCGACATTGACGCTGGGCTTGCCGGCGGCATGCTGTTCCATCTTGCCCGCACGGGAACCTCCGCCCATGCCGATGTTCTTCATGGCCCCACCAAAGCCAGCCTGCTCATGACCCTTAAAATGCGTAAGGCTAATCACGATATCGGCATCCATGAGCGCATGGCCGATCTTGGCCTCTTTTACGTATTCACCGTTCTTGACCGGCACAAGCGTCTCATCGGTACCCTTGATACCATCTGCAATGATCACCTGGCAGCCGGTTGCATACGGCGTGAAGCCGTTTTGATATGCGGTGTCGATATGCTCAAGGGCGTTTTTGCGACTGCCCACGTACAGCGTATTGCAGTCGGTGAGGAAGGGCTTGCCACCCAACTCCTTGACGACGTCGGCAACGGCGCGCGCGTAGTTGGGACGCAAGAAGCTGAGGTTTCCCAGCTCGCCAAAGTGAATCTTGATGGCAACAAACTTGTTCTCAAAATCAATTTGGTCGATTCCCGCGCGATACATCAGGCGCTTGAGTTTATCGAGCTGGCTTTCACGGCCATAGGTGCGCAAGTTGGTGAAATAGACCTTGGCAGAATCGGTTGTCATGGCTGCCCCTCTTTTTCTTGGTGTACGTATGGTTGAGTAAATCCCCCGGCACTCAAGCTCTTACAAAGGATTACCCGCCTCAAATGCTTCGAGCGCCTCCTGCAACATGGGGCCATCGGCGCGGCAGGGTTCCGGGCCATTCTTGCGCAGCATACGCGTCTCGCAACCCTTGCCCGTCACGATTACCACTGCCGGGCGCGTGGTCTCACGCACCAGCGTACGAATGGCCTGCTCGCGATCGACCACGATCTGCCAATTATGGTTGCCCTGCTCTTCCACAAAATGAGCGATGGCCTGGCAGATATCCTGCGCGTCCTCGGGACCCGGATCGTCCTCGGTAATCACGATGCGATCGGCATACTTACCCGCAGCTATGCCCATGGTCTCGCGACGATCCACGCCCTTGCCGCCCGTAGCGCCAAACGCCACGGCAAGCTCGTGATCGGGGTAGTTCTCGCGCAAATCGCGAAGCATGGTTTCGAGACTCATGCCGTTGTGCGCAAAGTCGACTACGCCCACGATGGTTCCAGACTCGGTGGGATACATCTCCATACGGCCGGGAACGCGAACCTGCTCGAAACCGTGAACGATAGCCTCTTCCTCAATGCCCAAGGCCTCGGCGCAGGCGATAGCACCAAGCACATTGGAGATATTGAACTTAACGGGCGTAGGCACCAGCACGTCGCGCGAAAAGCGCGGGGTCACCACCGAAGCAACGATACCGCGAGGGCCGTGGACGAGGTTCGTGGTATAGACGTCGGCATCGGCATTGGAAAGCGAGTACGTCACTACGCGCTCGCAAACGTGAGCCGCCTCGAGCACCTTGTCCACGTGGTCCATATCCAAATTCACCACAGCCGCGCGGCTCTGCTTGAAGATCTTGAGCTTGGAGGCAAAGTAGTCCTCGAACGTTGGATGCTCGATGGGCGAAATATGGTCCTCGCCAATGTTGGTAAACGCCCCCACTGCAAAGTCGACGCCATAGGTACGCTCATACTTGAGTGCCTGGCTCGATGCCTCCATGATCACGTGCTCGCAACCACTCAAAACAGCGTTCGAGAGACGACGCTCAAGCTCGAAGGATTCGGGCGTCGTGAGCTTGGAAATGCCCGATTCGACGCCATCGTCAAACTCGACACTCGAAAACAGAGCCGATGTATGGCAACCCGCAAGGCGCGCATGCGCGTCAAGCACGCCCTTGAGATAGTAAGCGCTTGTGGTCTTGCCCTTGGTACCCGTGAAGGCACACACCCCAACCTTTCCGCTGGGATGGCCGTAGGCCATGTCTGCCAGGCAGCCCAGCGTACGGCGGATATCGCTGACGATGATGCAGGGAATATCGACCCCGTAATCGATTTCGGAAACGTAGGCTACGGCCCCCGTCTCAATCGCCTGCAGTAGATACTCGCGCTTAAAGCTTGCGCCCTTGCAAACAAAAAGCGTAGCCGCGCGGCTCAGCTGAGAGTTGTCGGTAGCGAATTCGATACGTGCATCGGCATCATAATCGTCGGCGCGAACAAAGACATTGGCAACTCTGAGCGCTTCGACAAGCGCACCCAGGGCATGCGCGGTCTGTGTGGTTTCTTGCATAGATTGGCTCTCCTTATCCCGGCGGGCAAAAGCGCCCCGTATAAATCAAACGCACCTGCATTATAAATTGTTATATAAAGACGCATGGAGGAATCGGGGTCAAGACATCCAAGTGTTATGCTTTTTGCCTGCACAAACGCACCTCATCCACTCAATCGGCAGAAAGAACCATATGCGCACACTTTACCGTTTTGCCCAGTCTGCCCGCCGCACGTCTCTTGCTTTATGCTTGGCATCGCTTATCGCCGTAGCGCTCGCTCTTACCGGCTGCGGTGCCGCGTCATCAAGCGGATCTGCGCAAGAAGGCAGCTACAAACTTGTCGAGGATGGCAAGCTCACCGTCGCGAGCGACCTCGCCACCCCGCCGTTCGAGTACGTGGACGACTCGGGCAACGACCAGGGCTTTACTGTGGAGCTCATGGATATGATCGCCCAGGAGATGGGCCTTGAGCTCAACTACCTGCCCGCCCAGAAGTTCGACAACATCATCCCGATGGCCAAGCAGGGCGTGAAGACCGACGTCTCGGCATGCAACATCACCATCAACGACGCGCGCAAGAAAGAGGTCGACTTCACCGACCCCTACATGGATTCCAACCAGGGCGTCGCCGTCGCTAAGAACTCAGGCTACGCCGATACCGATTCGCTCAATGCCGCTGGCGTAAAAATCGCCGTCCAGTCGGGCACCACCTCCGAGGAATGGGCGCAAGAAAATCTGCCCCGCGCAACCACCGTCAACTTCGATGACTGGACCGCCGCCTTCACCGCCGTGATGAGCGGCCAGTGTCAGACGGTTGTGTGTGACCTTCCCGTCGAGCAGTGGATGGTCAAGAGCTCCTTTACCAACATGACCATCATCAAAGAGATTCCCACCGGAGAGCAGTTTGGCATCGCGGTGTCTAAGGACAACCCCAAGCTCACCGCTGCCATCAACCAGGCGTTGGCCGAGCTCAAAGAATCCGGCGAATACGATGAGCTGTACGAAAAGTACTTTGGCTCCGCGCCCGGCAGCAGCGATGGGGCTTCCGCCACCGACGCCGACGGCAATGCCGGTGCGAGCGGGGGTTCCTCATCCACGTTGCAGGTTACAAAAGCCACCGCACGCTCCAACGAAGATGGTGGCACCAATGTGCTTGGCGGCATTGCCACGCGCCTGACCTGGGAAGCGACAACCGGCACCGAGGAGAGCGTCAGCAAGGTCACGCTCGCCTTGCCCGAAGGAGGCTCGTTCGAAGACTCCAGCGCTACGGTAACCGTGCTCAACGGTCTTGACCGCAGCGATGTCGAGGCGACGGCCAAAGTTGAGAAATCGAACCTGGTAATTTCCTTTGCCAAGCCCCTAGCCGCCGGCAGCAACGTGCGCATCGAAGTCGAGGGCGTCGTGTTCCCCAGCTCCGCTGGCGCCTATGCCGTTGACGGCACCTATGAGCTTGCCGATGGAGGCAAGCGAGATCTTCCCACCAGCCCCACCATCGCCGTAACCGAGAGCACGGTTGTGCAAAATATCGTCCGCTGGCTCGATGACCAAGCCTGGGTCGATGCATGGAATGCCAACCCCTTCCTGGGTATGTTCTTCAAGCCACAGTACGTGGTGACGTCGATTGCTTCGCTTTTCCAAGGCTGGGGCATCGCGCTGCTCGTCACCGCCATCGGCTTCCCGCTTGCCATCCCCGTCGGCTTGCTCTTTGCCTTTATGAAGATGAGTCGCCGTCGCTACCTGCGTGGCATTGCCATCTGCTACATCAACTTCCTGCGCGGAACGCCGCTCTTCCTACAGATTTACATCGCTTTCTTTGGCCTGCCGATGATTGGCCTCAACTTGCCTAACCTGCCGCTCGGCGTGGCCGTGCTCGCCATCAACTGCTCGGCCTATCTTGCCGAGATCTTCCGCGCGGGCATCGAATCTATCAGCAAGGGCCAGCACGAGGCTGCAACCGCGCTGGGCATGAACTGGTTCCAAACCATGGGACTCATTATCATCCCGCAGTCCATCCGCCGCGTGATACCCACCATGACCAGCGAGTTTGTCATGCTCTATAAGGACACCTCGCTCCTTTCGAGCGTGGGCGTCATGGAGCTGATGATGTTCTCCAAGAACCTCACGGCAACCACGGGCAACATCACACCCTACATCTGCGCCGCGCTTTATTACTTGGTCGTCACCATCCCGCTGATTCATTTTGTGGGCAAGATCGAAAAGAAACTCGCCGCAGGCGGCAGCGACGCACGATAACCTGCATCGAAAACGCAGCAACGCTTGAAGGCCTCCCTGTCCATATGAACAGGGAGGCCTTCGTGTGCTGGGCATGTTGGAGACTAACCGCCGACATGATCATCAAGCCGCCCAGTACCTTCTGCATATACTTGAGAATAAGGGGGTCCGCAGGCAGTCCTTTCTCGATAGGACACCCTGCGGTGGCGGTGCCGCTCTGGGCAACGCAGTAAACCGCAGCTGCGGTGCCAGCGCGCTAAAACAACGTCGAACCTCGATCGACAGCCAATCCTAGGCAGGATCCCTTTGGGCCCTATTCTTGCAAGGCCCCCGTCCCAGCCCCAGCACTGATAATTCTCGTTTAATGCCAGCATGCGCGCTCAAACTCCCCAACGCGGCTATTTGGCACAAACGGGAACAATCACCCCAATCGGGGCGTTTGTTAGACAAACATCTCCGACAGCGAGAGGGATGCGAAACCACATGGTCGCCCCAGTGAGTTCGTGCCCATGCCTCTTTGCATAGAAAATCAAACCCTATGCCAGCGCCAATTTAATAGAGTCTATTGTTTAGGTTTGCGTCCGCGTGGCTTATCAACCAGGGCGGCTTCGCCACCCTCACGAAATTGACGGCACCACGTCTTGACTGAAGATTCGCTGGGCACACCGTGTTTAACCATGACGTCACGCACAGATAGACCCTTTTCCAAACGGTCTTTGACCACGGAAAGTTTAAGCTCAAACGGATAAATGCGGTGTTTTGCACCAGCGTTCATCACGGCAGATTGACCCCCCACTGCATAGGCACGAGACCATTGACGAGCCGTCGCTTCGGGAATTCCTAGCTGAGTCGCAAGTGCACGGTGCCCCACGCCGGTCGCCAATATCTTTGCGGCACGGTGACGAGTTTTTGTATCGTACTTAGCTCCATGCATAAAGTCTGTCATGTAAATCGATCAGGTCTCCTTGGATGCGGATTGATGCCACGCGTCACTTTGTGGGTTCAAATAATACCACCGTATTGGGTATATCTGGGTAGCATATAATTAACGACCCCTCTCTCTATTTAATAATCCCCACGCCACGAACATCTTCGGCTCGAACATCTTCTAGAACCGACAGCTAAAAGAGAAAAAACGACCCCGTTGCAATAACGGGGTCGTTCCAAAGCGGGCAAATCGTTTTGATTGTCAGCAAGGCATTTGCTATCTACCCTGAGCGCGAGACTCCTCGTAGAACTCAACCAGATGCTTCTGGACATCGTAAGGCACCTGTTCATAGCCCGCAGGCTCCATGGTAAAGTCACCGGTTCCACGCGTAAGAGAGCGCAGACGCGTGGCGTAGTCGACAAGCTCCGCATACGGGACGGTTGCCGTGACTACGGTCTCGCCGCGATTGTTTGTATCCATGCCGGTCACGCGGCCGCGCGAACCGGATACATCGCCCATCACGGCGCCGGCGTAGCTCTCCGGAATCGTGACGGTAATGTTCTCCATCGGCTCGAGCACCACCGGGTCGGCATCCTCGCAAGCCTTCTTAAGAGCAATGCGAGCAGCGGTACGGAACGCCATCTCGTTGGAATCGACGGGATGATACGAGCCATCGTAGCAGGCAACACGTATACCGGTCAGCGGATAACCAGCAATCACGCCGTCCTTCATGGTCTCCTGAACGCCCTTATCGACCGCAGGAATCAGCGCACGCGGAATGTGACCGCCTACGACCTCGTCAACAAACTCGTAATCGGTACCATCAAGCAAGGGCTCCACGCGCAGATAGCAATCGCCAAACTGGCCAGCACCGCCGGTCTGCTTCTTATGACGACCTTGAGCGCTTGCGACGCGACGAATGGTCTCGCGATACGGGATGCGAATGGGCACCGTGCGAGCCTCGACCTTCGTGCGCTCCTCCAGACGATTGAGGAGCACGGATACTTGGGCCTCGCCCACAGCGGAGATGATGGTCTGGCCCGTCTCCTCGTCACGCTCGATGCGCATGGTGGGGTCTGCCTCACAGGCGCGGTCGATAAAGGTAAAGAGTTTCTCCTCGTCGCCGCGATTCTCAGCCTCGATGGCAATGCGATACTGAGAGTTGGGGAATTTGAACGCCGCAGCCTCAATCTTGCCGGATACCGAAAGCGTGTCGCCCGTCTCTGCCGCGAGCTTGGGAACCACCACGATATCGCCAGCATAGGCATGACCGACCTCGGTCATCTCGCGGCCGCACATCACATAGAGATGTGCCATGCGCTCGCCCTTGCGCGTGCGCGCGTTGACCAGCTCCATGCCCGGCTCGATTGTGCCCGTAAGCACCTTGATAAACGAGATGCGACCCTGGGAAGGATCGTTCAAGGTCTTGAAGACAAAGACCACGGGGCGATCGTCCTCGGAAGAAATCTTAAGGGAGTCGCCATCGATAAGCGGCATCTCGCCGTAATCGGTAGGCGCGGGGAAGTACGTGGCGATATCGTCCATCAGGGAATTGACGCCCTGCTCTTTGATACAGCTTCCCACAAAAACGGGGACGAAAAGACGCTTTGCGATGGCGCGCGAAAGCAGGCCCTCGATCTCTTCCTGCGTAAGGGTCTCGCCCTCGAGATACTTTTCCATCAGGTCGTCGTCGGCCTCGGCAACGAGCTCGCACAACGTCTCGTGCGCGGCCTCGGCCTGAGCACGATACTCCTCGGGAATCTCGCACTCCGTCTGCTCGGTTCCGTTGCAATGGCGCGCCTTCATGCGCACCAGGTCGATCACGCCGCCAAAGTCCTCACCCTGGCCCCAGGGAAGGGTCACAGCGCCCAAGCGCGTACCAAAGCGCTCGCGCAACAGGCCCAAGCAGGTCTCGAAATTGGCATTTTCCTTATCGATTCGATTGACAAAAACGGCGCGCGCCAGGCGCAGATCCTCTGCCGCGTACCACAGCTTGACGGTCGTAGGTTGCGGGCCCGCCGCAGCGTCGACCACAAACAGCGCAGATTCGCATACGCTCATCGCGGCGTAAGCATCGCCAATAAAATCGGGATAGCAGGGCGCATCCAATACGTTGATGCGTGAGCCCTTCCAGTCGATGGGGGCGATAGACGTGGAGATGGAAAACTCGCGTTTAACCTCTTCGGCATCGTAATCAAGCGTTGGCTTGGTGCCGTCGTGGCCGCCCAGACGGGCTGTTTTCCCAGAAAGGTGGAGCATGGCCTCCGCGAGCGAGGTCTTGCCCACCCCGCCTTGGCCTACGAGAACCACATTCCTCACATTACCGGTTTTAGGCGCACCCATGGTAACCTCCCTGAGCCAAAACCCGGCGAGGCATCCCGGCGGGATGCGCGCCGAGGTTAATTAACCGTTGGCTCAAGCCTACCCGTGCCTATACGTAATCATGCGCCCATTTCGGCATACGCGGGTTTTTCTCCCCTAGAGGGAAAAGCGGCGAGCAGAACAACAAACGCGCTCGCCGCTTAACGGAATACTCAATGAAACCAAACTGCTACAGCGGAACCTCGGACATAAGCTCCTCGCTCATCACGCTCAGAACCTCTTCGATCTTTGTCACGTCCTCTGCAGAAAAACGCTTCTTGATGCGCTCCATGACGATATGTACGTAGTCGGCACTCACGTTGTAGTAGTCCAGGTACTTTTGGGTGGGGACCAGATGGTACTCGCGAGCGTCGGTCTTTGAACGCTCCTTGATTAGATATCCTTTGCGCACCAGACTTGCCGTCTTGTACGCCGCATTCGACGAGGAAATGCCCATGAACTCGGCAAACTGTCGCACTGTGGGGTTTCCCAGCGCATAGATCGCCTCCATCGCAAAGCCCTCCACCGTGGTAAGGCTCGCCTCGCGATTTTGGAAGCGCGCGAAAGTTTCCCGATAAAAATGCAGTTTGAATTTGGTATACACCCGAATGAACTTTTTCTCGAGCACGCCAAAACCCCCGAACGTCACCCTACTTGTCGCTCGTTTCATTAGAACCGAACGCCAGCGTGAGTTCAACCGTTGCGGCAAGCTGGCCGTCAACCGAAGCGCGACCCTCGACAAAAGCAAAGTTGCCGCGCGTACGTACGATGCGACTCTCCATCTCCATCACGTCGCCGGGACGTACCTGACGCTTAAAGCGTGCGTTTTTCACCGCGCCCAAAAACCCGATCTTGCCGCGCTGCTCCGGATTGGCAAGCATCGCCACGGCGGCAACTTGGGCCAGGGCCTCTATAATCATCACACCAGGCAGCACGTGGTACGTGGGAAAATGTCCTTGGAATACCGGCTCCTGCACGCTCACGCACTTAATGCCGCGCGCCCACGAACCCTCCTCGCCATCGGTAATGCGATCGACAAGCGCAAACGGATAACGATGGGGCAAAATCTGCGAAATCTGATTGGAATCGAGCTGCATGGTCTAACCCTCCCAGGCTTTCATGAGAATACAGGCGTTATGGCCGCCAAAGCCAAGCGAATTGGACATGGCGTAGGAAAGCGATGCCGAGCGCCCCTCGCCCGTTACGTAGTCGAGGTCACAGGCGGAATCGGGCTCTTCGCAGCCGATAGTCGCCGGAAGATAGGAATCGCGCAGGGCGAGCGCCATAAAAATGGCCTCGACGGCGCCTGCGGCGCCCAACATATGACCGGTCATCGACTTTGTCGAGCTCACCGCAAGCTCTTGCGCGTGCTCGCCAAACACGGTTTTAATAGCCTGCGTCTCACGCTCGTCGTTGAGCTTGGTCGAGGTGCCGTGGGCATTGATGTAGCCAACCCGAGAGGGGTCGACCCCGGCATCTTCGAGTGTAAGCTGCATAGCGCGCGCAGCGCCCTCGCCGTTTTCTGAGGGAGCCGTGATGTGAAACGCATCGCAGGTAACACCATAGCCCACAAGCTCGGCATAGATATGCGCACCGCGTGCCTGCGCGTGCTCCAGCTCCTCGAGCAAACACACGCCCGCGCCCTCACCCATCACAAAGCCGCTGCGACGCGCATCAAAGGGAATGGAGGCGCACGTGGGATCGTCCCCTGTATGAAGCGCACGCATGGTTGTAAAGCCACCGATGGAAAGAGGCGTTATCGCCGCCTCGGTTCCGCCCGCAAGCATGACATCGGCATAGCCATCGCGAATCTGACGAAAGGCATCGCCTACGGCGTTCGTACCGCTTGCACAAGCGGTAACCGGACACGTGCACATGCCTTTGAAGCCAAAGGCAATGGCAACCTGACCCGCCGCCATGTTGGAAATTCCCGAGGGGATGTAGTAGGGGGAGCAGCGATCATATCCACGGGCACTGCAGCGCATTTGCTGTAACTCCGTCTCGGCAACGCCGCCGATACCGCTTCCGATAATGACCCCCGCGCGATCGGCCTTATCGGCATCGAGCGCCAGCCCGGAATCATCCATCGCCTCGCGAGCGGCCGCCAGGGCAAACTGCGTGAAGCGTGCCAGATGTTTGGACTCGCGCGCCCCAAAAGTAGCTGCCGGGTCCCACTCCTTGACCTCGGCAGCCAGCGAAACCTTCATGTCCGAAGCATCGAACAGAGAGATGGGGGCGATGCCGCACTCGCCGGCGCGGACGGCCTCCCAGCTCTTTGAAACGCTGTGCCCCAGTGGGGTAACAGCGCCCATCCCCGTTATGACAACCCTGCGTTTTGCCATGATGACCCCCTAGATCGCCATGCCGCCGTCGACGGCAAGAACTTGTCCCGTTACGTATGAAGCGGCGTCGCTCGCCAAAAAGGCCACAACGCGAGCGACCTCGGATGCCTCGCCCAATCGGCCGGCCGGAATCGAAGCAAGCGTTGCTGCACGAGCGGCCTCGGGCATCGCGTCGGTCATATCCGTCGCAATGAAACCGGGGGCCACGGCGTTCACACGAATGCCCAAAGCGGCAACCTCGCGAGCAATGGACTTGGTCATGCCAATGAGACCCGCTTTGCTTGCCGCGTAGTTGGCCTGGCCTGCGTTGCCGCGCAGCCCCACCACCGAAGCCATGTTGACGATCGCGCCCGAGCGAGCGCGCATCATGGGGCGCAGCGCCGCCTTGGTGTAGAGGAAGGCTCCCTTAAGGTTCGTATCCACCACGGCATCGAAATCCTCGGGCTTCATACGCGCGGCAAGCTTGTCGCATGTGATGCCGGCGTTGTTGACAAGGATATCCACGCTGCCAAAAGCGGTACGCGCCTCATCGATCACGCGCGTTGCGTCTTCTGCGCTGCGCACGTCGGCACATATTGCACGTGCCACCCCGCCTTGTTCCTCAATCATCTCGAGCGTCTTTTGAGCAGCCTCGGCGTTTCCGGCATAGGTGAACACCACCCGTGCTCCCAGGCGCGCAAGCTCCAAACAAACAGCGCGACCGATGCCGCGCGAACCGCCCGTCACGACGGCGCACATGTCCGCCAAAGAAAGGCCCTCCATCATTACAGCTCCTCCTTAAGCGATTCCACGTCCTCGCGTGTTTCTATCGATACGCAGTGAATAGCTTTGGTGCAACGGCGAACCAAACCAGAGAGAACCTTGCCGGGGCCAACCTCGATTACACGGTCCACGCCCAATTCCACCAGGCGCATGATGGTGTCTTCCATGCGCACGGCAGACTGAACCTGTCGCTCAAGGAGCGCAGGGATGCTATCGCCCGCACCTATCTCGTGGCCCAAGCAGTTAAACAGCACCGGAACGCGCATCTCGCCAAAGGGTTCTTCTTTAAAGCGCTCATGCAGGGCGTCGCCCGCAGCGTGCAGCAACGAGGTATGGAACGGCCCGCTCACATGCAGCGGAATGCACCTACGGGCGCCGGCGTCACGCGCAGCAGCCGCGGCAAGCTCCACCGCGGAGGCGTCTCCGGCGATAACGGTCTGCCCAGGGCAGTTGTAGTTGGAGACCTCAACCGTCCCCTGGCCTGCAGCCGCGGCAAGCTCAACTGCCGATTCAACCGCCTCGCGCGCTAAGCCCAAAATCGAGACCATCGCACAGGCTCGGCCCTCGGACGCGCGCGCCATAGCACTCCCGCGAAACGCCGCAAGCTGTATCGCCTGCTGCGGCTCAAATACGCCGGCAGCAACAAGGGCGGAATACTCGCCCAGGCTCAAGCCCGCAACGTAATCGGGTTTGATTTCCAGCTCATCGAGAACCGCCGTCATGCCCGCCGCAAACGCGACCATACACGGTTGGGTATAGCGCGTCTGGGAAAGCTGCTCGTCCGGTCCCTCGAACATAAGAGAGCGCAGGTCGAAATCGAGATGCACACCATCGATAACCTTGCGAAAAACGGGATAGGTCTCATAGAGGTCACGCCCCATCCCCACGTGCTGCGACCCCTGGCCAGCAAACAGGAAAGCCGTCTTGCTCACAAGCGCACCTCCGCGATAGCACGCTCTGCGCTCGCCATAAGGTCCTCGAAGATCGCGCGAGCGGGGCGAATTTCCCTCACCATGGCGGCAACCTGGCCGGACATGAAGCTGCCCCTGTCAAGATCGCCATCGACAACCGCGCGACGCAAAGAGCCCAGCGTCAATGCCTCCAGCTCATCTCGCGAGGGATTGCCCTGCTCGAGCTTGAGGTACTCGCGCGCCATCTTGTTTTTGAGCACACGCACCGGCGCGCCCTTCGAGCGGCCCGTCACCACCGTATCGTTGGAGCCTGCCTTGATCACGGCCTGCTTATAGTTTTCGTGAATGGGGCACTCCTCGCTCGCCAGCAGGCACGTTCCCACCTGAGCGCCCACCGCGCCCAGAGCAAGCGCAGCGGCAAGCTGACGCCCGTCGGCGATACCGCCCGCAGCGATAACGGGCACGTCAACCGCGTCGACCACCTGAGGAACAAGCGCCATGGTCGTGGTCTCACCCACATGGCCACCGCTCTCCGTACCCTCGGCAATCACGCCGTCAATGTCATAACGCGCCAGGCGGCGGGCCAAAACGGGGGCCGCCACCACGGGGAACACCTTGATTCCAGCGGATTTCCACCGGTCCATATACTTGCCGGGATTACCTGCTCCGGTGGTAAGAACGCTCACATGCTCTTCGATAACGACCTGCGCCAGCTCGTCGATATGCGGGTTCATGAGCATGAGGTTCACGCCAAACGGCTTGTCCGTCAAAGCGCGTGCCGCGCGAATCTGCTCACGTAGCGCCGGAGCGTCCATACCGCCCGATGCCACAATGCCCAATGCGCCGGCATTAGAGCATGCTGCAGCAAACGCACCCGTAGCGATATTGGCCATACCTCCCTGTATAAGGGGAAACTCGGTTCCCAAGAGCTCGTTGAGCTTCATGTCTGTCCTTTCCATACCGCGTGCGGGACCAAGTTCCCCCTACGCACGCTCCAACAACGCGCCGGCCCAGGTAAGGCCCGCGCCAAATCCAACGCACAGTGCCCTCTCGCCAGAAGCGAGCGCGCCCGTGCGACAAAGCTCATCCAGAAGAATCGCCACGCTTGCCGCCGAGGTATTGCCGGTGTGCGCAATGTTGCCAGCACAGCGCGCGGGATCTACCCCGAGCTTTTTCACCGCCAGGTCGACGATGCGCTGGTTTGCCTGATGAAACACAAAACGATCGATCTGCGAGGCTTCGATACCCGCACGCTCGAGCACCCTTTTTGCACATGCAGGCAAAATCTCAGTCGCAAAGCGAAACACCGCGCGTCCGTCCATTCGCAGGCGCGGAATCACCGCAGTGCCATCTACCTCATTCGGGGCACAAAGCGACATGTCGTCTCCGCGCGATCCCCATGCGGCATATAGCGGCGAGGCATCAGCCTGTGCCCTGAGGACCGCTGCCCCCGCGCCATCGCCAAACAACACGCAGGTCGAACGGTCGGTAAAGTCGAGCACGCGGCTCACTGCATCGACGCCAACTACCAACGCATAGGGCCGAGGGCTGTCGAGCAAAAGCTGTTCGGCAACATGCAGGGCATAGACAAATCCCGCGCAAGCCGCATTTAAATCCAGGCACAACGTGTCTTCGTTAAGGCCTAAGTCGCGCTGCAGCAAGCATGCAGTAGAAGGCGTTGCATTTGTCGAGGTAAACGTGGCAACCAGACAAATTCCGACATCCTGCGCCAGAATACCGGCGTCGCCTAAAGCACGCTGGACAGCGCAGAGCGCAAGCTGCCCATGAGTCTCGTCGGGGGTGCAATAATGGCGCTCGCCGATACCCGTCCTTGTTCGAATCCACTCGTCCGAGGTGTCCACGATCTGTGCCAGGTCGCCATTGGTCACCGTACGCGAGGGCAAAGCCGAACCCGTGCCAACAAGCTTGACGCCATCCATCATCTGCACCTCCTTTGTGCATGCATTCCCATGGATCTAAACTTCGTGTAGCGCTCGCGCGCAAGCGCTGCACCCGTCATGCCCTGCATCTCATCAAGAGCGCGCCTTAGGTACGAATCGACCGTTTGAAATACGGTCTGCGGATCCTCATGGGCACCACCTGCGGGCTCGGGAACAATCGCATCGATAACCTGCAGGTCAAGCAAGTCCTGCGCCGTAAGTTTCATGACCTCGCAAGCCTCTTCCGAACGAGACGCGTCCTTCCACAGAATCGAGGCGAAACCTTCTGGCGAAAGCACCGAATAAACCGAGTTCTCGAGCATAAACACCCGGTTGCCCACGGCAAGCGCCAGCGCGCCGCCCGACCCTCCTTCGCCGCAGATCACGCAAATCACAGGAACTTTCAAGGCGCTCATGAGCTCGATACTGCGAGCGATTGCCTCACCCTGGCCGTGCTCCTCTGCTTCCAGGCCCGGATAGGCACCTGGCGTGTCGACAAACGTGATGATAGGACGGCCAAACTTCTCTGCCGCGCGCATGGATCGCTGCGCCTTTCGATACCCCTCTGGCGATGGCATGCCAAAGTTAAAGGCCATACGCTGCTCGATCGTCGAGCCCTTACGATGTCCCACAACCGTCACCGGGCGTCCGTGGAACGTGGCGATGGCGCACATGATTGCCTGGTCGTCGGAGGCTGTTCGGTCGCCTCGCTGCTCGAATACGTTTTCGAACAGCGCATCCACGTACTCCTCGACACCCGGACGCTGCGGCATGCGAGCAAGGGCGACGCGCTCCGCAGCGGTGAGTCCCGCATTATTTTTGAGAGCCACGCGCAACACCTCCAAAACCGTGCAGCATAAGCAGGCGCGACAGTTGAGCGCGCATTCTGCCGCGCGGTACCACCGCATCGATGAACCCATGGCTGAGCTGGAATTCCGCTCGCTGAAAACCCTTAGGCAGCGACTCACCGATGGTCTGCTCGATAACGCGCGGACCCGCAAAGCCAATCAACGCCCCTGGCTCGGCAAGCATGATGTCGCCCAGCGAGGCAAAGCTTGCCGTCACCCCGCCCATGGTGGGATTTGTCATCACCGAAATAAAGAGCCCACCCGAGCCCGAAAAACGCTCGATTGCGGCGGAGGTCTTTGCCATCTGCATCAAAGAGATAATGCCTTCTTGCATACGCGCCCCGCCGCTTGCAGAAAACACGATAAGCGGGCATTTCTTCTTTCCTGCGCGCTCGATAAGCCGCGTGAGCTTTTCTCCCACGACCGCACCCATGCTGCCCATTAAAAATGAGGTATCGAGCACGGCCACCGCTACGCGGGTACCGTCGATGGTGCCCCAGCCGCACACCAAGGCATCGCACAGGCCCGTATTCTTGCGAAGCGTACGAACCTTTTCTGCGTAATCGGGAAAACCCAGGGGGTCGCTTGAAGCCATCTTTGCCTCAAACTCCCTAAAGCTCCCAACGTCAAGCACCGATGCCAGGCGATCATGGGCGCCGATACGCAAATGATGGCCACAATGAGGACAAACATGCAGGTTGTGAACTAGCTCATCCTGCGCAAGTTCGTGCTCGCATGCGGGACACGTCTGCCGCGGCAGCGACGCCGGTCCCTCGCCTGCACAGCGAAGCTCACGCAGCTGGAGCAAACGTTCACGGCGCTTCCCAAACGGGGCTATCATGCGTTCACCTTCTTTTGCTCTGCGTCCCACCCAAGAATCTCCTGCAGGTGCTCATCCATAAAGGACGTCGTATAGGTGCCATGGATGAACTGAGGGTGATACATCACCTGATGCAACAGGTCGATATTGGTTGCTGGTCCCTCGACGATGAGCTCTTCGAGCGCGCGACGACAGCGGCGCAACGCCTCCAGGCGCGTGGGCGCCCACACATCGAGCTTGGCAATGAGCGAGTCATACTGCGCAGGAACGGTATATCCCTGGTAAATGCCCGTATCAACGCGCACGCCCATGCCGCCTGGCACATGCAAAAAATCGATGCGCGCGGGCGACGGCGCAAAATTGCGCGTGGGATCCTCGGCATTCACGCGACATTCAATGGCATGCCCCTTGATATGGATATCCTCCTGGGTAAAGCCGAGCGGAAGACCGGCGGCCACGCGAATCTGTTCGCGCACAAGGTCCACGTCGCTCACCATCTCGGTAATGGGGTGCTCAACCTGAATGCGCGTGTTCATCTCGATAAAGTAGAACTCCCCCGTATGGTCGAGCACGAACTCCACCGTTCCAGCGTTTTGATAGCCGGCGGCACGCGCGGCGGCAACTGCGGCCGCACCCATACGCTCACGTAGCTCATCCGAGAGCACGTGCGACGGCGTCTCCTCGATCATCTTCTGACCGCGACGCTGGATCGAACAATCGCGATCCCCCAAATGGACGATAGTCCCCTGAGAATCTGCAAGTATCTGAAACTCGATATGGTGCGGATTGACGATGAGCTTCTCAAGATACATCTCGTCATCGTTAAAGCATGCGCGCGATTCGGCACGAGCCTCCTCGAACAGCTCTTCAAAGCGATCGGGATCGTATACGCGACGCATGCCGCGTCCACCGCCTCCCGCGGCCGCCTTGATGAGCACCGGATAGCCAATCTCCTTCGCAATACGAGCGCCCTCATATGCGTTGGCAACGGAGCCATCCGATCCGGGGACCACCGGCACTCCCGCGCGTTTCATCATCTCGCGCGCCGCCGCCTTGTTTCCCATGGCCGCGATTACATGTGCCGCAGGTCCCACGTAGGCAAAGCCCTCGTCCACGCACTCCTGGGCAAACGCTGCGTTCTCTGATAAAAAACCGTAACCCGGATGAATCGCATCGCAGCCCGCGGCCTTTGCGACCGTCAAAATCGCATCGCCGTTAAGATAGCTCTGCTGGGCAGGCGCGGGACCGATGCAGTAGGCATGCGCGGCAAGTTGCACGTGCAACGCATCTCGATCGGCTTCGGAATACACCATCACCGGATCGATATCGAGCTCGCGGCAGGCACGCGCCACGCGCAGGGCGATCTCACCGCGGTTGGCAATTAACAATCGTTTGAACATAGGACGCCTAGCCTAGCTCTCTCGATAGCGAATCAAAGGCTGATCGAACGAGACAAGCTCGCCATCCGCAACGAGCAGCTCTTCGATAATGCAATCGCAAGGCGCCGACACCTCGCTCATCATCTTCATGGCTTCGAGCATGCACACCGTATCCCCGGTGTGCACAGCATCGCCAGGGTTCACATATGGCTGCGCATCTGGCGAAGAGGCAACGTAGAAGGTCCCGACCATCGGGGCCTTGATAAAAAGACCCGTTTCGGGCTCATGGGCAGAAGCGGCTTCCGCGTCAGAAACCGCTGGCTGAGCCATAGGGGCAGCTGCCACCGCAGGCGCACCGGATACCGCAATCGTCTTTTCAAGCTCAAGCGAGGTGTCGCCGCTCTCGAACTTCATGCGAGCGATACCGCTTTTCTCAAAGCGATCCATCAGATCGTAGACGTCTTGGTTCTTCATTCCCACGCGCATCATCTCCCTGAAAGTGGCAGCGTTACTGCACCTTGGTCTCCAGGTAGGAAACAAGGTCGTTCACGGTCTTGAACTGATCGAGCTCGGCGTCGTCAATCTCGATATCAAGCTTCTCCTCAAGCGCCATGATGAGCTCCATGGCAGCAAGGGAATCGGCACCAAGGTCCTCATTAAGACGAGCCTCGGGGGTAACGGCAGCGGCCTCGCAGCCCACGGTCTCTACAATCACGTCGCGCACATCATCAAACAGCATGGTTTTGTCCCTTCGGCGCCATACGGCGCGTTGGCGTTGGTAAGTAGTTCAAGTATTTTAGTTAAGTAATTTGAGTTGTTAATAGGTCAACATTCATTCATATCAACGACACAACTCCAATTTGTGTCTCTTATCTTGCTTTGAGCGCCTACGGCTCAAGCAATTTCAGCAAATATAGGTTTACGGGTAAGACCTGGGCATGAGACGTATTTATCCCAGCTACACCCTTACAATAGGCGTGTCCGCAACGCCTAACGAAAGACCCGCATGAACCGACGCCTGCCGCACACCGATACGCATGACCACGCGACTTCCAAAATTTCTTGTGAGGGCCCCTGCCCCGTCATGCGAGCCTGTGGAGGCTGTGAATGGCTCAATCTCCCCTACCGCAAGCAGCTCGCCCGCAAGCAGCACGCTATGGAGGAGCTCTTTGCTCCCCTTATCGCCGAACTCGATCTAGATTGTTCGGTCGAACCCGTGCGCGGCATGGGAGCCAATGCAGGGGACACTGGAAAGATTGCTTCGCCACGCGGTTTTCGCCACAAGGCGGCATCTCCTTTTGCGCCCGCCGGTAAAAATCATATTGCTTCGGGCTTCTTTGCCCGCGGCACCCATCGCATCGTTGGCGTTCCCGATTGCTGCGTCGAAGCCCCCGGTGCTCGAGCCATCCTCAATAGCGTTGCACACGCCGCAGAAGCTTGCCATATTCCCGCTTATGAGGAAGACCAGTGCCGCGGCCTTTTGCGCTATGCCATCGTCCGCATGGGATATCGCACCGACGAGGTGATGCTCACTATCGTCACCCGTGAGCGCCGTATGCCACATTATCGGCAGTTCATCACTGCGCTCCAAAATATCGACGAACGCATCACCACCGTGGCTCAAAACATCAATCCCAAGATGACCAACGCCATTTTGGGCGGAGAATCGCACATCCTCGCCGGCCGCGCCCGCATGCGCGACCGCCTGCTGTCGTGCACGTTTGAGATTTCGCCCACGGCGTTTTATCAAACAAATCCGGAACAAACGGAAGTGCTGTACCAGCTTGCTATTGACGGCATGGACCTCAAGCCCGGCGACGTCTTGCTCGACGCCTATTGCGGAAGCGGCACTATCGGCATGTGCGCCGCCGCAGAAGCCAAAGCGGCCGGTGTCGACATCACGCTCCTTGGCATCGAGCGCAACCATTTTGGCGTGCGTGACGCCGTGCGCAATGCAGAGGTCAACGACCTATGCGACCGCTCTCGCTTTATTGAAGCCGATGCCACGGAATACCTGCAGCACGCGGCACGTCGCGGCGAGCATGTCGATGTCCTGGCGCTCGATCCGCCACGTGCAGGCTCTACTCCCGCCTTTATCGAGGCCGCTTGCGCCATGGCGCCGCGCCGTATCGTCTACATCAGCTGCAACCCCTATACGCAGGAACGCGACCTGCGGCTTTTTGCTCAGGGTGGCTACCGCATGATCCGCATGACGCCGGTCGATATGTTCCCCCACACCAGCCATGTTGAAACGGTAGCAGTCTTAACGCGATAAAAATTGCCCCGGCAGACCTTGGACTGCCGGGGCAATTTCATTTGCAAAATGTGTTTAACCGCGTTGGTACACGAAAGCTACTCGTCAAGATAACTCGTCAAATCACAGACGCCAGCCGCTGCCATTTCGCCTACGAGGGTCTTACGATCACGATTCATGATGAGCTCCTCAGGGAAATGGATTTCCTCAAGAAGCGAGATCGTGCGAGGGAACACACCGATATCGAGCGAAATATGGGCATCGGTAGAAACGGTGATACCGCACCCCAGCTCCGCGCAACGCTCGACGATTTTGCGACACGTGTCGACGCACGAACCGTGAGGACCTCCGGCAAAGCTATGCTCGTTGATCTCGATAAGCTTATGCTTTTCCTTAGCAGCAAGAACCACTTCATCGATATCATAGGGAACCCCAGACCTGCCGGTATGACCCAGCACGAACACCTTAGGGTTATCCAAAACGTTCAGATACATCTGAGTAGCCTGCGCAAGCGTTGCGTCCTTCGCAAACTCGTCGTAATGGATGCTCGCCACCAAATAGTCGAGGTTTTTTGTCGTGAACTCAAAAAGGGTCTGATCGCCCTTGAGTGCGCGGCCTACGATATTTTCCGGGCAGACGATATCCTGGCCAAAAAGCCCGCCATCAAGTGTAAGGATATCGGTCTCGGCACCGCGCAACACCATCACGCCGTCCCACATGCGCGGCCAGACGCTCTGATTGATAAAGAACTGGTAGTCGCGAATATGAACCGTGGGCGAAATCATGCTCGAAAAGTGATCGGCAGACCCCAGCACCTCAAGGCCACGCTCGCGCGCTGCCGCAACGTTCTCGGTAATCGTTGAATACGCATGGCGTGAAAACAGCGTGTGGGTATGGATATCTCCTTTGATGGAATATGTCATGCAATGCTCCCGTTCGCTCGACTTCGCATCCATTGTAAGGCGACGCGTCGCGCTCTTCCGTCGTTCTTATCAGACAGTTTAGAGCCGCCGAGATCACTTCTCCGCAAGGTATTCCTCGGCAAGAGCGCGCCAAGCGGGCAGGGAGTTTTGAATCGTCTCATAGCTCACGCAATAGCCCAAACGGAACCAGCCGGGTACGCCAAAGCTATTGGAGGGGACGGCCAGAAGCTCATACTTTTTTGCACGCTCGCAAAACGCCTCGGCATCCGGCTCGAGCGCCTTGACCCACAGGTAAAAGGCGCCATCCGGCTCAACATAGGTGTAGCCGTACTCGCCTAGAGCACCGGCAAGAGCCTCGCGATTGCGCGCATAGGCGTCCACATCGCTCGGCTCGTCGATGCAATCCATCACGACACGCTGAAAAAGCGCGGGAGCACACACAAAACCAAGAGTGCGTGCCGCACCCGCGACGGCAGGCATCACACGATCCGCCTGGGGCATAGTGTTGGGAACAAGCACCCAACCCACGCGCTCGCCAGGAAGCGAAAGCGACTTAGAGTACGAATAGCAAACGATCGTGTGCTCATAGAGCGCAGGCACCCAGGGCACCTCGGCACCATAGACAATCTCGCGATACGGCTCGTCCGAGATGAGATAGATCGGGTTTTGGGGATCGCGCTTCTTGTTCTCCTCACGCAGGATATTCGCCAAGCGTTCGAGCGTATCTTGCGTGTAAACCGCACCGGTGGGATTGTTGGGAGAATCGATAATGATGGCGGCAGTCTTATTGGTAATGGCGCGCTGGACGTTGTCGACGTTTATCTGGAAGGTTTCCTCGTTTGCAAGCGCTTCGACACAGGTGCAACCGGCCTTCTCGATCCATACGCGATACTCGGGAAAATACGGAGCGATGACAATAACCTCATCGCCGGGATTGGTGATAGCAGTGAGCGTGCACGTGAGCGAAGCTGCAGCACCAACCGTCATGAACACGTCCTTGCCCTCGTACGACGTGCCAAAGCGACGATTCAAGGATTCTGCCACCGCAGCGCGGCAGGCGGGCAAGCCAGGAGCGGGCGTATAGCCATGGACCTGTTCACTTGGCAGCTCAAGGGACCTTTTAATCGAATCGTTAACTGCGGCGGGCGCAGGAACGCTCGGATTACCCAGCGAGAAATCAAACACGTTCTCGGCACCAATCTGCGCCTTGCGCTCCAGTCCATAGGAAAAAATCTCGCGGATAATTGAGCTCTCGGCTCCACGCGCATACATGGTTTCGTTAATCATATGATCCCCTTTCAAGCAATGCGCAGAGCATCGCCGTTTTGTATGCGGCAATTGTACGCGCTTTAACAAGGTAAAGCACTCTTATTTATCAAGATATAAAAATGCCCACCGCCAATCTGCCGGTGGGCACATATCAAACGCTAGATAGGGCTATTAGCAATCCGCCGAATCTTTTGGCGTCGCTTCTTCATCGGACGCGCCATCGTTTTGCGACTCGTTGGCAGCCGCCTCTGCCTCCACAGCTGCCTGAGCATATGCAGCAGCGTCCGCAGCGAGCTCCTCCTCGCTCATGCGGGGAGCGCGGCGGTGCGTCGTCGAGGAAGGTGCCGCCTCTGCAGAAGACCCCTCCTGCTCTTTGCCGGCAAGATACTCGTCCCACTTGTTGTCGAGCAGAGCATCGACAGCGTCGCCTTCGACCGTCTCGCGCTCAAGAAGCACCTTGGCCATAAGATCAAGCTGCTCGCGGCGCTCGCCCAGGATGCGCTCTGCACGCTCATGGGCCTCACGCATGATGCGCTGAACCTCGATGTCAATGCGGCGAGCCGTCTCCTCGGAATAATCCTGGTGATCGGCATAGTCGCGGCCCAAGAACACCTGATGCTGAGCCTCGCCAAACACCTGAGTACCCAGTTCCTTGCTCATGCCCAAACGCGTAACCATCTCGCGGGCCATCTTCGTTGCGCGCTCAAGGTCGTTCGATGCGCCCGACGTGATGTCGTCGCACATGAGCTCCTCGGCAACGCGGCCGCCCAAGAATACGGCAAGCTCATCGAGCATCTCGTTTTTGGTCTTGAGGAAGTGATCCTCGGTGGGCAGCTGCATGGTATAACCAAGCGCCTGGCCTCGCGCGATGATTGAAATCTTGTGCACGGGATCCGAGTGCTCCAGAATGTGCCCGACAAGCGCGTGTCCGCTCTCGTGATAGGCAATCGTGGTGCGCTCAACATCGGTCATCACACGGCCCTTGCGCTGCGGGCCAGCAATGACACGCTCCATGGACTCTTCGATTTCGTCCATGCCAATCTGCGTCTTGCGACGACGAGCAGTAAGCAAGGCAGATTCGTTAAGGAGGTTTGCCAAGTCGGCACCGGTAAAGCCAACGGTCAGCTGCGCAAGCTTATCAAGGCGCACATCGGAAGCCAGAGGCTTGTTCTTTGAATGAACGCCCAGAATATGCTCGCGGCCCTTAACATCCGGACGGTCAACCGTGATCTGGCGATCAAAACGACCGGGACGCAACAGGGCGGGGTCCAAGATATCGGGGCGGTTGGTCGCAGCAAGAAGAATCACGCTCTCGCTCTCTTCAAAGCCATCCATCTCGACCAGCAGCTGATTGAGCGTCTGTTCACGCTCGTCATGGCCGCCGCCCAGACCAGCGCCGCGCTGACGTCCCACGGCGTCAATCTCGTCGATGAAAATGATGGAAGGAGCCTGCGCCTTGGCCTCTTTAAAGAGGTCGCGCACGCGCGATGCACCCACGCCGACGAACATCTCAACAAAGTCGGAGCCGGAAATGCTAAAGAACGGCACGCCGGCCTCGCCAGCAACAGCCTTGGCGAGCAACGTCTTGCCGGTGCCCGGAGGGCCAACCAGCAAAACGCCACGCGGGATCTTTGCGCCAAGCTTGCGATAACGCTCGGGCTCAACCAGAAAGTCGCGAATCTCCTCGAGCTCCTCAACCGCCTCGTCGATGCCGGCGACATCGGAGAACTTGACCTTGGGACGCGTGGACTCGTTGGTCTTTGCGTTGGTCTTGCCAAACTGCATGTTCTTGTTGTTGGCACCCATCATCTGACGCATAAAGTAAATGACGATGATGATGAGCATCACGCTCGGCAGGGCGTTGATCAACATATCCGACCAAAAGTCGGGATTGTTGGTGTTCACGATATACGTGGTTTTCGGATGCTTGGCCATGAGCTCGGCCAGCGAATCGGAACCAACATAATGCGTGGTAAACGTCACGAGTTTGGATGCTTTGCCAATCTCGGACTTCTTTTTCCAGTACTGTCCCTCAACCGAACCATCGGCCACGGTATACGTTACCGTCTTGACGCGATCTTGCTTGACTGCGGTTACAAAGCTGCTGGTGGCAAGCTCGGTAGACTTCTTACCGGCATCAAAAACGCCGCCCAAATTCATAAAGAGATAGGCAAGCAAAGCGCAAACGATCAGAAAGTACAGCCAGCTTGCACGGCCGGACGGCCTGCGTCCGCCGGGGCCGCCGTTGCCACCCTGACCCATCAAACGCTTATATTCATCGCGCAGAGCCTGGCGCTCGTCATCTTGCGGGCGCTTGGGCTCTTGAGGTGCTTGGTCTTGAAGCAGCGTAGGAGCTGCCTCGGTATCGGGATAAGAAAGGCTCATATTACGAGTAGACCTCCGGTTTGAGCACACCCACATAAGGAAGGTTGCGGTAGCGCTGAGCATAGTCCAGGCCGTAACCCACCACAAAATCGTCCGGGCAGTGCGTGCACACATACTTGGGATTGATAGCAGCCTGCTTGCCCTCGATATCCTTCCAAAGGAAGGTAGCGACCTCGATGGAGGCGGGCTGGCGGCTCGACAGGTTCTTGATCAGATACTTAAGGGTGATACCGGAGTCGAGAATATCCTCGACGATCAGCACGTCACGACCCTTGATATCGATATCGAGGTCTTTGACGATGCGAACGATGCCCGACGACTTAGCGCCGTCGCCATAGCTCGACACGGCCATAAAGTCGATGGCAAGCGGGCAATCGATAGCGCGCATGAGGTCGCCCATGAACACAACGGCGCCGCGAAGAACGGCGATGAGCACAAGGTCTTTATCCTTGTAGTCCTCGCTGATCTGCGCACCGACGCGCTTTACCATTGCGGTGATTTCTTCCTCGGTAAAGAGAATGTGATCGACATCGGGATGCATGGCTTCCATGACGGTCCTTTCTGGCTCGTGAATCCCTAAAAATATTCATCAAAACGCACGTTTATTCGCATGCGAACGATGAACGTCCATTTTACGCGCAGTTTACGCAGGCATACCAGAGGGAGTTGCCCTGTGACGCACAGTCACGCGTAAGACACATATTGATGTGCCGCCACCCATGTTACTCCATTCGTTTGAGCACGATTTTCACGGCATAGCGGGTGGCGGCGGTGCACTTAAAGCGGTTGTCGGCGCGCACTCCGGCAACCCAAACGATCGAGCAGGCGGGACCGGTACGAACAACGGGCACGGCAGCTCGCTCGGAGACGGGTATTTTTGCCTCGTTGAGAATATCCGAAACCTTCTTTGAGCGTCCGTGCATGCCCAACGGGCACATCACATCGCCCGCGACGGCAGAATCTACCCATACCTTTACGCGAGTCGAAGAAACCGCCCCGCGTTTTTCTGCAAGCGATGCTGTATCGGCAGGACCATACCCAAGCGCCTCGGCATCGGCAAGAAGAACCGGAAAGCCATTGAGATCATGGGCGGCGGCGCGAATCGTAGCATCGAAATCAATCACCGCGGGCAACTCGACAACCGACGCTTCGAGCACGCATCCATTGCCGCACGCCATGGTTCCCGGAACACTCAGCCACCCCACAGGAGCAGCCTCGCGCGCAGCAGCCGTGCGCAGGGCCAAGGTGCCAAACTCCATGCGTGCATCGATGCCTCCCGGCAGCGTGCGCGACCCCGAGCGAGCGGCAACGCAGGAAAGGACTGCCTCGACATGACGCATCTCAAGGCGCGCCTCGGAATCGATCATACGGATTGCAAGGCGAATCATGCGGCGCGCAATCGCTACCTCCGCCGCGGCAAGACGATCGCCATCAAGGACCACAAGCCCCTCCTGCTGGCGACGAATGCAAGAGCGAAGCGCCGTCGAGGCAAGCTGGGATAGGAAAGCATCCTCATCGCCCAAGATGTCACAGGTCGAACCAATGGTAGATGCAATGTTTCCGTTGCGCTCGAGTGCAAGCGGCATCACGTTATGGCGCACGAAGTTACGCAGGTACGATGTATCGTTATTGCTTTCGTCTTCACGCCAAGGCTGGTTGGCGCACCGCAGGTAATCGCAAAGTTCATCATGGGTTTTGTCAATCAAGGGCCTCACCACGATATTGCGGCGGCGCGGGATGCTCGATAGCCCGGCCGGCCCCGATCCCTTGATGGCGTTCATGAAAAAGGTCTCGGCACGGTCGCTCGCCGTATGCGCCGTAAGAACACGAGCGGCAGAACGGGGGACACCAGCCTCTCGGCAAAGCTCACGCACGTAGCGCTTAGCCGCCGCGTAGCGAACCTCCCGCGCTGCTGCCTCGAGATTTTGCCCCTCAAGGCATTCGAAGGAAGCGTGCTCCACACACAGAGGCAGGCCAAAACGCTCGCACAAATCGCGAACGAACATCTCGTCGCCGTCAGAAGCCTCACCGCGCAAGTGATGGTTAACGTGCAGCACGTGCAGCCTCTCCCGCGCGATGGGGACGCAGCCACGACCGTCTGCGATATCGAGCCGCGACGAGCACGCCATCAAAAGAAGCGCCGTAGAGTCCGCGCCACCTGATACCATGAGCACCACGGGCGCCGCGGCACGCATGGAATCATCCGATGCTAAAGCTGAGACATCACCCGTCGTCAGGTTATAGTGCTGAGACACCGTTGGCATCAAAAACCTCCTTGGAACCGCACACATTGTATCTTTTGGAAGGCCTCGAGGCATCTTGAACTCACTTGGTAAGCATCACCCTCTCCACCTCCATATCCTCGCCTCGGGGTCGAAGGGCAACTGCGCATTCGTAGAGGGACCGCAAGGACTCGTCATGGTCGACGATGGTCTTTCGAGGCGCGAGGTGCTCAAGCGCATGGACGAGCTGAAGCTTCGTGTTGAAGACGTTAAAGCCCTGGTACTCACCCATGAACATTCCGACCATATCAAGGGGCTCGCCGTCTGGTGCAAGAACTGGTCGGGCTCCATGTTCTGCAGCCCGCAAACGCGTTGTGCAAAGCCCGAGCTCAAAGAGCTTCCCTTCACCCCCGTCGAACCCGGCTGTGCCGTCAACGCAGCCGGAATGCGTATCGATACCTTTTCCACCTCGCACGACGTCGCAGGTCCTATGGGATTTAGGTTTTCCTACCAGGATGATTCCATCGGATACATCACCGATACGGGAATCATCACCGAGGGCGCCAAGGCCACGCTACCCGACGCTCGCATCCTGGCGATTGAAAGCAATCATGACGTTCCCATGCTTCGCTGCGGTTCCTATCCCCGGTTTTTGCAAGACCGCATCATCTCGTCAACAGGGCACCTTTCCAACCAACAGGCCGCCGATGCCCTTCCCGCCTTGGTTGGTTCCCACACGCAGCATGTCATCGCCATGCATATCTCGCAGGAAAACAATCGCCCCAGTCTCGCTGTGCGGGCATTTGCAGAATCGCTCGGAGCAACCCTCGATAACGAGCTTGGATCTTCTGCAACGCTCGCCCGCGCAGCAGGGGAGACAATTCACATTCGCGCAGCGGGTCAAAACCGCCCCATCAGTATTTGGTAGCATGCCATGTGCTAACAAAAAGGGTCCGACCCCTAAAAGCCGGACCCCAAACGCGCCAGGCAGGCGCATGTTTTTTGCTGTAGTTAGCTAGTCGATGGAGATCTTCGTGACGTTCTTCTTCTCGACAATCTTGGGCACCGAGACGGTCAGAATGCCGTCAGCATACTTTGCAGAAAGGCCCTCGCTCGAAGCGTCCTTCAGATAGACACCGCGCGTCGCGCTGTAAGAGACAAACTCCTTCTGCAAGAAGTTCTTGTCCTTGTCCTCCTCCTTGTCCTCGACGTTCACGGAGATGGAAAGACGACCCTCGTTAAGCTCGACGTCGATATCGTCCTTCGAAACGCCGGTGAAGTAGGCCTTGACCTCGTAGCCGTCGCCCTTGTCCTCAACATCGATGGGGAACGCCTTGGAGGACAGCGGAGTAGTCAAATCCATCATGTCGTCGAAAGCATCAAACAGCGAAGCCGGAACGGTCGGACGAATACCAAAAACCGAACGATAAGGAACCATGCTTGCCATAATGAATCACTCCTTTTGTGATTGCCACGCGCCATTCATATGACTCGCGGCTTCTTGGAACACTCCTGTTATGCCCTGACAATTCTGTTCTAAACAACCTATTTCAGATTTTTTAAGCGTCACACTATCATCAAATCTAAGTTACATAGACTTAGATTTACGTCGCTCTACCGCCTTGTTGTGAAATTCGTTTTTTGATCTATGCCCCATATCGAAAGCACTTTCAAAAATCCTAGAATGTACGCAGATGCGGGCTTCACTAAGGTGTGATATGGACGACATTGACGACGGACTGAATAGCTACCCTCAAAGCGACGATACGCTGGCTCCCGACGAGCAGCCGTTGCCGAACCCGCCTGCCGCAAAAGCACCCTATCGCCGTCAAACGCCGCATATCACTCAATCCCCCATCGACGATGTTGAGCCCAACTACGTCACGCGCGAACGCTATGTAACACTCGAACAGGCACGTGGGGGTCGCAAGCATATGGGCACCGCCACAAGCGATCCTCAATATCTTTCTCCCACGGGATATGAGAAAAACGGACACCTTTCTCCAAATGCGAGCAGGGAACGCGACGGCGGACGCGCCACGGTGCATTACGAGCGTTATCTGCAGACGCCAAAGCCAGGTAAATCGATTTTTATTTCCCGCCAAGAGCGCGCTCGCAAACGCAATCGACGCCTTCTCCTGGCCGCAATCATCGTTGTCGTGGTGGCGATTCTTCTCAAAGTCTTCGTTTTCCATTAAGGACGCGGCCGAGAGCATATATCGTCGATAAAACAGGGGGCGGAAACGGTACAAAACCGTTTCCGCCCCCATTCTTTTGTTCTTTGCCGCCTTGGCTACGAAAGCAGCTCGCGGCCGCCCTTCTCGATAGCATCAAGCAGCGAATCGGCCTCCGCCGCATCCTTGCCAGTAGCAAAGATATACAGCTTGATCTTAGGCTCGGTGCCGCTCGGGCGAACGATTGCCTTGTTGCCGCCCTCAAGGTCGTACTCGAACACGTTGGCCTTCGGCAGGCCATTCACGCCGTCCTTGTAATCGACAACGGATTCGACCTTCATACCTGCAATGCAGGCAGGAACCTCGTTGCGCAGGTTAACCATGATGGAGGCCATCTTGTCGGCGCCCTCGGCACCCGGATAGGCAATAGCAACCGTGCGGTTGTGATAGTAGCCGTACTTCTTATAGAGCTCCTGCATGGCCTGAACCAGATTCAAACCCTGAAGCTTGTAGTACTGAGCCATCTGGCAGATGAGCATCGAGGCGTTGACAGCGTCCTTGTCGCGCACATGGTCGCCCGAGAGATAGCCGTAGCTCTCCTCAAAACCAAAGATAAAGCGGTCGACTTCACCTGCGTCAGAAAGACCCGTAATGATGTCGCCAATGTACTTGAAGCCGGTGAGGCAGCGGCGCATCTCAAAGCCGTATTCCTGAGCAAGGGCATCAACCATGGCGGAAGATACGATTGTGGTGACCGCCACTTTATGGGAAAGATCCTCGCCGCGCTCAAGACGCATCTTGCAGATGTAATCAAGCAGCAAGACACCCATTTCGTTGCCGGTGATGAGCGTGTAGTCGTCGCCGTCGGCGCATGCCACGCCCACACGGTCGGCATCCGGATCGGTTGCAAGCAAAAGATCGGGCTTGACTTCCTGGCACAGCTCGATGCCCTTCTGCATCGCCTCGCGGATCTCCGGATTGGGATACGGACAGGTGGGGAAGTTGCCGTCAGGATCGCGCTGCTCGGGAACGATGGTGATGTCGGTCACACCAACGCGCTTAAGGACCTCGGTGACCGGGATCAAACCGGTGCCGTTAAGCGGCGTGTAGACAAGTTTGAGAGGAGCCTGGGCAACCTGTTCGTCGGTCAGGTTATTGACGGACTTAGCGACCACGGCATCGTAGTACGCATCGAGGCAAGAATCGTCAATCCACCTGACAAGACCCTGCTCCACCGCCTCGTCAAAATCCATAGTCTTGACGTCGGCAAAGGGGTCGGTGGCCTGCATCGCCGCAGAAATAGCCGCCGCGGCCTCGGAGGTAATCTGGCAACCATCCGGACCATATGCCTTGTAACCGTTATACGGCGCCGGGTTATGGCTTGCCGTCATGCAGATGCCGCCCGAACAATTGAGGTAGCGCGTCGCCCAAGAAAGAGTGGGCACAGGCGAAATCTTGGGGTAAATGTAGGACGTCACGCCGTTGGCAGCCAGAATAGACGCCGTTGTCTTAACGAAAAGCTCGCCCTTGTTGCGGCTATCACGAGCAATGGCAACGGTAGGATTATCGAACGTCTGGTTGAGGTAATCGGCAAAGCCCTGCGTGGCACGGCCGACCGTGTAGATATTCATCCGATTGGTGCCAGCGCCGATGGTTCCACGAAGACCAGCGGTTCCAAACTCGAGGTCTTGGAAAAACGCATCGGTGATAGCTCCGGTATCACCGTCTTCTTTTAGTTTAGTGAGCTCAGCGAGCAGCTCTGGATCCTTCACATGCTCAATCCATGTGTCGAGCAAAGCGTAAACATCAGCCATCAGTCGCTACCTTTCCGTTAATTGAGCCTATAGGGCATCTTGTTAATGATACGGCAGATGCCCTATCCTCATGAGCTCTATTCTCTATGCGCGTCCCATTTGGCTGTCAGCTGAGTTTTATTGAGCCCGTCGCGTAGGCGCCAAGGACGCGATAGACACGACAGCGGAATGACGGGGTGACGACCCGACGATGCCGGGGCGTCACCCCGTCATTCCAAATGAAGCAGAAAATCCCATTTAGATTGCCTACGAACCACTTTAAATGGGATTTTTTGCTTCATTTGGAATAGGGACGCGGCAACAGGGTTCGAACCCATGGTCGGGTAACAAAAAAGCCCGGGGCGCGTGCTCCGGGCTTTTTCTTGTAAAGGGTGGACCGTCAGGGGTTCGAACCCTGGGCCTTGGGATTAAAAGTCCCCTGCTCTGCCAGCTGAGCTAACGGTCCGCGTTTGGCATTGTACCACGCTTGGACGCTATGATCGCGTTATTCCCAGCTCCATTGGCCGTTCACGAATACCGGAACCTCCGTGCCATCAGCGCAGATTCCCATAATGTCCAAATCATCGGTACCAATCATGAAATCGACATGTGTAGCAGATGTATTGACACCGCGACGGCGCAGCTCGTCTTGATCCATCTCGTAGCCACCCTCGTAGCACTCCGGGAAACCAATTCCCAAAGCAAGATGACAGCTGGCGTTCTCGTCGTACAGCGTGTCGTAAAACAGCGTGTTGCTCTGACGAATGGGCGTATTCTTTGAGATCAAGGCAACTTCTCCCAGGCGATGAGCGCCCTCATCGGTCTCAATGATGCTCGCAAGCGTATCGCGGCCCACCGCAGCGTCGAAATCGACCACGCGGCCGCCCTCAAAACGCATCCAGAAGTTCTCGATCTTATTGCCATGGCGAACGAGCGGCATAGCGGAATACACCACGCCATCCACGCGCTCGCAGTCCGGAGAGGTGAAGACCTCCTCGGTGGGCATATTCGGGAAGAACGGGTGACCCTGCGGGGTCTCACCGCGACCGCCGGCCCATAGGTGACGATCGGTCATACCGATAACCAAATCGGTGCCGTTTTCGGCCGTATAGTGCAATGCGTCAAAATGATGCTCGTTGAGGAAGCGCAGGTTTTTATCGAACGTTGCGTCATGAAGCTCCCAATCGCTCTCGGGATCGGCGCCGTCGGCGCGGGCGGTGGAAAGAATCGCTTTCCACAGAAGGTAGACCGCCACTTCATCGTCAACGCCGGGGAAGACATGCTGTGCCCAGGCAACGACGGGAGCACCTGCGATACACCAAGGGTTGATGTTGAAGTCCAAACCGCGACGATACTCGCGGCACTGCGTGTTGCGTGCGCCAGCCGCAGGCTTCGCGGGATCGATTCCGCGCAAAGCCTCGGGGTCGGTACCCTCAACAAAAATGAAGCATGCGCCATCGCGTGCGAGAGAATCCAACTGTTCGCGTTGCCACTGCGGCACCTGCTCAAAATACGCCGCGTCAACGTTCTCGTACGTCAGACGCTGCACGGCATCGTCATGCCAAAGCATGGTTACATGGCAGGCGCCGGCTGCATAGGCCTGTGCCACCAAAAGACGCGCGAATTCTGCGCACTCTACCGGAGCATTGACAACAACCTCCTGCCCCGCACGAACATTCACGCCCTTGCGCACAATCAGTCGTGCATAACGCTCGATGGTCGGACGCAGCGCTATCATTCCCGCGCGTGCATCGGCCGCCGTCAACCCGTATGATTTCATATCCACTCCCTGGATTCTCAAAACAAGGGCACGCCGCACTGCTGCACGACGCGCCCATATGATACCAACCTTATATCAGGCTCGGCTATTTCTTCTTGCTCTCGCGCTTTGCCTTCTTGGCGTCACGCTCAGCCGCGTCCTTCTCGATCAAATTATTCAAACGCTTCTCGGTAAGACCCTCGGCCTTGCTGCGACATGCGTTGCGAATAGGACGAATGCGTACCAGGTCGTAGATAAATGCACCAAGGATGCACGCATACGCGATAACGATACCGACGATCTGGGTCGTCTGCATCTCCTGGCCCCTCGTGGTACCGATCATGAGCCACACGATGACGATAGCAATGAGACCGGCTGCGAGCAGTACCCAGAAGACCTTACGGCGGCGAGAATAATCCTCATCCTTGCGCATCAACGCGTTGGAAGCCGCATAGAGACGGTCCTCCTGCAGGCGCTCAGCCTGCTTGCGGGCGCGCTTCTCTTCCTTACTCAAGCCGGCAAGACTCTCGCCGCGCTCGGCCTGCTTGCGCTTCTCCTTCGAGCTCGCGGGCACGACACGCACCGAGCTCGCAGCAGAGCGAGCGGGCTTTGCCGAAGCGGCAGATTTGCGCATATAGCCGGGCTTGGCGTCCGGATTGGTGTTACGTTCGTTCTGGGGACTACGGGTGCTCACTTACGCGTTCTCCTTCATGGGCTTAAATTCTTCACCCGTGATAGCCTGGAAAGCCTCACGGTAGCGCTGGGTCGTTCCCTCAAGCACCTCTTCGGGAAGGTGTGGGGGCTCGCCGGTCATATCCCAATTGGCACGGAGCCAATTGCGCAGATACTGCTTGTCAAAGCTCGACTGAACCTTGCCCTCCTCATAGGAATCGGCAGGCCAGAAGCGGCTGGAGTCGGGAGTCATGCACTCATCGATGAGGGTAACCTTGCCATCGATGATGCCAAACTCGAACTTGGTGTCGGCAATAATCACGCCGCGGGTCGCCGCGTACTCGGCAGCAGCGGTGTAGATCTTCAAAGAGTAGTCGCGCAGCTGAGAGGCGATATCGGAGCCCACCAGGTCAACGCACTGCTCGTAGGAGATATTCTCGTCGTGGTCGCCAATAGCCGCCTTGGTAGAGGGCGTGAACAAAGGCTCGGGAAGCTTAGAGGCCTCGGTAAGGCCGGCGGGCAGCTTGATGCCGCATACAGTGCCGTCCTGGTCGTAGGTCTTTTTGCCAGAGCCGGTCAGATAGCCGCGTACGATGCACTCGACAAGAATCGGCTCGGCCTTGCGCACCAGCATGGCGCGACCGCACAGATAATCACGATACTGAGCGAACTCCTCGGGGAAATCTGCCGGGTCGATGCTCACCATGTGGTTGGGCAGGATATCGGAAAACTTGTCGAACCAGAATTTGGAAATACGGTTCAGAACCTCACCCTTAAAGGGAATCTCATCGGGCAGGATGAAATCGAAAGCGGAAATACGGTCGGTAGCAACCATCAACAGGTTGTCACCGGCATCATAGATATCGCGAACCTTGCCGCGGGAATCGGGACGAAGATCCATCGTGCTCACGAAAGTCAACTCCTCAAGTAGGCTTTATTGGAATACAGCGGCAGCGGACTAAGCCTTGAGCCGCAGCTAACGCTCTATTGTAGTGGAAGAGGGCTGCTGCTGTTGCTCACGCGGCAAATGAATCGTAAAAGTCGTACCCTTTTCAAGTTCCGACTCCACCGAAATGAATCCATGGTGACGCTCGACAATCTGCTTGGTCACGGCAAGACCCACGCCCAAGCCGCCCGCTTCACGGGCACGGCTAGCATCGGCGCGCCAAAAACGACCAAAGATGCGAGACAGATCCTCTTTGGCAATGCCAATACCGGTATCCGACACCGAGATCGTCAGATGCTTTCGATCGAGGCCCACGGTCACGATCACCCAGCCACCTTCGGGCGTGTAGCGCATGGCGTTACTCATGAGGTTGATCACGCACTGCGTGATCATATCGGGATCAACCTTGATAAAGGGCATCTTGCCCTGCGTCTCGTCCGCAAATCGCAAGCGAAGGTCGCGCTCGTGGAACAGGGGCTCTTGCGCGTTGACGATCCCACGCACCAGCTCGACCATATCGACAGCCTCGATGTTCATGGGCGCCGTATGGTTTTCCATGCGCGAAAGGTCAAGCATCTGCTGCACAAGGCGCGCCAGACGGCGCGTCTCGGATGCAACCGTCTCGAGATGCTCGTTATCCGTAGGATACACGCCATCTTGCATAGCCTCTACGGTGGCAAGCATTGCCATCAGCGGCGTACGAAGCTCATGGGCAACGTCGGAGGTCAGACGGCGCTCATGCTTGAGGTCCTTCTCAAGCGAAGTGGCCATCTCGTCAAACGTCTCACCCAGCTGATCGATCTCGTCGTCGCCACGCATATTAGTGCGCGCGGACAGATCGCCATCGCGAATCTGTTTCGCCGTTCCGGTGATGCGACGAATGGGGTTCGTGAGCATACGGGATACAAATAGGCCGATCATGACAGAAATGGCAACAGCGATCGCCGCGGCCAGGAACATGGCGTCGATCGTCTTCTCTCTAAAGGCAGTATCGGTCTTGGTGAGCAACACATCGCTGCCCAGCACCCACAGGCGAACCTTACCCACTACCTTGCCATCAGAAGTGGTAATGGGTTCGGTGATAGCCCCCTCCTCATCGGTAGGAGCGGTGGAGATCAGGCCATGGCGGTCGAACTTGATCTTTGGTTCGTCCTTTTCCGCAGCGGTGGCGGAACCCTCCGCCGACGTTGCGGCCGCTTGCCCGGCAGACCCTTGATCGGTAGCGACAACAGAGCCCTCTTCCGCGGACCCCGTATCCGGTACGGATTCGGCCTCGGATTTCTTCACGTCGGCGGCAACCGATGCAACCGGCCACGTATCGTCGTAAAGAATGGTCCCCTCGGCATCGAGGACCTGCAGGCCGATGTCGTCGGAAATTGAGCTCGATTGCGCAATGGCATACAGCGTGTCGCCGGTCCACTCGCCATCCTGCTCATAGCTGTCGGCGAGCTTCTCGCTCGTCAGCTTGGCGAGGTCGATCACGTTGGCGCGCGTATACTCAGAAAAAGCGCTGCCCCACACCACCATGATGACGCATACCAGTATGAGCACCGTCATCAGCGATGTGAGAGCAAAGGAAAGCGCCATGCGGGAGCCGTAGCTCAAGCCCGAGCGCGAATCGGAACGAGGCGTATTCCAGCTTGCGCGGGAATTCGCCTCGTTATCTGACTTATGTTTTTGTCCGGTGACGATATGAGCGGGAAGCATTACTTCTGAGCGCCCTCGTCTGCCTTGGCCTGCGGAGCCTCAAAGCGATAGCCCACGCCATGCACGGTGTAGAGCCACTTGGGCTTCTTGGGATCATCGCCCAGCTTGGCACGCAGGTTCTTGACATGACTGTCGATCGTGCGCTCATAGCCCTCGAAGTCGTAGCCCAAAACCTTCTCGACAAGCTCCATACGGTTATACACGCGGCCGGGATGACGAGCCAGGGTGGTGAGCAGCTTGAACTCAGAAGCGGTGAGGTCGACTTCTTTGTTCTCGACCAAAATCTTATGACCGGAAATATCGATGACCAGATCGCCAAAATCGAGAACCTCAACCTGCGGCTCATCGGCGATGTGCGTACGACGGAAGAGGGCGCGCACGCGAGCGACAAGCTCGCGCGGCGAGAACGGTTTAATCAAATAGTCGTCTGCACCAAGCTCGAGGCCGATGATACGGTCCTCAACCTCGCCCTTCGCGGTAAGCATGATGATGGGCACATCGGAGGTGTCGCGAATGGCACGACACACGCGCTCGCCCGAAAGCTTGGGAAGCATGAGGTCCAGCACGATCAGGTCAAACTGGTGCTTCTCAAACTCCTCAACAGCGGACTGACCGTCACCGACGCCGACGACCCAATAGCCCTCGCGCTCGAGGTATGCAGCGACAGCATCGCGGATGGCCTTCTCGTCCTCGACCAGAAGGATCTTCCTTGCATCTGAAGCCATATCAGGCCTCCTTGTCTCAAAGTCCGTAAACTACGTTATTTTAACGCACAAAACGCATTTGCGTTTCGCTCATGTGTCAACGCTGTCCGTTGTTGGGGCAACGGTAGCATCTGGAGTACATTGTTCCCAGATTCTCAAATTTCTTCCAGGAGATGTCATGACTCTTCACATTCGTCCGGCACAGGCCTCTGACGCTGCCGATTTGCTAGCAATCTATGCTCCATATGTTCGCGAGACCACGGTGACATTCGAGTTTGACGTCCCCAGTGTCAAAGAATTCGCAGCACGCATCGAGCAGGCGCAAAAACGCTACGCTTACCTAGTTCTTGAAAAGACATCCGAAAATGAATCGAAGCGCCAACCCGTTGGATATGCCTACTACGGCGCGTTCAAAAGTCGTCCCGCATACCAGTGGTCGGCTGAGACTTCCATCTATCTTGCCGAGAAAGAGCGCGGGCATGGAGCCGGCTCCATTTTACTCAGCGCCCTGGAATCCTGTATGGCAGCTCAAGGCATTACCAACAGCGAAGCATGCATAACCGGCGAAAACGATTCTTCGGTCGAATTCCATCGCAGGCATGGATACGAGGAACGGGCGCGTTTCATCAAATGCGCCAACAAGTTCGACCGATGGCTAGACGTGGTGTGGATGGAAAAATACGTAGGGCCGCATGGCGAGAATCCTCAGCCCATACAGCCCCTTGATAACCTTGAACTCATGCGAATCGTCGATGTGGCAAACGAACGCCTAAACAAACGCTAGCTATAACGAAAACACGCGCACGCACACGCTCTCGGGAATACCCTGGGCATCCTTAATGGTGGCGAAGGTAACCAAATTGTCCGTGGCGCCCTCGCTTGCGGGGTAGTCGCCGTAATCGAGAGAACGATCAGGGCACGCCACCACCGAGTACTTCTGAGCGTCAGTATCGACAACGCATGTCGAGGAACGCGTCTTCAAACAAAAACGCGTACCCTTGCCGCACACACCCGCCGCGGGCTCGCGTGAAATGTAAACGAAGGGACCTCCTTCGCGTCCGATAAACGTTCCCATGTTGCCAAGCCTACCGGCACCGTCATAGCTCGCTTCGATAGCGAAGGCAAACACGTCGTTCAGATAAGCGGCCTCGAAAGGACGGACCCCCGCCGGCAGCACGAGCTGATCGATTTTGGCATGGGAGGAATCGGCAAGATTCAGCGCCGTCATACCGTAATAGGTTCCCTCATCCTCATGCACGCGTGGCGAAATGGTAAGGATGTCGTTTGACACCCGCGGATGGGTGGCAAAGCGGCCAGGCGAAGTGTAGAGCGTGGTCTTGCTGCCATCGACCAGACTCCACTGATAGCACTTACTGGAAGACGCGCTCTTTGATCCAGAGGAATTGGGCATCTTTTGCCAGATTACGCACGCGCCATACGGCGAAAACATCGGGGGCTCCCAATCGCCATTGCCGTGGTCGATCTTTTGCGGATCGCCAGAGACCTGGCCCTCGGCAAAAGCCTGAGCATACAAAGACCAGGCAAATGAAGAGTAGTTGATCTCTACCCAGCAGAACACCCCCGTGCCCACGCGCACGTCGTAAAACTCGTAGCCTGCACCCGAAACCGGCTTGGACCGAAGCGTGACAGGAGATCCAGACGAAAGCGAGAACACTCCAATCGAATTGGGTGTGGCAGCAGACTCGGGCGCAAACATGGCGGCAGACCAAGAGCCCTGGCTGTAAAAAGGAACGGTTCCCACGGGAAGGTTCCAGGTGTACGCAGCGGTAAGGGTTGTGTCTACGCTCTCGTACTCATCCAACGCGTCGATGATCTTGGAATCATCGGTGAGCACCTGAGGCTCACCCGTGGCGCCCTTCGACTCGTCGTCCTTATCCTTTTTTCCGCTGCAGGCAGAAAGCAGGGTCGCGGCGGCCGCAGCCATGCCGCCGCCAAGAAACCCCCTTCGGCTTATGCCCGATTTACTAATTAAGCTCATGCGTTTGCCTTGGCAACTGCCTCTTTAAGCGCCAAAGTCATTTGGTCGGCACAAGACGTTGGGCGCGGACCGCAGGTGTTGCCAGCAAGAAGATCGACGATCTGCTGAACCGGCTGGCCTGCAACGAGCTTTGAGATTGCCTTGAGGTTGCCGTTGCAGCCACCTGTGAACTCGATGTGCTCGACGGTCTGAGCATCGTCGGAAACGGCAACGTGAATGTTGCGCGAGCAAACGCCGTGCGGTGTGAAGTCGAACTCAATCATGATATGTTCTCCCATCGTTTTGTTACTCATGTCTACATGTTCGTTGGTTGTACCCATTGTAAAGGTGAACACGCAGTTATGGCGATATCAGGGGTTCGACACAAAAGCCGCTGCGCACAGACCTTTACGTAAGGAACTGTACGCAGCGGCTCCGCAGTCATCTTTAGAAAGAATCTTTAAGCGAAATCCAGCTCCTGCAGGCGATCGAACACCACGCCGATACGCGTGAGGAAATCCCAAGGATCAAAGATCTCATCGAGGGTCTCCTGGCTGACCGTACAACGCGGATCGGCCTCGAGGCGCTCCTTGAAGGTGGGGCCGCTCACGCAATCCTGCACCTCATGCCACGTAGCCATAGCGTTCTCCTGCACGATGGCATACGCGTCCTCGCGCGTAATGCCCGTATCGACCAAGGCAAGCAGGACCTTCGAAGAGAAGATGAGGCCACGCGTCTTGTTGAGGTTGGCCATCATGCGGTTAGGATAGAGCTGCAGGCCGTCAATCACGCGAATGAGGCACTGGAACATGTGATCAAGGGCGATGAAGGAATCGGCCTGGGCCACGCGCTCAGCGGAGGAGTGCGAGATGTCGCGCTCGTGCCAAAGGGCGACGTTGTCAAAGGCAACCTGTGCGTTTGCTTTCACCACGCGCGAAAGGCCGCAGACCTTCTCCATGGTGATGGGGTTGCGCTTATGGGGCATAGCGGAGCTGCCCTTCTGGCCCTTGCGGAACGGCTCTTCGGCCTCGAGGGTATCGGTCTTTTGCAGGTTGCGGACCTCGGTTGCGATACGCTCGCAGGTGGCTGCGGTGGTGGCAAGAACACCGGCGAGATACGCATGGTGGTCACGGGAGATAACCTGCGTGGACAGCGGATCGTGAACCAAACCCAGGTTCTTGCAGACGTACTCCTCGACAAACGGGTCGATGGAGCTGTAGGTTCCCACCGCGCCGGAAATGGCGCCAAAGGCCACGTTCTTACGAGCATCCTTTAGGCGGTCAAGATCGCGCTTGAGCTCCCATGCCCAAGAGCCAAACTTCATACCAAAGGTCATGGGCTCGGCATGGATGCCGTGGGTGCGACCGGCGCAGAGGGTGTCGCGCTCCTCAAAGGCGCGGCGCTTGCAAATCTCACCGAGCTTCTGAACATCCTCGATAATGAGGTCGCAGGCCTGGGTGAGCTGATAGCAAAGCGCCGTATCGCCCAGATCGGAGCTGGTCATGCCGTAATGGACCCAACGGCTGGGCTTTGGAGCATCGGCCGGGACATCGGCGTCGATGTACTCCTTCATGTTGGTAAGGAAAGCGATAACGTCGTGACGGGTGACCTCTTCGATCTCGTCGACCTTGGCCTTCTCGAAGTTGGCGTGATCGCGGATCCACTTGGCCTCGTCTTTGGTGATGCCGATCTTGCCGAGCTCTGCCTGAGCCTCGCAGGCCAGAACCTCGATCTCCTGCCAGACGGCGTACTTATTCTCCAGCGAGAAGATATGGCCCATCTCGGGACGGGTATAGCGGTCGATCATTGCGGCTCCTTTTTGGTTATTGGCACGTAACGCACATATTGTACGACGTAGACGCAAAAAGGCTGACGCGCTCTATAAAAACGCCTGAAGAGCAATGCGAGCACAGATATGGCGCTTTGGCCCGAAAGCGTCGGAGAGTGTACGATACCATCATCGGCATGCCGAGCAAGCGGCTCGGGTTCAGGACGCAACATGGGATTCGCCTTCCAGCAGTGCTGCACTTTCTCTGAGAATTTAAATCTGATTCCCAGCATGCGATAACGTAATAGCAAGGACGCCTCGCGCAGTGCCGAGGTCGAGGACCGGTTAAGGGACACCGAAAGAGCGAGTATGGCAAAAAACACCGCAAACTATGGTAACGACAGCATCCGTCAGCTCAAAGATGAGGAGCGCGTACGCCTGCGCCCCGCTGTCATCTTTGGATCGGACGGCCTCGACGGCTGCGCACACGCCGCCTTCGAGATTTTGTCCAACGCGGTCGACGAGGCCCGCCAGGGCTTTGGCAAGCTCATCACCCTCACCGCCTTTCGTGATGGATCGATCCAGGTAGAAGACAACGGCCGTGGCTGCCCGCTCGACTGGAACCCTTCCGAGAAGCGCTTTAACTGGGAACTCGTCTTCTGCGAGCTCTATGCTGGCGGCAAGTACAACAACAACGAGGGCGGCGACTACGATTTCTCGCTCGGTACCAACGGCTTGGGCTCATGCGCAACCCAATATGCCTCCGAATACATGGACGTCACGGTCTGGCGCGACGGCAACAAGTACTCCTTACACTTCAAGAAGGGTAAGGTTGTAGGGACCAAGAAGAAGGCGCTTGAGGTCGAACCCACCGATGAAGAGCGCACCGGTACCACCATCAAATGGCGTCCGGACCTCGAGGTCTTTACCTCGATCGACATCCCCCGCGAGTGGTACCGTGAGACCATGCGCCGCCAGGCAGTGGTCAACGCCAACGTGACCTTCCGCCTGCGCATCGAGGGCGACGACGGCGAGTTTATCGAGGAAGATTTCTGCTACCCGCGCGGCATCGAGGACTACGTGCTCGAGAAGGTCGGCGCCAACTATCTCACCGAACCCTTCTTTATCGAGGCGGATCGCCGCGGCCGTGACCGTGAGGACCTGCCCGACTACAACGTTAAGATCACGGCATGCCTGTGCTTCTCCCGCACCTTCCAGATGCAGGAGTACTACCACAACTCATCATGGCTCGAAAACGGCGGTTCGCCCGAGAAGGCGGCCCGCAGTGCCCTGACCAGCGCAATCGACGCCTATATTAAGCAACAGGGCAAGTACAACAAAAACGAGAGCGGCATCAAGTGGCAAGACGTCCAGGACTGCCTGGTGCTCGTGACCAACTGCTTCTCCACCCAGACGTCTTACGAAAACCAGACCAAGAAGGCCATCAACAACCGCTTTATCCAGCAGGCCATGACGGCATTCTTCAAAGAGCGACTCTCGACCTATCTGATCGAGAACAAAGATGCCGCCAACAAGATCATGGAGCAGGTGCTCATCAACAAGCGCTCCCGTGAGAATGCCGAAAAAACTCGCCAGAGCATCAAAACCAATCTGCAACAGAAGACCGACATGGCAAACCGCGTGCAGAAGTTCATCGACTGCCGTTCGAAAGACAAAACCCGTCGCGAAGTCTATATCGTAGAGGGCGACTCGGCAGCAGGCGCCATCCGCACCTCGCGCGACGCCGAGTTCCAGGGCGTCATGCCGGTGCGTGGCAAGATCCTCAACTGCCTTAAAGAGGATTATCCGCGCATCTTCAAGTCCGACATCATCATGGACCTCATGCGCGTGCTGGGCTGCGGCGTCGAGATCAAGGACAAGCGCATCAAGAACCTCGGTTCCTTTGACCTGGACAATCTCAACTGGAGCAAGGTCATCATCTGTACCGATGCCGACGTCGATGGCTACCATATCCGAACGCTCATCTTAACGATGCTCTATCGCCTAGTGCCCACGCTCATCGACGAGGGCTACGTCTATATCGCCGAGTCGCCGCTCTACGAGATCAACTGCAAGGAAAAGACCTACTTTGCCTACACCGAACTCGAAAAGAACGGCATCTTAAAAGAAATCGGCGACCAGAAGTGCTCCATCAACCGATCAAAGGGTCTTGGTGAGAACGATCCGGACATGATGTGGCTCACCACCATGAACCCCGAGACGCGCCGCCTGATCAAGGTGGAACCCGAAGACGTCACGAAGATGGAAACCATGTTCAACCTGTTGCTGGGCAACGACGACGAGGGGCGCAAGCGCCATATCGCACAGCACGGCAAAGAGTATCTAGACCAGCTGGACCTGCAATAAGGCACAGCGCACATCAAAACGGCCCAAGAAGAGCAACAAGAGGAAATCGTGGCAAAGAAGAAAACTAAAAGTCAGCCTAAAAAGAAGCAGGTCAACGACACCAACGTCATCGGCTTGCATTCTGAGGTCACAGCGCAGCCTATTACCGAGACACTCGAGACTAACTACATGCCCTATGCCATGAGCACCAACGTCTCGCGTGCGTTCCCCGAAATCGATGGCTTTAAGCCTTCGCACCGCAAGCTGCTCTACACCATGTACAAGATGGGCCTGCTCAAGGGCGAGCGTCAGAAAAGCGCCAACATCGTGGGTCAGACCATGAAGCTCAACCCGCACGGCGATGCCGCCATCTACGAAACGATGGTGCGCCTTGCCACGGGCAACGAAGCGCTGCTCGCTCCCTTCGTGGAGTCGAAAGGCAACTTTGGCAAATATTATTCGGGTGACCTGAGCTACGCCGCTTCGCGTTACACCGAGGCCAAGCTCTCTCCCATCTGCGCCGAAATCTTTAAGGATATCGACAAGGACCCGGTGGATTTTGTTGACAGCTACGACGGCGCCATGAAAGAGCCGCGCTTGCTGCCCACGACGTTCCCCAACATCCTGGTCTCGGCCAACAAAGGCATCGGCGTCGCCATGGCGTCCGACATCTGCGGTTTTAACCTCAACGAGGTCTGTACCGCCACCATGCACTATCTCGAAGATCCTGATTGCGACCTGCTCGAGTACATGCCCATGCCCGACTTCTCGACGGGCGGCGAGATCATCTACCGCCGCGAGGAGATGGAGAAGATCGTCGAGACCGGCCTTGGCAGCTTCCAGATCCGCTCCCGTTGGCGCTGGATTCCCGAAGAGCGCATCATCGAGGTCTACGAAATCCCCTACACCACTAAAACCGACGTCATCATCGAGCGCATCATCAAGCTCTCCAAAGAAGGCAAGGTCAAAGAGATCGCCGACATCCGCGACGAGACCGACCTTTCGGGCCTGCGCATCGCCATCGACCTCAAACGCGGTGTCGACCCGGACAAGCTCATGGCCAAGCTCTACCGCTCAACCACGTTGCAGGATTCGTTCTCGTGCAACTTCAACGTGCTGGTCGACGGTTACCCGCGCGTTATGGGCGTGCGTCAAATCCTACACGAGTGGGTTGCCTGGCGCGTGGAGTCGACGCGTCGCCGCGTGAGCTTTGACCTAGGCAAGAAGTCTGAGCGCCTACACCTTTTGCACGGTCTCGAGGCGATCTTGCTCGATATCGACAAGGCCATCGCCATCATCCGTGGAACCAAGCTCGAGGCTGAGGTCGTGCCCAACTTGATGCGCGGCTTTGATATCGACGAGACCCAGGCGGAGTTTGTTGCCGAAATCAAACTCCGCAACATCAACGAGGAGTACATCCTCAACCGCACCAAGGACATCGAGAAGCTCGAAGGCGAGATTGCCGAGCTCGAGGATATCTTGTCGAGCGAAGATAAAATCAAGCAGGTCATCAGCGACGAGCTCGCCGCGGTTAATAAGAAGTACGCGATGCCGCGCCGCACGGGCAGGATCGATCCTGCGGACGTCATCGAGGTGAGTTTGGAGCCGGAGGTCGAGGAATATCCGGTTACGATCATGCTCTCGCACGAAGGCTACCTCAAGAAACTAACGGATCGCGTGCTCAAGACGGGCGCCGCCCTCAAGTACAAAGACGGGGACAAGCCCTTTATCGAGTTCCCCTCCTCCAATACGCACGAGCTGCTGGTATTCACCGATAAGAGCCAGGTGTACAAGTGCAAGGTTGCGTCGTTCGAGGACACCAAGTCGGCACAGCTTGGCTCCTATCTGCCCACCGATCTTGAGATGGACCCCGACGAGTCTGTAATCTGGGTGATCGACCCCGAGGATTACAAGGCAGACGTGCTGTTTGTCTTCGAGAATGGTCGCGTCGTGCGCGTCGCGCTTGCCGGTTATGTGACCAAAACCAACCGCAAACGCCTCAAGAATGCCATCTACGGCGGCAGCAAACTGCTGTTTGCCCAGGTGCTCAAGGAGGACCGCGACCTGGCGCTTGTCTCAAACGACGGCCGCCTAATGAACTTCAGCACGTCGCTACTCAAGACCAAAACAACCACCAGCACCCAGGGCGTCCAGGCGTTCACGGCAAAGAAGAATCGTATCGTCACCGCTGTGGGCGCGGCAGAAGACTTCTTGGGAAGCGAAGCTTGGACGGATCGATTCTGCGCACAGGCCTTGCCGTCTGCCGGCGCTCTCATGAAGGAAAACGACATGCCGAGCTTGTTTGACTAGAGTGCAACAAAACAGCCATTGTAGGTTTCTTACAGCGATGGGGCCGGTGTGCAGCAAGACTGCGTCCCGGCCTCATGTGTACCGGTGCAAACTTTTTTGAGGTAAACGCTTTGCAGCGGGTTTGGCCCGCATTTGGTCTACTTCTATGGTCTACAGAGAGCAAAACGAAAAACAGGCCAAAGGATATAAGCCTTTGGCCTGCTGTTTTGCCTGGAGCGGGCAACGGGACTCGAACCCGCGAGTGTCAGCTTGGGAAGCTGATGCCTTACCACTTGGCGATGCCCGCATATACGACGCAGTGAATGCGCGGTAGTTAGTATAACCTGCATTGTTCTTATGGAGCAAGAAACGTACCAGTCCACGATAAAACTGCGCGAGAAGACCGAAAGCCCATCGAAGATCATGGAGATGCGCATCTCTTTTTGTGATGACAGTCGTCGCAATCAAAGCTAAGGGGCTTAACACCGCTGATATTTACCCCGTTTCACCTGCCTTGTTAGAAACTGGCAAGAATAAGGGGAATCGACGCGTTCTCTTTTGTAAGCATAGATGGAACTAACGGGGAATGTGTCCTTATACGCTCGACTCCCATCGATTCGAGGGAGGACGATTGTGAATCACAGCAAGGCACGCCGATTCCCCTGGCGCAACACGAACGACAACCGCTCCATAAGACGCCGCAGACCGGTGCCGCTTTTCGTTGTTCTCGCTATCGCCCTTCTCGGAGCGACATGCGCTGTTGGCAGTGCACTCATCGACGCGCACGCCAGCAGCGATTCCATCACCGTGAGCAACCTTATTCACAACCCCAACTCTTCCGATGGACACGGCAAGCTCATTCGTGTCGAAGGACAAAACGTCGCCTATTGCGCACAGGGATTTCTTTCCTATCCCGAAGTGGGCCAAAAACTCACCCGATACGGTTCGCCAAAAATCCCCGAGCTCGACTACGTTGCCTATCATGGATACGACGGAAAAGTCGTCACTTCGGTTGCGGGGCTCAATCAAGGCAAGTCTGAATCTGCCACCATGGCAGCAATCTGGCTTGCCATTGGTGACAAACGGCCCGACCTTCTCAATTTTGTTCCCAAATACGACCCTCCCTGGCATGGAAACAAAGCCTATAAGGAACGATGGGAAGCCATCAAAGACCCTCAAATCAAAGAAGCCTCTTGGAACCTCTACCAGCAGGCAGTCGCCTATGCTCAAGCTGGTGGAGGAGGTATCGAAGAGGGCTGCGCTATCCTATGGATCAATCGCACACCAAAAGGCGAGAATAAAACGTTTGGATATCAAAGTCTCGTCACCAGCGAGAAAAAGACCCGCGTGATTTTTTCGAAAACCTCTGCAGACGCAAGCATCAGTGCAAATAACGGAGAGTACGCACTCGAAGGGGCAGAGTACACGATTCACCACGCATCAGATTCCTCACCAGCAGGCACCGTTGTCACCGATGCAAATGGACACGCCGAACTTGCCCTCAAGCCAAATACTGCCTACTATGCCCAAGAAACAAAGGCTCCAAAGGGTTTTGCTCAAAACAAAGAACGAATCGAATTTACAACCGCAGGGCTCAACAGCCTTGTTTCGACCACCGACAAACCTTGTACGTTCACCCTTGTTGTTTGCAAACATGACGCCATAAGCGCAGGCGCGGCACAGGTAGGATGCTCGTTCGAAGGGGCAGAGTATGAGCTAACCTCGGATAGCGCGCCAGGGTTTCATGCGACAGCTACCACGAACAAAGAAGGTGTCGCCTCGTTTGAAAACATCCCTCTCGGTACCATCCATGTACGGGAAACTAAAGCTCCACAAGGTTATCTCCTAGACGCAGAAGACCATATCTACCATGTTGGGGCCGACGATCTTGATGAAAACGCCACGCTAAGACTCACCCCCGAAAGTGATTTTGATGAGATACCCGTCGCATTTGATATCGAGATTGCAAAATTCAAGGACGAGGGCGATGAGGGTTCCTCGAAACAAGAGATTCCTGCCGAGGGCGTATGCTTCCAGATCATCTCCAATACCACAGGCAAAGCAATCGGATCGATCACAACCGATAAAGACGGATATGCCACAAGTAAGGGCGCATGGTTTGGAAACGGTTCGAACTCCCACGTCGCTCATGGGGCGATTCCCTATGACCCCGCGGGCTATACCATCCACGAGGATGAGCAGACCATCCCCGACGGCTTTGCAGCAATTGAAGACTGGACGATCGCCGCTGACCAAATAATCGACAATTGCACATTGAAGTACATCGTCAACAACCATCGAAAGATGAGTCGGTTACAGATCGTTAAGGTCGATGCAAAATCCGGGGAACGCATTCCTCTTGCCGGATTTTCTTTCCAGCTTCTCGACAACAACAAGAACCTTATTTCCCAAAGCGTCTGGTATCCGGCCCAATCAAGCATCGACACCTTTACCACGGGCGACGACGGAAGCGTCACGCTGCCCGAGCAACTAGCAACGGGAACGTATTACATCCGAGAAATCGCAGCAGCACAGCCCTATGTCCTTGCCGGAGAAGACGTACAAATCGAAATTAGCGGTGACGAGCCGCTTTGCATAGCCACTGTTGCCAACTCCCCCGCCACAGGGATGGCCCAGCTTGTCAAAACCTGCTCCGAAGACGGTGCGGCTCTTGGTGAAGCTGAGTTTGATGTGCGCGTTCATGAGGATATTACCGCCCCGGACGGATCGGTCCTCTTGAGCGCGGGGACTGTTGTTGACCATGTAAAAACCAACGAAGAAGGACGTGCAACGACAACAAAACTCCCACTCGGCAACGGTAAGGCAACCTATGAGTTTGTTGAAACAAAACCTGCACCCGGCCATGTGCTCTCAAGCAAACCGATTGTTTTCACGCTTACCTACGAGAACCAAGACACTCCGCTTGTCAGTACAAGCTGTGCGATATCGAACATACCGACAACGGTTGAAATCAAAAAGATAAAAGCAGGGACGGATGTACCTGTCCCCGGCGTGCAGTTCACCCTCTGGCGCCCGGAAGACGAGCAGACACCCGAGCCTGGCAAACCCGCCGAAAGCAACGACATCGTCAAAGACCCTAACGACTCCCACGATATTCCCCAACTCAAAGAAGGCTGCTTGCCGCTTACGATCACGACCGATCAAAACGGCATCTGCCGCGCGATTCACCTGCAGCCTGGCATTTGGCGCATCAAGGAAACAAACACGGCCAACGGTTTTCTTCTCGATCCCCTTATTCGCGAATTCACCGTTGACGAATACGGACGTATCGATGGCGAAGAGTCCCATAAGGTTGTTATCGAAAACGATTTCACTAAAATCGATGTCTCAAAACGAGATATCACCAATGAAAGCGAGCTTGCCGGCGCGCGCCTTACCGTCACCGATTCCGACGGAACTATCGTCGATGAATGGACTTCGACCACTGAGCCCCATCGAATTGAAGCGCTTGCGCCTGGATCTTATACACTCACCGAGACGCAGTCGCCCCAAGGACACGATGTAGCAAAAAGCATCACGTTCACCGTTGAGGAAAGCGGCGAAATCCAAGCTATTGCCATGTATGACCAACCCATTCAAATCACTGGAGAAATTGACAAGCGCCAACAACACCTCACGGAAGCAGGCGAGGGCCATGTTTATACGTATTCGCTTGATATGCGAAACACGAGTAACACCTGGGTCGACGAATGCACGGTTACCGATTCTCTCGATTGCGTAGCTCAAGGAATGGCAGAAGTAACCGGCGTGATAACGCCCGTCGCTCAAGGGGATTACGACGGCAAACTCAACGTTTGGTATCAACTTTCCAACGACGATGATTACCTTAACGAATCAAACGCCAACGCAACCCTCGAAGACGGTCACGAAAATCCTTGGCTCGAAGGCGAAGGTCGCAAGCTCGACTATTCACATTGGCATCTTTGGGAGCAGAATATTGACGCTACACAAGCAAGGATTCTCGACGTTCGCGATCTTGATCTTAAGGAGAGCCAGCACATCTGCGCAATTCGCTTTGAATTCGGCAGCGTTGCGGATTCGTTTACCACGCAACAGGACGGATGGACGCGCTCCGATTTAAAGAGCGAAAACGACTCCTACGATAAAGCCCCCAATAAGACACAAGAAGGCAACCTTGCGCCCGCGATTATCCAGCTCTCGACAACAAAGCGATGGGGAGGCGGAAGCTCTCTTCTCAACAGTGCGGTTATCGACCTCTACCGAAACGGCGGAGGCCCCAACCTTGAGGATCACGATAAAGATAAGGTCAAACAGATCATCGGGCGGCCTCTTGCACAAACCGGTGTCGACTCCGACTTAATTCCCCTGCTTGCAAGTATCCTTTGCAGTTTCGCCTTTATAGCAGTCATCCTCTTCCCCAGCATCGTGCGCAAATCGAGCGGAACTAAGCGATGATACGCACAACCCGAAGAGCGTTTCTGACATCCTGCGGCGTCGCATCGCTCCTTTGGATCGGTTCCGCTGGGATAGAATCCGCGCAGCGTCTTGCATCTCAGCTCGCTTACAGGCAGCTGCAGAGCAAGACGCCCGCGGCGGCAAACGCAATGCCTCGCTCCACCTCAACCGCAACCTCGGCCTCGAGCAAAGAGATAGCCAACCTGCTTGATCAAAACAAAGACGCCGCAGGCTGGCTCGTCGTTGAGAACACGGTGGTATCCTATCCCCTCGTTCAGGCATCACCTAAAAACAAAGATTGGTATCTCCATCATAATTTTTGGAATCAAAAAGACGTAGCAGGGTGCCCCTTCATTGACGACAGGTGTACAGTCTCTTCCCAGCATGTCTTGGTCTTTGGCCATCATCTTGGATCGACCAACTTGATGTTCAGCAGCCTCGCATCAGCCTGGAAGAGCAACGTGTTTCAGGCACTCGGGTCGGCGAACATCGAAACCGTCGATAACCTTATTTTTCGCTTTAAGCCGATCTGTGCACTGCGTGTCGAGAAAAACTACGAACTCGTTCAGCGATTTGAATGGCCGGACGCCGACGAAATGCGCAGCTGGCTCTCCCTCATTCTTGACCAGGCAGAAACAAAAGCCCAAACCGCTCAGGAAGACGCCCATAAAGCACGGCAAGTCTTAACACTCGCCACCTGCTCGAATGCAGTAGCAGGACAGCAAGAGCGAACGCTTATCGTTTTTTCACGCTGATATGTTTAGAGCGCCGAGCCTGTATCCGATACTTCGTTTGAACCAGCCGTATCCTTCTCAAGCTGCTTATCGGCTTGAGTTGCGGCTTGCTCTGCCTTGATGCGTTCGGCACGGACGTCTTCAGGAGTCGAGCATTTAACGCCAACAAACCAAGCAGCACCAAAGCCGAGCAAAAGAGCAAGTGCAGCTCCTACGGCATAGGCAACCCAATGGCGACGAATAAAAGAAAGCACGGTTCCTCCTGAAACTTGGATACGGCTATCGTAGCAGCTTTTCTAAAGGCGCATGCAGCATATGCGATATCGATTCAAAAAGAAGCCCGCTTCCATAAGGAAGCGGGCGAGCAATCTTTGTTTGACAACAGCCTACGATCTACGAATAACCTCGGTAACCAAATCGGCTGCGTAGTTAACGTTGTCGGCATTAAGATTGATGGGATGATCTTGCTCGGTGTAAGCGCAAGCAAAACTCGACCCCTCAACGCCAGCAAGCGTCATTGCGCGCAGGCTCCTCTCCATTGCGGCGTGCGCATCGGTGTCGACATAGGGCATCTCGACCGAAGCGAGCGGACGATGAAAATCGGACGCCACGCGCGAGAAGAGGCCCGTGATGCGCCTATCGGCCTTCAAAGTACGATGTTCACCCTCAGTCGTAATCATGGAGAGCTGGCCGGCGCCCACGCACTTGAGGTTGATGATAAAGACACCGCGAAGCTTGTCGCGATGCTCATCGAGAAACGCCTTCATGCCGGCATTGTCGTTCTCGGCAGCGCCGGTTGCAACAAACCAGATGTCGTGACCCAAAAGCTCGTCGTCTCCCAAAGACGTCACTGCCTGGCGAAGCTCATCTTCACTTCCCTCGCCAGCGGCACCGCCCTTCCAGCCATCGTCGCCTTCGAAGTTATCCCACGAACCGATATCGCGACCAGAACGCTTCGCATCGAAGTCCTCATCCACGCCGAGCCAATCGCTCATGCTGGTCTCTTCCTTCTTTTTGCGCCCAAACAAGCCGCGACGCTTCTTAGCAGGAGTGGCGGGCGCAGGAGTCGCCGCATGGATGGTCTCGAATTGCTGCTGCGAGACAGGCGACACCACATCAGTCGAATCAATAACGGTAAACGTCGGCTTTGCCGCGACAGGCTGGCCCATGTCGACTGGAGCCGGAATGGAGGAGAAAGGATCCACCGGCTTGGCAGAAGGATCGGGAAGGTCAAAAAGCGAAGACCGATTTGCCATGGGGTTCGCACGAACCGTCGGAGTCACCGGCGGGATTTGAGTTGACGCCACTGCGGGGGATGCAGGAACCGAATCAAGCGACGGAATATTGAGCTGTCGCTGGGGACGCGGTGCCGGAGCCGGTGCGGGAGTAATCTGCGCCATCAAAGAATCGACGGTCTCGACCTGTGCAGGCATAGCCTGGGTTCCTTGATGCTGTACAGGCATGGCCTGGGTCCCCTGAGACTGCGCGGGGATGGCCTGTGTGCCCCCAGCCGAAATCTCCTCTGCAGGAACAAAGACCTGCGTAGACTCGACAGTGGTCCCTTCGGAGCCATCAGTCAAAGGCACGTCGTTGTTCCCTTGTTCAACGTTATTTTCCTGCTCATCCATTACCTGAGCCATATCAACGGAAACCGTCTCATCGGGCGCGGACAGCACCTGCTCCTCTTCGACCTCATCCGCCTCATGCTGGGCAACATCCTCAGCAGCGATGCCGTCCTCAGACTCCTCCGCAGGCTGATCAACCTCATCGAGCGGGAGAGGTTCGTCCTCAATCAGCTCAAAATCAGCCTCGGCAATCTCCATATCATCAGTGGGGATGATCTCTTCAAAATCCTCTTCGCCCGTAAGCACAAGCGGCTGTTCTTCGGCAACAGCAGGCAGAGGAGTCTCCTCAACAAGCTCATCCGGAATGGGAGCCACAATAGAAGTCTGAGAGGCATCGACGGGCTGATCTTCAACAAGCTCGTTTGGAATGGGCGGAACAATCGACGTCTGTGAGGCGTCGAAGGACTCTTCATCGGCCTGTTCTTCAACCTGCTCATCAAAGACAGCCGGCTCGTCTGCTGCTTCATCAGTCTCCGCATTCTCGCCATCGGCAAGCTCTGCCACAACGGCGGGAATCGCGAGGGCCTCCTCTTCTTCGGTCACCTCTTTGTCAAACAGCGAAGGAGCAATCGGGACGACCGCGGGAGCGGGGACAGGCGCAGCAACGGCATCGGCATGTTCGTCGGAAACCATGCCGGGAGTCTCCTCGACCGCTTCCTCACCCTGCGTTTCGACAGGAACGGCAACGGGCTCATCCACGGAAGCGACAACGGGATTATCCACCGAAGCGGCAGCGGGCCCATCCACGGGGAACTGACCTTCATCGTACTCAAGGTCACACTCGGCAGGAATCATGCCCAGGGCACGAATGGTGTCCTTGCCAAATCGCAAATTGCCAGCAGCGTTAAGAGGCAAGACCGGCGCCTGCTCCACAGCATCTGCAACAGTATCCGCAACAGCATCGGTCGCAGCGGGAGTACTATCCACCGGCAAGAGGTCGTCATTGGCAGACGTATCGTCGACCGTCTCATCGTCAGCCTGAGTCTCCTCGGTATCCACCGAGGAATCCTGCTTCGGCTGTTCAAAAGCAACAACCGGTTCCTCCTGAACAGGCAACTGCGGTTGCGAAATGGGCATCTCGTCTGCAGTGCTCGCCTCAGCATCACCAAGCTCTGCCTGCCCGGATTCTTCCTGGTAAAGAAGCTCGTCCTCGACTTCTGCCGTATAGGAACTCTGATACGAACTCTGATACGCACCGTTTAGCGAATCCAAATACTCCTCAAATGGGACATCCTCCGGGAATTCATCGGCACGAGACGACGGCGCAACCGTGTCCATAACGCCCAGCATGGCAGCCACGGAGGATTTGTTGCAGATTGCACCCGTGGTGTAGGGCATGGCAAAGCGATCAAAAAGAAACGCAACAGAACGCAAAAGGGGAATTAAGGAGAACAGGATGGCAATAACCCAAAGCACCGCTTTGAGAGCACCCGGGAGAGGAAGCAGGCGAAGGATGGCAACGGCTGCAGGAAGCACCATAGCAACCGGGAAGAGCTTGTTGATAAGCGCACGATAGTTTGCAAACGGTTCGCGGCTCAAAAGATCGGCACGAGAAGAATCATAATGCGCAACTACGACAACCGGACGATTGCGAGGAGAAGCAAGGGGGCCAGATGCCTGATGATAGGCGATAACGTTTTGAGAAAGACCGTTGGCTCCAATCGCAGGGACAGGGATCTTATCCAAACGAATAAGCACGTACAGAACGCCCAACGCAAGAGCAAGCAGGAAGCCAAAAATACCCAATGCCCCGCCGATCCCCATAAAAATCGTGGCGACAAACAGTACGATTCCCGCAATGGCAGAAACATTTTTTCGAGACGAAGAGGCGGTAAATTCCTGTATCTCAGGATTAAAACCGTGGTCGGTGAAAATACGTGCGATGACATCTGCAGCGGTGCGTTCTTCCTCGCTGCAGGCAGGGGTAATCTCCGTGCGCTGCAGAAGATGATTCAAATATTTTTTACTGTTAGCCATGTAGGGCTCCATATCGCGGTTGCTTAATGCATGCAGGCATACCGCTCCCACGGTAAGCCTGTATAGGCGAAAGTATACCCTTACTTATCTCTAGCTGCAGCGCCGAGCCCGGATGCCAGCCCCCTTGGCACATTTTCCCCGCGAGACTCCATATCGATTAAAATGGTGCCGTTGCGACGAGATGGTCCGCTGCGGAAGGGGTTGCGCATCTTATGACTGAAACAACAATTCGCTCGATAGATGGCTCAAATGAGCGCAACGAATCCGCTCGGCGCATTCTCAACCTACTCTTTATCCTAAATTGCACCTCGAGACCCCTCACAACCACCGAGATCATCACCGATAGCGATCTTGGGTATGGAATGGCGGGCATCGAGAGTGAAAAGAAAAAATTCCAACGCGATCGCAAAAAGCTCGAAGAGTACGGTGTCCACATCCGTGAAGTTAAAGAGAGTGGAGCTAGCGAAACCGAAGAGAGCCGCTGGGAGATCGACCGCGGACGCACCCATATAGATACAGCCGTCGTCACCCAAGATGACGCCGATATGCTCGTACATGCCGTCGATGAGTATCTGGCGCGTACAAAGATATCCTTCCGCTCTGCATTGCTGCGCATCCGAGCCGTCGCAGCGGCAATCGATACCGATGCCGAGCAGGACGAGAGCGTCGATGATGTCGAGCAGGTAAACGAGCAGATTCAAAATGTGCTCGATACCGTGTGGGCAGCTTATTGTTCACGAAAGTCCCTTCCTTTCTGCTATCGAGATGCAAAGGGGAAAGAATCCAAGAGAACGGTATCGATCTACGGCATTGTTAACCAGGCAAATCAGTGCTATTTCGTCGGTCTCGACAACCTTTCCGGCAAGGTTCGAACCTTCCGCACCGACCGCGTCACACGCATGAACAAGCCCCGCGGATCCTACACCATCCCCCATGATTTTTCCCTCAGCGCTTTTCAGTTTCTCCCCTTCGATTTAGGCGATGAGGAGGAAATTCAAGCGACCTTCGCTTTTCCCGCACAATCCGTAGCTGGAGAAATCGAGGTACTCACACATGGAAGGGGAACGCTTGAAATACAGCCGGATAAATCCTTGCGCTGGAACATCGCAGTGAAAAATCCAGACGCCGCCGTAGCCATGGCCCTTAAAAACGCCTCCCTTGGCATGCGTCCCTGTTCCCCGGCATCCCTCGTTTCCCTTTGGAACTCAACAATCACCAAGGCGGTGGAGGCCCATGGCCGAATCTAAACTTAAAGCCGATCAAATCGTCGCCGGCGGCATCAGACTCCTTCAACTGCTCACCGCTGCGCCAAACCAATCGGTATCCATCGCCCGTGCCTGTTCTGCACTAGGGGTCCAAGTTTCCGACCTCGATCGAATCGTCGAAATCGTCTCGAGCCTCTCAGACCGCTCCACCGGCGTGAGGGCCATTATCGATATGGACGAAAAAACAATATCTCTCGGCGGAGATGCCGCCCGCCTCGTGCCGCTGAGGCTCTCTATCAATGACGCTGCCGTATTGAGATATGTTCTCGCCTCGCTGAATATCGATCAAAGCACCCGTCTTCGCATCCAGGCGGCACTCGATGACCCGTCGCAACTCCAAACCCAGATGATTTCCCTAGCAGAACCAGCGCGCTACGGTTCGTTCTATCAAAAACTACTCGAAGCAATCGAGGATGGCGTGCGACTCCGTATGGGGTATCGCTCTATCGATGAAAAGGAGCCACGTGTTCGCACCATCGATCCCTACCGTCTGGTGAGCGAGGAATCGGCGACCTATCTCGATGCTTGGGATGTCGAGCAGGACGCACAGCGTAAGTACCGCCTCGACCGCATCTCCTCTCTCGAGGTGACGGAAGAATCGGCGATACATCACCCGTTTGATCGGACCGATATACAGGAAAGTCTCGAAAAATCAGGTGTCCGGGCGCTGGTGCGATGCAACAAGTCCTACCTGCCCCTCATCACCTGGTCCGGCATCATGCGCACCGAAGACCAAGATGACGAGACGGTCGTACTCGAAATATGTCTGGCCTCTAAATCTTGGTTGTTTGACCAGGTTCTTGCTGCAGCGGGCAACCTTTTGATCTTGGAGCCCCAAGAGCTGCGCACGGAATTCATATCCTACGCGAAGCGCTTGATCCTCCCTGAACCGTAGGATTACTTCGACCTTGCGCGCCGCCACAACTCAAGATAGCGTCCAACCTGATTGGACTCGATTTTTTGATATCCAGAAGTTGGAAGCGATTGCAAAAACTTCTTTCCGTATCCCTTTGTCACTAAACGAGAATCGGCAAGCACAAGAACTCCCACGTCCGAGGATGTACGGATAAGACGACCCGCCGCCTGCTTAACCTCAAGCACCGCATCGGGCAATGCATACTGTGCCCAGGCCCGCTCTTCGCGAAGATCTCGCTCTTGAGCCAACGGATCGGTGGGGCTCGCAAAGGGGAGCTTGGGAATCACCACGCAACGCAACGTATCGCCCGAGGCATCAAAACCCTCCCAAAATGCTTTTAAGGCAAAAAGGGACGACGATTTCTCTGCAATAAAATGATCGCGAAGATAGCGCGGCGAAGAATTGCGCTGTTGACACACAAGCTCCAGGCCTTCTGCCGCGAGCTTGGGTTCCACGCGAGCATAGAGGTCTTCCATGTCTCGCCTATTGGTAAATAGCGTCAGTGCCGATCCGCCCATAGCAAGGTGCACATCGACGAGCAACTTTTCCAAGGTATCAAGATACGCATCTCGGCTTCGCGGGTCGGGAACATCACCCGCTACCACAACCGTCATGTTCTCATCAAAGTTATAGCTTGAATCCAAATGCACGGTCTTGGTTAGCCCCGAGGGAAGACGGTTGAGGCCGACAGACTTTGTGAAGTGAGAAAAATTGCCCGCAATCGAAATAGTTGCAGAAGTAAACACGACCGACTGCATCTCTGGAAGCCAACGCTCTGCCAGCGCTTCCCCGATGTCAAGAAGTTCGGCAGAAAGCGCCTCTCCACCCGCCTTGAGGCGACGATTCACCCGCAGCGAGAACACATAGCGCTCGTCGGTACCCTCAACGATAAGGGCAAGGGTTTCCTTCATCTCTTTAAGACGGCGTGCGCCATCGGCAGCCTCAACAACAAGGTCCGGCTTATCTGCAGCCACGGCCTCCACCAGTGAGGCTAAATTCTTTGCTGCCTCATCGAGAGCAGAAAGCGCCGTATTTGCCGGGGCGAGGAATTCGTCCCATGCCACGCTTTCCCTCAAATCGGGACCGATCCAAAGGTTGACCATATCGTAGGAACCCCCGCGCTGAGTACGCGAAAGGTCGCGGACAGCATCAAATAAATTAACCATGGCAAGCGAAGCGCGGCGCGTGCTCACCACCGCTTTTGCCGTAAGACCCATATAGAGCGTCGCCGCATCCGACCCGGCAAGCTGATGCGTCAACTGCCCGAGGGCGCCCATGCGCTCGCCACCCAAACGCTCAAAGACCGTGCGGGATTCATCGGCAGAAACCGTTTGAGCCCACTGCCTGCGCGCTTCACGCTCCACCGAATGGGCCTCGTCAACAATCCAGTGACGAATGGGAGGCAAAATCTTTCCGTCCGCCGCGACATTTCTAAAAAGAAGAGAATGGTTTGTGACCACGATATCGGCACGGGCCGCGCGGCGGCGCGCACCATGAACCAAACAACCGTCTGGAAAGAACGGACAGAGGCGTCGTGCACACTCACGCGATGCGGTTGTGAGGTCGGCGCGGTTCACACTGCGCCAGCGTATGCCCAATCCATCAAGGTCCCCATCGGGAGATTGACAAGCAAAGGCATAAATAACCGCAATTGCCGTGAGGGTATCCGCCGGGTCTTTATCCGTTTTGATTTCGCTCGATGAGCGACTCAGACGTTCAAGCTTGCGCAAACAGGGGTAGTGGTCGTAACCCTTGAGCGCAGTAAAGGAAAGGTCGCCATTATATTGAGCGGCTAGCCTGGGAAGCTCGTGGAACATGAGCTGATCGGCTAGGTTGTTCGATTTTGTGGCGATGCCAACGGTGATATGTTTGCGTTTTGCCGCCTCTGCCGCAGGCAAAAGGTATGCAATCGATTTGCCGACGCCTGTTCCGGCCTCAATAACGCGATGTCCGCGCAATGCAAAGGCGTCGCGCACCTCCTGCGCCATCTTAACTTGCTCGGCGCGAGCTTCAAACCCCTCGTACATCGATACGACTTTACCGCCGGGAAGAAACTCCGCCTCAATCTCTTCACGCGAGGGCATCTCGATGTTTGGCACATCATCAGCATCGACGCATTCGGGGGAGAGATCAGCATGAACAACACGCTGTCGCTCCGCCACCAAGGAGAAAGCGGCACCCGGATGTTCCGCCGCGAGATAGGAAAAAATCGGACGGTACGACCAGCTGACATCTGGATGCATGTCGGCGAGATGAGATAAAAGACCCGCGGGCAAGTCGGCCAACGCTGTAAGAAGAATGCGCCAAACACCGCACAGCGCCTCGACATCCGCATCCGCACGATGAGATACCGCGTCGCAACCAAACAGATCGGCCATAAACGATAACTTGTGGGAAGCAAGGCGCGGCAATGCTATACGAGAAAGCGCAAGGGAGTCGATCCAGATGTCACTTACGCGCACTCCGCCCTTTACTGATTCGATAAAGGACCTATCGAATGTCGCGTTATGAGCGATGACGGGGCATCCCCCAACAAACTCTTCCAGCGCCGCTACTGCCTCTTCGGCACTCGGCGCGGTGGCAACATCGGCATCGGTGATGCTCGTCAATCGCGTGATTTCCGCCGGTATGGGGCAGCCCGGATGAACAAAAGTATCGAATCTCTCTACCACCTCGCGACCGCGCATGCGGGCCGCAGATATCTCAATCAGCTTATTGTCCTGCAGCGAAAGTCCGGTCGTCTCGGTATCGAGAACAATCACATCATCTTCTATCAGTCCAAAAGAACGCGTTTTCGCGCGATCGGCGAGCGTCTCGTATGCTTCGATCACATAATCGGGTGTACCGGGTAAAACCGCGTCTTTCATGAGCATAAGGGCTGTATTTCTCCTTATCGCCTTCCCGCTCGCGCAAGAGCCATCTCAACCAAGCTCGCACAAGCATCGGAAAACTCGATGTTGGCATGACGCAGCTCGTCTGGGAACAACGAGGCATCGGTCATGCCGGGAATAGTATTGGTTTCGAGAATAACAGGTCCTGAGGACGTCACGATAAAGTCACTGCGCGAAATGCCAAAACAACCCAAAGCCTCATGGGCGCGGCAGGCTAGATCTTGCGCCTGTTCGTAATCTTCTTTGCCAATCCTGGCAGGAATGCGATGAATATCGGTGGGGTCAACATACTTCACATCCAAATCGTAAAAATCACTCTGCTCGGGACAGCAAATCTCAACAACCGGAAGGGGCTTAAGCGTCTCGCTGTCCCCAAATACTCCAACGGTAATCTCGGTGCCCACGAGGCGCTGCTCGATAAGGACCTTGTCGCTGTATTTAAACGCCTTCTCAATGGCACAAGGAAGTTCCGAAGGATTTTTAACAAGAGAGATACCGTAGCTCGATCCATTTACCGCCGGCTTCACAAAACTCTCTTCCCCCACAACCGCAACGATATCCTCAACGGTTATAGGATCGTCTTTCTTCAAGGTAACGCCCTTTGCGATAGGAATGCCCGCATTGGCATAGATAAGTTTTGAGACGTCCTTGTCCGCGCCGCATGCACTCGAAAACGCATCTGACGCCGTGTAGGGGATACCAAGATAGTCAAGAACGTGCTGAATCTCCCCATCTTCGCCACCGGCTCCATGCATGGCAAGAAACGCCAAGTCGTAGTCGCGAATGCAGTCTATAAACATTTTGTCTGCCGGATCGAGCAGGTCAACCTTCTTAAACCCAGCTGCCCGCAGGGCATCTCTTGCATTTTCACCCGATTTGAGCGAAACCTCTCGCTCCGACGATCTTCCCCCTGCAAGAACTGCAATGCGAAGATTCTTATCGATAGCCTGGGTTTGCATCGTTCCCCCACTCAACAGCAAAAAAGACCTCATACACGATGTACTTTTACGTATCTCGCGCCTCCCTGCTCCTTTTATTTCGCAGAGATACTTTATTGTAGTGGTAACTTTGTTTTGTAGCGTATTGAAAGGGGCATCATGGAGCAGATTGTCCGTAAACGGGATATTCGTGATCTTACCTATGCCGAACTCGCCGAGATTGTCTCGTCATGCGGTCAGCCCGCATTTCGCACTAAGCAGCTGCATGAGTGGATTTCTGTTAAGAACGTATGTTCGTTTGACGAAATGACGAACCTTCCTAAAACCCTCCGTGCTGCACTCGAGGAAGAGTATTGCTTCAACACTCCCAAGGAAATCGTTAAGCAGGTTTCCCGTGACGGATCGCGTAAGTACCTTCTCGAGTTCTCCGACGGCGTCTCCGTTGAGACGGTCGGTATGCCCACGCGCAATAAACTCTCGGTCTGTGTCTCAACCCAAGCTGGATGCGGAATGGGTTGCGCCTTTTGCGCGACTGGACTCTCTGGCCTCACTCGCTCCCTTACAGCCCGCGAAATTGTCGACCAGGTTCTTCACGTTTCTCAGGACTTTGGCGAGCGCGTGACCAGCGTCGTCTTTATGGGGCAGGGCGAACCCTTCAATAATTTTGATAACGTTCTCGAAGCGCTTCGCACCCTTAACGACCCTGAGGGCCTCGCTATCGGAGCACGCCATCTTACCGTTTCCACCAGCGGTATTATTCCCGGAATCCGTCGCTTTGCAGACCTTCCCGAGCAATTCACCCTCGCCATCTCCCTGCACTCTGCCATTCAATCTACGCGCAACCAGTTGATGCCCGGCGTTAAAAAGTTCACTCTGCCGCGTCTTCACGAAGCAATCCAGCTCTATGTCGAAAAGACTGGCCGTAGGCCAACATATGAATACGCCATGATTGACGGTATCAACGACAACAATCCCGAGATGAATGCTCTTGTTGAGTTCTGCGAGGGGACACTGTGTCACGTCAACCTTATCCAACTCAACAACATCGAGAACAGCCCCCTCAAGCCTTCTCCCATCTCAAAGGTCGAAGAACTCCAGCGTCGTCTATCCAAGCACGGTGTTGAAACCACGATCCGCAATTCACGCGGGGGAGACATCGATGCCGCATGCGGTCAGCTTAAGCAGCGTCGCTTCAAGAGCAACGAATCTTAAACATCGTTTCACATGAAACATGTAATGCCGCCGCTCACGATTGAGCGGCGGCATTTTTCTCTGCTTATTCTGTCATCTATACCGGATTGATTACAAAAAAGGACGGAGCAGATGCCCCATCCCTTTTTATTAACTCAACGTAATAAACAAGCTTGTATATAGTAAGGTACCTTAATAACCAATCATATCCCATTGGTTGGAAACCCAGTCCTGATTTACCTTTGGATTTTTGGTCATTTGCGCTGTCTTTAATGCTAGATCTTCCGTAACACTATCAACTTTCTTTTTTGATTCTTTATACATATCTTGCGCTCCGCGCGTCAATCGTCCGCGAAACTCGTTATCAGTCGCAATCTTATAGCCAAAGAGCGATCCAGCAACAACAATTGCACCAAGGCCAAGATATCCAATTACCTTTTTCATTATTCCTCCGCACTATTCATAACAACGGATAGAATCTGTGAGAGTTCCTCCTCGTCTTTAAATTCAATCTCAATCTTGTTCTTTCCGCGTGACGACTTCACCTTAACATTCGTATTAAAAACTTGACGCAAAGCGCGTGCCGCTTTCTTATACGACTGAGGTGTCACAGATTTAGGCTTCTTAGGCTCTTCTCCGACAGAAAACAACGGTGCAAGGTTTTCAGTCGCACGAACAGATAATCCCTCATTTACAACCTTCTGAGCAAGACGAATCCTAGCATCCTCAAAGGGAACTGCGAGGATTGCTCGCGCATGACCGGCTGTCATCTTTCCATCAAAGAGAAATTGCTGTACTTCATCAGGAAGGTCGAGAAGGCGAAGCGAATTGGTGATCGCAGAACGAGACTTCGAAACTGCTTTAGAAAGAGCTTCCTGAGTCATTCCGCTTTCCTTTAGAAGCTGCTTATATCCTTTAGCCTCTTCGATGGGATTCAAATCTGAACGCTGCAGATTTTCAATCAAAGCAAGCTCAAGCATCTTTTGATCATCAACGTCTTTGATAATCACGGGAAGCTTTTCGATACCGGCCAACTTCGATGCCTGGTACCTACGTTCTCCAGCAATGATTTCGTATTTCTGGCCTTTTTTGCGAACCAGCAACGGCTGCAATACACCATTCTCCCGAATAGACTCGCTGAGCTCCTGTAAAAGAGTCTCATTGAAATGTGTGCGAGGCTGATTGGGGTTGGGTTGAATCTTAGTGATATCCATAAGCGTATCAGACGCAACACTCCCGGTTTCAGTTTGAGCTTCACCCATCAAAGCGTTCAGACCACGACCAAGCGCCTGTTTCTTCTTAGGACTAGGCACGACGAATCACCTCTTTGGCAAGATCCATGTATGCTTTAGAACCCTTATTGTTTGGTGCGTAAGTAATCACTGGCATTCCAAAAGAGGGAGCCTCGGATACTTTTACAGATCGCGGAATGCAGGTTTTAAACGCCTTATCGCCAAAGAATCCCTTAACTTCATCAACAACCTGATTTGAAAGCGAAGTACGAGAATCGTACATCGTCAGAAGAACGCCGTAGGTTTCAAGCTCTTTATTGATACGCGTTTTAACCATGCGCATCGACTCCAGAAGCTTTGTAACTCCCTCGAGCGCGTAGTACTCACACTGAATTGGAATTAACACGCTGTCAGCCGCTGTCAATGCATTAATCGTTAGAAGTCCAAGTGACGGAGGGCAATCGATAAAGATGAAATCAAACTCATCAACAATCGGTTCTAGAAGATCCTTAAGGCGTGTTTCTCGCGCCATTGCAGAAACGAGTTCAATTTCTGCACCAGCAAGCTGAATAGTTGCAGGAATTACAAACACTCGCTTACATTCGGTGGACTGAATAATCTCCTCTGCGGGAACATCATGAAGAAGCGAATCGTAAACACACGCCTCAAGCTGCTCTTTATCGATTCCAAAGCCGCTTGTTGTATTTCCCTGCGGATCAAAATCCACAATGAGCACCTTTTTATTTTGCTCACCGAGCGCTGCCGCTAGATTTACTGCCGTAGTGGATTTACCTACGCCACCCTTTTGATTGATGATCGCAATTACACGCGTGTCTTTTGCGCTTTTAGATCGCTTAACGTCTCTAAAGCCCACGTCACCCTCCTTGTTTAATTGAACTTCATTTTGAGTGATCGTATTGTTTCACGTGAAACAATTCAATTTCTATAGCTCATTATGTTTCACGTGAAACAAACTTGCAAGAGAATAATCATAAGCCGCAGTACCTAAACCACAAGTACAGAGCTATGACAGTAATATTCTCAATTGAAGGACAAGAAGGTTACTGGAGTCTATATAGTGTGCGTGCGTTAGAGCTCCATCATTAAATTAATCAACTTGTTTTTTAACTGAACAAAAATAAGCGCTCGGATATGGATCAAAGCGCTTTGCAAGATTTAGAAAACATAAACTAAATCAATGATGAAAAGCAGTCTCGTTTAATTGTTTCACGTGAAACATTATGCAAGAGGATTCTTACGAGCCATTCCATTTTGACGAGGTAAGGAAATGGATGGCTTGGAAACACGTTCAAACATGAAAATTTCTCGATGACCTAAATCAAATGGAAGGTCAAATGAATCGGTTCGAACTAAGGTAAGACCACAGATGGAAGCAGCCTGCTGAGCAGAAACCAACTCATTATCTTCTGGATTGCCTTTTGAAATAATGAGACGTCCTCGTTCACATAGAAATGGGGTTGCATATTCAATGAGGATCGGCATGCTTGCAAGAGCTCTTGCAACAACGATATCAAAGCATCCTTTATTTTGAATCGCATATTCCTCGATGCGAGTATGGACAGCAGTTGCCTGATCAAGCTGAAGCTTCTGGATAATAGCGTTAACAGCGTTTATTTTCTTTCCAACAGAGTCAATGAGCGTACCCGTGGCTCCAGTAGCAATAGCCAATGGAATACCTGGGAAACCAGCGCCAGTGCCCATATCGAGATAGGTAAGGTCGGAGGAATCAAAATACCGAGCAAGGACAAGAGAATCAAGAAGATGAAGAATAATCGCTTCATCAAGATTGGTAATACGCGTGAGATTAATGTAAGAATTGACCTGCTCAACATAGAGAAGATGCATGAGGCAGTCTTGAGCTTGTCGAGAAGTAAGAGTGATATTAAAGCTCGAACAGACATCAAGGAGCTTTTCCGTCAAAACCTTGACCTCCTGGTCCGTATACTCGAGCTCTTGCAGAACGATGGGGCGACCAGTCATAGCTACTCCTTAATCAATTTTGACTGAAATCAGTGTAGCAAGAATTTCAGTCAAAAAAAGAGGGTCATTACTGACCCTCTTTCAAGCATATGAAAAAATACTTACGCCACGGTAATAACAACACGACGCTCGGGGTCCGAACCTTCGGAGTGAGTATCGACCTTATTGTTCTCACGAAGAGCGATATGAACAAGACGACGCTCATAAGCACTCATAGGCGGAAGGCTGACAGTGGAATGCTGACGCACCGCGCGTGCGGCAGCGGAGTGAGCCATAGAAATAACCTTGTCATGACGACGGCTCTTATATCCTTCGACGTCAACAGAAACCGGATAGCGGAACCCAAGACGACGACTCACCAGAAGCGAGAACATGGTCTGGAGGGACTCCAGGGTACGGCCATGACGACCGATAAGAACCGCAAGATCGGGGGCGGTCACATCGAGAATGAGCTCTCCTTCATCACCCTCATACTCATCGATAGGGGAATCGGAAGCGTCAAAATAACCAAGGATAGAACGAAGAATAGAGATAGCAACATCAGCGATGGTGTCGAGCTGTTCATCGGAGAGCTCTTCGCCTGCTTTATATGCTGCGGCGATTTCCGGATAGTCACCTGAATACTCAGTAGACGTTTCCTCGTTGATATCAGACATGAAACACTCCAATTATTAGGTACCTAATAATTACTTCTTCTTGTGCGGACGCGGCTTGTGCTCACGGCGAACAACGTCGACCTCGATAGGAGCATTGGCCATACGCTCTTCTTCCTCGGCCTTTGCCTTATCGATAACCTTCTGGGTAACGAAGATCTGCTGCACAACCTGCCAAGCGGAGGACACATCGTAGTACAGAAGAACACCGGCAGGAAGGCTCCAGCCAATGAACAACATGAAGACGGACATGATGATAGCCGTGGTCTTCATGGTCTGAGCCTGAGCGCCCGTCTGGTTGCGAGACATATAGAGCTGCGGAATAAGCGTCAGGACGGCAAAAAGCAGCAACGCGACGACATACGGTGCGGCAACGCCAAAACCCTGAGGCAAGGTAGCGGCAACAGAGGTCTGAAGGTTGGGAAGGATGCCATAGAAGGAGAAAGTCTCTCCATCAAAGTAATCACCAAGATGCTGGAGAAGCGTAAACAGGGCGCACAGGATGGGCATCTGAATCAGCAAAGGCAAGCAGCCGCCAAAGGGGCTGAACTTATTCTCGGCGTAAAACTTCTGCATCTCCTGCGACTGACGCTGGGGGTCGTCGGCATAGCGCTCCTGAATCTCCTGAATCTTAGGAGTAAGCACCTGCATGCGAGCGGTAGACTTGCTCGACTTGATCATCAGCGGCGTCAAGAGCAAACGAATGATGACAACCAAGATGATGATGGACAGACCCCAGTCGACAGCAAACTGCTGAATCAACGCAAGAATCTGAAAAAGGACGTTAACGATCCAATCCCACATGTAATAATCCTCCGATACGAATCATGCCTCACGGCACGGGATCATAGCCGCCGTCATGCAAGGGATTACACCGAAGAATGCGGCACAATCCAAGCCAGCAGCCTTTAAGAACACCATACTTGCCCACAGCTTCGACAGCATATTGCGAACATGTGGGGAAGTATATACATGAATCGGGTAGGAGGGGTGAAATATAACGCTGATAGCACCGAATGAGCGCTATGGCCGCACGCTGAAGAGGCGACCGACGCGCACTATCCATCCAAACCAGCCCGAACACATAAGGACTCAAGAGCCGCCGTCATCTCTGCAGGAGAGGATGTGCGGGTCTTGGGGGTTGCAAATAGAATGATCTCGTACCCATCTCTCGGTAGGCGACACGTACGTGCGGCTTCTCTCAAAACGCGCTTAGAGCGATTGCGCACAACGGCGCAACCCAGCCTTTTGGCAGCAACGAAGGCGACCCGACCTGGATCGCCTTCGTTGCTTGAACCACATATAACCATTCTTATCAGGGGATGGTTATACCGCTTCCCCTGCGTGAACACATGCTCGAAATCTTTTCGAGACTTCAATGTCCTCATGCGAGAAGCATGTGCTTATTTATCGCTGACGGTCAGACGCTTGCGGCCCTTGGCACGACGGCGAGCGAGCACGGCGCGGCCGCCCTTGGTAGCCATACGAGCACGGAAGCCGTGAGTCTTAGCACGCTTGCGCTTATTAGGTTGGTAAGTACGCTTCATGGTAAAAATCCTCCTGCTGCATTTCGTGAGTTCACGATTTAGACACCTGAGCTTTGAAATTGTAGGGAATATGATGCGCCAATGTCAATCAAAAGAATCTAAAAGAACCCAAGTCACCATAGGTTTCTTCACGTTTTTCAAACCTTTTAAAACACTCAACGATTGTTTTCACACTTTTTCATGCCCTTTTCTCAAGTTTTCAACAGCTCACGTTGAAAGCGTTGATAACTTTTCATTGCGTTTTTTCACTTTTCATCCATTTGGGAAAAGTTGTTGAAAAGTGAAAAAACCTTATGCACGTTGCTGCTATCCTTGAAGACACGAGAAAACTGTTGAGAAAGAAAACGATGTCAGACGATTTCTACCCCTTTGTGGACTCGGGGGATCCGGCACCCGATAACGCCCATCTCACCGGTAAAGCGCAACAACATCACGCCTCCGGGCAGGAGGAGACCGCGAGCGTGAGCTACGCCACGCGCATCGCTATCTATGACGATATGTTCTCGACACCGCGCGTCATTGTCATCTCCCCACAGGCAACACGCCCCTACCTCGAAGAAATCACCAACACGGTGTATAAAAATATGAAAGAGCAAGGCGGCTCCATCTCGGTGATGGTTATCCGTGAAATCGTGGAAAACTTCATCCACGCCCATTTCATGGAGCCGATCATCTCGATTCTCGATGGGGGAAACACAATTCGTTTTGCAGATCAGGGACCGGGAATCGAGGATAAAGAGCTGGCCTTCGAGTTTGGCATCACGTCTGCCGATAGCGACCAAAAGCGTTATATCCGCGGCACGGGAGCGGGCTTTCCCCTGGTTCAACAATATCTTGAAAATGCAGGGGGGATTGTTTCCATCGAGGACAACCTCAATGGTGGAACCGTGGTGACGGTCACGCTCGACCCGGCTCGTGTAAACGAGATCTCGATGTCCCATACATCGGGGGCAATCAGGGGCGCGGTACCTCACCCTATGGATATACCCACGGGCACAGGAGCGACAGGGGCAATGGGGGCGCCGGGGATGCCCACCGCGGGCACGCAGCAGCAATGGCAGCAGATGATGCCGCAGCAGCCGGGAGCATGGCAATATCAGATGCAATATGGCCAGCAGGGCATGCAGCTTCCGTATCAACAACCCTACGGAATGCAAGGCGCATACATCCCCGCCGCCTACCCTCAGCAAGGATTTCCCCAACAGGGATACACGACGCCGGGATTTCCCCAGCAAGGATACCCAGCGGTTCCCCAACAGGCATACCAGCAGGCAACGCCTGCAATGGGCATGCCCGCAATGGGCGGGCCGGCAGCGCAGGCGAATGCAATTTTTGTCAGCCCCCGCGGTCAGCAGGCCCTTTCTTTCCTGATGTCCAACGCCACCTGCGGACCCACCGACCTAGGACACGTATTTGGATCGTCTCCGGCCACATGGTCACGAGAGCTCTCCAACCTTCAAAGATCGGGCTTTATCCACAAGCACGGTCAAAAGTACATGCTCACCGACACAGGCCGAGCATGGATAGAAGAACAGATGCCCCGAGAGGATGTGAACAATGGATAACGAGGCCCAGATTCTCCTCGACGACATTATCTCGTTTTGCCAGCGCGATGGGCTCGACACGCGACTCATCAACATGCTCGGTCGATCCATCCCCGTGTCGCTGGACGACGAGTCTCTCACTCTGCAGGTTCCAAGCAGGTTTGCATCAACCTACCTGCTCAAGCAGCAGGAGACGATAGAACGCTATCTGGAAGAGATTACCTTTGCACCGATGGCACTCAGGGTCGAGGTCCCCGCGATACCCGCACCGGCACAAGTACAGCCGCCGGTGCCCCAGGCATCCGTCCAAGCAGCATATTCACCAGCGGCAGCACCCGCAGTCCAAGAGGCGAACGTATCTTCAAAATCAGTTGAAAACCGCGGCTTCGCAGCGCAAGCGAGCGCGTTTTCCGATATACCGATGCCGCATCGGACCAACCGAGACGCAGAGCCCACAAGCGTCAAAGTCAACAACACGATGACGCCCGAGATGTTTCAGCGCATGATGAACAGCATGAAACAGCAGGAGACGGCACCGGTTGCTTCACGTGAAACCACGCCCGCCGAAGAACCTCAGCAGGCAAAGACAATCGAGCCCGCCGCAGGCATTAACTCGAAGTTCACCTTCGACACCTTCGTCCCAGGTGTGGAAAACAGACATGCGTATCAATCCGCCCTACGCTTCACAGCAAGCGTAGAGGTGCCGGGCGAGTGCACATCACTTTTCATCTACGGAAAATCGGGCTTGGGCAAAACGCATCTTCTGTTTGCAATCAAAAACTTCTTGGCGGTCGACAAACCCGAGATCACGGTTAAATACGCCAATAGCCAGACCTATATCGATGACTTCATTAACGAAGTTGCCAAGCAAAAAAACGACGGACACAGCATCCTTCGCGAATATCATGAGGCCAACGTCTTGATCATCGACGATATTCAAAACATCATCGGTAAGCAGGCGAGCATCGACTACTTTTTTAGCTTGATGGACGAATACATTCGCGAAAACAAGAAAATCGTCATCGCTTCAGACCGCGCACCAAAAGACCTTGGCATGGATGAGCGCCTCACGAGCCGCTTTAGCTCCGGCATGCTCTGCCTTATCTCTGAGCCTGGATTCGAAATGAAGTACCTCATCTTGCAAAACTATTGCAAGCGAATGGCTTCCAATACGCACGAGCTTCCCGCAGCCGGTGCACCATCGATTTTCTCCAACTTGCAGATGCACGAAGGGCACCTCACCGAAGATCACCTCAAGCATATGGCGGAGGTATCGGGCAACAACATCCGCGAACTCGAAAGCTTCTGCGAACGCTGTGCCAGTCTCTCTTATGAAAAAGAACAGGCTGGAAAAGAGCTGTCCGCAGAGGATATCGATGCGGTGGCAAACGAGTACTTCGATACAGCAAGAAAGGTTATTGCACCCAAAACCGTACAGTCTGTCGTGGAAGGCTATTACAACATCAGCCATGAGGACATGATTGGCAGAAAGAGGCAAAAAACAATCGCCTTTGCCCGTCATGTTGCTATCTACCTGGTAAATGACATGTGCGACGTGAAATCCCAGGCCGCCCTCGGAGCGGTATTTGGACGAGACCACGCCACCATTGTCCACAGTATCAGTGTCGTGGAAGGAAAACTTCGAGAGGATGCTAATTTTGGCGAGGAGCTCGCACAGCTCAAGAACAAGATCATCCTTAAGTCATAATCATTGTTGAAAAGTAACGGAAAAGAAGAGGGAAACTTGTCGGCAACTTCTGGGAACGCGTTGAAAGATTTCGTGCGCGTGCAGGCTGTTGAAAAGAACGGGCGTTGTCAACAGGTGGAAAGCTGAAAAGAAAAAGCCTTTTACCTGCGCAAATGCCAATAGTCAACTTCTTCCACCGTCTTATTACTATTATTAGATTTATCTAAATATAGAAGAAAGGTAATAGAGATGCGCTTCACCGTCAGTCAGTCTTCTCTCGCAGATGCTCTCGCCATCGTACAAAAGGGCATTGCGAGTGCATCTACACTTCCCATCCTCTCCGGCGTTCTCATCAAAGCGGAAGACGGTGTTCTTGAATTCCAAACAAGCAACTACACCATCTCTATTCGTCATCGTGTTGCCGCCCGTGTGGATGAGCCTGGTCGCGTGGTTGTTCCCTGCAAGATGCTCGCCAGTATTACAAAGACGCTTCCCGACGCACCGGTTAACTTTGTTGTGGAAGATCGACAGGTTTCCATCACCTGCGCCAAGAGCTCCTTTAGGCTGAACACGCTCGATGCGGTCGATTTCCCGGAGTTCCCCACGCTTGCTCTTGAGCGCTCTGTCGAACTTCCTACCGACATTTTGTCCGAAATGGTATCGCGTGTTTGGCGCGTCACCTCTACCGATAAGAACCGTCAGGTTCTCACCGGCGTGCAAATGACGGTCGAAAATAACATGCTGCGCCTGGTGGCCACCGACGCATACCGTCTTGCGGTATGCGATACGCAGGTTGAGACCTCCTCGCTCGAGGGGAGCTTTGAGCTCATTGTTCCTTCCGACGCCTTCAATGATGCCCTGTCCATCGCTCCCGCCCATGGCACCATCACTGTGGGCGCAACCGACAACCAAGTTGTTTTTATGGCCGAAAACACGACATATGTGGCGCGCCGCATCGAGGGTATGTTCCCGGACTACAAGGGTCTTTTGCCTGATACCTGTTCGACTTCGGTCAATCTCGACGTCTCCTCTTTTAATGCTGTGCTCAAGCGCGTCACCGTTGTTGCGCCTTCGAACTCTGCTGTTCGCTTCGATGTGGACACCGATGCAAACACCCTTACGCTGTCTGCGTACTCCAGCGATCAAGATCAGGCGAGCGAGACGATCGAGACCGCTGTTGAGGGAACCAACTGCATGGTTGGATTCAACTACAGCTACATCTTTGGTTGCCTGAATGCGCTTGGCCACGAGAAAGAGATCACGCTTGAGCTCACCGAGGGACGTCCGGGCGTCTTTAAGTCTTATGACAAGATCAACTACATCTATCTGGTCATGCCCGTTCGTGTCTAATGGATGTGCTCGCACGCACTCTTTCGGTGCATAACTACCGTAGCTTTGAGGAATTTGATGTCGAGCTCGATCCCGATATCACGATTCTCATCGGCCGCAACGCGGTGGGGAAGACCAACCTCATAGAGTCGGTTCAGCTGTTGACGGCGGGGCAATCGTTTCGCCGTCCCACGGCATCTCAGCTGGTGCGCAACGGTGAGGGCACTTGTCGTATCGATCTTTCGTTTACGGGTGAGGGACGGCGGGTCGAGCACGCGCTTGTCTGTTCCGAGGGAAAGAAGAGCTTCTTTTCAAACGGCAAACGTACTTCGGCCGCCGGGATGCGGGGCTTGGTTCCAAGCATATTGTTCTGCCCCGACCACCTCGATATGATCAAGCGCGCAGCTTCGCATCGCAGGGCTGCGCTCGACGATTTCGGCATTCAGCTCAACGATCGCTACGCCCATCTGGTTTCGTCATATGCTCGCATCGTCGAGCAGCGCAACAGCCTGCTCAAAGAATATCCCGTTCCTACCGACTTGTTGGGGGCATGGGACGAAGCGTTGGTACAGACGGGCTCCGCCCTGCTTTCCCATCGGCTGTCGCTACTCGAGCGCATTCGCTTGCGCATGGTTGACGCCTACCGTGCCATCGCGCCCACCGAAGCCCTCGGCCTTTCCTATCAGTCGACGGTGGGAGAAATTGACATATCGACTTCGCGTGCCGAGATAGAGGAGCTCTTCCGTGGCGCCCTGGGCCGCGCAGCCGAGGACGAGCGCCGCCGCGGTATCACGGTGGTGGGGCCGCATCGTGACGAGATCTCCTTTTCCATCGATGGAAGGGAAGCGCGCGACTTTGCGAGTCAAGGGCAGCAAAGAAGCCTTGTGCTTGCTTGGAAAATCGCCGAGGCGGAGGTGGCGAGCGATATTTTAGGTAGATACCCCATGTTGCTCCTGGACGACGTGATGAGCGAGCTCGACGCCCGCCGCCGCGAGGCGATAACCGGGTTTGTGCAAGGCGAGATCCAGACGATCATCACCACGACGAACCTTGGCTATTTTTCCAACGATGTTATAGACCGCGCGAAGGTGGTGCATATCGATGGCGAGAGGAAGTGATCGCTTTGGCGCCACGCAGGGGCTCGGAAGCATCCTCGAGCAGGAGAAGCGCCGCATTTACGACGATGCAACCCCTGCCAAGCGCGAAGCATTTTTAGAGGCAGAACGGGCGCGGGAGGTTTACCGTGCCTGGAATACCGTTTGTGCCCGCACGCGCGAGGGTCAGCATGTGTGCGGCCTACACTTTGTCCCCGAGACGCGGGAGCTCGTCGTGTACGTCGACGGCTCCTCGTGGGTCAACGAACTCACCGTTTTGCGCGAGATTATCCGTGCGCGTATGGAGGCGTGTGGGGTGCGCGTCTCGGCCCTGGTGTTCAAACTGTCCCGAAAGGGATATGAAGCTCCGCGCGCGGCGTCTTCCGCTGCGAACAAGGTCAAGTCCTCGCCTTGCGCAGGTCTGCCTCGAGCCGAGCTTTCCTCTGCCGATGTTGCCGCAATCGATGCTCGTGTTTCCCATATCAAGGATGAAGGTCTTCAAAGAGCGCTTAAATCCGCGATGGGCGCGGGGCTTTCGCTAGACAAGACCCGCAAATCAACGAAATAGCCATATTCGGCCTCTGGTGGCCCCAGAGCGCTATTTGTACCTTATGTAGGACCCTGAATGTAGGCTAGAATATGTAAGGTTATCTCTATTTGCGTAAAGAGAGGGAGTTGGCGCGTGGCTAAAGAAGAGTCATACGATGGCAACGAAATTAAGATCCTTGAGGGTCTTGAGGCCGTTCGCAAGCGTCCGGGTATGTATATCGGCTCGACGAGCTCTTCCGGATTGCATCATCTGGTATGGGAGATCGTCGATAACGCGGTCGACGAGGCCATGGCGGGGTATTGCTCCAAGATTTTGGTGACGGTGCATGCGGACAACTCCATCACCGTTGTTGACAATGGCCGCGGTATTCCTGTGGATGAGCACCCGGTCAAGAAGATTCCGACTCTCGAGGTCGTTATGACCATCCTGCATGCCGGCGGCAAGTTTGATAACTCCGCCTATAAGGTGTCGGGTGGCTTGCACGGCGTGGGCGTTTCGGTTGTTAACGCCTTGTCAAAGAAGATGGTCGTGCAGGTTAGGCGCGATGGCAAAATCTACGAGATGCAGTTCTCGCGCGGTAACACCGTGGAAAAGATGAAGGAAGTTGGAACTTCCCAGGAAACGGGTACGTCCGTGACCTTCTGGCCTGACGGGGAGATCTTCGAGACCACCGTTTATGATTTCGATATCCTGCACAATCGCCTGCAGGAAACGGCGTTTTTGAATAAGAATCTCGAGATCGTCCTCACCGATGAGCGTGAGAGCACACCGCGCGTCGAGGAATTTTGCTATGCCGGCGGTATTATCGACTTCGTCAAATTCCTCAACGAGGGCAAGGATGTCCCTGAGGCCCTAAAGGACCCCATCTATATCGAGGGAACGTCCGAAGAAGGAGTTCCTACCGATAGGATGGGAGATGTCGAGGTTGCCCTGCAGTGGAATACGTCGTATTCCGAGACGGTCATGAGCTTTGCCAACGATATCTACACCCCCGAGGGAGGAATGCATCTCGAAGGATTCCGCACCGCGCTTACACGTGTGATCAACGACTATGCACGCAAGCAGGGCATCCTTAAGGAGAAAGAATCCAATCTCACGGGTGATGACGTGCGCGAGGGCCTTTCTGCCGTCATCTCCGTCAAGCTTGCCGACCCGCAGTTCGAGGGTCAGACCAAGGCTAAACTCGGCAGCTCTTTTATGCGTACGCTGGTGCTCAAGATCGTCACCGACGGTCTGACCGATTACCTTGAGGAGCACCCCAAGCAGGGTCGTGAAATCGTCAAGAAGGCCCAGCAGGCATCCAAGGCTCGCAACGCGGCGCGCAAGGCACGCGAGGCGACGCGCCGCAAGAGCTTACTCGAGACCGCGTCGCTCCCCGGAAAGCTTGCCGACTGCTCGGTGCGTGATGCCGAGATGACCGAGCTCTTCATTGTAGAGGGCGACTCGGCAGGTGGCTCCGCTAAGGACGGCCGCCGCCGAGACATTCAAGCCATCTTGCCCCTGCGCGGCAAAATCCTGAACGTCGAGCGCGTGGGCGATCACCGAGCTTTCTCCTCCGACACCATTCAGTCGCTCATCACGGCCATTGGCTGCGGCGTGACTACGGGTTCGGGCGATGGTGGAGATTTTGATATCACCAAGGCCCGCTACCACAAGATCATCATCATGACCGATGCAGATGTCGATGGCGCCCATATCCGTATCCTGCTGCTTACGTTCTTTTACAAGTACATGCGTCCATTGATCGACGCCGGCTATGTCTACGTGGCGTGCCCGCCGATCTTTGGCATCAAGGTGCGCAACAAGATTCACTATGTCTATCCCAACGGCAGGCAGCCCGAAGACGAGATCTTGGCCGATACCATCCGCAGTCTTGGCCTCAATCCCGACGAAGGCGATGAAGAAGGTAAGGCCGAGGGCGGCAAGATCACCAAGAAGCGCAAGGGCTACACCGTTCAGCGCTACAAGGGTCTGGGAGAGATGGATCCCAAGCAGCTTGCCTCGACCACCATGGACCCCAAGACCCGTATTCTGCAGCGTGTGACTATCGAGGATGCCATCACCGCCGACCGCGCCGTGCGAGAGCTCATGGGCTCCGAGGTTAGCTATCGCCGTGAGTATATCGAGAAGCACGCCCACGACGCTCGCTTCCTGGATGCCTAACCTGCGCGGCTTTCCCAGGCACCCGACCTTGCCCTTCAATCGTCGGTCGCGTACCTAAGTACGCTTCCCTCCTCTTTCAAGGCAATCTCGGGCACCTGGAAAACCCGTCTTCGTTGTCGGGAGGATAGCGTTTTTCTCTCGGTGAAAGTTCTGGGACGGGTTGATTGAGCAGCTGCATGAATGAACGTAACCACGACCAACCAAGGAGGTAGTACGTGGCGGAAGATATGAACAATAACGACAACGAGCAGTCGGAGGGCATGCCCGACGATCTGCGCCGTTTGCTCGCTCGGGCAGAACAAGGAGAGGACGGAGATCCCGACTCCTATAACCCCGACGCCGAAGACGAAGAAGAGGATGATGACGCGGAGCTCGAGGAGAGCTTTGGTGCCGTGGACCGCGGTACCGATGCCGGCGAGGATATCAACGGTGGCCAGCTGCAGATTTCCGAGTTCGGTCAGGAAATGAAGCAGTCCTTCATTGAGTATTCGATGTCGGTCATCACCGCCCGCGCCCTGCCGGATGTTCGTGACGGCTTGAAGCCGGTTCACCGTCGCATCCTATACGCGATGAACGAGAGCGGTATCTATCCCAACCGCCCGCACAAGAAGTCTGCCTGGACCGTCGGTGAAGTAATCGGTAAGTATCACCCACACGGTGACTCGGCGGTCTACGAGACGATGGTGCGTCTTGCCCAGTGGTTCTCGATGCGTACCCCGCTCATTGATGGCCATGGCAACTTTGGCAACATCGATGGCGACTCCGCGGCTGCCATGCGTTACACCGAGAGCCGTTTGGCGAAACCCGCCATGGAGCTCCTGCGCGATTTGCAAAAGGACACTGTCGACTGGCAGCCCAACTACGACGAATCCCTGGCAGAGCCTGTTGCCCTGCCGGCACGTTTCCCCAACTTGCTGGTCAACGGCAGCCAGGGTATTGCTGTTGGCATGGCGACGAATATCGCTCCGCACAACCTTACCGAGGCAATTGAGGCGACCTGCTACCTCATCGACAATCCAGACGCGACGGTCGACGAGCTCATGCAAATCATGCCGGGCCCCGATTTCCCGACAGGTGCCATCATCATGGGCTCCGACGGTATTCGTCAAAGCTATGAGACCGGTCGCGGTTCCATCACCGTGCGCGCCAAGGCTCATGTCGAGACCACCAAGACGGGCCGCAACCGTCTGGTGTTCACCGAGATCCCCTATATGGTCAACAAGGGCACCCTGCAGGAAAAGATCGCTCAGCTGGTGAACGAGAAGCGCGTTGAGGGTATTTCCGATATGCGCGATGAGTCGAACCAGAAGGGTATTCGTCTTGTCATCGAGCTCAAGAAGAATGTTATCCCGCAGGTTGTTCTCAATAACCTCTATAAGTACACCTCGCTACAGACCACGTTTGGCGCCAACAACCTGGCGCTTGTCAATGGCGTGCCCAAGTGTCTCTCTCTGCGCGAGATGTTGCAGTACTACATTGACCATCAGGTTGACGTCGTTACCCGCCGCACGCGCTTTGACCTTAAGAAGGCTCAAGCTCGCGCGCATATCCTCGAGGGCTATCTCATGGCTCTCGACCATATCGACGAGGTCATCTCGATTATCCGTTCTTCGCGTACCGATTCCGAGGCTTCTGCTCGCCTGATCGAGCGCTTTGGCTTCACGACCGAACAGACCACCGCCATCCTTGAGATGAAGCTGCGTCGCCTGACCGGTCTTGAGCGCGATAAGATCCAAGAAGAACTGGACGGTCTGCGCCGCGCCATTGCCTACTACGAGGACCTTCTTGCCCATGAGGAGAAGATTCTGGGTGTGATTAAAGAGGAGATGCGCGAGATCTCCCGTAAGTTTGGCGATAAGCGCCGCACCAAGATCGCAGCGGCGGAGCGCAATCTCGATGTAGAGGACCTCATTGCCGACGAGGATATGGTCGTCACCATCACCCATACCGGTTACGTCAAGCGTATTCCTGTGGCTGCCTATCGTGCTCAAAAGCGCGGCGGCAAGGGCGTCACGGGCGTGAGCTTGAAAGAAGACGATGTCATCGAAGAGATGTTTATCGCCAGTACTCATGAGTACGTGCTCTTCTTCTCCAACCGTGGCAAGGTGTATCGCCTTAAGGTTCACGAGCTTCCCGAAGGTTCGCGTCAGGCGCGCGGAACGGCGATCGTTAACCTGCTGCCGTTCGAAGAGGGCGAGAAGATTGCCAGTGTGATTTCTTGCCGCGAGTTCCCCGAAGATGAATATCTGCTGTTTGCAACCAGCAGCGGCATGATTAAGAAGACGGTTATGAGCGCTTACGACCGCAGCCGTCGCGATGGCATTATCGCCATCAACCTAAAAGATGGCGATGCGTTGCTCAACGTTCGCCGCGTGCGCGAGGGTGACAAGATCATCATGGCGACGACCGCGGGCAAGGCTATCGTTTTCGGTGAGGATCAAGTGCGTGCCACGGGCCGCGATACCAGCGGTGTGCGCGGCATCACTATGAAAGACGGCGCAAGTGTCCTGGGTATGGAAGTTTCCAACGGTACGGGCGACCTCTTTGTCATCACCGAGCACGGCTTTGGCAAACGAACCCCGGTCGCCGACTATCCCGAGCAAAACCGTGGCGGCCAGGGCGTCTTCACCATTCAGATGACCGACCGCAAAGGTCAGCTGGCGGCAATGAAGACCGTGGGGCCGCAGCATGAGCTGTTTATTGTCACCGAGGGCGCCACGGTGATTCGCGTGAAGACCGACGAGATTTCTCAGACTGGTCGCGCGACACAGGGCGTCAAGATGATGACTGTGGCGGATGGCGACCGCGTGACTGCCGTTGCGCGTATGGAGAGCGCTACAGAGAAGGCTGAGGCTTCCGGAGAGGCCGAGGAAAAGCCAGAAGCGGCGGGTGGCGACGATGGCGCGGCAGAAGAGCCTGCCGGGGATTTGATTGACGAATAGCCGGTTTATCGTCGACATAGAAGATAACTAAAGAAGGGCCCATCCATTGGATGGGCCCTTCGTGTTTGAGGCGAGGGTTTATGTTGCTGCAAGAAAGCTGGGTCGACTAGAAGTCGTCGGGGGAGAGCGTGTGGACGAACTCGTCGAATTTTTGCTGCTCCGCCTCATCGTTCGTGTCGGTCTGGTATGAGAAGGTGCCCGCGCGGTTCATAATGTCGTCCTCAACATAGATGGGGGCGTTTACGCGCACAGCAAAAGCGAGTGCATCGCTTGGGCGCGCATCGACTGCGTGCTCTTTGCCGTTTTGATCGAGAATGATGACGTTGGCGAAGAAAACCGGGGTTTCCATGTGGGAAATCTCGACGCGCGCGATTTTAGCGCCAAGCTCTTTAACGGCATTGACGGTGAAATCGTGTGTGATAGGTCGTCCGGGGTTCTTCCCGTCAATTCCCTGGCTCAGCGCAGCGGCCTCGAAGGACCCGGTCTGGATGGAGAGGGCGCGAAGAGGGGCTTCGTTTGACTCTGAAGTTTCGCGCTCGCGTAGGACGATGAGGGACGGATGTGGACCGGCGGCCATAACGATGGTTTCGATATCAACGCGGATCATTATGGCACCTCCTTATAGACGATGATGGGATAGGAATATTTCACCTGCTTGAATCGGATAGTAATAGTACCCAAAATAAGGGGAAAGCGCGTGCGATTTCGATATATGAGCCAACTAAAAAATTTTTTTAAAAAAGTCGTTGACTTAGAAAAACGGTCTGGGCTAATATAGTCACCGCGCGATGGACCTGTAGCTCAGTTGGTTAGAGCGTCCGGCTGATAACCGGGAGGTCACAAGTTCGAATCTTGTCAGGTCCACCACCTTTTCTTTCGCAATAAACACCCCAGCGAGAGCCGAGTCGCCGCTGGGGTGTTTATTACTGATGTGGGGGTTTAGCTCAGCTGGGAGAGCGCGGGCTTTGCAAGCCTGAGGTCAGGGGTTCGATCCCCCTAACCTCCACCATTTGAAATTGAGGCCGCAGCCGAGAGGTTGCGGCTTTTTTGTTGCGAGTGCACGGGATCGAACCCCGTGAGGGCGCCATTCTCCGGAGATATAAAGCTCATGCGTCTGTCCACCCTTTGAGTGGAGAAACCTGCCGCGCGTAAGCTCGTGCCGGCGTTATGTGACAATTACTATCGATACATCGTTGCATTTAGGAGGTGCTATGACGCGGGAAGAGGCATTGACGGCGCTGGGGCTCGAGGGCGATGCTACTCAAGATGAAATCACGGCAGCCTATCGCGAGCTTGCTCAAATGCTCCATCCCGATAAGTACGGCACGAGCAAACGTCTGCGCGAGCGTGCGGAGCAGCAAATGCGTGTTATCAACGAGGCGCGCGATACGCTCTTGCGGGGTCGTGCGGCAAGACGTCCTGCACCTACTTCTGCAACCGCCACGGCTCAAGATATCTATATCGAAGCGACTATCCGCGCCCGTGCTGCCGAGACGGCGCGTCTTGCGGTGGTTACCTCTCTTCGCACGATGAAGGAGCGGCGTCAAGGCAGGATCACCATGCTCGTTATCTCCCTTGTTGTCGCACTCGTAAGCTCGCGTCTTCGTGGTACAGTTGGTGCGCTGGCCTTTTCCATTTCATCCATGCTTGTCCTATGGGGCGGGGTTGATGTGGTGATGCTCGGAAATCAGATCCGTGTATTAAAGCAGCGCTCTCTCGAGCTGCTGCGAACGCGAGACCGTGCACGGGAGATTGCCCAGCAGGCACAGGAGCTCTAAGACAAACAGGAAGGGACTTGCTCGATGGCACAAAATCCAAGCGATACCGGATCGGTATCCGAAGCCCTCGATGGCATGGTGTGTAACCTGTTGGGGGCCTATCTTGATTCCCTTGCTGAAGGGGAGGACCCCGGTGTTGTCCTGGCTATAGAGGACGCTCAGAGCAACTGCTTCCAGGCGGCATTCACCGATGACGGTGAAGAACAATGTCTGGATGCTGCGGAGGCTTTTGTGCAGGGTCATGCCCAGGGCTACAGCGAAGAGGGCGTGGGGCCCATCGAACGCTATGCTATCGCCTACACGGGCGCCGTCGATATCGACGGCTGCTACGAGGATGCCATCATGGTGAGCTTCTTTGAATGCGGCATGGACGTCGCCTATTCGGCGTATGTTTTGTTCTCACATGCCGGCGAGGGCGAAAACTTTATGTGGAGCGACCCTGAACCCGCAGGTGAAGAACCTCCATTGCTATAAAACTCTATTACTATAGAGAAGTTTTTTATGCCGAATCGCAGTCGAAGCGCCTATGCTTTGGCTGCATGTTATGTCGATAGTAGACAAAGGGGAACTGTATGCGTGTAGAGCACTTGAGGGACATCGCGATCATCGCTCACGTGGACCACGGCAAGACCACGCTGGTCGATAAACTGTTGCGTGCAACGGATGCCTTCCGTGCCAACCAGCAGGTGCAGGAGCGCGTGCTGGACTCCAACGACCAGGAGCGCGAGCGCGGCATCACTATCTTGGCCAAGAACATCTCCATCGAGTACAAGGGCGTGAAGATTAATGTTCTTGACACCCCGGGCCATGCCGATTTTGGCGGTGAGGTCGAGCGCGTGCTGCGCATGGCCGATGGTGCCCTGTTGCTGGTCGATGCGTTTGAGGGTCCTATGCCCCAGACCAGGTTCGTGCTGCGTCATGCCATCGACACCGGCCTTTCTATCATGATCGTCATCAATAAGATCGACCGCCCTGGCGCCGATCCCGAGAAGGCATATAACGACTGCCTCGACCTCATGGCCGATCTGGGCGCTACCGACGAACAGCTCGAATTCGCCATGGAACACGTGGTCTACGCGAGCGCTATGAACGGCTTTGCCCGCCTCGACCCCAACGATGGCAACATGGACATGTATCCGCTGCTCGACATGATCGTCGACGACATGCCCGCTCCCGAGGTCGATGTGGATGGTCCTCTCGCCATGCAGTGCGTGACCATCGATCACTCGAACTTTGTCGGACGTATTGGCATCGGCCGCGTGTATTCCGGTACTATCCATGACGGCGACAACATCCTTGTGGTCAAGAATGATGGCGAGCGAAAGACCGCTCAGGTCAAGCAGCTGTTCACCTTCGACTATCTGGGCCGCACTGAGTGCAAAGAAGTTGGCGCGGGCGACATCGCTGCTGTCGTGGGCATCGATTCCACCGATATCGGTGACGTCTACACCGACCCCGAGAATCCCGTTGAGCTTGATCCTATCGAGATCGACCCCCCGACTCTTTCCATTGTTTTTGAGCCTTCGACTTCTCCGCTCGTTGGTCGCGACGGCGACATCGTCGGTGGCCGTCAGCTCAAGGAGCGTCTGTTTAACGAGCGCGAGAACAACGTGACCATGAAGATCGAGGAGCTGCCCGATAAGACCGGTGTCGAGGTTTCCGGCCGCGGCATCCTGCATCTCTCCGTTCTGATGGAGACTATGCGTCGCGAGGGCTTTGAGTTCCAGGTTGGTCGTCCCCGCGTGCTGTTTAAGCAGGATTCCAACGGCAACAAGATGGAGCCGGTGGAGCAGGCTGTTGTCGAGTGCCCCGACGAGTATTCGGGTAAGGTCGTCGAGGTCTTTGGTAACGCCGGTGGCATCATGACCAACATGGACGCCAGCGGTACGGTTACGCATCTTGAGTTCAAGATCCCGACCCGTGGCATCATGGGCCTCAAGAACCGCATCATGAACGTTACGCACGGTGAGGGCGTGTTCTATCACACTTTCCTTGAGTATGGTCCTTTCGCTGGCGATATCGGCGGCCGCAACAACGGCGCCATGATTTCGATGACTACCGAGAAGGCAGTTGCCTATGCTCTCGGAACGCTTCAGGAGCGCGGCCAGCTGTTTGTGGAGCCAGGCACCGAGTGCTATGAGGGTATGCTCGTGGGCGAGCGCTCCAAGCCGGGTGACATGGTGGTCAACATTGCGCGTACCAAGAATCTGGGTAACCAGCGTTCTTCCACGTCCGATATTTCCGTCCAGCTGGTTCCGCCTCGCACCTTCACGCTCGAGGAGGCGCTGGAGTACATCGTCGACGACGAGCTGGTCGAGGTCACGCCCAAGCACATTCGCCTGCGCAAGCGCCTGCTCAACGCGATTGATCGTAAGAAGGCCGCCGTTCGCGCTGCCAATATGAGCAAGTAGGGTTGCTCGGACACGGTCCGTCTTATTGAAAGGGCGGTCACCGGTGAGATTCCGGTGGCCGCCCTTTTTGCGTCGAAGCGTACGGTTGTACCCCCGTTTGGTAACGATGTGTGGCGGGTAATCGTGCGTTTCGGTGTTTAGATATGTTTATGTCGTCCTTCCTGAGGGCGATGTATGGCGGTAAAACGCGCATGTTGGAACAAGTGGCGGTAAAACGTGCAGATTAGGGCTGGATCCCACTCGAGGACGTTTCAAAAACGGGTTTGTCAAGAAGTCTGTGTAAGTCCCATTTCTCTTACAGGTACCTCTCGATT
>ENA-OPDW01000057-OPDW01000057.1-human-gut-metagenome-genome-assembly--contig:-NODE-57-length-94135-cov-4.674097_pt1 | contig 94135 bp, 94 predicted proteins | sample MGYA00241264_ERZ501508 | MGnify/ENA primary metagenome ERZ501508 (study PRJEB25962, sample SAMEA2042575) | human gut metagenome | biome: human gut; feature: human-associated habitat; material: faeces...
AGTGTGTGTATTGGGTTATTTCTGTTTTGCCCCGTGGTGTTGCCGCACTGTGGGGCATTTATTTTCCCTTTGTGATGAAATTTTTCGCTATATATGGCTATATGTCAGGTTTTTACTGGTTATTTACTTATTTTCCCCACTTCTAAACAATTCCTATATACCGAAAAATCAAAGGTTTTCAAAGGTTCTTCTATGCTCTGTCGGTCTTTTCTGCCGGAATATAGCCGGTGATATCCTCTGTATCGATCAGCTCAATTACATCCGCTATATTCTTCTCAAATGATGACATATAAGTTTGTACAATGTTTGCCCCCTGCCAGATTCCCTCCCGATTTTTCAGCATGTTCCAGGCATCATCAACACCTTTACCTGTTTCACAGGTTGCCTCATCAATTTTATGTAATACATAATTGATCTGCTCAAACTGAAGAATAAGTCCTGATAGAATCTCTATAGCATTTGTCTGCCGGTCTTGCATTTTGATAACCATTTCTACTGCTGCCTCTGGATTTAGTGTCTGCTGTTTTTTATTCATGTTTCTTTTCCCTCTCTTTCTGTTCTTCTAAGTACATTCTTTTTACAAATCCATACACCATAGCAAGGTGGTTGGGATTCTGTATCTTTTCAAGCATTTGTATCAGATCTTTCTTTTTATCCATTTTTTCACGCTCTCTTTCTATGATTCCACTTATATAGGCTTTAGATGTCTAACCGCAATCTATATTAAATTCTCCGCAAAACGATGCACTATTTTTAATAGCCTTAAAGCGTCGCAATTATCAGCAAGCCATTTGATTCTGTCTTTGTACCATTCAATTTCTTCCTGTTCTTGCTCTTTTTTCATACTGTTTGACCTCCCTATATGTCAGATTTCTTTAACAAAACTTAACAGTTTTTCACTGATTAGATTTTCCATTTTTCTTTAAATGCTTTTATCATAGAGCATAAAAAACTGATAAACCGTTCATTGTTGCACTCATTAACCATCTGCATGATTTCTTTCTTCTTTGCTTCCATTTCCTCACCATCCTTTATCCAACCGCCTGAACCTGTGATCTGCCAAAGAAACTTGCATTGTAACTTGCGCCATCTCCTTTGGAACCCCAGATCAGTGAACAGCCAAACAGTGCTTTAGATCCGTGTATTACCTCATATCCGAGCTTTTTCCATCCAACCCAAGTATTTGTATCCTCGGTCACGTCTGCTGCCTCTTTGCTTCGTTTAATACGCTCTGCATTGATTTCCTCTGCTTTAGCAGATAACCATGCTCTGTGAAGTGCCTCTGCAAAGCTGATACTGTACCGGCGGTAATTTTTCCATGCATTCAACATGATTTTCTTCAGATCATACTTCATAACCTCTGTACTCCTTTCTCAAGGCTTACAACAGTCCCGGCAGGTCTTAAAGCTATCTAAGGTATCTTGACCATCTCATTATCCCCTTACCCTTGTCCGGCGTTATACTGGTGTCTCCGGTACGCTTTTGCCACTTCGTTTTCACCCTTTGCTGTTGTGTTTTCCTTAACTTGTAACTATATTATAACCCATTTTGGGTTACTCGTCAACCGTTTTGTAATATATTCTGTATTATTTTTATCCGTTTTCGTTTGACTTATAACTTATATTTTATTATAATCTTCTTAGAAAGGTAGGTGTCACTATGTCCATTGTCTATGAAAACAATCAGCAAATTGTTATAGAAATAAAAAAATTGATGCTAGAAAAACAAATATCTCAACGGGAAATTGCGGAAAAATTAGGTATCAAACCACAAGGTTTAACCAAATTACTTACAAAGAAAAATTTCGGTTTTGAAGATGCTGAAAAAATTCTGTCAGCTATAGGGTATAAGCTTATATTGGATTTCAGTCCAGACGACAATGTATGCAACTCCGAAGAATAACTTACACAGTCCCGTTTTGAAAACCCGCTCAAAAATGAGCAAATCTATGAACTGACAGAACGATTCATTTTTAGAAGACTATGAATGATTATTCGGTATATAAGCTGTTGGTCATTTTTGACTGGTACGTTAAAATGTCGATTCAGATCATAAGGAGATAAGGGTAAACATTTCGTTCACCCCTTGCGTCCTGCTGCCAGATATGCTATATTTAAGACACAAAGAGGGAAACCGCAAGCGGCTACCCGATTATAATGTTAAGCTATTATGCAACAGCCGTCATTATTCGCAGTAATGGCGGCTATTTTCTTTTACCCTTGAAAATCTCATAGCAAAGACCTACAAGGGCAACAATGAATATACAAAACTGAATCATGTCAGAATATGTAACCATCGCATCGCCCTCCTTTCTTTCGTCTGGAGGGTGTTTTTATCCCTCCGAAGTTGGAGGGTAGCCGCCTGCTTTTGGTTTCCCTGTCCGTATCATATCACAGCATTACCAAACAGGCAACTATATTACTCCCATTAGTATAATTCTATTCTTCCATCTCTATATCACGCATCAGCAACAATCGTTCCACTGTTTCCAGTGTTTTTCTCCTGTATCCTTGAAAATCCTTTCTCTGCATCGGGATCCAGTTCTTTTTATACATCACATCATAACCGATACCCAGTTTTAAACACGTAAACAGCTCTGCTGCTATGTCCTCATTGGTCAAGACTGCTGCCCGTAAAAGCAATACTAAGTCTTCACCTCTTGCTTCTTTGCAGAATTTCACAAGCTTATCAACCTCTATGTGATTGATTCCATAATCCGACATATATCTGCCTCTTACTCCTCGTTCCATTTACCTACCTCCCAAGTTCGAATACATTCTGTCCGTTGGACATCTGCATTTCTTTTGCTGTATTAATAAGCTGTTCAAGTACAGTACGGCTGTCCAGATTTACCACAAGCTTTATCATTCCTGTACCTTTACCGCTTTCTTCACTTACGATTTTTCTTAACAGATTTTCCGGCATCTCCAAGTTGTTTCCCTTTGTCTGGTCACCAAGAACCGCTAAAAACGGATTTCCGGCCGGAATAACTGCGCCCTGTGCAAGGTAAGGAACCCTCCTGAAGTTCGCATGAGAAAGATTGATTCCTTTACCACCGATACCTGGAACCCAATCCGGCACCTTAATATGATTCAATCCATCAATCAGATTATTAATCGCTTTGACAATCGTCTGTCCCATTGCATTAAACAAAGCAATAACCTCATTGACTGGGGTTTTGAATATCGAAAAAACCAAATTAGCAACTCCACGTAATATACCCAAAACTCCTTTTAGTGCCATATCTATATTTCCTGTAAATGCTCCTTTTAAGAACGTAATAAATCCAGAACATATCTGCTTTATACTGTTAAAAATACCTTTTACGGTACTTAATAAAACTTCTATTCCCTCTCCCAATACTCCGAGTTGAGCATTCCAATCAACGGAAAATACTCCTTTTATCCAGTCCATAAGTTTCGACATTGCAGCTTTAAGCTGATCCCAGTGAGTGATTATTAATACAATAGCTGCAACAGCTAACGCAATGGCAATAGGTATTACATTTGAAGCAACTGCAAATCTATCGAAAGCCGCAACGATCATAGAAATTGCTCCAGACAATCCCCCGGCACCAGTGAATACGCCTATAAGACTTGTAATGGCACTTCTTATTCCAAGTACAAGAGGTGATATCTTCGATGATACAAAGGCTCCAAGCAGTGCAGCTCCAATGGCATCTATAATCCATTGATGCTCTCCGAGAAAATCAAACAAACCCGCAAGTAGATTAATAAGGAACGGAAGTCCATTTTCTATCAAGAACTTAAGCATTGGTAAAATAACATTCGTATATAGCCTTTCCAAGAAACTTCCAATAGCTTCTATCAGCGGTGACATAGATTCAAACAGATTCTTAATCGAATTAAGTAACGGGTAAAAGTTCAATGATCCCGCCCACTGAGCCGTATCCCACACAAGACGATTGATGATATCAAGTACCTTTTGGAAAGCATCTGCTATAGCCTGTATAATGGCCGTTCCTACGGCGTTTTTATTCCAAGCTATATCTAATTGCCTTGCGATATTCCCGACCGTTGTAAGCAGTCCCTGTGCGATCTGTAGCATGGTAGACAGTATCTGTGTGCCTGTACCATTTGTCCAGACTTCCAACATACTACTGCCGACACTCTTTGCCAGTGCTCCAAGCTCCGACAATGCATACTTAGCAGCATCAATCGTGTTCTTGCCCTCACGTTCCCACGCTTCTTTAAATGGTTGGAATATCTGCCCCAGTACATCCTTGATTTTTTCAAAAATCGGCGGTGCATCTATTGGAACCTCTTCAAACATTTTGCTGATCGGTGTTCCGTTTACATCGGATCCAGACGGTGTTGTGTCGGTATCCTTATTTGTTGTGTACCGATTAATTTCATCAAGCGGTGACAGGTAGTCTTTCGCTGCTTTTGTGGCTTTTTTCGTAGACTTGGCGGTCTTGTCCAGACTGGCAGCATAATCTTTTTGTACTGCCAGTGCCTTTGTGTATGTCTTATTCCCGGCAAGGTAACCGAAAAACATTCCTACATAGGTTATGGCTGTGCTGATAAGGTCAATGAATCGTGACAGTATCGGTGTGATAACGGTTAGTATCGGATTGAAAGCTGTAGCAAGTGAATTTTGTAATCTGATAAGGCTTCCCCACAAAACAGATAAACAACTATTGGTTCCGTTGGAATACTGAGCTAAGTTATCAAATCCGGCCTTGATTCCACTCATTACTCCCGAAAACGCCCGCATTACAATGTTCATTAGTAAGCCTGTTTTTATCATTCGTGACATACTAAATCTTGCGTTATCAACTGATTTTTCGGTCTTTTTCATATTTCCGGCAATCTTTCCACCGGCTACTCCAAATCTCCCCTCTTCTTTTGTTGTATTTTTTAATTCATCCTGATATTTCCTAAGCGTTTCGTTAATCTTCGCTATACGTCTTGTGTTCGAATCAAATTCTTTATATCCACTTCCAATACCCGCAGATTTCAGTTCGTTCTGTCTTGCTTGTAATCTCTCTAATTCACTATTAAGATTTACGATTCTCTTACTTCCGACTTTTGCATTATCACCGATAGCCTTTAGCCGGTTTGCTTCTACGGCTGCTTCAACTTCTTTCGCCCTTGTTTCTTCAAGTTTCCCATTAATTTCCGCAATTTTCCGTTCGTTTTTTCGTTCGTTTTCTAACAACTTATTCAGATAAGAGTTGTATGTATCTGCTATTGATTGGTACGATGTATGCAACTGTTTCTGCATATCAGAAAGCTTTTTCTCGACAGCAGTCAGCTTTTCCATATCCGCTTGCGCTTCTTTAGTATTTACGCCAGAAATAAAAGCTTTCCCTGATGCCTCCAGATCATCAAGTTCTGACTTTGCGTACTTAATCACATTTGCAAGATCTTCTATGTCATACTGCATTTTCTTATATGATGTGCTATTGACCTTTCCACCTGTAGCTCCGAAACGTTCTTTTGCATCGTTAAGTCGATTGAGCTTTTCTTGTGCTTGTTCGATCTGTGCTGTTATCTCTTTGTATTCCGTAGTCGGAATCCGTTGATTCGCATAAGCAGCTACCTTTTGCCGTAAGGATTCTACTTTTTGTTCCTGCGTACTGTACTCATCATTTAGCTTCACAAAAGAATCTATCTGGTTATTAAGAGTCTTTTTTACATTACTTCCCAATGTATTTACTCTGTCTGCTGCCCGATGCACTCCAGCTTCAATTTCTGCGGTACCCGCCTTTATACCATCAGTTCTGATTTTTGTGTTAATAACAATACTTCCATCTTCTGTCATGTATCGTCCTTTCTACCGCTTACTGTTAACGGTTAGCGGGCAACTCCAAACGTTGCCCGGTTATTCCTTATATTTTTTTAATCCATTCCTCAAACAGATCATTTAACTTATCAAAAAATTCAAGGTAAAGTGTATATGATGGCTTTTGCACTCCGAACACCTTTTTGCAAGCTCCTTTTCCAAATAGTTTTTCGAACTCTATAGCGAATTTACCATCCAATGTTTTATAAATCTGGTCTTTATTGTGCGGCTTTCGCTCTTCCTCTTTCTCCGCTTGCACCAACAATTTCAACATTTTTCTTATAGCTTTTCCTGTTTTTTCTATTCCGGTCGGAAACGCAATCGAAATATGCCCGTTTTGAACTTTGATAACTTTCTTTCCATCAATCGATATGTTTTTCATTCTCTCTCTCCTTTCTGTCCAGATTCACCCATATCAGAGCATTAGTGCAGAAATTAAGAAACTCTATTGTAAAAATCGCCAATAAAATAATTGTTAAAAATACCTTCATGTTCTTTCTCCTTTTCTATTCAGTTAATTGTTCCAAACTTCATTTGCTGTAATATTCAGAGCATCAAGGAAGTTATCTTGTCCCTGTTCTCCTGGCATATTCTCTTTAAATCGGATCTCTAACTTTGTCAGTTCCAAGTTCATCCGCTGATCGTCATTGAACCGCTTCATGAGCAGTTGTGCCGCCTTAGTTCTGTCAGTTATAGCCGGATCTAATCCAAACTGCTCCGCTATATCTCCTCGCATCACAGATGTAAGGAATTCCAAGACTTCCTCTGTCGTTGCTACTTCTTCACTTTTGGTTTTCTCCAATATCTCATTCATGTACTCGACAACATTCGGCTTTGTCAAATTCAGCGATCCTATCTGTCTTGCTGACCGCTCACTGTATCCGGCTTTCTTTGCCGCATCTGTTATGTTTCCAGAGATCAGAAATTCCAATGCGAATTTCTTTTGCTTCGATGTAAGTTTTTCTTTCATCTATCCACCGTCCCATTCTATTCGTTGAATCAAATCATCACCTCCGCTGTCTTTTTCCGCAATATATGCTTTAACCTTTGCATTTCTCAGCAATCAAATCATCACCCCCGTTGTCTTTCTCCCTATATGTCCCAAATGTCATGTTTTTCTGTTTCATCAGTATATGTCCGCTTGCCTTAACATTTCTTAATATCCCGAAGCTTTTTTTGCTATGTTTTTGCTTATATCTCCTCAAAATGTTAGCAAATGTTTGCATTTTCTCACCATTCCACCCGGTACGACCATAGCACTCCCTCTTCCTCACTTTCTGGAATCCTCACGCATAACGTTTCGTGTACGCCATACAACTGTGCTAAGTCAATGATAAGCTTTTTCATTGATTCTATCGTCCTCGCACACAGCTTAATCCCTGCCGCCTTTGTGTTATCTCTGAGCCTTACTTCTTTCAACAGTACATCAGCTATCCAGATTTTCCCCCTCTTTTCAATACAAATTCCCTGTATGAAATATAATGTTGCTATCCTGTTTTTCCTTTCAATCCTCAGTTTCACCATTGCCACGCACCTCCCCCCATGTTAAAATGACTGAAAGGTGTTCTGCTGCCAGCTTTGCCCGATAATGGCAGCAGGATATGTATATCTTATTCATTTCCAGACTGTAACGTTGCTTTTAAATTTTGTAAACGGTCACTGCATTGCTGAGATATACCCGTAATCTCTTCATTTGCCTCTATTTTTGCCGTTTCTCCTTTTAATGTGATCTTCATTACCTCTTGATTTTTTTGTTGAATCTGAGTCGAATATGAGTTTGCATTGGTTTGGTCAATTAATTGCTTTAAATTATCTGGCATTTTCTCATATTCTTCTTGTCGCTTTGCCTCGGTACGATATGTACGCATGAAATTGGATGATGCCACCTGTCCGTTATATTCTTCGTCCATCGCCCATGATCGTAATTGTCCCGGAGAACCAACCGCCTTTTGAACCAACGGAGGTAGCTTGGAAAACTCTGATTCTGAATTGTATGAACTGTTCCGAATCGCCTTTTCAACAAGCGTCCACGCTTCGAGTTCGTTCATTTGCTTTGGTGTGTGAAGCGATTGAACCAAAGCAATCAACTGCCCCGGTGCCGGTGCAAATCCACTTGTATCCGACCGTAAATATGCCAGAAACGCTTGCTGTGCAAAATCAAACGAAATATCTGATAATGCTAAATGCCAAGTATTAACCGTAACGGTCTTGTCCAACGGCTTATAGTTTGGATACGCACCCTGCATCATCATCAATAGCTTTGCCGCTTCTTCCCTAAGCATCTAACCATCCCCCCAATCCATCCTCTGTCGTTCTACTCTGATTATTGCTTCGCTCTTTTCGCTCCCATGTCCGCACAGAAGCTTTCCAGTCTTTCATCTTTGATTTGCCAACGTACCACCCCTTGGAAGAATAGAAGTCAACAAAACATTGAGCATCTACATTATTTCCTCGCTCACGGCAGTATTCGCTTACTTCTTCCACAGTGGGTGGGATAAATCGGGACGATTTTCCCCCATTATTACCTCTTCTTTTCTCATCTAATCTCTTCTCATCTAATCTATTCTGCGGTTCCACATTGTTTCCAGATTGGTTCCGTGATGTCTCCAAATTGGAACCACTAAAAAAATACATTCCATTTTCCAGTGACAACATTGCTTTTTCATCCTTGTAAAGTGTCGGTTTGTATCTGTCCGTCTTGATACGATTATTGTTCAGATGCCAATGTGTAAGAACAACAATCCCTGATTCAAAAGGAAGAATGAATCGCTTACTAACAAGAATTCTTAAATCATCATCGCCACATCCGCAAATCTTTGCAATTTTCTTCGGAGAAGCAACAAAGCCGTCATCGTCTGCCCGAAGACCAAGATGAAAATATAATGCCTGGCTACTAGAAGGCATATCTAAAAACAGATCCGTGTCTGCAACGGCCAAGCTAAACATCCTCTTAGAAGCCATTTATTTGCCCTCCGTCCGTAAAATATTCCTGTCCCTCAATCAGTTCGAGCCGTTCCTTTGCACCCCGGCAAGCCTTAAGCGTATTCAACGCCCGTGCCTCAGTTGTCCTCACAAACGAGCGCAATTCCTCTCGATTTGCCGGACGCCAGTATCCGGCACCACACCCCGAACAGATCAAGCAACCTTGCAGTCTTGCCGTGGCAATCATGTCCTGCAACTGACGAACCCCCTTTACACCGACAAGTCGAGCAAGATCCTCTGACCGAATCGCATTCTCCCGGCCAACCGGGATAAGTGTAGCAAATTCATCAATACGCATTAATTTTCCCCCTTTCTGTTAGCTAAATCATCAAGATATCTACCGGCAACTTCAACATCGAATAAAACCCTCCGTCCGATTTTTCTCCGACATCCAATCTTTTCGCCAAATTCATTCGCTGTATTCCGGCTTAATCCGGTATACCGCATAAACTCTTTCACATCTATCAAGCGTTTCATAATTCGTCCTCCATCTTTTGCCATATTGTTTGTTGTTGCTTCTGGTTGCGCTTCCATGATTGAATCATATCATCAAATAGTATATAATGTAAGACACAGTAAATTTTGTTTTTCGGGAGGTATTTTATTTTTTATGGGCGATATATTATATACTATTAAAGACGACTTTTCTAAAAACTTTAAAAAAATAAGAAAAGATCACGGTTATACACAAGCAAACTTTAAAGAAAAATATGAAGAGATTTATGGCGAAAAAACTATAACTGTTGAAACTATAAGAAATTGGGAACAAGGACGTAACGTTCCAGAATTACAAACTATATGGAAACTCTGCGAGATATTCCATTGTGATATAGACTATCTCTTTGGAAGAATTGATTGCAGCACGCATGACCTTGAATTTATATGTAGTAAGATTGGCTTATCCGAAGATGCCGTAACATATTTAATAGATATCCAAGAAAAAAAGCAACAGGAAGAAACAGAATTAAAAACTATTGCTCCTCCATCTAACTTATTAGAAGAAGATCATGAAAACAAATTAAGAAAAGGTATTGAAGATAAGTATATTTTTCAAAATGCATTAGATGATTTAATAAAAGAAAAAAACGTATTAGAGCCTGTATTATCCCGTATTTGGGAATATTGTCATTTCAGACATTCCTATGACACCTATGAAAAAATAGATAAAGATAAACCACTTTCTGATATAGAACGTGTATTTTTAAAGGATCCTAAAGATCGTCCATTTTCTAAAGAAGATAATAAAAATTTAACTTATTTAAAAGATAAATATGATGTTGCTCTTTTCAATGCCACACGAGGGTTAGCCGATTGTATTGAAGATATATATAAAACAAAATATCTTGATAAATAATTTTCCCATTTTGGACAGATTTTGGACAAATCCCATTCCCCCTCACCACGCAAAAACGCTACACCCATTGATTTACTTGGACTGTAGCGTTTTCAGATTATTTATATCCTCTTAAGCTCTTCTTAAGATTTTTCCGATTTCTTTAAGGAATTTAACATACTTTAGACATATTTGTTTTTTATAATAAACTCAGATAGTTGAGAGAGACAAAATCAACTATCTCCCCCTCATAAAGTAGCACACCGGGAATCCGGTGCAACACTTTACTCTCATTCCTTTAGATAACTATAACGACAACGAACGCCACGGGCCGGAAGGTTTGTGGCGTTCGTCGTTTCTTTTTTCAGCAAAATTTAATGCTTGTTTAAAAGTTATATGCTATAATAAATTATCAACAAAACCCTTATATAGCTTATCATTTTCTCTCGTTTCCTAAAAAGAATGTTTCAAAGAAAGCGGTGGTTACTATGAAAGGAAAATATCTTTTTACAAGTTTCATTATGATTTCACTTATCATGATAGTCTCAGCCTCTTGCGGCAGTTCCAAAACTGACAAAACCTCACAGGAAACACCGGTAAATTACACCGGTGAAAATATCAATCAGCTTCTGACCTATACCGTTCCAGATGGATACCATATCGATACAGATAATTGTACAGATAAAAACGAAGCTTCATACACAATTATTTTATCCTCTGATGACTTAGATGAAGAAGTATTTACTCTTGAGATTATCTCTTATAAAAAGCAAGGTGTAGCAATCACTGACGATTGCGACATTGATATGGACTACCTGTTAAATGTTTCCAAGGATTCTGTGATTAAAAAGATAACCTTAAACGACACATTTACAGTAGATGGGCATACCTGCAATGAAGTTACAGTGTACTGGCCATATGATCCGGTTGAAGAATTCATCTCTCCATCCCAGAATCCTGTATCATATCTTTTACATGCCCTTGGATTCAAAAAGGAACAAAAAACGATTGCTTTTGAACAGGCATATATTCAAAATGGTGATTATATTATCGGAGTAGGCGTCCGAAGTTTCAATGCAGTGCAAGATATTGAAAATGATGTATTAAAAAAAGATTTGTATAAAATACTGAATTCCATAAAATTTTCAGGCAACCTATAACAAATCATCCTGAATATCTTCCTCCAGCATTCGTATCCCCGCAACACTGGTCACCGGCATCGAGAACACTATCGTACGTTCTTTGCTGTCGAGACCGGCCTGCTCCATGATTGCTTTCATGATCTGATTCTTCTCTCTGCTCTTCGTTACGATCAGAATGACTTCTTTTTCTTCCACCAGTGACACCCCGAGATACTTTTTTGCAAGTTCCATCCCGGTTCCTTTTGCATGGATCACAGTTCCGCCTCCGGCCTTTGCTGACCTTGCCGCATCCATGACCGTGTCGATATATCCCTGATTTGCGATTGCTACCAGAAGTTCATAATCTGTATCTTTCATCGAAGTCTCCTCCTCTTTTTCAAATTCCTGTTCATTTACAAGAAACTGCAGTGTCTTTCTTCCGCCCACGCTGCTAAGCGGCACAATGAACGATACCCCTGTCCCCGGTACATCGATCAGCATCTTCGTGATCAGTCCCCTGCGCAGCTTTTTCCACGTCTCTCCTGTTACGATTGCAAGAAATAACAACTTTTCCGATTCTTCCAGACCGAAATAATCCAGCACTTCACTCTGTGCCGTCCCCCTTCCGATCGTTTCCAGAAATACAGGAAGTCCGTACTCTTTAAAAAATGTCTGGAAATCTTTTCGTTTGTTTCTGTTCGTGATGGTCACCATCATATATACCTTGCTCATGAATTCTCCCTTACAACTCTATGATATCCGCATCCCCATATGCCTCCAATGGCAGTACTTTGACCGGCTCTGCGAGCATCTCTTCTTTATTCTTCTTACGCTCCTGATACTGATACACCACACCCAGGATCTGTATCGTGATAAGCGGTGTCATTGCTACCATTGCCACGACTCCGAATGCATCGGTTACTACATTTCCGCCAACGGCTTCACAGGCTCCCTGTGCAAACGGAAGTAAGAAGGTTGCCGTCATCGGTCCAGATGCAACACCGCCGGAGTCAAATGCGATCGCCGTAAATATCTTCGGCACGAATAACGTCAAGATTAGTGCCAGTGCATACCCCGGTACCAGAAACCACAGGATCGAGATACCTGTCAGCACACGTATCATCGCCAATCCAAGGGAAAATGCAACGCCAAGCGACAGGCTATATCCCATTGCTTTTCCCGATATTGCTCCGGAGGTCAGCTCTTCTACCTGCTCCATCAGCACATATACCGCCGGCTCTGCCTTTACGATAAAGTAACCGATCAGCATACCGATCGGGATGATCACCCAGCGGTAAGGAAGCCCTGCGATCACCTGTCCCAGATAATTACCTACCGGCATAAATCCTACATTTACCCCTGTCAGGAATAATACCAGTCCAATGTATGTATACAGGATACCGACCAAATTTTTGATCAGCGTTTTCTTTTTTAATTTCAGGGATACCACCTGAAAGAATGTGAAGAACAGAATGATTGGAAGCAGTGAGCCACCGATTTTCTTCATATAATGTGGGATTCCGGACTCGAATAATTTCCATAATGCTACAGATGTCTCTGCATCCGGTATTACAGTCTCGGAATAGCTGCCACCTTGTGGATGATAGATAATACCAAGAAGCAGTACCGCCAGCACCGGGCCGATCGAACACAACGATACCAGACCGAAGCTGTCCGTCTCTGCGTATTTATCACTACGTACCGCAGAGAATCCGATTCCCAGTGCCATGATAAACGGTACCGTCATCGGTCCGGTTGTCACACCACCCGAATCAAATGCAATCGCCAGAAAATCCTTTGATACAAAAAAAGTCAGGATGAACACCACCGGATAAAAGATCAACAGCATATAGGACAGCGGTTTTGAAAATAACATACGCAATACAGCGGCCACCAGAAAAATTCCGACTCCCACGGCAACCGCCAGAATCAGTGTCATATTTGATACCGAAGGTACCTGCCCGGCCAACACCTGCAGATCCGGTTCCGATATTGTGATGATAAATCCAAGTACAAAACACAACCCGATGATCACCGGCAGCCTTTTTGACTGTGCGATCCGGGTTCCGATCCTCTCTCCCATTGGTGTCATCGACATCTCCGCCCCCAGTGTGAAGAACATCATTCCCACCACCAGAAGGATCGCTCCAATAATAAAAGCCATCAGAATGCCCGGCGGCACCGGTGCGATCGTAAAGCTTAATATCAATACGATCGCGATGATCGGTACCACCGCTTCCAATGACTCTTTTAATTTCTCTGATAATTTTGTCCGATATAAATTCAATAAATATTCATGCCTTTCTGTGTTAATTATTCTACAATTTTCTGACTATTCAATATATTCTTTATATTATCACAGAATTCCAATCCTATCTATTTTTCTACTGTTAAGATCTTGCTAAGAACGCTTACTCTGTAACCATATCCTTAGCAAATAATGCAGCTCCCAGTGCTCCACAAAGCTGTGCCTTATCGCTGATCACCAGTGTCGTTCCAAGCTTCTCTTCCAGTGTCTTCACCAGTCCCTGGTTCTTTGACACTCCTCCGGTCATCATATAGCGTTCCTCGCCGCCGACACGTTTTGCCAGTGCTGCTGTCTTGGACGCAACAGCCTTATTCAGTCCATGTACGATATCATCGGTTGCCTTATTCTGTGCGATCAGTGATACCACTTCCGATTCTGCAAATACGGTACACATGCTGGAGATTGTAATATCTTCCTTATATGACAGACCTGCCTTTCCCATATCGTCCAGACTCATTTCCATGGTTCTTGCCATCATCTCCAGGAATCTTCCGGTTCCGGCTGCACATTTATCATTCATGACGAAGTTGGCAACGGCTCCATTTTCATCCAGGCGGATGACCTTACTATCCTGTCCTCCGATATCAATAACGGTACGGACTTCCGGGTTCAGGAAATGTGCCCCTCTTGCATGACAGGTAATCTCCGTAATACTCTTATCACCATCTGAAATAGCCGTTCTTCCGTATCCGGTTGTAACCATTGCATCGATGTCTTCTCTCTGAAGTCCCGCATCCTTCAGTGCTTCTTCCAGCGCACGCTCTGCTCCGATCGCTGCTCCCGCACCTGTCGGCAAGATGATCCCTGTCACGATATTTTGGTCTTTATCAAGAATTACTACGTCTGTACTTGTTGATCCGCTGTCTATTCCGGCGAAATATCCTTTTCCCATCTTCAGTTCCTTCCCTTCCAGTTCTTCCATATTCATGCTCTCTGCAAATGCTTCTAATCTTGTCAGAAGCTGTCCGCTGCTCTGTACGGTATAATCCGATTCGATCTTCAAAAGTGGTACGGTCACATTCTGTTTGATCTGTGCGTATTCAAAACTGTAAAAATCGCAGAATTTCACGGTATGATAAATAATCCCCTTTAATCCCGGGTCATTGTATAATCTCTTTCTTCCACTGTGATCCATCATACGCATACATGGAATCTGTCCGAGAAGTTCTTTCGCATACCATACCATCAGTTCATCAAATTCCAATTCCTTTGGCGGCTCTGTCTCGCCCACCGAACGGTTGTTGACACAGGTATCATTTTCCACCGGATACGGCATACTCTTCTGCACCATATCGAAAAGTTCATTTCCCATACGTGCACCCAGCACACTGATATGCGGCTTTACAATGTGTTCCGGCTTCTTGAATGCCTGACGGAACTTTTCTTCATCAAATGTTGTGCCTTTATATTCTCCATATGCTTTCGCAAGACCTTTTAACTGCACTGCTGTACGTTCTCTGCTGCACTCTGCATCACAATGAAGCACATCGATCATATATAAGAAATCCAGTTTTCCACTGTCTTCCAGAATATCATAGACACTCCGGATCGTATCACAACAGTTGACCAGCACCAGTTCCTTTACCTTTCCGCTCATCACAGCTTCCAGAAGAGCCTTGCCGAATCCGCAGATGTTCGGATGCGCTATCTGATCCGCATGGTCAAAGCCCTGCGGCATCTCATTCAGGTTCTGGCATTCCCCGCCGAACGCTTCTAAGAGTTCGATTGGGGTATATTTACAGACATAATATGTTTTATTCATCGTGCGATTCCTCCTGTCTGTCCGTATTTTCATCCGTTTCTGTATTCAGCATCTCTAAGAATGCCCCGAGTCTGGTAGATGTCTGCCCTTCTCCGCCATGACTTCTGTCACATCCGTCGCCGTCCAGGATCAGAAGCGGGATCCCCTGTTCTTCGAATTTGCGCTTGGCAAGCTGTGCTGCTCCAAGGGTATGCTTACATCCCCAGTGTCCGAACCAAACAACACCGTCTGCTCCTGTCTCCTTTGCATGACGGATTCCTGCTTCGATTCTTCTGATCGCACTTCCATTTAATGCATGATACACCATACGTCTCGCCATCGCTTCATAAGGCTTCTCCGGATCAAAATCCGGCTCACAGACACGGCTCAGTTCACATCCGACGATCTGCGCTTTTTCCTGAAAGCAAAGTTCATTCTTCACCGCATCTGACCAGAACGGAATGGTGTGCATCCAGTAAATCTTCTTTCCCTTTTTTGCCGGGGCCTTCTTCACATCGTTCAGGAGACGGTCCACATACGTTTCCTCTTCTTCTGTTCCCAACAGCAGATTATTTGTCATACCTGCATAGAGTGGCGTAACAAGGTCTGCAGGAATATATCTGTCCGCACTTTCCTTTTCATACTGTGCGAATTTTTCCAGCGTCCGCTTGCTTCTTCTCAGTCGTTCTGTTAATGTCTCATCTGTAATCTTTTTGCCTGTGCATTCTTCTATAAAGTCTTTCAGTTTACGAAGTTGGTCTGCCACATACTGTACATTGTCTTCGTTCTGCTGCATCGGCACATCGATAGCAAAGATCGGTACATCATACATCTTTGCCAGCTTCTTAAATGTCAGAAGGTTTGCATCACAGGTCAGATTCGTGTATACAATACACTTTGGTTTCGGAAGTACTTTCTTCTGCGCCGCTCCGATAAATGTCTTGTGATAACTGCAAAGTGTCTCGGATATGCCCGTATTCTCCGCCTGTTGTAAAAATGCTCTTTCTGCCTTAGATGCAGAAAGATAGCAGGAAAATCCTTCTACATTGTATGGATGTAATCCTGCTTCCTGTAAAATTTCACAAGGAGTAAAGATACTGACAATTGCACTTTCTTCCGGACGTTCCAGCGGTCTTATCATCGTATCCATCATAAGCCTTGCCAGATACTGCTCTGCCGACATCAGTCTTTTGTCCGGTGCGAACCGGAACTTCAGATTCTGTGCCTTCCATCCGGTCTTCAAAAGCCATCTTGCTCTGCCCGGATTTTCATTACTCCATTTTTCTATATAGTTTCCATATGTTTCTATGATCTTCATGTTCTCATCCTCGTCTTGCCCTGTTGTCTGTTTCCATTTTTCTTCCTTATTTAAGTATAAAAAAACATTTAACATCATACTCTTCTTTTTTATAAAATGCAAATATACAGCAGTGATTTTCCACAAATCTGCTGCTGCATATAGATATCATCGTATCATTACAATACAAGTAATAACACGAATCCGACTATTCCAATCATTGAAAATACTTTTCCTTCTGTTGCCCCCGGTGCATGATAGACGATCCTCACTTCATGCTTCCCACTTCCGATCTCACATCCAAGAAATGCTGTATTTACCTTTTGTATCTTCGTCTCTTTTCCATCGATGTACATCTTAAAATGTGTGTCATACGGGATGGATGTAATGAACCAGCCATCATTCTTTACCTGTATCGTTCCCTGTATCACATTATCTTTCGTCAGCTTTTTATCCACCTGAACTTCTGACTGATATAACGTTTTTGACCGTTCCGGCAGACTGCCAAGATATGCCTGTACATGGCTTAATTGATATTTTCCTTTGCCAAATGTTACAGAAATAGTATCTTCTCCATCCTTTAACGGCACTGCATAGATAAATGTTTTATTTTCATTATAATATACATGATCTTTTGCGCTTAGTTTATTACGGATTCCGTTGATCCAGACTGCCACGTCCTTATTCGGACGTGCATTGTCCACACGGAAGCTCAGGAAAAGAATCTGTCTCTGCCCCTCTTGTTGTGTCGTTTCCTGCTGCACCTGTCGAATGGAAAATGTTATCTTTTTTATCTTCTTCGCATGGATCTTCCAGCCATCTTCTTTTTCATGGATCCACGTTCCGACTTTTCTTTCATTTCCGTTTTTCTTCCCTATATCTGTGGTTCTATTGCCGGCTCCATTTTGCGCTTTATGATTGTCGGCCATTTTCAGACTAACAGGCGTATAAGCTGTCATTATGTTCTGATCTGAAGATTCCGTATGTTCTCCAACAACTGCATATTCCAGAAATGCCGTCTGATTATATGGAAATGCAAGTTTGTTATATTCTTTTTCCGTCATCACACGATCTGTTGCATACATGACCGGTGCCGCGTCATTATTCTGATATATGCCGGTTTTTTCACATTTCTTAACCAGAGCATATCCCGTTACATCAGAATCTGATACGATATAGCGTACTCCCATCATCCGGCAAAATACCGGATTCTTCGATACCGACTGCATCATCACATTCCGAAACGGTTCTTCCAGTCCGAATGTCTTCTGACGAAATGTCTGATATTCAGAATTGTATGCCGATGAATAGATTGAAGTAATATTCTGCCCCGCATCCCAGATCCGGTTTAAATCCGCTGCATTTTCATCGTCATTGCCCATCTGTTCTGTGCGGTAATATCCACCATCATTTTTCAAAGCTTCTTTTACCGCCTGTTCATTATGTTCTCCTGCAACATCCCGGTACAGTTTGTGACTGACATACCGGTCCGGCTCCATCTGATAAAAGGTATTCATCGTGACCGCCAGACATAGCACCGACGGCAGTGCCAGCATCAGAATCTCTTTTGTCTCTTTGCAGTGGCTCTTCACTGCACAATAAAGCACATAACATATCAGGAACAGAACACTTTCTGCAAGTAATGCCTTCCATACGTTTTCCTCTATTCCTTTAGATGTAAACTGGTTTCTTGCTATATAAACAAATACCGTTGTAATGATATACGGAACCATTCCTGCAATAAGAGACAATTTCTCTTTCCTGCATTTTTCCAGATAAATAGCAATCAGATAACACAACAATGGCAGAAATGGAATGAATACCTTATCTCTGATATACAGTCCGCCATTCAATAAGTAAGCAAATACCGGAATGACAAGCACGATCACACATCCATATGTGAGCACTCTCTCATATACTTTCCGGTACAGAAGTCCTGTGATCAAAACGGTGATCACAAGTGTTGTAAGTCCGATTCCATAGATGCTGTAAGCGAATCGTTCTACCGTGATCTGCGGAACGAAAAGGGTAGTAAGCGATGTATTCTGCCCTTTACTTCTACCACCCGCCAGTGCAAGTACCGTTGGTACCAGGAAGAAACTACTCATAAGTACTGCCAGAATCATTGGACGAACAAAACACAGTCCATCCACTAAAAAGCCTCTGACCGTGACTCTGCATCCTTCTCTTTGTTCAAAATACCGGTGCAGTCCATAAAGAACCAGTACCAGCATTCCGCCAATACTGAAATAGAAACTGGTCATGATCATCAGAAATACACTAACTGTAAAAAGACCGCTTTTTTCTTTTTCAAAATACCGGTCCACACCTATAAGTGCCAGACATAAGAACGGCATATAATCTACGAACATGATCTGACCGCTGTACTGTCCGATCATCGGGCCCGCCAGCAGGAACATCAGCGATATGATAAAAGCAACGCCTGTATCCATCTTTCTGCTTTTCAGCCAGTAATAAAAAAGCAGTACCGAAACCGTCAGACCTGTTATGCTGATCACCATGATGTAATCTGACATTTTCACAAATGGGAGCAGATATGACGGCAGAATCAATGGACTGTATAGTCCGTAATAAGCAAAATGATAAATGTTCTGACCTCCGCCCAGATTCGGCGCAAATTCCGGAAATATCTTTCCCGTTGCATAAAACTGCTGCCGGAAATAATCCGGCAGCACACTATGCTGACTGAGCCAGTCTACTTTTGCTCCAAAGATTCCATGTCTTCCCACAAACCACCAGCAGAAAAAAAATGTAAATCCGGCAAGTATCAGGTATGGAATGCATTTCTTATATGAAGTATATTTCTTATACAGAGTGCACTTCTTTTCCTTTCCCATAACTCTTCCTCCGCATGTTCTGTGATAATGGCATCATCATAATCCTCTGTTCTTCTTTACTGGAATCCTTTAACAGGTATACCGGACGGTTCTTTACTTCCAGATATGTCTTGGCAAGATACTGTCCCAGAATTCCGGTACACAGAAGCTGTACACCGCCCACACCGAACAGGATACAGACCAGCGACGGCCATCCGGCCACCGGGTCTCCCCAGATCAGTGTACGAACTACGATTGCAACGATCATCAGGAATGATAATCCGCAAAACAGAACTCCCATATACGATGCGATCGACAATGGCACCACAGAAAATCCCGTAATCCCCTCCAGAGAATAAATGAATAATTTCTTTACATTCCATTTTGTTTCTCCGGCAGATCTTTCGATATTCTCATATTCCAGCCATTTCGTACGGAAACCGACCCAGCCGAAGATTCCTTTTGAAAATCGGTTGTATTCACTCATCTCCAGAACCGCATCTACCATCTTACGGTTCATCAGACGGTAATCTCTGGCACCGCTTACGATCTCTGTCTTCGATATCTTATTGATCACATTATAAAATTCTTTGGATAAAAATGACCGGATCTTTGGTTCTCCCTTTCTGGTTGAACGTCTGGTTGCCACACTGTCATATGGTTCTTCTTTCAGAATTCTGTACATCTCCGGCAGAAGTGACGGCGGATCCTGCAGATCCACATCCATAATTGCCGCATAATTACCGCCTGCATTCTGAAGTCCTGCATAAATAGCCGCTTCTTTTCCAAAGTTTCTGGAAAAGGAAAGATACTGGCATCTTCCGTCCTTTCTGTGTAATTCTTTCATAACCTTATATGTTCTATCGGATGATCCGTCATCTACAAATATCAATTCGAAATCGGTCTGTTTCTTCATGGTGTCCATAACTTTTTTCATTTCGGTATAATAGATCGGCAATGCTTCTTCTTCATTGAAGCACGGAATGATAATACTGATCTTGTCCATAACTATAAGCCTCCTTACCTATTTCTTGAAGTTATTGTAGGCTTGATTTCTTAAAGACATACGCAAATAATTCTTAAGATTTCTTAAAAAACTTCTATATTTTTCCAAAACTATGTTGTGTAAAACAAGGACGAACCATAAAAGATATTATGTCCCTGTTCTTATCATGCTATATAGTTTTAAAAAGGCGGATTCCGTGTGCTGGGCCTGGAATCCGCTTTTTCTGCTATATTCTAGCTTTTTACTTCTTATTTCATAACCTGTCTATAGTTTCTCAATTAAAATATGAGCTCTATCTTCGTTCCTTCGCCCAGTTTACTGTCTACATGGATCTTGGCTCCGTGAAGCATGGCTCCGTGTTTTACGATTGACAGTCCAAGGCCGGTTCCGCCGGTTTCTTTGGAATGGCTTTTATCTACACGATAGAAACGTTCGAAGATACGATCCGTTTCATTTTCCGGTATTCCGATTCCGGTATCTGTGACACAGATTTTCTTGCCCTGCAGGGTATTGCCTACCCAGACGGTTAACTTTCCGCCTTCTTTGTTATACTTGATCGCATTTTCACAGATATTGTAGATCATCTCATCCAGGATCTGGCGGATTCCCACGTATTCTACCGGCTCTCCCGTCACCTCTACATGTACTTTTCTCTTCGCTGCCTGTGGCGAAAGTCTGGTCAGGATCTCTCTTGTCAACTTATAAAGATCTACTTCTTCTTTTTCCAGCTCTACATTGCCCTCATCCAGTTTGGATAACTTGATAATATCTTCTACCAGCGTGATCAGGCGGCTTGCTTCATTATAAATACGTTCTGCAAACCCCGTCATATCTTCCGGTTTTACCAATCCATTTTTCATGATCTCCGCATAACCTGAAATAGATGTAAGCGGAGTCTTTAATTCATGCGACACGTTTGCCGAGAATTCTTTTCTCATATTGGCAACCGCATCTTTTTCTTTATTCTGCTTATCGATACTCTGTAAAAGTGGTGTTAATTCTTCGTACACGTCATTCTCCAATGGATTCTCAAGATCCAGTCTGTTGATCGGACGGATCAGTCTCGTTACCTGCCATTTTACAAGTGCACTTGCAAATGCAAGCATGATCACTGCGATCAGTCCCATCACCGGAAATACTTTCATCGCTGTCCGGAATGCGGTATCTACCGTCTTTGATACACGCAGGATATCTCCATTTTCCAATTTCACTGCATAATAGAACATCTCTTTATTCAGCGTATTGGACTCTCGAATGTCCTGTCCGCTTCCTGTTTTTAATGCTTCTTTTACTTCCGGACGGTTCTTATGATTCTGAAACGTTACTTCATCTTCTTTGGAATCATATTTTACATTTCCATCTGAATCGATCAGTGTAATTCTTGTATCCTTATGCACCTTATCCATTATCTTCAGATAAGATTCTCCGGAGGTATCGATTGCTACATTGATATAATCCGCCTCCTGTCTGACTTCGCCTTCCATGATATGGATCGTCTGGCGATATACGACCAGTGTAGTGATCGCATAGGCTATGATCAATGTCAGCGCAATCACAAGGATCATACTGCTCTGGATCTTTTTTCTCATACTTTGTTTCATATTATTACCTACTCATACGGTATCCGACTCCCCGGACTGTCTCAATCTGTTCACCTGCATCTCCGAGCTTCTGTCTTAAGGTTCTGACATGCACATCCACGGTTCTCGTCTCCCCGTCGAAATCATAACCCCAGATATCCTCCAGAAGCTGGTCTCTGGTAAGCACAATGTTCGAATTCTTCATCAGGCGCTTCAGTAATTCATATTCTTTCAGGGTCAGATTCACTACCTCTCCATGAACTGTCACTTCATGTTTCTTTGGATCTAACCGGATCTCTCCGATCTCAAATGTATCTTCACTGGATACACTTCCCTTCGCACTGCGTCTTAATACCGCCTTGATACGTGAGATCAGTTCCATCATACCAAAAGGTTTCGTCACATAGTCATCAGCCCCGGCATCCAGTCCTTTTACTTTGTCATATTCTGCACCTTTTGCCGTAACCATAATAACAGGAATGTCTTTCGTTTTCTTTGATGCTTTTAACTTTCTCAAAAGCTCCATTCCGTCTTCTCCCGGCAGCATGATATCAAGCAGAACAAGCTCTGGCGTCTCTAATGCCAGAGCTTCAAGGAATGAACTTCCATCTTCGAATCCGCGTGCCTGAAACCCTGTACTTTCCAGGGTATACACCACCAGTTCCCGTATATTACCGTCATCTTCTACACAAAAAATCATTCCTCATTCTCCTTCTTTATACTACAGATGATTTGTGGATTCCTGTAATTGAGAATTCCACCCACTCTGCGATATTCGTTGCATGGTCTGCAATACGCTCCAGATATTTGGCAACCATAATCAGATCGATTGCTTCCACACCTTGCAGACCTTTATTTTCAGCAATGAAATTAATCAATGTCGTCTTCACTTCCTCAAAAAGTTCATCTACCACATCATCATTTTCCATTACTTTTCTTGCCAGATCCAGATCTTTCTCTACGTAAGCATTGACACTGTCACGGACCATTTTGCTGGCCGCCTCTGACATCTTGATGATCATCGGAATATCCTGCGCTTCTGATTTGTCTTCAGTGATAATAATCTCTGCAATATCTGATGCCTGATCTCCGATGCGCTCCATATCGGTAATCATCTTAAGTGCTGCGGATATCTGTCTCAAATCTCTTGCTACCGGCTGCTGCTGAAGAAGAAGTCTTAAGCAAAGTCTTTCAATATCAGTCTCCGCCTGATCGATCTCTTCATCTGCAATTCTTACTTTCTCTGCCTGTTCCATGCTTCCTTCTTTTAATGCAGTCGTTGCTTTTCCAATCGCCTCTTCACACAACTCACCCATGTGAATAAGCTGTTTATTAAGTAACTCCAACTGTTGATCAAATCGATTACGCATATCTTAACCAAACCTCCCTGTAATATAATCTTCTGTTCTTTTATCCGCCGGAATGGAGAATAATTTTTCTGTCTCATTATACTCGATCACTTCTCCCAACAGGAAGAATGCTGTGTTATCTGATACACGTACAGCCTGCTGCATATTATGTGTTACCATAACGATAGTATAATCTTTTTTCAGCTCCATCGCAAGGTCTTCAATCTTCGATGTAGAGATTGGATCAAGTGCGCTTGTCGGCTCATCCATCAGAAGAACTTCCGGCTGTACAGCCAATGCTCTTGCGATACAGAGTCTCTGCTGCTGTCCGCCTGACATTCCAAGCGCGCTTGTCTTTAATCTGTCTTTACATTCATTCCAGATGGCTGCATCTCTTAAGGATTTTTCTACCAGATCATCCAGCTTTGCTTTCGAACGGATTCCGTGTGTTCTTGGTCCGTATGCAACATTGTCATAGATGCTCATCGGGAATGGATTCGGTTTCTGGAATACCATTCCGACTCTTTTTCTAAGCAGATTCACATCAATATCATGGAAAATGTCCTGACCGTCCAGAAGAATCTGTCCGTCGATCCTGCAGCCTTCTACCAGATCATTCATCCGGTTGATGGATTTTAACAATGTAGATTTACCACATCCGGATGGTCCGATAAATGCTGTGATCTTATTCGCTTCTATCTCAAGATTCACATTTTTCAGAGCATGGAAATTACCATAGTGCAGATCCATATTCTTAATACTTATTTTACTCATTTAAGATTCCTTCCTGTTCCTCATCTATTCTTTTCTTTACGATTTCGTGATTCGTTTTGCAATCATACCTGATATAGTATTGATCAGTACAACCAGTACCAGAAGCACAACTGCTGTTGCATATGCCTGATTCATATAAAGTCCTTCACTGGATAAGTTGTACATATGAACCGCAAGAGTACGTCCGGAGCCGAATACACTACTTGGTACCTTTGCAACGGTTCCCGCTGTATAGATCAGCGCTGCTGTCTCTCCGACGATTCGTCCGATCGCCAGGATCACACCTGCCAGGATTCCCGGTACCGCTGACGGAAGTACGATGCGGAATACGGTACGGAGTTTTCCTGCACCAAGTCCAAAGCTTCCTTCTCTGTATGAATCCGGTACGGCTTTCAATGCTTCTTCTGTACTTCGCATGATCAACGGAAGTACCATGATCGCAAGGGTAAATGCACCTGCTAATATGGAAAACCCCCACCCGCAGGTTGTTACGAAGAATAACATTCCGAAAAGTCCATATACAATGGATGGAATTCCCTGCAATGTCTCTGTCGTAAGTCTGATGACTTCTACGAATTTGTTTCCTCTCTTTGCATATTCCACAAGGAAGATTGCTGAGAAGATACCAAATGGAACAGCGATCAAAAGTGATAAAAATGTCATAATCACGGTATTAATAAGCGCCGGCATCAGGGATGCATTCTCTGATGTATAATGAAGCGAAAAGATCGACGGCTTCAGATACGGCACTCCGTGGACAACTACGTACACGATCAGGAATATCAGTACTGCAAATGTAAGGATCGCTGAAAGCATGACCAGAAGCATCACAATCAGAGAACCCGGTGTTCTCGTATAGGCTTTTAATTTGTCTTTCAAAGTCATTTCATTATTACTCATGATTCTTCCCCCTGTTCAAAAGTGCCACACAGAAGTTCAGAAGCAGGATGAATACGAAAAGTACCACACCTGTTGCGATCAGTGCCTCTCTGTGAAGTCCCGATGCATATCCCATCTCGATTACGATATTGGCTGTCAGCGTTCTGACTCCCTGGAAGATTCCACGCGGCATTCTCGGCTGGTTACCTGCTACCATAATCACAGCCATGGTCTCTCCGATCGCACGTCCGATTCCAAGAACGATTGCTGCGACCACACCAGATTTTGCTGCCGGAAGTACAACTGTAAAGATTGCTCTTTCATGTGTTCCGCCAAGTGCCACAGCACCTTCGTAATACTGTGTCGGAACTGCTCTGAGTGCTGATTCTGTCAGACCGATGATCGTTGGCAGGATCATCATTCCAAGCAGAATGGATGCAGTGATCATACTGCTTCCGTTGCCGCCCCGGTGAAGACTTCGTCCGATTTCTCTTACCCACGGTACCAGAACGACCAGTCCGAAGAATCCATATACAACGGACGGAATTCCCGCCAGAAGTTCCGTAGCCATTTTCAAAGGTCTGTAGATTGCTTTCGGACAATAGAAAGCCATAAATACAGCTGTCAGGATTCCTATCGGTACACCAATGATGATTGCACCTGCTGTCACATATAAACTTCCGACGATCATTGGAAAGATTCCGTAAATATCATTTTTCGGTCTCCACAACTCGCCGGTTAAGAATTTTCCAAATCCAATCTTACTCATTGCAGGAATACCATTTGCAAATAAGAATATACAAATGAGAGCAACCGCCAGCACCGAAGCGCAGGCGGCAACTGCAAATATTACCTGCATGAATTTTTCCGTCCATGCTTTTGATTTCATATTATTTTACTACCTCATCCCAGGCAACTGCATTGCCTGTGTAAATGTCTTTTACCTGATCGCTGCTCAGCTCATCTGTTGTGTTGTTTTTATTCACAATAACTGCGATACCGTCTGTTGCGATTGCCTGACTGTCAAGTTTGTCTTTCTCATCATCCTGTAATTCACGAGAAGCCATTCCGATATCATAACTTCCATCGATTGCTGATGTCATACCTGTTGTAGAGTCTGTTGTCTGAAGTTCGATCTCTGCTCCTGTGTTGACTTTCTTATAAGCCTCGATCAGTTTTTCCATAACCGGTGATACAGAAGAAGATCCACCGACTACAACTTTTCCGGATGGTTTTGTTCCTGCATAAGCTTCTGCTGAATCATCTCCGATATATCCGTTATCTGAGATTACCTGCTGTCCTTCTTTACTCATGATATATGAGATGAAGTCTTTTGCCAGTTCATTGTCTGCACCTTTCTTTGTTGCAATGTTGAATGGTCTGCAGATCTTGTATTTTCCATCTTTGATGTTCTGCTCTGTTGCTTCTTCACCATCGATCTTTAAAGCTTTTACAGTATCATTTAAAGATCCGAGTGATACATAACCGATTGCGTAATCATCTCCGGCTACTGTTGTAAGCATTACGGATGTGCTGTTTGTGATCTGTGCATCATCTGTTGTCATGTCTACTTTTTCGCCGTCTTTCTTTTCTTCAATTCCGAAAAGTTCGATGAACGCTCCTCTTGTTCCTGAGCCATCTTCTCTGGAAACGATTGTTATATCATTGGAAGAATCCCAGTCACCTTTGCTGCTCTTATCATCAGAAGAACCACTATCTGAACTTCCACATCCAACTGCAAGTCCTGCTGCCATTGTTGCTACGGATAAAACTGCGATAAACTTTTTCATTTTCATAATCATACTCTCCTTAGATTCTCATCTTTTTTTATTCTGATTTTTTTCTTTGTCGCTTTCGACAATAGCTATCTTATAAGACGTATGTTAAATCCAAAATCTGCGAATTGTTAAATGTGTGTAAAGTGTATGTAGGAAATGTATGGAAATGTAAAATTGAATTTCTTAATTTTTCATGCTATAATTCCTCTGCAGGACTTTTCCTGATCAGCTTTTTCAAAAATTATATTCGATATTAACCTTTATACAAAAAGCTGACAGTAATATGTTCTACAGATTCGAACACAATGAATACAAACATATGAAAACTTATTATTTGAGAAGAAAGAGGATATAATTCTATGTGGATTGCAGATCAATGGAAAGATTATGAAGTAATAGATTGTAGTAAAGGTGAGAAATTAGAGCGCTGGGGACAGTACACTCTGGTCCGTCCTGACCCGCAGGTTATCTGGGATACCCCGAAAACCGAGCGTGGATGGAAACATATGAACGGCCATTATCACCGCAGCAAGAAAGGCGGCGGGGAATGGGAATTCTTCAGTCTCCCGGAACAGTGGCAGATTCATTATAAAGAACTGACATTTAATCTGAAGCCTTTCAGCTTCAAGCACACCGGACTTTTCCCTGAACAGGCAACGAACTGGGACTGGTTCTCTGAGAAGATCAGAAATGCAGGAAGACCGATCAAAGTACTGAATCTCTTTGCTTACACAGGTGGTGCTACTCTCGCAGCCGCTGCTGCCGGAGCAAGTGTTACACATGTAGATGCTTCTAAAGGAATGGTTGCATGGGCAAAGGAAAATGCAGCCTCTTCCGGATTATCTGACAGACCGATCCGCTGGCTGGTCGATGACTGTGTAAAATTCGTAGAGCGTGAGATCCGCCGTGGCAATCACTATGATGCCATCATCATGGACCCTCCGTCATACGGACGTGGACCTAAAGGTGAGATCTGGAAGATCGAGGATGCAATTCATCCGCTGATCAAGTTATGTACACAGATTCTGTCGGATGACCCATTATTCTTTCTGGTCAACTCCTATACAACAGGACTTGCACCGGCCGTTCTGACTTATATGCTTGGAACGGAGCTCAAGAAATGGAACGGACATGTGGATTCACAGGAGATCGGACTTCCTGTTACGCATTCCGGACTGGTGCTGCCTTGCGGGGCTTCTGGGAGATGGGAAGCGGTTTAACGCAATAGGAACTGACTTTCCCGGTCCTGAATAAAAATATAGAAGCGCTTTCTGTGCTGATTCAATCATGGAGTAACTCATATGCACAGAAGGCGCTTCTATATTTTTATTCAGTTACGTTTTCGCATGCTCTACTCATTAATCTTCCTTCTTCACGGCCACGTTCTATCCCCGGCTTCTGTAAAATCAATCAGCAGTTCGCCTAACGCAACAATATCAACCTCTTTTTCCATTCTTCAGATCCTCCACAATTTCATTATACCGTTTTTTATTTAACCGGTAGAAAAATAATACAACAGCCGTTACAATCCACAGAATCCCCGGAATGGTTGTAAATGCATATTTCATAATACTGATAACCGTGTCATTTTGTGCCTGATTTGCCACGTATCCATATTTTCCAAGTAATGCCGCAAGCATCGCCGTACCGATCGCCATTCCAATCTTATTTCCAAGAGAAACGAATGCATATTGAAATCCATCATTCCGAAGTCCGGTTTTCCATTCTCCGTATTCCACACAGTCCGGAATGATCGCATAGATTGCTGTATTAAATCCTGAAAAAAAGAACTGTGTAACACCTGCCAAAATATAGAATACAACTGCTGAATCTTTTACATTAAAGAAATACATTGCCAGCATTGAAATACCTGTTAAAAAGGCAAATATCGAAGCTGTCCTTCCTTTATTGTTAAGTTTTCGGAATACCGGTTGAAAACATGCGACACCGATAATGGATGGAATAATAATGCACATAGAATAAGTAGTATAATAAGATGCATTTCCTTCTACATATGTAAAATAATATAAAATGTCAGCATTTCTTCCATATAATGTAAATCCAAATAAAACCTGTCCGATTAATGCAAGTATATACGGTCTGTTCTGCATCACGGCTTTTAACTGTACTTTAATTGATATTTTTTCCTTTTCCGGAATTGTCACCTGCTCCTTCGTCTTCGCAAAGCAGAAGAAATGGCATGCCGCAAATATACATCCATAGATAATTGCTACAAATAAATATCCGTTCTTCGCACTCTGGCTTCCCAGCTTTCCAATCAAAGGTACTGTAATAATGTTGATAATCCCGATTGCAATCATAGCCGCAACCGAACGCGAAGTATTAATTTTTGCCCGTTCATCAATGTCCTGTGTCATCGCACCGCAAAGTGTTCCATACGGAATATTTACACATGTGTATCCCAGTACAAGCAGGCAATATGTAATAATCATATAGATAACCTTTGCCGTATCTGGCCAGTCCGGATGTGCCCAGAATGTCAACATTAAAAGCACTGCCGTAATGGGTGCTGCAACAAGCAGCCATGGACGGTAACGTCCCCATCTTGTTTTTGTCTTATCCGTCAACCCTCCGACAATCGGATCATTAATCGCATCCCAGAATCTTGAAAATAACATCAATGCTGAAACAGCCGCCATACTGATTCCAAACACATCTGTATAAAATATCATTAAAAAATTACTTACAAACATCCAACTGAAATTGCATCCGACATCACCAAATCCATATGCAATTTTACTGATCAATGGCACTTTTCCATTCTTACCCTCGTTTCCCATGGCTCCTCCTTATCAGCGTTTCTGACAAAACTTCTGTTCTCTCCTGATCTAATCTTTATTCCTGTACATTAATGATTACTTTCATCGTTGTTTCCCGGTTATCATCGATATACTGATAAGCTTTCAGATACTCCTGGAATGCAAATGTTTTTGAGATCAGTGGTCTTAAATGAACCTTTTCTTCATTTACAAGTCTGATTCCGTCAACATAGTCATCGTGCCGGTACATCATTGTGCTCTTGATATCCAGTTCATGATCATTAGCCACTGCAAGATCAATCTCTGCCATTCCTGCAAACACGGCAACCAATACAATAATGCTTCCTTTTCTTGCATACTTGATTGCCTGTCCCATTGTGATGTTATTTCCTGCACAATCATAAATCACATCGGCTTTGTCTGGTCCGAATGTTTCCAACATTGCTTCACCGAAATCTTTTTCTTTTGTATTCACACAGACATCAATGCCACATTCTTTCGCCTTATCCAGACGGAGATCACTGACATCCGTGATCATAACTTTTGCTGCTCCCATTCCCTTTGCTGCCTGTGCCACAAGATTACCAATCGGACCGGCACCAAGCACGGCAATGTTCATTCCTTTCACATCACCAACCTGCTTTACTCCGTGAACTGCAACAGCCAGTGGCTCGATCATTGCACCTTCTTCATATGACATTTCTTCCGGAATTGGCGTTACTTTCGATGCATCTACTGCAAAATATTCTGATGCTGTTCCGGTTGTCTGGAATCCCATAACTTTTAATTCTTCACACAAATTGTATTTTCCGTGTCTGCATGGATAACATTCTCCGCAATAAACCTGTGGCTCAATTGTTACTTTCTGACCTTCGTGAAATACTGTCACATCTTTCCCAAGTTTTACAACTTCACCGGATACTTCATGTCCCTGTGTTACCGGATATGAGGTAAATGGATGCTTACCGTGATATACATGAATATCAGAACCACAAATGCCGATATTCATAATCTTTACCAATACCTGATCATCTTTTACCTCCGGAACTGGTACCTCTCTGAAAATAATCTCTCCTGGTTTTGTCATTACCTGCTGTAACATATTGTTTTCCTCCTTCATTCTTTTATCTTGTCTTTTATTAAATGTTTTATTAAAGTAATTACATTATTGTACAACCACTCTATTTTGTCAATATATGAATGCCTATTTCTACTTGTTGCACAAGTTTGATCAACTTTTTTATGCATATTTACCAACTGGATATGCATAGAATTTGCCACTGGCAACTTCTCTTGCATACTTAGATATCTATAAAACCTGCCAATTGCAGCTTCTTCCGAACATCTGACAATAAAAAAAGAGGTAAATATTCAAAGTCCGTAATCATTACGAGCCTTGAATTTCACCTCAGTTTTTCATTCTTATTCTTTTTCCTACAACATATCAAATTTATAAATGCTGTATATATTCAGAGAGGAAATGTTTTGCCGCTCCGACAGCTGATGCCTCTCTTTTATAGGAGCAATTTTTTAAGTAACGTACATCATGTTCAAAACCATTATATGCCATCACTTTTTCCCCCAGTGGTATCATATACTCTGATAAATACCCCCCGACTTCTCCTCCAAGTATGATATCTGTGTCATACGCCATTCGCAGATTGGAAATCAAAATAGCCAGATTATCCAGATACTGATTCCATTTTTCCACAGTCTTTGTATTTTTCTGCTCCACTTTTTCCATAAATTGTTCCAACGTCATTTCCTGCTCTTCATCAGTCAATGCACTGGCTGCGCAATAGGCATCTGCACACCCGGCTTTTCCGCAATAACATTTCTTTCCTCCCGGCACCAGAATCATATGTCCGAATTCTCCTGCTTTCTGATTCTGACCAGCCACCAGTTTTCCATTAATACAGAATGCACCGCCTAATGTATTGTTGAGCGAAAGATACACAGCATCCTGATATTCATGCATATCTTCTGCCATCATCGCAGCATTTGCATCATTTGCAAAATACACCGGATAAGAAAATACCTGTTCCAGAAAGCTCAGACTGAAATTCTCCAATTGCAGTGCATGAGATTTCACAACCATTCTATTCGCCTGATCAATAATACCGGGAATCGAAATTCCGATTCCTAATATCTTTTCCCGGTCTTCTACATCTTTCAGGAAGTCCTCCACCATTTCAGCTACTTTTAAGCAATAAGATGTTTCTGTTGAAAATTTTAACCGCATCCGGATTGTTTTTTCTATTTCATACTGCATGTTCAGCAATACGATTCCCAGATGATTTGCTGTGATCACTACACCGACTGCATATTTATATGCCGGATTAATCCCTATCCGTTTTGCTTTACGACCGCCGGTAGATTCATATTCTCCTATCTCGATGACCATATTCCGGTCGATCAGTTCGTTTACATTAGAAAGCACCGTCGGCATACTTAAGCTCAGATTCTGCGCCAGCTCTGCCTTTGATGTAATTTTATTATTGATGATATAGTTTACAATTTTAGATTTTGTAATATTCTTTTTTTCATTTCGCCCTGCCATATCAGACCTCTTTTATAAATTATTTTACAAAAGTATCTTAGTCCTTTTTTGCTATTCTGTAAAGAATAAATATGTTGCTTCTGAAAAACTTTTTTCCAAGGCACAACGATATAAAACAAGCCACCGGGACAGATACCACTCTTTTTTCTCCATCCCAATGGCTCAATTTAATATTCCTATTACATCCGCTAACGAATCACAGACCCGATACGTAAGTTCCCGTATCTCCTGTGTCGGCTGCACAAGATCCGGCACCATGATCACCTGCATGCCCGCCTGATGTGCCGACAGGATTCCTCCTGGCGCATCTTCAAACGCCATACAATATTCCGGCTGTATTCCTAGACTTTCACATGCTTTCTGATAAATCTCCGGATCCGGCTTCGCTTTCTTCACCATATCTCCACAGACCACACTGTCAAAATGCGAATCTATTCCGGCCCGGATCAGATTCCCCATGGCATACTCTCTGCTGGAAGATGTCGCTACCGCCATCTTATATCCTTGCGATTTTCCATAAGCCAGCAGTTCTTTTGCACCTTTTTTCAGCGGAAGACCTTCTTTATCCACAATTTTCCAGAAGTTATCCCGTGTCAGTTTTCCAAATTCTTCAAATGGAAAGTCTTCCCGGATATATTTTCTGAAATATTCATTCCGGCCTGCGCGGTTCATTCCGAGTGTGTGATAGATGACGTCCTCCATATGCGGGATTCCCAATTCATCACCTGCGATCTCCCATGAGCGCTGTACAATACGCTCAGAATCGAACAACAGACCATCCATGTCAAATATAAAAGCTTTTATATCCATCCTAGAACTCTATGCCTCTTCCAAGTGCATCCTTCAGATAATCTGCAACTTCTTCTAATTTATGTACGGCCTCCATCTTCTCTTCGAATTCATCCCCGATGGATTCCTTATTAATGAGTGCCTGCTGAATCTTCTTTACATCTTTGATTAAATTCTCTGTCATATCAAAAACCTCCCTTTTACTGTCTATCAGGAAATTTACTTTCCGATGATCGATTTACCTCAATGTATGTATCAGCATTATAACACAAAACTTTTTACTATTCTCTGAAATTATGTTACAATTTGATTAATTTTTGCAAATTATTATCTTTTTCTCAGATTTGTTCATGCATCATTCGAACGAATTCTTCCATTACACGTGTTTTATATTTGTGTGTCTTGTAATAGAAGAATACTTTTCTCTTTGCTTCTTCCCCATCTAATTTGTAGTACACCAGATTTTCAAATGTCGGGAGCTGGCTTACCAGGATATCGCTGATGAAGGTTGCTCCAAGCTGCGTAGACGAGGCCATATATGCTGTCGACTGCTGATTGAATTCCAACACAATATTGGGTTTAAATCCAACATTTCGGCACAGCCTGTCTCCTCTGGTTCTGGTATCATTTCCCTGTGTCAGCATAATAAACGGAAGATCTGCAAATCTCCCTAACGGAACTGCCGGATATTTCTGGTTCAGATAATTTTTATTTTTGATATTCTTATAAGAAAGCTGATACATTCCCAGTTCTTCATTTACGGCAAAATGTTTTGGAACCGCAAGTAATATATTTTCTTCGCAATATAATTCTTTATTATATAGAATACTGTCATAGTGATAATTATCAATGACAAAATCCAGCGCATTACTGCCCAGCATTTCTTCCAGTTCGGCTGTATTCCCCTCTATCAGCTGAATATGTACATCCGGAAATTTCTGATTAAATTGGGTGATCAGAGACGGTACCACATATGCGGCAAACAGCGTACTTGCTCCTACTGCAAGATTCCCCGTCTTCAGACCCGCCAGGTCATTGATGTAATTCTCTACCCGCTGTTCGATCTGGGTGATCTCCTCCGCTGCCTCAATATATACTTTTCCGACCTCTGTAAGCTGGAGCGGTGTTGTACTTCTGTCAAATAATGGTTCCCCGATAATCTCTTCAATCTTTTTGATCCTTGCACTCAAAGACGGCTGACTGATGTACAGATTCTGTGCCGCTTTGGTAAAACTTCTTTCTTTATACACTTCATAAACATATTTTTTCCATACAAACATACACGTAACCTCTCATATCCTGCTATCATCTGTTTCCTCTTTTCACATGACAGCTATAGTCAGACTCTTATAATTGTTATAACACTATAAGTATTAGATTCTCTGTCCACACGGACGTATCATTATATTAATGAAACAATTATTCCAATATGAATTTGGGGTTTATTGGAATAAAGATAAAATAATAAAAAGCGGGGAATAAAATTATGAAACCAATCGTACGCGCCGGGCGCATGAAACCAGTACACTCTGATATCCGTGGTCCATTATTCGTAGAAGCCATGAAACGCCAGAAACAGGGGATCGATATCTTAAAATTAAATACCGGGAATCCTGCAACCTTTGGCTTTGGTCTGCCTGACAGCATCAAAAACGCTCTGATAGAACACATGCAGGACGGTGTCGGCTACTGTGACTTCAAAGGAATGCCTCAGGCAAGACAGGCAATCTGTGATTATGAGACCAGTAAAGGGATCAAAGGTATCACATCAGATGATGTATTCATCGGTAACGGTGTCAGCGAAGTTGTATCGTTCGCTTTAACACCTTTGTTAAATGATGGAGATGAAGTCTTAGTTCCTTCTCCTAGTTACTCCCTCTGGGGCAATTCCGTATATCTCGAAGACGGTAAACCGGTCTTCTATACCTGTGATGAACAGGCCAACTGGTATCCGGACATTCAGGATATCCGTTCCAAGATCACAGATAAGACAAAAGCAATCGTTATCATCAATCCGAATAACCCGACCGGTGTACTCTATCCAAAGGAACTCCTTCTTGAGATCATCCAGATTGCAAGAGAATCCGGACTTCTGATCTTTGCAGATGAAATCTATGACCGTCTCGTTATGGATGGCAAACAGCACATCTCTCTTGCTTCACTGACAGAGGATGTTCCGGTCATTACATTAAACGGTCTGTCCAAATCACACTGTCTGTGCGGATACCGCTGCGGATGGATGGTCATCAGCGGTCCAAGAGAACTGACCGAAGATTACAGACAGGGCATCATCCAGTTAACATCTCTGCGTCTGTGCGCCAATACCTTGGCACAGATCGTCATCCCTGCAGCTCTTGATGATATGGATACACCTGCTTCTATGGTCCGGCCGGGCGGCAGAATCTATGAGCAGCGTGAAGCAACCGTTCGTGAACTTGAGAAGATCGACGGTCTGTCATTTGTAAAAAATGACGCTGCATTCTATGTCTTCCCGAAACTGGACGTGAAGAAATTCAACATCACCAATGACAAGCAATTTGCTCATGATCTGCTGGATGCCACCAATATCCTGCTCGTTCCCGGAAGTGGATTCGACTGGAAAGATCCGGATCACTTCCGTATCGTCATGCTTCCGCAGGCAGATATCTTAAGTGATGCGATTCGCCGGATGGGAACATTCCTTGACGGATATAAGCAGAAATAATATGAGCAGCAGCCATCCTTAAATAGTACATAGATAAAATACATTCCCGGTAAAAATCCAATCTCTCTTTTTTCATCGATGTTTCAGTTATCCGGGAATGTATTTTTATCTGCTTTTCACTGTATTCCAGGCTCCGACTACTTCATTTACGGTGCTGACTGTCACAAATGCATGTTCATCTGTTTCGTGGATGAAAGATAATAATTTTCCATATTCATTCTTTTCTAATATCGTTACAACTTCTACATGCTCTGCATGATCCAGACCTCCATATGCCGGATAAATCGTCGCACCTCTGCGTAATTCCTTTACAATATAATTCTGAATTTTTTCATGCTCCTTTGAAAGAATGGATACTTTCTTACGCACATGGAATCCATCACAGAACCGGTCTAATACCTGACCGTAGATCAACGTACCAACAAGACTTATTACCATTGTCTCTCGATCATATACAAAGATCGCTGCCATCGATATGAGCACACCTATGATCGTAATACTCTGTCCTATTTTAAATCCAAGATACTTATTGATCAACTTCGCAACAATATCAATTCCCCCGCTGGATGCATTCATGTTAAATAAGACGGCCTGTCCTGCACCAACCACGATCATGAAGCATACCAGATCGATCACGATATTCCCGGACAAGGATTCCACATGCGGAGTCAGTATCTCAAAAATCCTCAGATACATCGGAAGCATAAGTGATGCAAGAACGGTCTTCACACCGAATTCCCTGCCGATAAAAATATACCCTATGACCAACAGTATCATATTTAAGACAAATGTAATTGTCGATACCGGTAACGGAATGATCTTTACCAGAACAAGAACCAGTCCTGACAGACTTCCAAGCACCAGATTATTTGGCATCATTTCATAATATACAGCTGCCGACATTAAGAACATGCCGCCCAGCATCATAATAAATTCTTTTTTTGTTATCTTCATTTCATTCTTCCTTAATTCAATATTTCCGCACAAAGATGTACTCCTCTTTTTTGTGCAAAGAGGAGTACATCTTTTTCTGAAGGGTGTCTATGCCTAAATCTGTTTCAGGCATATCTATACAATTATCATTGTTTTTATCCAGCACCCGGCGGTTAGTCCACCAATGCCGATAATTTCTTGTCCAGAGCTATCATGATCAGTGCCGCTGCAAACGATACAACCGCAACTCCGATACATGCTACTTTGAATTCAATCTTTCCGCCAAACAGCAGTCCATATACCGGACCATAACTCTTTGCTGCGATAAATGTTGCAAATCCCCATACCGACATCATAACAGCCAGATAACGGCTCGGTGAATATTTACTGATAAATGAATGCCCCAGTGGTGAGAAGAACATCTCTCCCATTGTCAGAAGGAAGGCAAATACGATCAGCCATAACACACTTGCCTTTTCCCCACCACGCATGATATCAATTGCTGCGTAGAAGAGATATCCGACACCGATGATCGCAATTCCAAGTCCGGTCTTTCTGAACAGACTCATATCCCCCTGCGGTCTTGCCGCTAGTTTCTTCCATAATTCCGCTGTTACAGGTCCCAGGATAACACAGAACAGTGAGTTGGCTGCATCAAACCATGTAGACGGTACCTGATAACCTGCTACTACCCAGTCCATATTCTCTGCCCAGTAGAAATATACCGGCATATATCCCAGATACCAGAATATCCAGAATACGATGGAGAATAACGAAGCTACAAAGATTGCACCGATACGTTTCTTCTCGATCATTGTAAGCGGCTGCTTTGTTCCTGTCTCTTCTTTTTTCTTTGCCTCTGCTGCTTTTTCCTCTTCTGTCAGAGTCTTCTTGAATGGAAGCTTTCCAAGATCACCTAAGAATCTCCAGCACACAAAGATATACCAGAGTCCTCCGAGAACCATCATCAATGCTGCCATCTTAAAGCATGGTGCAAATCCAAGCACACCATCTTTTGCAAATACATCCTTATACAGGATTCCCACCAGGAATGTTCCGATGAATGCACCCACATTTACCAGTGTATAACGCATCGAAAATGCCGGATCCATCTGTGATTTGTCCGTGATAACACGTCCGATGATCGCACCGTTTTTGAATAATGCAAGTCCCAGACTTACCAGGAAGATCATCGCATATACTCCGGCGGAACTCTTTGCGATTCCTCCGGTGAAATATCCTGCCGCAGCAATAAACATACCAACCGGTGTCGTATATCTCGCACCGATATACTTATCTACGATCACTGCCCCAAACAGTGGAAGCAGATAAGAAAATGCGGTCAGGTTTGACTGCATATTGGCAGCCACTGTATCCGAAAGTCCGAGTCCTCCGGTTGCAACCGAAGCAGTTACAAAAATCAAAATCAGCGAACGTCCCAGATAATATGCCAGACGTTCAAAAATCTCTGTACAGGCACATACCCAGAACGCTGCCGGAAAGCCTTTCTTTTTTGTATCCATATTCTTTTCCCCACTTTTTTCTAAATTCAGTCCTTACTTTTTATGTACTTTTATTTTCTCTTCCTTATTATTTTGTACATATATCCTTGTCTGTCTTATTTTATATCTTTCAAGAATGCTTTATATCCTCTGTAAGCTTCATAAATATCAGCCTTACTTGTCACCTCATACGGTGCATGCATAGAAAGTACAGCAACACCGCTGTCAATGACATTCATGCCATAATTTGCCATGATATATGCGATGGTTCCGCCGCCCCCAAGATCGACTCTTCCCATCTCCGCTGTCTGGAATCCGACTTCATTATTGTCTAATACCTGACGCACTTTCGCGATATATTCTGCATTGGCATCGTTACTGTTATTCTTTCCGCGGCTTCCGGTAAATTTATTAAACACCAGACCTCTTCCAAAATATGCTGTATTCTTTTTCTCAAATGCATCTGCATACAATGGATCAAATGCTGCACTTACATCAGAAGAAAGCATATAAGAATTTCTCAGAGCTCTTCTGACTTTTAATGGATTGCCATCTTCGGTAAGTGCCATCAGTTCTGCCACATAATCTTCAAAGAATCTGGAATGCATACCTGTTGCCCCAACGCTTCCGATCTCTTCTTTATCTACCAGAATACAACAGCTTGTTCTTTCCGGATTCTCTGTTTCCAGCATTGCAAATAATGAAGTAAAAGCACAGACCCTGTCATCCTGTCCGTATCCGATCACCATACTTCTGTCCAGTCCGCAGTCTCTTGCCTTTCCTGCCGGCACGATCTCCAGTTCTGCTGAGAGAAAATCTTCCTCTTCCATATCAAGATTCTCCTTTAAGAACTGTACTACGGCTGCCTTTACCAGCTCTTTTTCTTCTTTTTCTAACTCATCATTGCCTGTAAGCGGCTTTGTTGCAACGAGGATATCCAATCCTTCCCCTTCGACTACCACGCCCGCCTTTTTCTCAATCTGCTGCTGTGACAGATGGATCAGAAGATCTGAAATCACAAGTACCGGATCATCTTCCTTTTCCCCAATAATAATGTCCTGCACTGTTCCGTCTTTTTTTGCAATCGTTCCATGGATTGCAAGCGGAATTGTAACCCACTGATATTTCTTGATCCCACCATAGTAATGCGTATCCAGATATGCCATATCACTGTCTTCATATAATGGATTCTGCTTTACATCTATTCTTGGTGAATCAATGTGTGCTCCAAGAATATTCATACCTTCTTCTAACGGTTTCTTACCGAGCTGGAACATTACAAACGCTTTCCCCATGCAGTCTGCATACACCTTATCCCCGGCTTTTAAAGTGGTTCCCTCAGAAATACAATCTTCCAGATTCTTATATCCCCATGCATCTGCCATCTTCTTTCCAAGCTTTACACATTCACGCTCTGTCTTTCCGATATCTAGACATTCTTTATAGCGGACACTCAGCTCTTCTAATTCTTTCTGCTGAATTTCTGTGTATTCTTTCCACATATTTTTTCGCTGCATCTTTTCGCTCCTCCTTTTTACTTTGCAGTCTTTCTATAAAAATAGTATCTCCGTTCACAGAATATATCCAACAAGAAAAGCGCATGTACTATAAGAAAATCTTATTTTTTTCATTGTTCTGTCAAATATAAAATATGTATTTTCCCATTATAAAATCGCAAAAAATTATCGATCGTTTTTCACAATCGATAATTTTTTCTTATGAGTTCACTACATTTTTAATTTCTTCCAGAATCTCTTTTACTTTCTTTTTGTTTCTTTTTTTTCTGTAGAATGCTTTGATCACGCACTCTCCTTCATATCCCGGAAGCAGCAGCATATCTCCATCACTATAGGAGAAATACTGACTGTCTGCCAGTGCATATCCGTCGTTAAATTCTACCTTTAATTTCATGGTATCCACATTGTCAACCAATTCTATTCCTTGTGTAAGCAACTGCGGATCATTCTTTTGTCCATTCATCATACTGCATAAATATGACTTTGTTCCATATCTGGTATAACGCTCAAGATCCTTTGCTTTAAACTCCGGCTGCTCATTTATCGATGATTCCAGTCCGATATATGCTCCGATCCGGCTGGATATCAGCGGCTTTTCTCCTATTTCATCCAGCTGCTCCAACTCATTTAGTCCGTATCCAATATAAATATCCAATGTATTTTCTCTCAGCATCCGGCTGCCTATGTAGGAATCCAGTTTACTGAAGTGGAAGTCTGCTTCGGAATGCTTATCATTAATCATCTTCTGCATCTTTGCCCAGAACAATTTGTTTATAGAACTATCGATTCCGATACGGACTACGCTGCTTTCTTTATATCTTTCTATCTCATGCAGCATCCGTTCGTGCGTCTGCACCATCTCCCTGGCATACTCATAGACAATCTCCCCTAATTCTGTCAGGCAGATCTCACCATTGCCTCTCTCCAGCAGAGTCCCTCCCGCCATTTTTTCCAAAGAGGCGATCTGCTGACTTACTGCCGTCTGTGTTACATAATTTCTTGCTCCGGCCTTTGTAAAACTCTTGAGTTCCACTACATCCAAAAAATATTTATATTTCCAAAGACTCATTTCGCATACTTCCTTCCGATGACTGCTTCAGCTGATATATTTTTCTACTCTTCTCCCTCGGCCAGAGTACACTTGCTTTTACCGAAGCATCTGCTCCTACTCCACGGGTAATTTCACATAATGCCATCACACCAAATGCCAGTCCGACAAACAGAAATCCAAGTCCTACTTTTTTGAACATATTCATATCTCCCTGTGGACGTTCTGCAAGCTTTAATATCTTTTGTCGACAATCGTCAATGATTAAATGTAATATATCATATTTTTGTATATTTTTCAACATATTATTTGTATTTTATATCTCTTTTTGTATTTTATGCACAACATCTGTCATTTCAAAACCTGCACATGCTAAAAAGAGCGTTACAGGCATCTCCTTACAACACATGACAAAAAAAGAAATGCCTGTGTCATTACACCAACATTTCTCTTTTTCATCCATCATTCATTTTCCTGAAATCATGCTCTCCAAGATCCCTCTACGACTTCTTTATGAAATCAGAAAGTCCAGTGAAAACTTCGTGTCTGCTTCCGTCATTCCCTGTTCTTTTAAAAGTCTGTGGATCGTACTCATATAATGATCCGACAATACCCTGCAGATTTCTTCTTTCTTCCTGCTCTTGCATGCTTCCAGCAGTTCTTTATGTATCGGATATTGTCGTGTGATTACTGCTTTTTTGTCCGATGCCAGATTATACCCCGTTACGATATTCCCATAATTCAGACTTTTCCATGCCTTATACAGACTTTTCATTCCGGTCATTCTGATCAGACAGCTGTGGAACTTATTATCATATGAAAACAGCTGATCATATTCGTCCACATCCAGATTCTTCATGCGTTCCAGGATTTCTTCCATCTCCTGCAGGGTTTCTTCCGGTATCTTTCCTCCCAGAAGACGCACTGCCATAATCTCATAATTCGCACGCATCAGATAGATTTCAAATGATTCTTCGAATGTGATCTCTTTCACAGAACATCCGGCATTTCTTACATATTCTACCAGGCCTTCGTTCTCCAGTTCGCGCAGTGCCTCTCTGATCGGCGCACGGCTGGTCTTGAATTCCTTTGCGAGTTCCTGTTCGACAATCTTCTGTCCCGGCTGCAATTCCCTGTTAATGATCCGTTTTCTTATAATATCTACAATACTTTCACGTAATGTCTTGTATCCTAATTCTGTCATAACTTCTGTTATCCTGTCTTATTTTTCTAACTACTGGTTAATCTGATAATTTCCATCCGAATCAGCCTGGATATGCGATGCATAAAATGTCTCTACCGCTTTCACCATATACTCCGTGTCCTTTACACCGGCCGTCTCATAGGCCGAATGCATGGCAAGCTGCGGTAATCCAATATCCACTGTATTCATGGACACCTGCGTCATCGCAATATTCCCCAATGTACTTCCACCGGCTTCATCCGAACGATTAGCAAAATACTGTAATGGTACGCCTGCTTTTTCGCAGATCATCCTGAATACTGCCACACTGACCGCATCACTCGTATATTTCTGTCCGGCATGTGATTTGATCACAATGCCGTCATTCATATAGACGCAGTTTGTCGCATCCGTCTTCTGCCTGTAATTCGGGTGTACCGCATGGGCATTGTCACAGCTCAGCATAAAGCTTCCTGCTACTGCACGGTAGAATTCCTCTTCGTTCTTTCCAAGTGCTTTGTTCATTCGCCACAATACATCATAAAGAAATGTAGATGCAGCTCCCTGTTTTGTTCCCGAACCCACTTCTTCGTTATCAAAACAGGCATAGACATTGATATTCTGTTCATTTTCCGCTGCCAGGAATCCTTTCATAGATGTAAATGCACACTGCAGATCATCCAGTCTCGGACACCCGATAAATTCACGGTTGCTTCCCCATCTGACCGCTCCCATACGGTTATACAAGAACAGATCCATGCCATAGATATCCGTATCTTTTAATCCCAATTCTTCTGCAACTAAGGATCTTACCTCTCCTTGTTCTTTCACGCTTCCCGATAATACCGGTAACATATCAATCTGTTTATTAACAGCTCTTCCTTCATTCACTTTCCGGTCCATATGAATTGCAAGACTCGGAATCATCAGAAGATCTCTGTCCACCTTCACAAGTCTGGTTTCGATTCTTTCCCCATTCTTAACCATAACTCTTCCGGCCAGTGACAATGGTCTGTCGAACCATGTCTGGCAGATCATACCGCCGTAACCTTCGGTATTCAGTAGAGTATATTTCTTTGCGACCTCAATCTCCGCATTTTCTTTCAGTTTAAATGCCGGCGAATCACTGTGTGATGCTGTCACATGGAAACTGTAGTTGTCCAGTTCTTTTCCGGCTTTTACTGCAATGATACTGGAATTATTTCTTGTTACATAGTATCTTTTCCCAGGTTTGACCTTCCACTTTTCTGACTCTTTTAATTCTTCGAATCCTTCCTGCTTCAGGATCTCTTTTAATTCTGCAACCGCATGAAATGCTGTCGGTGCATGTTCTATAAATGTTGTCAGTTCTGATATGATATTTGTTTCCATTATATTCCTCTTCATCTTCCGTTTTGTTCCGTTCCTGTCTGACAAATGTAAACGGTTCTTTACTGTACTTCCCCATAATACAGCAGATCGTCATTACAAACAAGCACCCACCGCCAAAGAAATCCCTGTTTATTTTGCAAACATACCAACGATATCTTTTACCATCACAACAGCTTTATCCATTCCTTCTACTGTAATGTGCTCATATACCCCGTGGAATGCATATCCACCGGTTCCAAGATTCGGACAAGGAAGTCCTTTAAAACTTAATCTTGCACCGTCTGTTCCCCCGCGGATCGGCGCAACATCTGGAACGATATCCGCATTTTCTGCGGCCTTCTTTGCATATTCAATGAGCTGCATGCATGGTTCGATCTTCTCACGCATATTGTAATAGGATTCTACGATCTCAATTTCAACCGTTCCTGCTCCATACTTTTCATTCAGACTGCCTGCAATCTCCTGCATTTTTGCTGCTCTTACATGGAATCCGTCTGTATCAAAATCACGAATAAAATATTTCATCTTTGTCTCTGTTACATTTCCATTAAAGCTTACCAGGTGATAAAATCCTTCATACCCTTCCGTTGTCTCCGGTCTTTCCGACACCGGCAGCATCTGATGGAATTCTGTTCCGATCGTCTGTGAATTCACCAGTACATCTTTTGCAGTTCCTGTATGTACACTGACACCATGGATCGTGATAAATGCTGTAGATGCATTGAAGTTCTCATACTGGATCTCACCTTCGGCGCTTCCATCTAAAGTATATCCGTAATCTGCTCCGAACCCTTCTACATCGAAATGCTTTGCTCCCCTTGCAATCTCTTCATCCGGTGTGAATCCGATACAGATCTTTCCATGTGGAAGTCCTTCTTTCAGAATCTCATCTACGACAGTCAGCACTTCTGCAATTCCGGCTTTGTCATCCGCGCCCAGAAGTGTTGTTCCGTCTGTCGTGATCAATGTCCGTCCCTTTAAATCTGCCAGATATGGAAATTCTTCTACTTTGATCGTCTTTCCGCTTGTTCCAAGTACTACGTCTTTGCCATCGTAATTCTCGATGATCTGCGGATGAATATTATCTCCCGGCGCATCCGGTGCTGTATCCATATGCGCGATCAGTCCCAGTGCAGGTGCATTTTCACATCCCCGTGTTGCAGGAACAGATCCGTATACATATCCTTTCTCATCCACTCTTGCATCTTCAATTCCCAGTTCTTTCATCTCTTCCACCAGTAACTCTGCAAGTACCAGTTCCCTGTCTGCCGATGGAACCGTCTCGCTCGTCTCATCACTTGTCGTCCATACAGACACATACTTTAAAAATCTTTCGTAAGCTTTCATCTTACTTCCTCGCTTTCTGCATTTCTTAACTTTATTGTAAATCATTCTTTTATAAATGTATAATGGTGAATGTCGACAATTTAATGTTCTTAATTTTGTTATATTTTTCCCGGGATTTATGTTAAAATTCTTTTAGGTGCTCTGATATCAGATCTCCTGATATTCATTCTGATATTAGATGCTCTGACAACAGATACTTATATAATATCAAAGTGAGGTATATACATATGAAATTAATGATTGCATCCGATATCCACGGCTCTGCTTACTACTGCCGTAAAATGCTTGACGCTTACAAACGTGAAGGTGCTGACCGCCTTCTTCTTCTCGGAGACATCCTTTATCACGGTCCGCGTAATGACCTGCCAAAGGATTACAATCCAAAGGAAGTTATTGCCATGCTGAATCCAATGAAGCAGGAACTGCTCTGTGTCCGCGGTAACTGCGACACGGAAGTAGACCAGATGGTACTGGAATTCCCGATTCTTGCCGACTACTGCTTCCTTGAAATTGACGGGCGCACCATCTTCGCTTCTCACGGACATCATCACAATCCAAAGAATCCTCCGATGTTGAAAAAAGGAGATATTCTTCTGAATGGTCATACACACATTCCTGCAAATGAAGATATGGGGGATTTTATCTATATGAATCCAGGTTCTGTATCAATTCCTAAGGAAGGTTCTGCTCATGGATATATGATCTGCGAGAGCGGGGAATTCACCTGGAAGGATCTGGAAGGAAATGTTGTTGGGATTTAATTTATTAACTGGGAAGCGGCCTCTCAGTCCTTGAAGGAACAATAGATAAGGATTATTGTTTCCTTCAAGTCGTGACTGGCAGCGAATGTTAATAAATAAAATGCCCGGAAGTGTAACCCGGTGAAGGCCACTACGGTTACGCACTTGCCATTTCATTCTTAAGGTATTCGACACACACGGAATAAAAAGTAGAAAGCTGTTCCAGTGAATGTGAAGAAGGTGTTGGAAATAGTTAAGCGTCAAAATTATGCGTTGGGTTTTCGAAATTTGCCTGTTTGAGCCGAATGGCGAGTTGCAAATTTCGGAAGCCCGTTTTTAGCATAATTTTGACGCTTTAGTATTTCCCACCGACGGAACCTGAACAGGAACGGCTTCCTACTTTTTATGCAGGTCCGGGTAATCATGCCTTCCTGAATTAAATCCCTTCTTCTCTATGCCTTATCTTCCGATATCCTTTCTGCAATCCTTTTACCAGAAGTGTCAGGTATCGCAGTACTGCCTCGGTTGCAATCGAGAATACTACGAATAACATGATACACTTCGTTGACATTCCCGTAATTGCGAATAATTTCGGCAGGAAGATGATACATAAGATACAGCCGGTCAGGCATCCTCCCCAGACTACACCGCGGAAGATATTGACCGGTTTACAGATATTGAACAGGATGATGAATCCTACGATCAGAAGCAACATCGTTGCTGCTGTCGAGATATCTGTAGTATTTACGCCAAATGTCTTACCGAACACAACCAGTGCGCCGACCATCAGTACATCGGTCAGGCCTGCCGGTAATGCCTTCAGGAATACATTGGTCAGGAAATGTCCCTGTATTCTTTCTTTATTTGGCTGGAACGCCAGGAAGAATCCAGGTACTCCGATCGTAAACATGCTGATCAGCGATATCTGAGATGGTTCCATCGGATAGGTAATCATCAGCACTACGGAGAATAAGGACAACAGGAAGGAGAAGATATTCTTCACCAGGAACAGACTGGCTGAACGCTGGATGTTATTAACCACCCGTCTTCCTTCCATTACTACCGACGGCATACATGCAAAGTTGGACTCCAGTAATACCACCTGCGAAGCCTGTACTGCCGCGTCACTTCCAGATGCCATGGCTACACTACAGTCGGCATCTTTCAATGCCAGTACGTCGTTGACACCGTCTCCGGTCATTGCTACTGTCTTGCCCTGGTCTTTAAGGGCGTGTACGAATTTACGTTTCTGATCCGGTGTTACACGTCCGAATACTGTATAATTGGCAACCGCATCTGCAATCTCTGCATCACTGTGAAGAGTCGCTGCATCGACATAACGGTCTGCATTTGCAATTCCGGCTTCTTTTGCCACTTCAGAAACGGTCAGGGGATTATCTCCGGATATAACTTTCACTTCTACACCCTGTTCTGCAAAGTAAGCAAATGTCTCCGGTGCTTCTTTTCGGATTGGATTGGCAAGAAGGACATATCCAAGCGGCGTTACCTTGCCGGTCAGTGCTTTTCCGTCCAGTTCTCCGTCATACGTACCGAATACCAGCACACGGTTTCCTTTTCCTGCATACCCTTCAATCTCTTCTTTATATTTATCAAAATCATCTCTCAGCACGAATTCCGGTGCTCCAAGTACATGCACTTCCTCTTCGTATGTGACACCACTGTATTTGGTTGCGGATGTAAATGGAGTTACAGACTCAGCCTTTTTTCCTGTTCCTTCTTTAAAATATTCTTTTAACGCCTCCATAGTGATGTTATCACTGCTCATTGCTTTCGCAAAATCACCGAGCATTTTCGGAAGTTCCGGCATTTCATCTTTTTTATAATTGGATGTCGGAACCACATCCTTTACACTCATGTTTGTCTCTGTGATCGTTCCGGTCTTATCAACGCAAAGCACATTAACTCTTGCAAGGGTCTCAATACTCTTCATATCGTGAAGTAAAACCTTCTGTTTTGCCAGACGCATTGCACTGACTGCCATTGCCACACTCGCAAGAAGGTATAACCCTTCCGGAATCATACCGATCACAGCTGCCACCATAGAAGTAATACTGCTTCGGAATGGATCTCCGTTAAAGAAGAAGCTCTGCACGAACAGTATAATTCCGATTGGGATCAATGCGATACCGACAAATTTTACCAGTTTGTCAAGTGAACGGATCATTTCTGACTGCTCACCCTTCTGCATTGCTTTTGCTTCCAATGTCAGTTTGGAAATGTAGGAATCCACACCTACTGCATCCAGTCTTGCATGACATTCTCCTGCCACAATAAAACTTCCCGACATCAGATGATCTCCCGGATTCTTGGTAATCTCATCTGATTCTCCTGTCAAAAGAGATTCATTGACCTGTACACTTCCATGTACCACTTCTGCATCAGCACAGACCTGATTTCCTGCTTTAAAGATTACAATATCATCCAGAACCAGATTCTCCGAATTGACCCGTGAAGTCTTTCCGTCTCTGACCACTGTTGCATGTGGTGCATTTAGCATATTTAATTTTTCCAGTGTCTTTTTAGAACGGATTTCCTGTATGATACCGATCAGTGTATTAAAAATGATGACCGGAAGGAATGTCAGGTTACGGAACGATCCTACAATCGTCAGAAGAATCGCCAGAACCAGAAAGATCAGATTAAAATATGTAAATACATTTTCCTTAATGATCTCTTCCGTTGTCTGCGCCGGAGGATCGACTGATATGTTGCCCCACCCGTCACGCCTGTGTTCTTCTGCCTGCGCCGACGTCAGGCCTTCCTCATAATCCGGCTCGTATCTGGTTGTCGGTGTACGTTCTATTTCATAATCACAGGCTTCTTCCTGCAGTTTTCGTTTTCGCCTGTCGTTTTTTTTCATAGAGTTCCTCCTTATCAGCTGCATTCTACTGTTACATTCTGATTTTATCTATTATTTGTATTTAGTATACACCAGAATATGCCAATATTGTATTAACACTTTATGAATTCTGTATGTATTTTTGCTGAAAATGCAGTTCACATCTTCATGTAAACTGCATCTGCTTCCTCTATATACTCACATTTTCATCCGTACGAAGCAACGCACTTTTCGCAAGCTGATCCGCTTCTTCGTTATAATGATTTCCTGTATGCGCTGCGACTTTGCAGAAAGATATCTTTATCTGCTCTGCTGCTTCCTGCATATGTGCCGCATACTTGCTGGTAAGCGGTGTCTTGGCCCGCCACACGCCTGTCACCCATTTTTCCACACCTTCGTAATCATAGCGGATCTCTACTGCCGAATACTCATGCTCTTTCGCCCATTGCACTGCATTCATCGCGCCGAGCATTTCTCCTGCAACGTTCCGGATCTTCACGCCTTCCGGATCACAGCCGCTTCCGGATTTTCTGAATTCTTCTCCGGCCGGTGTCAGGATCACACAGCCAAATGCATATCTTCCGATGCTTTTTTCAAAGCTTCCGTCCACATAGGCAATCACCATATTTTTCGGCACTTCAACAATTCCTGCTGCTTCTTTTTCTTCATCCTTAGATACATTTGCAGTAGTTGACATTTGCAAGAATGCCATCGCTTCTTCCCTGTCTGTAAAGCCTCTGAACTCTGCTCCGGAGTATCCGGACGTCGCTTTCTGACACTCTGCCCAGGTCTCAAATAATCCTGTCTTATGTCCTTTTCTTACTGCATATATTTTCTTTTTTGCCATATCTATTATCCCTTTCTGAGAATTTCTAAGAATCTATCTCCATACTTTTCCAGTTTATGCTCTCCGACACCCGATACTTCCAACATCTCATCCCGTGTCGCCGGACGCATTACACACATACCGGCAAGCGTCTTATCTGCAAATACCATATACGGCGGTACCTTTTCTTCCGATGCGATCTCACGTCTGAGTTCCCGCAGGCTTTCGAATAATTCTGCATCTTTTTCTGAAAGTTCCGCTGCCACTGCGCCTTTTTTGCGTCTGTTCTTTTTCTCTTTTGATTCAGATTTCTTTTCTGTCTCTTCTTTCGGAAGCTTCATGATCAGCGGTTCTTCCGTTTTCATAAATGCTTTCCCTTCCGGGGTCAGACAGATCACCGGATATTGTTCGCCCTTTTCTTCCACATATTCACGGAACTGTAATTCCCTTAATATCTGTCGTAATCTCGGAACCGTCCGCTCACTTAACACTGCATATTCCGGATTCTTATCCAGATTCTTGCCCAGGATCTTCTGACTCTTTCCGCCGTGCACGATATCGATCACCGTCGCTGCCCCGTAATTCCAGTCCAGTGCATCCAGACACCGCAGGATTGTATTCGCCTCCAATGTGATATCTACCTCTTCAAACTGTGTCTGGCAGTTCAGACAGTTTCCGCAATAAGAACTGCTCTTTTCTCCAAAATAATTCAAGATATATTGTCTTAAGCATTCCGACGTAAAGCAGTAAAATGTCATCTGTTTCAACCGTTCCAGATCCCGTTCTTTCACAATTTTGCGCGTCTCTTCATCCAGTTCGCTGTTCTCTTCTCCATTTTCAATAAAGAGACGGTTCGTTCTTACGTCTCTCGGCTCGTAATACAGGATACATTCCGACGGCTCCCCGTCTCTTCCTGCACGTCCGGCCTCCTGATAATAGCTTTCCATATTTTTCGGCATATTATAATGAATGACAAAGCGTACATCCGGCTTATCGATTCCCATTCCGAATGCATTCGTCGCCACCATGATCTGACGCTTTCCATATATGAAGTTCTCCTGATTTTCCTTCCGTTCTTCATCCGATAATCCGGCATGATATCTGGTTACGGAGAACCCTTCATTTCTCAGATCGTAACAGACCTGCTCCACGCTTTTTCTTGTCAGACAGTAAATGATTCCACTGTCACCGGATGTATCACATCCTTTTTCCTTCAGATAACTGACTAATTCCTTATACTTATCCACAGGTTTCTTCACTGCGAAGAAAAGATTTCCACGATCGAACCCGGTTGTTTCCACATACGGGTTCTGAAGCTTTAAGATATCAAGGATGTCTTCTCTTACCTCTGCTGTTGCCGTCGCCGTGTATGCACCGACCACCGGACGGTACGGCAGACGATCCAGAAAATCCAGGATCTTCAAATACCCTGGGCGGAAGTCCTGTCCCCACTGTGATACGCAGTGTGCCTCATCTACTGCAACGAAAGATATCTTTACATGCTCAGACAGTGCAAAATCCAGAAAACTTTCTGTCTCCAGACGCTCCGGTGCCACATATATGATCTTGTACCTTCCCTGCTTTGCAAGCTGCAGTGCTTTGTAATACTGTCCTGCAGTCAGAGAACTATTTAAGAAAGCGGCATGGACTCCCATCTGGTTCAGCGTTCCAACCTGATCTTTCATAAGTGAGATCAGCGGCGAGATCACGATTGTAATTCCTTCCATCATAAGTGCAGGCACCTGATAACACACCGACTTTCCTGCTCCGGTCGGCATGATTCCAAGCACATCCCTGCCTCCCAGTACCGCTTTGATCACCGGGATCTGTCCCTCCCGGAAATGGTCATAGCCGTAGTATTGTTTCAGTATCTTTTCCGCTTCTTTGATTGCCTCACTCATTCTGTCCTTGCTCCTTACATTTCGTCTTTTTCTACTCATCACTTTTTTGATCCGCAGATTTTCCCACACCCACTATGTCTTACTATCTTATCACATTTGCCCCTGTCTTTCATCCCATCTTTCATAGACAAATTCTTTTGACTTTCCAAACTTTTTTCAGTATAATTGTTTCAGTTTCTGAATAAACAAAATTATGTCTTAACAATATCAAAGTATTACAACAACAGCAGATTTTTCTATAATCTGTAATATTTACTGAAAATAAAGGAGGATAAACACATGGATTTCCGACAGATCACCATGATGCAAAAGATAAAATCAGGCATGGATCGTTTTCGTGCCAACCATCCAAAATTCCCGCTGTTTTTACGCGCCGTATCACAGGACGCATTAGTAGAGGGATCAATCATCGAGATCAATGTTACTACACCGGAAGGGAAAAATTATTGTACCAATGTCAAGCTGAAAGCCGATGACATGAAACTTTTTGATTCGTTTAAAAATATGCAGGGTTAATTTTCCCTGCATATTTTTTATTCAGTGGGAACATACTAATTCTGTCATAAATATATAGCAAGGAAGGTATTTATTATGGAAGAAATGTTTTGTTTCCAGTGTCAGCAGACCGCTCATAATTCTGGATGTGAAGGGCGTGCCGGTGTCTGTGGAAAGAAAAGTGACACCGCCAATTATCAAGATGAACTTACCGGTGCGCTGATCGGCCTGTCACGTGCCGTGTGTAAAAAGCTTGCCCTGAATCCGGATGCTTCTTTCGAACATGCGGATGAACTTATCTTAAAAGGGTTATTCACCACGATTACCAATGTTAATTTTTTCAATGATACGATTATCGAACTCATTCGTGAAGTAAATGTCGAAAAGGACCGGATCTATCCGGATATCATGAATTATGATGTCCACCATATCTGGGAAGATCAGGAAGATATCCGCTCGTTAAAGTCTCTGATTCTTTTCGGACTGCGCGGCATGGCTGCTTACGCTTATCATGCTTATGCGTTGGATTATGTAGACAGAAATGTCCTTGATTTCTTTTATGAAGGACTCGAAGCCCTCGGTTCGGAAAAAAGCAGTGACGAATTACTTGCACTCGTATTAAAAACGGGTGAGATCAATTTCCGCTGCATGGAGCTTCTGGATCATGCGAACTCTGGTACTTATGGCAATCCGGTACCGACAGAAGTTCCTCTGACCATCGAAAAGGGACCGTTCATTGTCGTCAGCGGACATGATCTTCATGATATGGAACTGTTATTAAAGCAGACGGAAGGAAAAGGAATCAATATCTACACCCACAGTGAGATGCTTCCGGCACATGGATATCCGGAATTAAAGAAATATTCTCATTTAAAAGGAAACTTTGGAACTGCCTGGCAGAGTCAGCAGTCGGAATTTCACAACATTCCGGCACCTGTGTTATTTACTACCAACTGTCTGATGCCGGTCCGTCAGAGTTACTGCGACCGGGTATTTACCACCTCCATCGTGTCATATCCGGATCTGGTGCATATCGGAGAGGACAAAGATTTCACTCCGGTTATTGAGAAAGCTCTGGAATGCAAGGGATATCCGGAAGATCATCCGATGACCGGTATCAACGGCGGCTCTACAGTCACAACCGGATTCGCCCACAATGCCGTTCTTTCCAATGCCGGGCATATCGTAGAACTTATAAAGGCCGGTAAGATCCGTCACATCTTTCTGATCGGCGGATGTGACGGTGCCGCTCCGGGACGAAGCTACTATACGGATTTCGCTAAAGCTGCACCTATGGACACCTTGATTCTGACTCTTGCCTGCGGAAAATACCGGTTGAATGACCTGGATCTTGGTTCCATCGACGGTATTCCAAGGATCTTGGACATGGGGCAATGTAATGATGCTTATAGCGCTATTAAAGTTGCTCTTGCACTTGCAGAAGTCTTTGACTGTACCGTAAACGACCTCCCGCTCACCCTGGTTCTTTCCTGGTATGAACAGAAGGCCGTATGTATCCTGCTTACGCTATTATCTCTCGGTGTGAAAAATATCCTGCTTGGTCCAACACTTCCTGCATTCGTCTCTGAAAATGTATGGAAGATACTGGTGGAGAATTATAATATTCAGAAGATCAGTACTGTGGAAGAGGATATGAAGAAAATCCTTGGTTAATGATCTTCAAGATTTGCGAAGAACAATTCATAGAAATCATCTTCAGCCTCGATCATCGGCGAGTTCTCCCCTCCGCCATTGGTGCTTCTTTTCATTGCGGCATGGAATTCTTCTCCTGCCGCAATTAATTCCATTTCGTATAATTCGTAACCAAGATTCCGGCAGGTCTTGCAGAAGGCAGATAGCGGGTCTGCTTCTGTTCTGGTTGCGAGGAGCTGTTGTTTTAACTTTTCGTCTTTTAATGCTTTGTTTTGTAATTCGTCTAATATACTTACTACGTCTGCCATAATCCTCAATCCTTTCCTGCTAAAAAAGAGAGTAACACATTTCCTATGCTACTCCCTCGTCTCTAAGACTATTATATGAATTTCATTTTACTTGCGCAAGCTTTATTTTCATAAATGCATTTACTTAAATATGTTTCCCACAGATATCTGCCAGACAGCATTTCTCACAATGCGGCTTCGTCCTCGCTGTACAGACGTCTCTTCCGTGATATACCAGCCTGTGGCAGAAATCACTGCCTTCTTCCGGCGGGATGATCTTCCAAAGTTCCATCTCTACTTTCTTCGGTTCCTTGATTTCATCTACCAGACCGATCCGGTTACAGAGTCTGATGCAATGCGTATCCGTAACAATCGCCGGTTTGCCGAACACATCCCCCATGATCAGGTTCGCACTCTTTCTTCCGACTCCCGGAAGTTTCAACAATTTATTAAAATCATCCGGGACTTTTCCATCATATTCATCACAGAGCATGCGCATACATGCACTGATATCCCTCGCTTTACTCTTGCCCAGTCCGCATGGTCTTACAATTTCTTCGATCTCTTCCGGTGTGGCTTCTGCCAGTGCATTGACATCCGGGTACTTTGCATATAAGCCTTCTACTACTACATTGACTCTCGCATCCGTGCACTGTGCTGCCAGACGTACACTGACCAGCAATTTCCACGCATCGTCATAATCCAGCGTGCATCCCGCATCCGGGTATTCTTTTTTCAGGCGGTCGATGACCACCAGTGCCAGTTCTTGTTTATCCATTTTTATTACTCCTGTTCATTTCCATCCGAAAGCTTCACCGTAATATAATCATGATGGATTTCTTTCAGAAATTTATCAAATACATCCGCTGTCTTCATCTTGATACTGGAAGTGTTCACACATGGATGACATCCGAATTCTTCCTGTTCCAGAAGTTCCTCATCCACCAAAAGCTGCACTTTATTCTCCGGATCAAAGATCAGTCCCATGACAGTAGCTGAGCCCGGCGTTACATTCAGATATGTTTCCATGTCTTCTCCCGATGCAAAGGATAATCTCGTGGTCGGGATCTGCTGTGACAGTTCTTTTGTCTTGAGCGCTTTGTTTCCTGGCATCAAAAGCAGATAATATGACGTTTTCTTCCGGTTACATAAGAACAGATTCTTACAGATCTCCATTCCCAGCGCTTTATCAATCTCTTCACAGGCTTCCATTGTCATGACTGCTTCGTGATCCGCTCTGATGTAGGGGATATGCAGACTGTCCAGTATATCGTAAACTTTTATTTCTTTTTCTTTTCGTCCGGATGTGTCTTCCGGGCGTCCATTGTATAACTCCATTTTATCTCTTATCCTATATCAATTTTCTTGTTCCTTCTTTTCTCACTATTATACAATTATCAATTTAGTACTACAAGTAATTTCCAGTTTATAGATTCGATTGCCACACTGTTTTGAAATGCCTGTACCCTTTATTCTCCTCTATTCCACTTTCAGATATTTCTCCATCCACACTTCTGCAAGCTGCGTCCAGCTCTGTACTTCTTTCAGCGTTTTGCGGATTCCCTCTTTCTGCTTTTCCGTCCATCTTGCCGGCTTTTTACGTCCGATACCGAACTTCACCAGAAGTTCCTCTCCTTTTTCCTTTGGAAATGGAGTCTCGCCGGCCTCGATTGCCTCTGCAAGCATCTGCATCTGTTCCTGTGTATATCTTTTTCCTTCTTCCTGTCCTATATTCTGCTCTAACCACTCTTCGGTTGCCACAGATAGTCCATGGATTCCTTCTGAAAATACATGCTGTGCAAATGGTACACCAGCCTGTGCACAAGCCTGTGCAAAGAGATAACTGTTCTCCACCGGAACTGTCTGATCTGTTACGGTCTGCCACAGGAAACATGGCGGTGTATCTTTTGTCACATGATTTTCCAGCGACATATAGTCCAGTTCCTGCTCTGACGGCTCTTTTCCAAACAGTGCGACAAATGAATCTCTGTGTGCATATTTTCCTGAAGTGATGACCGGATAAGACAGAATCGCCGCATCTGGGCGGTTGGATATGTTCTGGTATGCTTCTTCCGGATCTTCCACATCTTTATTATGTACACAAAGGCTTCCACACAGATGTGCTCCTGCTGAGAATCCGCAGACTGCGATTCTGTCTGGTCTGATATGGAATTCCTCTGCACGTGAACGAATCATGCGGATTGCTCTTGAGATATCGTGTAACGGCTGCATCTTCAGCGCTGCTTCATCTAACTGATTAATCGTATATTCCAGAACGAATACATTGTACCCTGCACCATAGAATTCCATTGCCGGCAGGTGCGCTTCCGATGGGGATACTTCCCGGTATGCGCCGCCCGGTGCGATGATCATTGCCGGATGCTTCTTTTCATCCTCATGAATATAGCTGAACATCACCGGTATAAAACCATGTGCTGCCGGATAATGATACTCTTCTTTTTTCCAGATTTCGATTCTTTCATTTATCATAATTTTTACCTTCTCCTTTATTCCTTAACAATTACTTATTTCTACCGTTCTTTCCCCATTATATTTCTCTACGTCTTCGAAAACAAATAAGGATATTTCCGCATTTGTGCAAATATAATCGTTTCCACCCGTTTTCGTATCTCATCTGAATAGCCTTCTGCGTTTTCAAGCAATTCTGTCACGTCTTTTTTTGTAAAACGGAACTTTAGATTCATTTTATATAAAGATTCGGAAATATCTAATTGTTCATCGAATGCATTACATATTGTTTTGGGCTGAACCTTCTCCATAAGTGTGTAAATATCTCCCGTCAAAGGATAATCCATCGTTGTATCTGCTAAAAGTCCTGCTCCATTATCAAAGATCGGGCAGTATGCATAACCACCTTTTCCATTCATCAAGACGGCTATGTTATGCATATGCCGGTCTTCATTCAGGAAAAATGCATCTATCGTCAGCAGTTTGTTCATATATACTCCAAAATTCTGAAGTCCCGTCATTCGTTCCACCTGTTGCACTAAGAAACGTAATCTTTCCTCATGATCGGGTATTCTATACATGCTTTTATACAGACTTTCTCCGAAAAAATTATGAAACAACCTCTCTAAAGTTATAATCTGCCAGTCTTCATTCAGAAAATTTTTACTCTTTGCCCCATTATAAATTACCGTTCCATATTTTATTTCTTCCAGGTCATAACATACAAATTCTTGTTCAGCCAGCGTAGATTTTTTCAGAAGATGCGATATCATATACTCTGCCAGTCCTTCATATCCTGTATAATCGGCTTTGTACCAGATCCCATCATTCTCCCATTTTAACTGATTTCCTTTTGACGACTGACGCCTATTTGTCCTGATGTTCTGCCCAAAAAGTTCTATCATTCATTTACCTCTCTATACGAATCCAAAAATCATCCTCCGCCATCCGTCCTTCTGTCTTCTCTATAATCATAATCGGATCGTAAAATGGCAGTCCCAGATCTTTCAGTATCAGTTTCATCTTATCTCTGCTTTCCGGGAAACATCTGGATTCCAGAAATTCTATATACTGATTATAATCCGGTTCCTCCATAACCCCAAATGCACGGAACATAATCTTATCTGTATAATTTTTTATTTTCACTTTTCGTTCCCGCTCATTCACATCAATCAAAGTACATACATCCTGATCATACATATACCAGATTCTGAGCGGCCACACTTTTTCCGGAACTTTGACTTCCTGTTCATATTCCGGATATTTCTGCAGCATCTTAAGAAATGGAACAATTGGTCCGCGGATAACGTCTTCACTTCTCTCCCAACGCTCTACTGTCGGTTTTGAACAATTGATAAATTCTGCAAATTCTTTTTGTGTCAGATGCAATTCTTTCCGGATTTTCTTGATTTCCTTTGCTGTTGTATATTCTGGTGTTATAAATAGTCTTTCTTTCACAATCTCACCTTCTGGTTTTATGATTCCCGTCTTTTTCTTTATTAAATCACAACCTCTATTATTTGTAAACAAAAAACAATTAAAATAATTGTTTTTCATCTTTTAAAACCATCATTTTAATTGTTTTATTGGTTTTAATAACTCATCTACAGAATCTTCCACTAACAACTTCTCTTATATACTTTGATATACTAACAAAGACTTCGCATCCTACATCAGATACGAAGTCTTTCTCTTAATTATTTTCTTTTTTTACTAGAGCCACCCGGGACACTAAAAAAGCCACTTTACCTGTCCCCCTGGCTTACTGCGCTGCCAATTTCAGCATCTTCTCCAGTGGAAGTGCTGCCTTCTGGCGCATCTCCTCATCCAGATTCACCTCTGGCTGCATGGTCTCAAGTGCTTCTTTCACACCTTCCAGACGCACCATCTTCATATTCGGACAGAACTGTCTGTGCCCTACGGAGTAGAATTTCTTCTCCGGATTTTTCTGATGCAATTCATAGAATACTCCCATCTCTGTGCAGATGATAAATGTGTTATTTTCTGATTTTGTAGCATAATCGATAATCTGCGAAGTACTTCCGATAAAATCAGATAATTCCAGAATATCTCCTGTACATTCCGGATGTGTCAGTACGAGTGCTTCCGGATGCGCCTCTTTGGCTTTCTGAAGTTCTTCTTTGTGGATACTCGTATGTACATGGCAGAATCCATCATTAAAGATGAAGTGCTTCTCCGGAAGCTGACTTGCCACGAAACGACCAAGATTCTCATCCGGGATAAAGAAGATATCTTTATTCGGAAGATTCTTCACGATCTTCAGTGCATTTGACGATGTTACACATACGTCTGACTCTGCTTTGATCTCTGCGGTTGAGTTCACATAACAGACTACAGATACATCCGGGTATTCATTTCTCACTTCCCTGATCTTATCTACGTCTACCATGTGTGCCATCGGACAGTCTGCATGACCGTCTGCCATTACGACTCGCTTCTTTGGATTCAGGATTTTCGCACTTTCTCCCATGAAAGAGACTCCACAGAAAACAATCGTGCTCTCCGGAACTTTGGTTGCAATCTCTGCAAGATAATAAGAGTCTCCTACATAGTCTGCAATCTCCTGCACTTCCCCATCTACATAATAATGTGCCAGAATTACAGCATCTTTTTCCTTTTTCAGTTTTTGGATTTCATTTTTGATTTCTTCGTTCATTTCCGACTTTCACCTCTAAATAAAGTATTCAATGGTCTCTTCTTCCGTAAGTCTTGTCTTTTCATTAAATAAAATGACAGCTTCCCGCCCATCGTACGGTCCAAGGGAATACATGTTAAGTGCCGTCTTATTAAAATACTTCCACGGTACGATTCGGTTACAACATGTAGGCTGATCCAACACTCTGATGATATCTTTCTGTTCATACTCCTGGTCGCAGTAATAAGGATCAAACATCCGCACATTTTTACCATCTATTCCGGTCAAATTCCCTTCTTTAACGTATTCTCACTTACCTATCATGCACCGATTCAGCCAGTTGTGTCAATGCCTGTTTTAAAATTTCTCGTGGACATGCAATATTTATACGCTCAAATCCCTCTCCGTCCGGTCCAAACATTGCTCCGCTGTCAAGCCAGAGTTTTGCTTTGTTCTCCACCAGATCTTTTAACTGCTCTTCTTTCATGCCGAGACTCTTAAAATCCAACCATAAAAGATAAGTCCCTTCCGGCTCTGTCAGTTTGATCTCCGGAAGATTCTCTTTTAAAAATGTACGGACATAATCCAGATTTCCCTCCAGATAAATTTTCAATTCTTTTAACCACTCTTCACCGGTCTCATAAGCTGCCTGACATGCAACCAGTCCCATCAGATTCACCTGGCTGTAACCGGCTGCTGTCACTTCCGCCCGGAATCTCGCACGAAGTTCCGGATTCGAGATCCATATATTGGAAATCTGAAGTCCGGCAATGTTAAATGTCTTACTTGGTGCGGTACACGTTGTAGTGATTGCAGCGTATTTTTCATCTAAGGATGCAAATACATGATGTATATTCTCTCCATATGTAAAATCACTGTGGATTTCATCACTGACTACCAGCACGTTATGTTTCAGACAAATGTCTCCTATCTTACGAAGTTCCCACTCCTTCCACACACGTCCGACCGGATTGTGCGGACTGCACATCAGGAATAATTTTACATTTTCTTCGACAATCTTCTGCTCGAATTCTTCGAAATTAATCTCGTAATGTCCGTCTATCTGCTGAAGCGGACTATTGATCAGCCTTCTGTGGTTATCTGTGATTACTTCGCTGAACGGATAGTAAACCGGCTGCTGCAGAAGAACTGCATCACCTTCTTTTGTGTAAGCCTTCACTGCCATCGCAAGTGCGAACACCACGCCCGGTGTCTTGATCAGCCATTCTTTTTCTACTTTCCATCCGAAATGCTTCTCATACCATCCGGCTGCTGCCTGGAAGTAATCATCTTTTCCTTCGCTGTATCCGTAGATTCCGTGTGCGACTGCGTCACTTAAGCTTTTCTGGATTCCCGGTGCTGTCGGGAAATCCATATCTGCCACCCAGAGCGGAAGCATATCATCACTTCTCCCTCTTTCTTTTGCGAAATCATATTTCAGGCATTTTGTTCCATGTCTGTCCACTACTTTATCAAAATCGAACTTCATCTGTGCATCCTCCTACGCAAGTGCCTGCTCAAGATCTGCGATTAGATCATCTGCATTTTCAATTCCAACTGACAATCTTAAGAAATCTTCTGTGATTCCAAGTTTTTCTCTTACTTCTACCGGCAGATCTCCATGTGTCTGAAGCATCGGGTAAGTGATCAGTGACTCTACGCCTCCGAGACTTTCTGCATAAGCGATCAGTTTCACACTTTCCAGGAGTTTCCTTGCTGTTGCTTCACTATCTACTTTGAAAGAAATCATACTCCCGAATCCGCTTGCCTGTGATGCATTTACTCCATACCCCGGATGCTCTTTCAAGCCTACATAATAGACCTGTTTTACTTTTTCATGTCCTTTTAACCAGTTCGCAATCTTTATCGCATTATCCTGCTGTGCTCTTAATCTTACAGACAATGTCTTAATTCCACGCAAGATCAGATAGCTGTCAAATGGTGCAAGACAGCTTCCGACTGTCTTATATATATAACGGATCTTCTTCGCTGTCTCTTCATCCGCCGAACACAGGAATCCTGCCAGTGTGTCATTATGTCCACCAAGGAATTTTGTCCCGCTGTGGATAACCAGATCCGCTCCCAGTTCAATCGGTCTTTGAAATAATGGTGAAAGAAATGTATTGTCAACAATAATCTTCAGATTATGTTTATCTGCGATTTCTTTCATCTTTCTGAGATCTGTGACACGCATGGTCGGGTTACTCGGTGTCTCGATATAAAGTGCTTTTGTATTCTCCCGGATACCTGCTTCTACAAGATCTGCATCTGCAGTATCTACATAAGAGAACTCCAACCCTCTCTTCCCGCCAACAGATTCAAACATTCTGACAGAACCGCCATACAGATCATCTGTACAAAGGATATGATCCCCGCGGTCAAATAACTCCAGACAAAGACCTACCGCAGCCATACCGTTTGCGCATGCTACAGTATCTACCGCACCTTCCAGTGCCGACATCGTATGCTCAAGCTCTGTTCTTGTCGGGTTGCTCTCTCTCGTATAGTCATATCCGGTAGACTGTCCAATACCAGGATGGGCAAATGTCGCTGCCTGGTAGATCGGTACTGCTACTGAACCGTAAGAATGTGTCTTTTCATCTGTTCCGTTTCCGTGTATACATCGTGTCTCAAATCCGTAATTCATTATTTATTTACCTCTTTCATTGTAATCATCCAGGAAATTATATTCCATGTCATCTTTGTGGTATCCGATAATCGTTCTTAAGTTGACATTATGCACACTCCGGAAAATATTCTTTTCGATAATATCTCCCTGTTTTCTGAATTCCTTGATCAGTTCCTTCATCTCGTCACGTTTGGAACCTCTTCCGCCGCCACAGGATACACAGTTCTCTGTGAATCTGCATGCGCACTGAATGAAGTTGAGCTGATTGTAATCCCTCCATGCTATAATGTCATCTTCCTTGATCAGATACATTGGTCTGATCAGCTCCATACCCTCGAAATTCTGGCTATGGAGCTTCGGCATCATCGTCTCCACCTTTCCGCCGTAGAACATCCCCATAAGGATCGTCTCAATCACATCGTCGAAATGATGTCCGAGCGCAATCTTATTACATCCCAGTTCTTTTGCGTGAGAGTATAGATAGCCTCTTCTCATTCTCGCGCAAAGGTAACATGGATTCTTGTCAATATCTGCTACCGTATCAAATATCTGTGTCTCAAATACCGTAAGCGGAATTCCAAGTACTTTGGCGTTATCCTGAATGATCTTCCAGTTATCTTCATTGTATCCCGGATTCATTACCAGAAATACTAATTCAAAATTCGCTTTGCCATGTTTTAACAGTTCCTGAAACAGCTTTGCCATCAGCATGGAATCTTTTCCACCGGAAATACAGACTGCAATCTTATCTCCGTCCTGGATCAGATCGTATTCTCTGATTCCTTTCGTGAACTTTCTCCAGATTCCCTTGCGGAATTTCTTGATGATACTGCGTTCAATTTCTTTCTGCTTCTCTCCGGTAGTATTTTCATCCTGTACGAACTCACTTAGTTTCTTTCTCAAAAAAGAACGGTATCCGCCTTCAATATTCGCCGCATCATATCCGGCTGCTTCCAGTTCATAAACAGCATCGACACTCCATTCACCGGTATGGCATAATACATATACCGGCTTTTCTTTCGGAAGTTCTTCCATACGTTCTTCTACTTCTGCAAGCGGGATGCTGACCGCTCCCGGTACAGAGCCTCTGGTATATGCATCTGCAGGACGGACGTCCAACACTGTGATTGTATCCTGATCTAATTGTAATAACTCTTCTATCGTGATTGTCTTCATATCTTTTAACCTCTCTTTGTGAGTTGCTGTTCATGCAGCAGCTATTCCTATTAACCAGATAGGTTTTGTTATTTATCTGGTATTATATGACGTTTTTCCCTGTCTGTCAAGGAACTGAAATGTGTTTTAAAAACATTTATCTTTCAAATATACGCTAGAAAAGTTTACCACAAAAAAGAATACTGTACCAGTGGTTTCCCACTAATACAGTATGTTTTGTTGTGTGAACTGATATTATATATAATACATATCCTGTCCATAATCAATGTATTCCTGATACTCTTTCTCCAGATCATGCAAGGTTACTGACTGGAGGATCTCTGTCACACTGTCATTTACCCTGTCGATCACCAGTTTCTGGATTGCTTTGACACTCCCGGTATATTTTCCTTCTTTCGGAAGTTCCTCATCTTCGATGCGGTAGTCACCTTCCAAAGCTTCTATAATAGAAGAAACGGTAATCTCCTGTGGCGGACGGCTTAAGAAATAGCCGCCCTGGGAGCCTTTGATACTCTTTACGATTCCTGCTTTTCTAAGACTTGCAAATACCTGTTCCAGATACTGTGGAGATATCTTGTTCCGCTCTGCAATGCTGTTGAGCGCCACCTGTTCAGTTTTTGAATTGATGGCCAGGTCGATCAACGCTCTCAAACCATATCTGCTTTTCATTGAAAGTTTCATATATATCTCCACACTCCTTCATTATTTCTTATTCTACGGCTTTGAATGCCTCATCCAGATCCTGGATAATGTCATCAATGTGCTCTGTTCCGATTGACAGACGGATTGTATTAGGCTTGATTCCCTGATCCAGTAATTCTTCTTCTGTGCACTGGCTGTGTGTTGTTGTTGCCGGATGGATAACCAGAGATTTTACATCTGCAACATTAGCAAGCAGTGAGAAGAGTTCCAGATTATCGATGAAATCTTTTGCTTTCTGTGCGTCACCTTTGATCTCAAATGTGAAGATAGATCCTCCGCCATTTGGGAAATATTTCTTATATAATGCCTGCTGCTCCGGATCATCAGATACAGCCGGATGGTTAACCTTCTCTACCAGTGGATGGTTGTTCAGGTAATCTACTACTTTCAGTGCATTCTCAACATGACGCTCTACACGTAATGATAATGTCTCGAGTCCCTGTAAGAAGATAAATGAATGGATCGGAGAAATGGTTGCTCCTGTATCTCTTAAAAGGATCGCACGGATCTTTGTAACAAATGCTGCAGGTCCTACTGCTTTTGTAAAGCTGATTCCATGGTAGCTCGGGTTTGGCTCTGTAAGAGAAGCAAATTTTCCTGATGCTTCCCAGTCGAATTTACCGCTGTCAACGATGACGCCGCCGATTGTTGTTCCGTGTCCACCGATGAATTTTGTTGCTGAATGGATAACAATGTCTGCACCGTACTCGATCGGTCTTACAAGGTAAGGTGTTGCAAATGTATTATCTACAACGAGCGGAATCTTATGCGCATGTGCGATATTTGCAATCTTCTCAATATCTACAACGTCTGAGTTTGGATTTCCAAGTGTCTCGATATAGAGTGCTTTCGTGTTGTCCTGGATTGCTGCTTCTACTGCATCATAATCAAAGATGTCAACGAATGTGGTTGTAATTCCGTACTGTGGAAGTGTGTGCTCTAACAGGTTAAATGATCCACCGTAAATATTCTTAGCTGCTACGATATGATCTCCGTTCTGTGCGAGATTCTCAATCGTGTATGTTACTGCTGCTGCTCCGGATGCTACTGCCAGTGCTGCAACTCCGCCCTCCAGTGCTGCAATACGTTTTTCGAAAATGTCTTCTGTAGGGTTTGTAAGACGTCCGTAAATGTTACCTGCATCTGCCAGTCCGAAACGTGCTGCTGCATGATCACTGTTGCGGAATACATAAGAAGATGTCTGATAGATCGGCACTGCTCTTGCATCTGTAACCGGATCCGGACTTTCCTGTCCTACGTGTAACTGTAATGTTTCAAATTTTAACTCTCTATTCTCTCTTGTGATTTTTTCGCTCATTGGGTTGATCTCCTTTTTCTTCATAATTTTATCGTTATTTGTTGATACTGTCCGTTCTGTTTCGGATTCTATATCTTTTTATTCTGTAAATAATGGTGTTGAATAATATCTGTCACCTGAATCTGGAAGTAATGCTACGATTGTCTTACCTTTGTTCTCCGGACGTTTTGCCAGTTCGATGGCTCCTGCAAGTGCTGCTCCTGAAGAAATACCTACCAGAACTCCCTCTTTCTTTGCAAGAAGTTTGGCCGTTTCAAATGCTTCGTCTGCTTCTGCTTTGTAGATTTCGTCGTAGATCTTAGTATCCAATGTCTCTGGAACGAATCCTGCTCCGATTCCCTGAATCTTATGCGGACCTGCTTTTCCTTCGGAAAGAACCGGTGAAGAAGCTGGTTCCAGAGCTACGATCTGAACTTCCGGTTTCTTCTCTTTTAAATAAGCACCAATTCCGGAAAGTGTTCCGCCTGTTCCGACACCTGCGATCACGATGTCGACTGCTCCGTCTGTATCATTCCAGATCTCAGGACCTGTTGTCTTCTTATGTGCTGCCGGGTTAGCAGGGTTTACAAATTGTCCCGGAACGAAGCTGTTTGGAATCTCTTTTGCAAGCTCATCTGCTTTTGCGATGGCACCTTTCATTCCTTTGGCTCCTTCTGTCAGTACGATCTCTGCGCCGTAAGCTTTCAGGATGTTTCTTCTTTCCACACTCATCGTTTCTGGCATTGTCAGGATGATCCTGTATCCTTTTGCTGCTGCGATGGATGCAAGACCGATTCCTGTATTACCGGATGTTGGTTCAATGATCACAGAACCTTCTTTTAAGATTCCTTTTTCTTCCGCATCTTCGATCATTGCTTTTGCAATTCTGTCTTTGACGCTTCCTGCCGGATTGAGGTACTCAAGCTTTACAAGAAGTGTTGCTTCCAAACCAAGTTCTTTTTCTATGTTTACTACTTCCACCAGTGGTGTATTTCCGATCAGTCCTAATGTTCCTTTATAAATCTTTGACATTTTGCTTCCTACCTTTCCTACTTTTTCGGTATGTTTTCTTGATGAATTTACTATACTACCTTAATTCCTATTTGTCAACTATGTTTAGTATGTTTTTGTAATTTTTATTTTCATGCGCGCAAGCGCAACAACATCGCATTCGTCCCCACATTCGCTTTTCTTTTGTCATTATCCTGCACGCTCCCTTCCGTTCTTTAAACTAAATAAAACCAATCCTTATATTTCCTATTGTTTCGATAGGTTTTATGGATTGGTTTTATTATATTACCGCTATGTCATATTTGTCAAGTATGTTTTACAGTTTTTCACACACTCTCTACTTCCTGTAACTTAGGTATTCAGCGAACATATCTTCAAATGTTTTTCTCCTTGCCTTTGATACAGACAAGATTTCATTATTATCCATCTTGATTTCTGACTTTTTCACTTCTGTAATATACCTTGGGTTTACAAGAAAACTTTTATGGATTCTGCAAAAATATTCTCTTCTTAATTCTTCTTCTATTTCCTGGATTCTTTTTCTTGTTCTTAATATTTTGCCGGTACCATTCTGCAATATATGTATTTCACATCCTCGTCTGATAATTGAAAAATACAGGATTTCATCTATATCTATTTTCTGATACATACCATCATCTTCCACAATAAAGTATTTTTTCCCTTTATGTTCTTTTGTATATGTTAGTATTGTTCCAAGTTCTCTTTGAATTTCTGACGGATTACTTTGTTTTAATAAATATCTATATGGCTGCACACAGAAGCTTTCTGGTGTAGGCAGGTATATGCCACTTACAAATACAAGAATTAAATCTTTATTTTTCTTCTTCATTATTTCAGATGCTTTATTCCCGGAAATTCCCGGTAACTGAATATCTAAAAAAAGTAAATCCAGATCATTTTCTTCATCCTGTATTAATGTTTCACCTGTCGAATACTCATATATAAAGCTTTCACTATCTTCTCTTCGGATAGCTTCTGCAAGCAATGTCCGGAAGTTTTTATCATCATCACAAATTCCTATTTTTATCACTCTATGTTCCCCTTCACTGCATAATCAACCTTATATTTTTACCACTTTATCACATAACTCCGCAATTTCCCAATCGTGGCTAATAATTATGATAATTTTGTCTTGTTTAATATCTTGCAAATAGTCCATAACCCTTTCTTTACTCATAACATTTAACGCTGACGTAGGCTCGTCTAACAAAAGAATACAAATTCAGTAACTATATTACTATCATTATATATCCTTGTACTTAAATATAACATGTCTTGTTTTACCAGAAAGCTCCACGGAGTATGCTGCATTGTTTCTATTATTTTTTGTTGTATACTATATGAACAATTAATTTTCAAGAAATTGTAAATATTTTCAGATATTATATTTATACTGTTCCTAAAACATTCTACTACAAGCCACACACATGAAATTCCTACTAACATTTTCAATTGTTTATTTGGAATTAGTATATCTATAATATACTTTCCAATAATCGGAGTTAACAAACTAATCAAAGTGTATACAATAATACATCCTATATAAAAAATATATTTCCATCTAAATAATTTTATCTGCTTATATGTCCATTTTATCATTATTTTTCCTTTACTTTATTACTTAAACATTCCATATAACCATTTAAAGAAAAGATACAGATACAAACACAATGAAAAGCTTACTATCATTGTTTCCATATCTATTTTTCTAGAAATCAATCTTCCAATCAAATTTCCATTTTCCTGATAAAAGGTCACTCCATTTCCATAATCTGCACCAATTTCTTCTATAAGCAACTGCAACATTCTATTTTTACAATTTGTTATTTTTTTGAACTTTATCGTTGCAAATTTATCGTTTTCAAAATCACTTACCGAAATTTCCTTTTGTCTCAGATTTTGCTTTGTCTTTTTGTCTAATATTGTAATTTTTATTTTTATATTAGTGCAGTCTCCGACATTCTGTGTTTTAACCTGTATTCCATCCAACGATTTTTCAGTAGAATATACATCCTGCGTAAGTTTTTTTTCACATATAACGCCAGTATTTGCATATTTTCCCACATCTACTGTTCTATTGTAAAAGTATTCCTTCTTGTCAACATGCGCATATAAATATGCAAATATCATACACACAATAAGCACGATAATAGTTCCTTTATATTTTCTCATATTCTTCACATACTTCCCTTGTATTTCCATACATTCTCACTTTTCCATGATCCAACCACACAATTTTATTACAGATTTTCTTCACCTGTTCAATACTGTGTGACACAAATAAAACCGTTGTCCCACTTTCCTGCATTTTCTTTATTCGATCTTCACATTTTTTCTGGAATCTAAAATCCCCAACAGACAGTACCTCATCTACAATCAAAATATCTGGTATTCCAATTGTTGCGATAGCAAATGCTAATCTTGATAACATACCCGAAGAATAATTTTTTACTGGAACATTCATAAAATTTTCTAATTCTGAAAATTCAACGATATCTCTATAGTTTTTCTTCATCTCACTTTGAGAATACCCAAGTAGTGCTCCGTTCAAATAAACATTTTCTTCCCCTGTCAGGTCACCATCAAACCCTGCTCCAAGTTCAATTAACGGCGCAATCTTTCCTTTTACTTTTACTGTTCCCTGCGTCGGCCTCAGTATCCCTGCAATGATCTTCAATATCGTGCTTTTCCCACTTCCATTCAGTCCTATAAGTCCTAGCGTATCACCCTTTTTCACTTCAAAACTGACATTCTTCAATGCCCAGAAGGAATGATAAGTAATTTGCTGCTTTATCATCTTTATAATATATTCTTTGAAACTGTCATATTTTTCGGATGACATATTGAATTTTATTGATACATCTTTTACTTCAACAACCGTCTCTTTCATATTCACTCCTACTTATTTACTATATATCCATAATAAATTTATCCTGTCTCTTTCCAAAAACATAAATTCCTATTCCCAGCATAATAAATGTTTCCAACACACCAACTCCAAGAATTTTTATCGAAATATTTTCTTCATACAATACACATTCACGGAAAATAATTAAAAAGTGTGTCAGAGGATTCAACATAACAATCTTTTGAACCCGTTCCGGTAAAAAGGACATGGTATAAATAATCGGACACAAATACATAAGCGCAGTCAAAAAAACGGAATACAAATGCATCATATCTCTAAACTTAACTGCGATAGCTGATAATACCAGTCCCACTCCCGTTGAAAATAATGTTAATAAAATCAATGCTACAACTCCTTCGTAAAGTCTATAGCTCAGATCAATTCTTAAAACCAGCATAACGCAAAACAAAGCACTTAGCGTCGCCATAAGATTAATCATACTTGAACATATCCTCGCAAAAACAAACAGATATTTCGGCACATATATTTTCTTAATCAACGACGCATTATCCACAATCGCAGACATTGACGATGTTGTTGCCTCAGAGAAAAAATTATAAATTAACTGCCCGCTGAAAATATATGTCGGGTAATTTTCAACATTATTTTTGAAGAGAGTTGAAAAAACAACGGACAATATTATCATCATAAAAAGGGGATTCAATACGCTCCACAATACTCCTAATACCGATTTTCGATATTTTACTTTTATATCTCTTTTTAATAATTCAATCAAAAGCGGTGTATATTGTTTTATTTCATTACTTTTCATATTCCTTTTTACTCCATTCATTTACCAGTTGTAATAACTTCTGATAATTATACTTTACAGCCGGACATGCCTTTTTTTCTTTTCTCCGTAATACCGGACACCCTCCCATACATATTGGAAGTATTTTACATTCTTTACATTCATCCGGAATTTCATAACTTATCCATTCTACAAATTTTTCATTTTCACAATCCAAAGGATGTAAAACATCTCCTATTTTGCATTCATCTTTTGCAATGTTCATCTAAAACCAGAATTGCGCCACTATATAAATTGTATAATAAATATTCATCTCCGCATTTTATTATTTCATTAAATTTTGATAATCTCATTCTAATAAATGCCTCCTATTCCAATCATTTCTTTTATTATCATTACAAATATCCTAAAAACTCTTTTATTTTCTTAAACGTACTATAAATAGACAATTTTATTCGTTTGTATCACTTATTTTCTTTCATCATACTAATTTCGTTTAAATCTTTACCATTAAATCTGTTTCATGCATTTTCAAGTCTTACTGTATTATTCTTTATTGCGAAAGGAAGTGATACAAATGAAATGGTTAGTAACACCTGTAAATTCTAAGAAGAAACCACATGGCTGTGCCATTTACGTTCGCCATGTGGACATAAAATGTATGTAGCTTTTTAATTCCGCTCAAAAAAAAGAAACAGCTGCTTGCAACTGTTTCTTTTTTACTTATCCTTTATTTTTCTCTTCTATATTTCACACCCATATAATCAGAAAATTTCTCATGAAATTTCTTTGCTTTCATTCTGGAAATCTGTATTTTCTGACCATCTTCCATTGTAATTATATTATTTTTTATCTGAACAATGTAGTTAAATTGAACGATCACACTTCTATGTACTCTATAGCAAGTTTCCTGATCCATTTTTTCTTCAATTTCCCTGATATTTTCTCTAACCGTAATTGTTTTTATTTTCCGTTGCTTTTCCTCATTCTCATAAAATGTTATTTTTGAATGTTTTCCTTCTGTCATTACATATAACAAATTGTCACTATGAATCCATTTTTCTTCTTTTTCGCATGTAACTTTCAATATTTTTTGATTCCGTAATTTCATTTCATGCAATATATCATCTATATTCCGATCCCAGGATTGGTTCATTTCCTGCTTTAGCAAATATCTATATGGCTGTACCTGAAATGCCTCCGTTGTCGGCCGTATGGTACCGGAACAATAAATCAACAGAATTAATGGATTCATTCTATATAATTCTTCTGCAATTGACATCCCGTCTCTTTTCGGCAGAACAACATCCATAAAAATTACATCGAAGAAATGATCCATTTCCATTAATAACTGTTCCCCAGAACGGTATTCATAAATTTCAATCTGGTCGTCTGATCTGATTTTCTCCTTCAACATAATTCTTAATTGTTTTATAAAGAACAAATTATCATCACAAATTGCTATTTTATACACTGTCTGCTCCTTTTATCTCTTGTATTTGGGGAATAATAACTCTTACATAATAGACGCCATCTTCATATTTGATATTCAGGAATCCCTGGTATTTCGCAACAACATTTTTTACATATTCCAGTCCGATTCCATGATTTTCCTGATTTTTTTTGGTTGAAAGAAACCTTGTTCCCTTTTTCAGCGGTGCTGTTTCGCTTGTATTTTGAATATTCAATACGATAAAATGATTGTTATTCGAGGTATATATATCTAATGCAACACTCTTATTATCTCTGCATTTTCCAGCCGCCTCCATCGCATTATCTAAAAGGTTACCGAGAATTCCAATTTTGTCGATATCATCCAAAAAAGTCAGATCTGCGGTTGGCTCTATATTAACTCTGAACTCTATATTTTTATTTTTAGCTTCTCCATTCTTTTCGCTTACTACACCGTTTACTATTTTATCCGTGCAAAAAATTTCCTTAATAACATACAATGCCTGCTTTTCCATTTCTTCTATAATATTGATAACTTCGCGATTGTTATTCTCATTCACAAGTCCGGCTATCGCTTTCATGTAATGTTCTATATTATGGATGTATTTCCGGTTTTCATCATTGACTTTTTCAAGTTTCCGATAATAATCCGTCGAATAGATAGCTTTTTGCATTTCTCTTTCCTGCATTCTTATCCGCCCTGTGTATTCTTCAATCTTTACAAAAGCCAGAAATGCAAGCATAACCAGTAATATCAGTAAACACAGAATGATACTTCCCAGCATTGCTTCTTTCATTGAAAAGCCTGATCTTCCGGATACATAAAGCGTAATTCCAGCAATTATCCCCATATATACAAACCATATCAAAGTCATCCATCCGATAATTCTGGAAAAGATTTTATCTAATACTTCTACATGCTTTGATATATATCTTTTTAACAGGATTATAATACATGTCAGCAAAACACATCTGAGTATCATAATACCGACACTAACATAATCCATGATATTTTCAGGAATTTCTTTCATTAACATTAACATAGCCAGAGCCAGTTGCAATCCATAATTCAATATATAAAAAAATAAACTGGCTACTATCATAGTCTTTTTCGTTCCATTAAAAAAAATATTACACAATATGAAATAAACAAATGGCATGTATAATAATTTAAATGCTGAAATAACCCCCCAACTACAAAAGTAATAAATAACAGCCAATATGATTCCACACAGCCATAATGGTTTTCTCTTTTTATTGCTTTTATCTAATGTGATATTTAAGTAAGCCACATAAACAAATGCCAAATATACTGCGCATATAATCGTTATTCCATTGTAGATTATCTGTTGCATATTTACCTCTTAATTTTCTAAGTTTATATTTCTGCAGACTATATTATCTTACTGTTTGGACAACATGTGAACAATATCTATATTATAAATCAATATATTTATATTATTCAAGTCCCCCAAAAGCAACTAAAAATTATCCTTGCAATATTCAACAACCATTCTACTTTTACTTCTATAAAAGCTTTATCTGTATATCAAATCAATAACATTTAATATTCCATAACGCTCTGCAATAATCTTCAGTCCTTTTTTAATTTTTTCGCGACTATAATTCTTCGACAATAATGCATCTTCCGTCAGTTCATTTAGATATCCATAGAATACAAGTGCTTTTTCTAAAGCTCCTTCTTTATCCGCATCTACAAGCGTTAATATCTCCTCTTCCATCTTCTTAATGTTATCTATACCACTTTGTCCATTCGCAGCTTCTAACATTTTTTTATTTTCACTTTTAATTACTCCCTCTGAGATATCTACAGATACACCTATATCCTTGTTTAATAATAACTTCACCATTGTTCTTATAACTTCATTATTCATTCTTATTATATAATCCTGCTCATACATATATTTCACTCCTCCGATTATTAAATCATTCCAAAACTGGATGTTCCGAAATTTTAATACTAGTGTATCTCCGAAAAATACTTTCTCTAAAATATTATACATCCCGGTATCTTCCCGTGTACACTTTTATATCACAAAAAGCTGTCTGGTTAGCATACCTTCATAACCTGACAGCTTTTTTATTTTTCTAATCTCTTATATTTTATTTTTCTGAAAACTTCTCTCTCCCATGTGGAAGCAGCCATGCTTCTTCATCCGGTCCCTTTGCAATGATCTGATGAATGTTTCCAGGATTGCAGTCAATGTGATAATGCTTTTTGATTGCCGCAAAATCTGTCGTATCCCCGAATCCCGGTGTCTGATACAGGTCTCTTGCATAAGCCCACAGATTATCATAATCTCTCAGACGCTTCTTATTCACACGAAAGATATTATGATAAGCCACATCGAATCTTGCCAGTGTTACATATAACCGGACATCCGATTCTGTAATCTTATCTCCGAACAGATATCTTCTGTCGGCCAGTCTTTCCTCCAACCAGTCCAGACGGTTGAATACGGTATGATAAGCTTCCTCATATGCCTCCTGGTTTCTCGCAAAACCTGCTTTGTACACTCCGTTATTCACTTCTTTGAATATGATGTCATTCAGGGCATCTATCTCTTCCCGCAATTCTTCCGGGTAAAGATCCGGAGCTCCCGGTTTGTGATATTTCTTCCATGCAGTCTCAAAATACAGTGTCAGATGGAAGTAATCGTTATTTACAACCTTTTTGGTCTTTAAGTCTACCAGTGCCGGTACGGTGAATCTTCCCTGATAATCCGGGTCTGCATTCAGATATACTTCGCTGATGTAATGAATTCCAAGTACCGGATCTACGTCACCTTCATCCAAGGTAAATGCCCAGTCGCTTCTTGATACATTCGGACGCTTTGGGTCTGCTTTTCCGACACTGATCACATCCTCCAGTCCCAGTAATTTTCTCACGATAATACTTCTGTGCGCCCACGGGCATACCGGTGCCCAGAGAAGTCTGTATCTACCGGCTTCTACCGGGAGTTGTCCTTCTTCTTCTCCGAATGGTGTATCAAACCGGTTCTTCTGCCGTACGAATTTTCCACTTTTATCTACTTCTTTTCCGGTCCATTTATCTGATGATATTCTCATTCTTTTGCTCTCCTCTCGTATTCATTGTCTCCGAATCTATATCCGTCCGGCAGTCTACATTTTCTTTATCTGTTTTTATCCAAATGCTCATGTTCTAAATCTCCTGCTTATACACTAAGAACCTGCCCGCAGCAGGTTCTGTAACTAGATAGAATATTCCGGTTCCACCATACGGTTGATCTTTGCAAAGAACTCTCTCACACGATCACTCTTTGGATGATTGAACACTTCCTTCGGAGGTCCGTCCTCGATGATCTTACCGTTCTCAAGGAAAATGACTCTTGTTGCAACATTCTTTACAAAGTTCATCTCATGAGATACCAAAAGCATCGTATATCCTTCATTCGCTGCTTTCTTAATTGTATCCAGTACTTCTCCTACAAGCTCCGGATCCAGTGCGGATGTCGGCTCATCCAGAAGTAACAGTTCCGGTTCCATCGCAAGTGCTCTCGCGATCGCAACTCTCTGCTGTTGTCCTCCGGATAAATGTGCCGGATAATGATTCGCCCATTCCAGAAGTCCTACGTTCTTAAGCTGTTCTCTTGCGATCTCTTCTGCTTTTTTCTTGTCCATTTTCTTTACGATGATCAGGCCTTCCATTACATTTTCCAATGCTGTCTTTTTGGAAAAGAGATTGAATCCCTGGAATACCATGCTGGTCTTTTTTCTAAGCTCTACCAGCGACTTTTTATCACTGTGTGCCAGATCTACGCTCAGGTCTCCGATACTGATGCTTCCGTTTTCCGGCTTCTCTAACCTGTTCAGGCAGCGTAAGAATGTTGACTTTCCTGTTCCGGATGGTCCGATGATCGCTACAACATCACCTTTGTTGATGTTCAGGTCGATGCCGTTTAAGACCACGTTATTATTGAATTTTTTGGAAATATTTTTTACTTCGATCATTGGTTCAATGCCCCCTCATCTGTCTGTATTGCCGGTGCATTCTCCGGTATGCGGATCTTCTTCTCGATCAGTTTGATTCCCTGCTCTACGATGATCGTAATGATCCAGTAGATAATTGCCAGAGATACATAGACTTCAAAGTAACGGTATGTACGTCCTGCGATGATCTTTCCTGCTGCCGTCATCTCTACAACCGCACAGACGAATGCAAGCGATGTTCCCTTGATCAGTCCGATAAAGGAGTTACCAAGTGAAGGTAATGCAACTACAATTGCTTCCGGAAGAATCACTCTTCGTAATGCCTGGAAATATGTCATACCAAGTGCATTAGCTGCCTCGATCTGGCCCTTCGGTACAGATTCCAGTGAAGCTCTGATCACTTCTGCATTGTATGCCGATTCATTGACTGCCAGTGCGATAAATGCATAGATGATCGGTGCCACGCCGTTGGCATTATAATTCGTTCCATATTTCAAATTGATGGCTTTTAAGATCATCGGGATTCCAAAGTATGTTACATACAACTGTACCAGTACCGGAGTTCCACGGATTACTGAAATATACAGATTGGCAATCTGTTTTAACACCGGGATCTTCTTCATCTTGATCAGTGCCAGGATCAGACCTAAGATCAGGCTGACGATCATGGCTACCACTGCCAGTTCCAGTGTCACCGGCAGATAGGTTAACAGATCCGGTATCTGTGTAAATACCATCTTGATATCAAATAAATTACTCATGCTGATTCTTCCTTTCTGGATTCCAGATTGATGTTAGTTTGGTGTTTTTTCAAACTGATCATCTTCCGGAGCTGTATCCTGTCCGAAATATTTCTGGCTTAATTCTGTAAGTGTTCCATCTTTTTTCAGTTCTTTTAACTGCTCATCTACTTTGTCTCTGAGTTCTTCCTGATCTTTCGGGAAAATGTAATATGCATAGCTGTTGTCAGCGATTGCTTTTGCATCATCATCGGAAATCTGATTTGCAACGATATCATAGTTATATTCTTTCTGATAAGCGTTATACATTGCGACATCAATGATTGCAAGATCTGTTGTTCCATCTTCGATATGCTGTAATGTGATCGCTGTATCTGCATCGGTATAAGTAATGTCGATTTTCTTATCCGGATTCTTTTCATTCCAGCTTTCGATTGCTGTTGTAACACTGACACCAGACTGTCCTTCAAAAGATTTTCCTGCTGCATCTGCAAATGTCTTTACTTCCGGTGCACCTTTTTTGGTGACAAATACATATCCTATTTTGTCATATGGATAAGAGTACAGATATGATTTTGCTCTTTCTTCATTGTATGAGAAGTTGTTAACACCGATCTGATAGGTTCCGCTTGTAACTCCGGAGAATACAGACGGGATATCTGTGACTTCTAACTGAAGGTCATATCCGTCCAGGCGCTCAAATACTTCTTTTAACACTTCTACGTCATATCCTGTTGTTTCGTTGTCTTCTCCTACATAAGTATAAGGCTTTACATTTGCTCCTGTTCCTGCTTTTACTGTTACCGTCTTCGTTCCACCGGAACTTTTGCTGTCACTTTTGGAAGATCCGGAACCTCCGGCACATCCGGTTGCCAATACTCCAAGTGCTACAGTGATTGCTGCTATACTTACCAGTTTATTTCTTTTCATAATACATTCTCCCTCTTTATACTTTATTCGTTTCTCTGCTTTTCATCTCTATTTTTCTGTTCCCTGCAGGTTACAGCTGTTTTTCCGTCATGATACACTGGAATGCTCCGGTTCCTGTAATCTGCTTTGGATCTGCCACATAACCAAGTTTTTCATAGAATCCAACTGCTTCGGTTCTGGAGTTGATAAAGATCTTTTTCACACCGCGTTCTGCAAACCACTCTTCTGCCGCAGTGATCGCCGCTGCTCCATAATGCTGTCCGCGGTATTCCTTAAGTGTTGCGACTCTTTCAATCTTTCCGGTATTTTCATCCAGCTGATGCAGTCTGCAGGTCGATACCGGATGGATTCCATCCAGCACCAGTATGTATTCATCGCCTGCCTTATCTTCACCGAATTCCATCTCCAGTGACACACCAAATCCATTGCACATAGCTTCGGTCCTCACATAATGGACTCCTGCGAGCTGCCATTCTTTATCTTTCACACGGATTGCTTCCATCCTGTCTTCCTCCTGCTTATTTATGAATTATATTTCTGCTTTCCACTTATGCGCAGGATCTTTACTTAGTGCTTCTCTTCCGGTCGGCTGACTCCAGATGGTATCCCAGTCCGTCTCCTGTACAACGATGTCGTAATATACATTCTCCCAGTAATCTTCCGGTGCATGCGTAAGATCTTCAGATGCTGCGAAATCCTTGAAATATGTATTGTGCCTGAATGCCGGGATCTGATACAGATCTCTTGCATATGGCCACAGGTTCTTGTAATCTACCAGTCTGTGTACGCAAGGTCCGATATTTCTGGAATAGCTGTAGTCAAATCTTGCAAGTGTTGTATACAGGCGGATGTCACTGTCTGTAATGTAATCTCCGAATAAGAATCTCTGATTCTCCAGCCGTTTGTCCATTGCCTCAAGTCCTGCGAAGAATGTCTCATAACCATCTTTGAATGCCTGTAAACTTTCTGCGAACTGTGCACGGTATACGGCATTATTGACATTTTCGAATAACCATACATTCAGCTTATCGATCTCTTCTCTTAATTCTTCCGGATAAAGGTCCGGTGCGCCTTTTTTATGAAATGGTTTAAATGCTGTCTCGAAATGATTCGTCAGATGGTGGTAATCGTTATTTACTACTTTTTTCTCTTTGTAATCTACCAATGCCGGTACGGTAGTTCTTCCTTCATAATCATCATCTGCGTTGTAATATAATTCACTTAAGAACTGTGCTCCCGTCTCCTTGTTAATATGATTCGGTGAGTTTACGAATTCCCATCCAAGTGGTTTTTCATAATCGCCCCAGTCTACGATTTCAACTTTGATTGCCTTATCAAGTCCGAGTAACTCTCTTGCGATCGATGCTCTGTTGGACCAGTTGCATCCTTTTCCCCAGAATAAGATATATCTGTCTGCTTCTACCGGATTTTCTCCTTCTCCGAATCCTTTTGTGAAATGATTCGGCTGTCTGTGAAAGTTTCCATATTCATCTATTTCCTGACCAGACTCTGTAGGTCTGACTCTGATCTGTCTTCCGTTTACTTCATAATATTCATGTTCTGCCATCTTACGATTCCTGCCTTTCTGTATTGTTCTTCTATATCGCTGCTGTATATTTTCTTAATCCTATTTTTCTGTTCTGAATTTATTACCCGGATCGCTGCTGAGTCTTGCTCTGTTATGAGGTGCTCCCCAGTATGCATCAAAGTCAATCTCATCCAAGAATCTTGCATTGAATGACTCGAATGTTCTTCCCTGTTTCTTGTTATCCGGATTTGCAAAATCTTTAAAATATGTATTGTTCTTGAATGCCGGAATCTGATACAGGTCTCTTGCATATGCCCACAGGTTCTTGTAAGTGAACAGTGGATGTTTGGTGTGTCCGAGCTGATGTGTATAACGGATATCCATTCTTGCAAGTGTTACATAAAGTCTCACATCACTGTCTGTTACATAATCTCCGAATAAGAATCTTTGGTTCTCCAGTCTTTCTTCCAGCAGATTCATTGCCGCGTAGAAAGAATTGTATGCATCCCAGTAAGCTTCTTTCGATCTGCAGAAGGTTGTCTTGTATACTCCGTTGTTGATGTTATCGAACAGCCAGTAGTTCATCTCATCGATCTCATTTCTTAACTCTTCCGGATACAGATTCGGCGCATTCTTTTTATGGAATGGTTTGAAATCTACTTCAAAATAATTAGTCAGCTTATGATAATCGTTATTTACTACTTTTCCTGTCTTTACATCGATCAGTGCAGGTACGGTAGTTCTTCCTGTATAATCATCGTCTGCTTTGTAATATGCTTCACTTAAGAACTGAATATCCAGAACCGGATCTACGTTATCTTTGTCATATACGAATTCCCATCCGAGGTTCTTTTCATGATCCGCATGATCTACCATATTCACGCTGATCGCTTCATCTAATCCAAGAAGTTCTCTTACAATAGAAGCTCTGTTAGACCAGTGGCAAAGCTTTGCCCACACCAGTCTGTATCTGCCTGCTTCTACCGGATTCTTTCCTTCTCCGAATCCTTCAGTAAAATGGTTTGGCTGGCGGACAAAATATCCGTTCTCATCTACTTCTGAAACCGTCTCTACCGGACGAACTCTTATCTTTCTTCCATTTACTACTTCATAATCAAATTCTGCCATGTCACTGTCTCCTTTTTTTGTCTTTCTTCTGTCTTTTCTTCTGTTTTATTCGAACAGATCTGTAGACAAATGCCGTTCTCCTTCTTATCGATACTGTATATTCTAAGCAAATTTCTCTGCTCTGTTGTTCGGTTCATTCCAGTAACTTTCATCCGGTCCAAGTCCTACGATCTGATATGGATTTTCTTCTTTGGTTCCGAGAAGTTCTTCTTGTTTGATCTTTTCGAAATCTGCAAATTCTTTATACTCCGGAATGCTGTATAATTCTTTTGCGTAATTCCAAAGGTTGTCATAATCCCTCAATGCCTTTCTATTCAGTCTCTGTTTGAAATAATAGACTGCATCGAACCGGATCAAGATGTCGTATAATCGCTTGTCTTCCTCTGTAATCTCATTTCCTTCCAGGTATCTGTTGTCATTCAACAACTTTTCCAGATTATCGAGGATCTGAAATACATGATCATATGCTTTTTCATACGCTTCCTGCTTAACTGCTTCGCCGGCCGCTTTTATTTCTTTTTGTAATTCATCAATCAGTTTTACTGCCATTTTCGAACTCCTTTCATCGTGTCCGCCTATCTGGATATAATAAAAGCGGATACATCCTGATATCGTGTACCCGCTTCTTCTTATCTCTATCTTATCTCAGGTAACATGATATGCATGATTAACAAGCTGTATCCATCATCGACATCATACAGCAACAACACATCATGTTCTTTTTGCTTGTTTCTACATATCTTCTTACCATCGCTTTGTTCTCCTTTTTTGTATTTTAGTTTTCCTATCTGTTTGATATGTTTTGTATTATATTCATATATTTCCTATTTGTCAACTATGTTTTGTGGATTTTATTTGTTTTTATTTTTGTACAATTTTAACGTGGTAAATTATTTTCTCTTATAAATGAAAACAACAAGCGCAAAAAAGGGGATGTAAAAAAACTCAATCGAGTTTTTTACATCTCCTTTTCAAAAACACAGTACTATCCTATTACATAAAATGTCGTTCCGTCTTCATATTATAAATGACGTTTCTATACAGCCTGTGCCTTGCTTCCTTTTATCATTTCTACAAAATATGCATGCACACTTGTATCATCATTCAGTTCCGGATGAAACGCAGTTGCAAGCTGGCTGCCCTGTCTTGCGGCCACAACTTTTCCATCTACTACGGCAAGTATCTCTGCCTCTCCGTAGACATCGTCAATATACGGTGCACGGATGAATGTCATTGGAATCTTTCCAATTTCTTTCATCTCATCTTCTATATAAAAGCTTCCAAGCTGTCTTCCATATGCATTCCGCTTTGCCAAAATGTTCATTGTGCCAAAGCATGGAACACCATCTTCTACCTGCTCTGCCAAAAGGATTAGTCCGGCACAGGTTCCGAATACCGGAAGTCCGTCCTCGATTTTCTTTTTCAATATATCGTAAATGTTCAGCTCGATCAGAAGCTTTCTCATAACGGTACTTTCTCCGCCCGGAAGGATCAGTCCGTCAAAAGAACGATCCAGATCTTCTTTTTTACGGATTTCGAAATGTTCCACGCCCAGGCGGTCCAGCATCTGTCCATGCTCTAAGAATGCTCCTTGCATTGCCAAGATTGCAATCGTCATCTTATTTTCCTCTTTCTGCCATTAATAATTCAATTTCCTGTTCGTTGATTCCCACCATTGCTTCGCCAAGATCTGTTGAAAGTTCAGCGATCAGTTTGGCATCTGTGTAGTTCGTAACTGCTTTCACAATAGAAGCCGCACGCTTTGCAGGATTACCAGATTTGAAGATTCCGGAACCTACGAATACACCTTCTGCTCCAAGCTGCATCATCAGTGCCGCATCTGCCGGTGTCGCAACTCCGCCTGCCGCAAAGTTTACGACCGGAAGTTTTCCATTTTCATGAACATATTCTACCAGATCGACCGGAACCTGTAACAGTTTTGCTGCTTCGAATAATTCGTCTGCTCTTAAGTTCTGGATGCGACGGATCTCCGCATTCATGGCTCTCATATGACGTACTGCCTGTACAACATCTCCGGTTCCCGGCTCGCCTTTTGTACGGATCATGGATGCACCCTCTGCGATACGGCGGAGTGCCTCACCGAGATCTCTTGCACCACATACGAATGGTACTTTGAACTCTTTTTTATTAATATGGTAAATGTCATCGGCCGGTGAAAGTACTTCGCTTTCATCAATATAATCAATCTCAATTGCTTCCAGAATCTGCGCTTCTACAAAATGTCCGATTCTGCATTTTGCCATAACCGGTATGGATACTGCTTCCTGAATGCCACGGATCATCTTCGGATCGCTCATACGGGATACGCCGCCTGCTGCGCGGATATCTGCCGGAATTCTTTCCAGGGCCATGACTGCACATGCACCTGCTTCTTCTGCGATCTTTGCCTGTTCCGGAGTTGTTACATCCATGATAACTCCGCCTTTTAACATCTGTGCCAGCTGCTTATTTAATTCATATCTGTTCTCTTTCATAATTCCTGTACCTTTCCTATCTGTTTTCTGTGAATTTTCTTTGAGTCCTATCATACGCTCATCTGGTATTTTTTAAACAGCCAGTTTTTATGTTTTTGTGCATGCCAATTTTGCATAAAAAAGACCTTTTGAAACCCAACGTTTTCAAAAGATCCTTTTTAGCCTTCTCTTTAATTAAAATCATTCTATTTCAAATGTCTTATTTTTCAAGCCCGAACGTTTCCACAACCACAATCCAGACACGATAACTAATAAACCTCCGCCTATCATTTCAACTTCATAGACTACATTTTCTTTAAAAGTTGTCATAACTGGAAGTGCCGAGCACACAATCGCAATCACGCAGATTACCAATTCCATATACCCAAGAAAGCATCCCCACTTTTTATTTTTTGTCATCTGATACAACCCAGGTTTATCAACCTTTTTCCGTTTAATTTTAATATATGCCGCAAACAAAAGAACATACGGAAACAACGATGTCAACGCGGTCATAGTAATTAATACATTGTAAATCGTTTCAACTGCCGGGAAAACTGCCACGCCTGCAAGCAGCAGAGAAACAAGTATCGCCTGAAATAAAATCGCCTTCTCCGGAATGTCATGCTCATTTTTCTTCGTAATCTTCTCCGGAAAGATTCCCGGTTCAGAATATCCAAACAACATCTTTGTCGGTTGCGCAATATACAGCACTACCGCTCCAAATATCGACAAAGTAATTCCAAATGCTACGATCTGAACAAAAAATTGAGGAACTTCCAGGAGATTGCAGGCAATTACTAATGCATCCAAAGTCCCTGTATACGCAAAGATTTCTGACGTCGGCATCAGCATTGTCATACATACCGAACCAATCACATATAATACGCAGATTGTTCCGGCAGCAATCATGATTGCTCTTGGATAATCTTTCTGAGGATTTTTCATTTCAGAAGCGAAGTTTGCTGTAAATTCAGCTCCTGTATACGCAAATGTAATTCCCGAAATTGCAACCAGCGAATTCATATTTAGCTTAGGGGTCAATGTTGCTATCGTATACTCAGATGCACTTGGTGCCTTTTTGAACACTACCACTGCCAGAATTGCCATACCAATCAGACACACCGTCGGTACCACCGAACCCAGCGCACCTACACTGGTAAAGTATTTTCCAAATTTCATACCACGCATACTCGCAAACGACAACGCCCAGAAAACAACCAACGACATAATCAATACTAATATTTTGTTATCTGCAAGTTCTGGTTTCCCAATCATGTAAGTAAAATTGATTGAGAAAAATGTCAGAAAAGATGCATACCAGAAAATAAGTGCCGTCCAATGCATCCAGGATACTAAAAATCCATATTTTGTTCCGAATGCAATTTTAACCCAGTCATTCAGACCTCCATCTGTAGGATATGCTGTTGCCAGTTCCGCACACATCAGCGCCTGCGGCACAAAGAATATCAGCATAAATATGATCCACATCGGGATTGCTCCCAACCCCAGGCCAAAACTGTCTGAGGTTGATTTTGCAATCCAGCGGATTCCATAAAGGGCAGATACATTCATAAGCACAAGTTCCCAGAATGTAATACTTTTTTCTTTCAATCGCCTCGCCCCTTTTTAAATTCCATTTCTCTTTACTTTGTAGTCATAATCTCTGTGGAATACATGTTCATCATTAATTGATGCATCCATGTGTCCGGTAATATAGAAGTTATCTTTATCAGCAGTCTGAGTAACAACGATATCACAATCTGTCAGCCATCCATCACGGCCGTTCTTCATCTTCTGCGTAATAGTATATTTGGCTGACAACGGATCTTTGTTGCTCATCGTCAGTTCTCTCTTGAGGTTATGTTCTACTACCGTTCCAATATCATCAAAGCGATAGATACCCTCTCCAAACACTCCACCAACACCGTTTGTAATAGATGTCCATGAATCCGTGAGCAGATCATACTCAATTGTACGGTCTACACGACCAGGTGATAATGTTGTCATCGGAGTAAGCGGCGCACATCTGGCTTCCATATTCGGACCTTCCGCATCTTTTCCTGAGAACATCGGTAATGCAAATTTAGCAGTAGACAGATCCAGTTTTAATGTTGCAAGCTCCGGTGATGGCCAGATCATTGGCCAGAATGAGTTTGCAATAGAAAGTCTGATTCTGTGTCCTTTCGGGAAGTTATGTCCACACACATCCAACTGTACTTTTGCTTTATATGTCTTACCTTCTTCAAGGTATACCACCTTATCATGCCCCTCTAAATGCGTCAGATTCATAAGTCCATAAGAAACTCTTGTTGAAGCTCCATCCGGATGGATATCACTCAGCTGAGCATACATAAATGCATTTGGCTTATCGCAGGTAAACTCTACCTCAAATTCCGGATATCCAAGAATCTCTACTTCTTCCTCTAATATATCCGAATCAAATACCATTGCCATTCCATCATCTACTCTCATGTCTGCCGGAGACTCCCCGAGAACACCTGCTCCCATCCACTCATTTGCCAGGAGTCCGTGATTTGGAAGTGTGCAAAGATCTACGATTTCTTTCTTTGTATTTGCTTCATCCTGAAGATGTCCGTATGTCATAGAAAGTGTTTTCATAGCAACATCTTTTGACGGCCATCCGTCCAATGCAACCCAGCGTCCATCACTAAGCGGATGTACAGTTTCTGGTTCCATGCTGTCTTCCAACCACACCTGTACCATCGGGCAGTCTAATGTGTCGTTATCAACACCTTTCAGCCATTTATCCCACCATTTTGTAGCTTCACCAAGGAAATCAATTGCCGGCTGAGGCATTCCGTCATGAGCAAATACATGTGCCCAAGGTCCGATCAGTGCTTTTCTCGGAACACTTAATCCTTCCATCAAAGTTAATACACTGTTTGTATAAGAATCAGCCCATCCATCCAGTGCAAATACAGGAACTTTAATATCGTCATAATTCACACTTACAGAGCCGTGTTTCCAGTAATCATCTCTTGTCTGATGTTCCATCCAGTTAGCCGGCCAAAGTGGCATTTCCTCCAAACGTTTAACAGACTCTTCTTTCCATGTATCCGGTTTGATCTCCGAATCAATCGCGCGGCACATGTATGCCAGCATAATATTGCCCCACCAGAAGTTATCATTCAACAGGCATCCACCTTTATAATGAATATCCTGTGTATATCTGTCATCAACAAATCCTACACAGATGATCGCTCTTAATCCTTTTGGCTGTCTTGCCGCAACCTGCAATGAGTTAAACCCACTCCATGATTTTCCCATCATTCCGACATTTCCGTCACACCATGGCTGCTCGGCAATCCATTCGATGCATTCTACCGCATCATCCTGTTCCTGTTTCAGGTATTCATCATAGAAACACTGGTCAGACTCTCCTGCTCCACGCATATCTACGCGAACTACGTTATATCCCATACCTGCAAAGAAACCATACATCGGTTCATCTCTTCCACGCATTCCATCTCTCTTACGATACGGCTGTGTCTCAAATATTGTAGGAACCGGTTTATCTGTCTTAGGATGCCAAACACGCGCCGAAAGGCGGCAGCCATCAGACATTGTAATCCATTCGTTCTCGATCACATCCCACTCGTAAGGAAATTCATCTCGCGCCATTACTCTTTTTACTGTTGATTCTACTTTAGCCATAATTTAACCCTCCTTCTTTTTTATTATGCTTCTGTAGCATCTGCTTTTTTCTTTCCATACTTTTTTGTCCAGATAATCGCAACGATTAATCCAATCACGCCCATCGCGATCATATACAGGAAATTCAGGTGATATCCCTGATATCCCGGATAAGTATCTAACAATTTACCTGCGATTGTATAACTCAAAACTTCCGGCAAATATCCAAATGTGGACGCCATACCAATTGCAACTCCTCCTAATTCCACCGGAATACCACCTTCTGAAATAAACGAGAAGTACAGACCAAAGTTTATAAACATACCTGCATATACCAGCACACAAGCCGCCACAACCAATATCATTCTGCTATCCGAAGCCATTTTGCCTGTAACGTCCATGATAACCACACCGGCGATCATCAAAATATAACCAACAATCATTGTATGGCTTCTTCCGAATTTATCTCCGGAAAATCCACCAAGTGTTGCCGCAAACGGACGGATGTACTGAGACATAACCGTTAAGATTGCTGCGATCACGGCTGTAACTCCGATGATATTACTTGCATAAGGAGTAAAATAATATGATGACATATTAAAAGTATAACTTGTGTACATCATGATAATAATCAACCACATAACCGGCATCTTTAACACTCTGATAATATCTTTAAATGAAACAGTGCTTGAAGTTCCGTCTTCTTTAACGGTCTCAGGCTCCTTCAACAGGAAAATAAAGATAATACCTACAATCAACGGTGCCAACGAATAGAACCAGATAATTCCTTTAATTCCGAGAGTCGGCATTGCCTTTCTCTGAAAAATTCCAAAAATCGCTGTTGCCACTGCAAGATGTGCCGCATTGAATACACCTCGCCCACCTTCAAAGGTTCCATAAGCACGGCTTTGTTCCTCCTCAGTTGCCTGGATTCTGACAATCTTCATAAGCGCAGGCCAGAAAGTCAAAAGAGATGTAACACCCCATAATCCATAGATCACTACCAATGCATAGAAATTATTAACAAACAAATGAAGCAATCCACCCAAACCAGTTGCAATCATCGAAAAAATAAGCAGTTTTTTCGCTTTGATTTTATCGGCCAATACTCCACCGATAATATAAGAAAATACACCCAACACGCCGTAAGCACTTCCTAAAAGTCCCATCTGCGTATTAGTCAAGTGATACATTGCCTGATACGTATCATAGTAATATGATCGAAAATATGGCAATCCATAAATAATTGAGCCGGCAAAAGATAACAAAAGAATGGTTCCTATATTCTTCTTGTATCCTACTTTTGCTTCCTTAGACATAATCTCCTCGCCTCCATTCAGCTTTATAACGTTTTATGAGTACTCTTTTCATTAATAATTATTGCACATTGATAATCTATTCACAAATTTATCTAGTTTCTTCATTCGACAATAATTTTTACTATTATTTTCATTATACGAAAATTCTATTTAGAAACCGCAGCATCTGTCTATTACTTTTCCTATTTTTTATCTATTTTCATACATTTTTTTCATATTACAAAAATTGTATGAAAATAGATAAAAATAATTCGCATTAAATTTATTGAATTTAAAGCATCTTCCTTTACGATGGAGTAAAATAAAAGAAAAAACTTTGTCGCAAAGGAAGAAAAATGAACAGAGAACAGGAAAGAGCCAAAAGAAGACCTGAAAAGAATCCAGTTGTTGAATACAATAAGATTCAAAATAAATATTACCCAGAGTTATTTGCCAAATTTGCTGAGGTGAATGATCCGCGAAATCAAAGTTATATTGAATATCCAGTGAGGGTTATGCTTGGAACCATGTACTACAAATGCATAAGCGGAATTTCAAGTATGCAGGAAATGACACTGAAATTTAATGATGATGCAGTTGTAGAAAATCTCTACTCATTCATGAGTGAAGAAAAGAAGGAGTATCTTCCTCATGGTGTTATAGAGAATGAATTTTTGGCAAGACTGAACCCAGAGGAACTGGAAAAAATACAGAAAGATATTGCTTATTCTATGATCCGTAGAAAAACATTTGATGATGCCAGGGTGTTGAAAAGGTGGCAGATCATTATTGACGCCACAGAACTGGATGAGGGATATCAGAAAAAGAATGAATATTACCTGAGTCGCTGCTATAACCGTGGAGAAGCAGATGAATTTACGAAGTATCACAGAAGCGTGCTCGAAGCAAAACTTTATCTGGGGAATAACCTTGTATGCAGTATAGCATCTGAAGCGATCCAGAATTCTGAGGAATATATCAATCAGAGTGAAAAAAAAATAAAACAGGACTGTGAAAGTAAAGCATTTATCAGAGTTGCAGAAAAGATTAAGAAACAGTTTCCGAGACTTCCGATCATTATAACGGCAGATGGGTTGTATGTCAGTCAGAAAGTTATACAGACCTGCACAGATAACAGCTGGAATTATATCATCCGTTATAAAAAGGGAAGTGCATCATCCATAGCCAAAGAATATCAGTCATTGCCGGAAAAAGAAAAGATAGGTTCAGAAATAGAATATCAGAATCAGATTATGTTTCAGAATACAGATGTAAATCTGACATATTATACAGAAAAGAAGATTAAACCAGATGAAAAAAAAGAAACAACAGAGTTTGCATGGATTGCAGACATTACAATCACAAAAAACAATGCCAGAAAAATAGTAAATGCGGGAAGAAACAGATGGAAGATAGAAAATCAGGGATTCAACCGGCAGAAGCATTGGCGGGGGAATATAGAGCATGCATGCAGCTGGAATGAACAGGCACAAAAGAACCATTATCTGATGGAGCAGATAGCAGATTTCATAAAGCAGCTTTATGAATATTATTACCTGAAGAAAAATGAAATAAATTTACCTTTCAAAACTAACAAAAATTTTGCCTAGTAGCATTTTTTATCAGAATATGTTAGAATCTTTTTATACTTTTTAGTTTTTATCAACTAACATTATCAAAAAACATCAAGGAGGGATAATATGGATTCTTGCGATTTTTACACAACACTTGGCAAAAAGCTTCGGGCAAGACGCCGGACCAAACACATGACCTTAAGTGATCTCTCCAAAAAATTGAACAAAAGCGTTGCCACGATTTCCAAATACGAAAAAGGAGAGGTTCTCATAAGTATTGACACTCTGGTAGACATTTGTCAGATTCTGAATATCGACATAGCCTCTCTGCTCCCCATAACTTCAACCGATAAAAGCGCAGCCGAAATTGCAAGGTACCAGAATTATTTTTCTGACAAACTTTATCTTTATTGGTTTAACGGAGAAAAGAACTGCTTGCAGAAGGCAGTTCTGGAAAATAAGAATTTGTCATTAACTGCTACGATGTATTACGATGTCGATGACATATCCAACTACTACGAAGCGAATTATATTTACGAAGGCGATATTACCTACAGCGATACATGTACGGTTTTTATCCTTGTAAATACAAAGCCGCCTTTTGACATTCTGACGTTGCGTCTTCCGTCAATCGGCATTAATTCCATGCACGTTGTCGGTCTGATTTCCACGATTACGTACTTTTATCAGAGTATCGCCATGAAAGTGATTGCCAGCGAAAATCCGCTACCGCTTAATGATGAATTGAAAAATGCTCTTCACATTTCTTCAGATGAATTAAAGAATATCAAACGTACAAACTTTTTCTTTGCACAATAGTCAACAAAAATAGTCTACGCCTATTCAACTCCCCTGCCCCTCGTTCGATGGCACTGAAAAAGTAGATTATACCGTTCTATATTTGGTACAATGTATCTATCAAATATAGGCGGTGTTTTTATAATCGAACAACAGCAGAAATTGGTGCTAAATCTCTACATGGAAATATATGAATTAATAATCCCAAAAGATAATCTTCTCCGGCAGATAAAAGAATTGGTTGATTTTAGCTTTATTTATGATGCATTGCTTGCTAATTATTGTCTGGATAACGGAGGAAATGCAATTCCACCTATCCGAATATTTAAATATCTTCTTTTGAAATCAATTTACGATTTATCAGATATTGATCTGGTTGAACGTTCTAAATACGATATGTCTTTTAAATATTTTTTGGACATGGCTCCAGAAGATGAAGTTATAAATCCAAGTTCATTGACAAAATTTCGGAAGTTACGTTTAAAGGATATGAATCTTTTGGATATGCTGATTGCCAAAACAGTTCAGTTAACATTAGAAAAAGGAATTATTAAGTCAAAATACATTATTATGGATGCAACGCATACAAAATCAAAATACAATCAAAAGACTCCCCCGTCAAGTACTCCAGGAACAATCAAAAAAACTGCGCCGTAGCATCTATGAAATTGATGAAACAATGAAAGAAAAATTTCCTGATAAAAACACAGATGATTCTTTAGAAAAAGAACTAAAATACTGTAAACAGCTTATTGATGTTATAAAAGGAAATGAAGAAATTTGCAGTTATCCAAAAGTGCAGGAAAAATTAAAATCTACTAGAAGAATCTGTCACTGATGACATGGAACATTTAGAAACTTCAAAGGATGAAGATGCAAAAACTGGTCATAAGACAGCCGATACTTCATTTTGGGGATGTAAAACACACATAGCAATGACAGAAGAACGGATCATCACAGCTGCCACAATCACCAGCGGCGAAAAAATAGATGGCAAAGAACTGCCAAAACTTGTACAAAAAAGTAAAGCTGCTGGGATACAGATTGAATCAGTCATTGGAGATATGGCTTATTCTGAAAAGACAAATATCGAGGCGGCAAAAAAAGGTGGTTATGAACTGATAGCAAAATTAAATCCGGTTATTACACAAGGTAACCGAAGAAAGGAAGATGTGTTTGAATTTAATAAAGATGCCGTCGCATCTATCGAAGTTTCAACCAATGGCGAACTGCTATCCTTTCTTCCTTTGGTTACGACCCTTTGAAATACCCTGAATGCAACTATCAAATGGAATTTTTAGAACTCTATTACAACCACCAACGCGTATCCCTCCAAGAACTTTACGAGAAATCCATGTCCAAATCTCGTGGAAAGCGTTCTTCTGCATAATTCTTTTTCGATTATCTGTGTTATAATCCTCTAAAGGAGGAACATTACCATGAAATCTAACATTGAGGAATTACGCAAAAAAATATAAATAATCCACCTGAAGGAATGACATCTATGGACATTCGCAACATGAGCGAAGATGATCTTCTGGATATGGATTATTTCTTAAATGAAGATAATCTGTTTGATGACGAGGCTGGTGTAGAAGGTTTTTACATCTTCTAAATCGGTGTCGTTCTATCTGTGTGCCCGCCTCTGTGCGGGCTATTTTCGTTCAATGGTTCGCCCAAAATCGAACTTTCCTATAAAATAAAAAATACAGCAGACTTTTGCCTGCTGTACATTTTCTTGTTTTTTATTCATTTACATTTACAGATCCAGCTTGCCGCACTTCTCTTCATGATTATTTACCAAATCTGCAAGTGTCACACTATCCACATACTGGTCGATTACTTTCTTAAGTCCTTCCCAGAACTCAAGTGTGGAACACTGATCCTGTCTCTCGCAGCGATTCGGCACGTCATCCAGACACGCAATCGGCGCAAGGCTTCCTTCCGTTGTACGGATAATATCTCCGGCTGTATATTCTTCCGGCTCTTTCGCCAGCATATAACCACCGTTATTGCCACGATAACTTCTTACATATCCGGCCTTTGTCAGCATCGGCATAATCTGTTCCATATATTTTAATGTAATTCCCTGTCTTGCCGATATGTCTTTCAGACGAATATATTCCCCATTTGCATTCTCTGCCAGATCAATCATAATTCTCAGTGCATATCTGCCCTTTGTTGATATCTTCATAGTACTTCACCTTTCATCCGGGTCTCTTCTCCCGGTTCATCTCCTACTTAATTACTATGATATCACATTTTTTGACAAATGCCAATCCTCCGAACCATTCGTCCGTTATCCTTTTTCGCCTTTTTTAATCCTGGAATGTCTTCAAAGCATCAATTGTTCTCTGAATCAGATCTTCCAGTGTCCATCCAAGCATATCCGCTCCGCGTTCGATGACTTCTCTGGAACATCCTGCTGCGAAATTCTTGCTCTTGTATTTTTTCTTTACAGACTTTAATGTCAGATCCTGTACACTTTTTGACGGACGCATCAATACAACAGCTCCGATCAGACCCGTCAGTTCGTCAACCGCATACAATATTTTTTCCATCTCGTGCTCCGGTTTGATATCCACTGTAATCGCATAGCCGTGACTCGCCGTTGCATGGATGATCTTCTCATCAATTCCTCGTTCTTTCATGATCTCCTGCGATTTGATACAGTGTTCTTCCGGATATTTTTCAAAATCCAGATCGTGTAAAAGTCCTACGATTCCCCAGAAATCTTCCTCATCCGCAAACCCGAGCTCTCTTGCAAAATAACGCATCGTATTCTCTACTGTCTGTGCATGCAGGAGATGAAATTCATCCTGGTTATATTCGGTTAATAATTCCCATGCTTCTTCTCTTGTCATATGGCAGTCCTCCGTTTATTTCATGTTATTTTTGTGTTCCTTTATTATATGAACATAGTTTTCTTTCTTTTCCTATATGTTTTATATGATATCACAGAACTGCCATTTGTCAATCAGATATTGGATCTACTTTATTTTATACTGAGAATACATTGCAATGGAATCACTTAGTTTTTGCCAGAAATTTTTTGTAACTGCTATCAATCGCAAATGCTCCAAGCGGTGCAGTCAGTACAATTGCAAGCACTGCTACCGTCAGAACCACATCGCCACAGGCAAATCCAAGCGCCAGAGGAATTCCTCCGATTGCAGCCTGTACGGTTGCTTTCGGTGTGTATGCCATCATCGTAAATAACTTTTCTTTTCCATTCATATCCGTTCCAAGCAGACATACAAAGACCCCTGTCATTCGGAAGATCAGTGCGCCACAGATTAAAACGACTGCCTTGAGTCCTACATGAGATAGATATCCGATATTTACAGTCGCACCAACCAGTACGAATAAGAATACCTCTGCTGCCACCCACATCTTTCCACATTTTACTGCAATCCTTTTTGCAGCCACTTCCCTGTATTTCTGTAAGCCCACTCCCAGAAACATCACTGCAATTAACGCCGAGAACGTAATTGCAGTTGTCATATGATCTTCTGCCACTACCAGTAAAAATGAAATACTGAGTAAGATTAATACCTTTACGGTATCCCGGATATGTACTTTCTCAAAATACCGTGCAAGAAGCCATCCGGCAAGTAATCCAATGATCATTCCCAGGATAATAGATATCGGAATATTCAGGAAACTCATAACCGATACGCTTTTTCCCTGCATAATCCCTGAAAAGGTCGTAAATAATACGATGACATATACATCATCTACCGAAGCGCCCGCAAGAATCAACTGTGGGATTCCTTTTTCCGTTCCATAGCCTTCTTCCATCAATCTTACCATACGCGGCACGACAACCGCCGGTGAAACCGCCGCAAGTACAGATCCTAATATTGCCGCTTCCAGCACAGAAAGTCCCAGTAACCTTGGTGCTAGCACTAACATTCCCAACAGCTCAAAACTCGCCGGTACAAAGCACATCATTACCGCCGGACGCCCGATTTTTTCAAACCGGAAATGTCAAGCCCTAATCCGGCCCTCATCAGAATAATGATCAGTGCCATCTTCCTAAGTTCCGATGAAATATTTAACAGATTTTCATCCAGAAGATTCAGCACATACGGTCCCAGAACGATACCGGTGAGAAGCATTCCCAGAAGCCCCGGCAGTTTTAATTTTTTACAGATCCAGCTCATCCCCATACCACAGAGCAGGATCAGCGCAACGCTTAGTAACATTTTATATTCCTCCTTATCTACAGAATCTGCCACTGGCAGTTTCTTTCAATCGCATAGCAATCTATAAACGCAGAAAAAGCTGAGACTTTCTGCGTCATTATTCGCAGAAGTCATCAGCTTTATAAGCGGTTCTAGTATGATCACTAAGGGAGAACTTCATTCCCTTCTAAAAGTTATAACATACCTGTATGGTATTTTGCAACTGTAGTTTCAATTTTAATGCCTGTCCATCTCCTTATCACCGTCATTTTCTTTCTTAAACCAGGATAACAGATCTCTCCTCATCAGCTTTTCCATCAGGTTCAGATTCGGATCGGAATGCTCCAGTTCTCTGGAATAACGATATACGGTATCTATCACATCCTCCATCTCCAGTGTCTTCTCATTCTTCAGCCACTGTGCCAGCAGAAATTCGTGGATCAAAAGTACACTGACAACCGCCATCTGTACCTTTACATAAGCTTCCCCGTCATACACTGCACCACAGAAATAAGTGCTGATAAAGTACACCAGTAACTGCTCATACTGGATCTCATAATCTGGCATATATGTATTCAGCCATTCGTGAAATTCTCGTTTGTTCTTTGTATACTGTTCTTTGTACTTTGTACATTGTTCTTCACTGTCGCTGCAACCAATATCTCCGTAAAGTAAACTTTCTGCCTCAAGAAGATGCGGTTCCCAGTCATCCCTTAAGCGTTCCATCAGATACTGATTCCGGAACATTTTCTTAATAAATGCATAGTTCTCATCTTCTGATAATTTTGCTTCAACGAATTGAACCGCCTTCTCCGTCTGATATTTTTCAAATACATCATCAATGGAAAAGATATCTTCTCTTTTGATCCGCACCTGCAAGTCATGTGCGATCGCCAGCACCAGACCAACCCGCAGATCCAGTCTCTTACTTCTGTCCTGAAGGATATTGATCATCACTTTTCTTGCATCTACCAATTTTGAATACAAGAATGGATCAAAATCATCATATTCTTCTTCCTTGTTGCTTTCATATGTCAGAAAGCGCACCGGTTCCTTTTTACCAAGCAGAATTCTTGCCACCTCCGGACAGGATACAGACAACGTCATCTCTCGGACATCTTCAAATTCTTCTACGTGTCTTGGATACATTTTACAAGTCCGGCACAGACTTTTTTCACCGAGTGCTGTATACATATCACAAAGATTTTCATCATTTAAAAAGGCACAGCGCTTATTCCTGTCCTGCTTAAAGGTTCCTTCTTTCCAGTTAATGGACTTTCTTAATCTTTTTCTAAATGATCCGGTTACTTTCTTATATTTTTTCAACGCTGCTTCGTCCGCCACAATCTGCCAGCCGGCGCAGCATGTATCTTCACATTCGCCTGCAATACAGGAAAATTCATGGTAATAATCCGGGATTGTATATAACATTGATTCTTGCAACGGTGTACAAAGGGAACATAATAAAAAACTTAATAATGGACTGCC